>FWWM01007572.1_pt1 | contig 21682 bp, 20 predicted proteins | sample 2228351 | NCBI WGS metagenome assembly FWWM01 (sample SAMEA103939774, study PRJEB20133) | metagenome
GGGATCAGGGCTCAGGCTCGCCCAGGCTCCTCCAGCCGAGCCACAGGAGGCCGCTCCCCGCGAGCAGGAGGGCCAGGGCGAGGAGCCCCCACCGGGTCACCTCGGCGCCCGTGAAGGCCACCCCGCCCGGGGGCGTCGTGGTCTCCGCCGGCGGCGTCACGGTCTCGCCCAGGACGGCCTCGACGCGCACGGTGGAGTCGTCCTGGTCCGAGGCTGCGTTGCCCTCGTTCCCCTGCTGGCCGACGGTCACCGCCGCCGTGTCGACGACGGAGCCCGGGGCGTCGTCCGTGACCGGCGCGTAGTTCGCGATCGTGAACGTGCAGGTGACCGACTGCCCCGGACTCAACACGGTGCCGACCAGGTTGCCCTCATCGCAGGACACCGGGAACGGAGCCTGGCCGGGCCACCGATCCGTCAGGGACTGGATGACGACGTTCACGGAGCTCGTGTTGGTGATCGTCACCCGGAACGTCACGTCCTGACCCTGCTCGTTCGCGGTCTCGTCGTCGGTGAACGTGCCGTCCTCGTCCGCATCGTTGACCTTCACGAGGTCCACCGAGATCGCCGGAGGCGGCGGAGGCGGCGGAGGGGGCGGGGGCGGGGTGGTCGCCTTCACGTTGGTGAACGTGCACGTCACGTGGTCGCCGGCGGCGAGCTGGATCGTGACGGTGTTCCCGGACCGGTTCCAGGTCGAGCCGCCCTCGCCCTGGACGGAGCAGCTCACCCCGGTGAGCGACCACCCGGACACCGCGCCCTCGCTCACCGAGTAGGGGCCCGGCTCGAGATCGGAGAGGGTCTCCGAGTTCGGCAGGGTCGGGTCTGCATCGTCGTCCAGCGAGAAGCTCTCGAACGATCCCGTGAAGCTGAAGTCCTGCGGGTCGTTCGGCTGGGCGTCCTTCACGATCGTGATCTGCCCGGGGGGCGGGGGCGGGACCTCCCTGTTGGTGAACGTGCAGTGCACGTCCCCGCCCTCGGCGAGGTCGATCGTCACGGTGTTCCCGTCGACGCTCCACTCGCTCTGGTCCCCCTCGTCCACGCTGCAGGCGATGTCCTCGAGCTCCCAGCCGTCCGGGACGGTCTCGGTGACCTCGTAGGTGCCGGCCTCGAGCTCGTCGAACGCCTTGCTCTCGTCGTCGGCGAGGGAGAAGTCGCCGAGGTCGCCGGAGAAGTCGAAGTCCTGCTCCGCCCCGTCGGGATCGGTCTGCTTCTCGATCGTGATCCGGCCGGGGGGCGGGGGCGGGGGTTGTTCGCCGACGGTGAAGCACAGGGTGTTGCTCTTCTGCGTGGACTCGTTCCCCGGCGCCGGGTCGCCCGAGAGACGGGCCCGGTCGCAGAGTTTGTCGCCGGGCTCGAGGTCGTCGGGGACCGTGATCGTGTGGGTGAACGAACCGTCGTTGGCGGTTGGCTTCTCCTCCACGTCGAGCGAAGTGAGATTCTCACCGTTGAGCTGGAAGCAGTCGGCGACGCGATCGAGCTCGTCGCCGACCCAGTCGTCCGTCCGCCATGTGATCGTGAACGTGATCTCGTCGCCTGGGAAGATCTCGTCGTCGGCTTCCAAAGGCTGCCCGTTGCGGCTGGCCGTCTTCGTGAGGCTGCCCTCCGGATCCCCCTGGAACGCTCCCTGGCACGCATTGTCGGTCGGGGGGTCGGCGACGGCCAGCTGGGTCTGAAGACCGAGCAGGGCCACGGCACCGAGGAACGCGATGCGCCGCAGCCAGGTCCGCGGTCGGTTGGGGGATCCGAGCGGCCTCCGGGTCCTACGAGGGTCCATCGTTCATGCCTCCTGCGGGCGGCCACCGCCCGCTCCGACGTCCGGGGGATGGGTATGGTCCTCCGGGGGGTAGCGTACGGACGATGCGCCGCCCGAACATCGGGCGATGGCCTAGTCCTCGCGTCTCCCCGGCTTAAGCCGTTCGACGTAGGCGGCAGCGTAGCCGCGGAACGCGTCCGCGGCAAGCGCCCGGGTCGGAAGTCGTCGGGAAGGGGAGCGGAACGAGAGGTGATCGGCAGGGGCGTCCTCGGACGAACTTTCCATAACCGACGTTATGGGCGCTGACGATCTGCGGGGATCGGCGGGGATTTCGGAGCACGTCGGCGTCCCTCCCCGCCTGGGGCCGGTGGGCTCAGCGGTGGCCGCGGCGGCTCGGGTCGAGGCCCAGACGCTCGCGGAGGCCCCAGATCGCGAGGAGCCACAGGGCCTCGAGGACGATCCGCCGGGAGATCTTGGACGCGCCGTGCTCCCGTTCGCGGAACGTGATCGGCACCTCGGCCACGGCGAAGCCGTCCCGCCAGGCCCGGTACGCGAGCTCGACCTGGAAGGCGTAGCCGTCGGAGCGCAGGTCGTGGGCGAGCAGGTGTTCGAGGAGTCGGCGGCGGTAGACGCGGAAGCCGCTGGTGGCGTCGCGGAGCGGGAACCCGAGCGCGAGGCGCGCGTACAGGTTCCCGCCGCGGGAGAGCGCGAGACGGGAGCGGCTCCAGTTCGTCACCGACCCCCCCGGCACGTACCGGCTGCCGATCACGAGGTCCGCGCGGCGCGCGGCCCCGAGGAGCCGGGGGAGCTCGGCGGGGTCGTGCGAGAGGTCGGAGTCCATCTCGACCGCGAGGTCGTACCCCTCCTCCAGGGCCCGGCGGAAACCCACCAGGTAGGCGCTCGCGAGCCCCGACTTCCTCGGCCGCTCGACCAGCCGGACCCGGGGCTCGCGGGCAGCGGCGGCCCGCACGACCTCGGCCGTGCCGTCGGGCGACCCGTCGTCCACGACCAGGGCGTCGACCTGCTCGGGGAGGGCCATGAGCCCCTCGAGGACCCTCCCGACCGTCTCCCGCTCCTCGTAGGTGGGGAGGATCACGAGGGTCCGGGGCCGAGGCGGGAGCGGCCCGGGCTCCGCCCGCTCGGCCCGCCGCCGGCGCGGCGCGAGGACCAGGCCGAGCGCCAGGGCGAGCGACCCCCAGGGCACCCAGTCCCCGAACCGGACGTACGGCGTGACCGCCCCCGAGGCCCGGACCACGTGGCGGAGGATGCCCGGCTCGAAGAGGCCGGCCTCGCCCACCACGCGGCCGCGCGGGTCGATGAACGCGCTGACCCCGGTGATCGCCGCGTGGACCACCCACCGGCCGGTCTCGGCCGCCCGGACCCGGCTCATGAGCAGGTGCTGGCGGGAGGCGGGGCTGAAGCCGTAGGAGGCGTTGTTCGTGATGACGACCAGGAGGCGCGCGCCCCGCCGGACGAGGGAGCGGTCGAGGGAGGGGAAGCTGTTCTCGAAGCAGATCACGACGCCCACGGGGGGCAGCCCCGGGCCCCGGAGCACCCGGAGGCCCTCCCCCGGCGTGAGGTCGTAGGGGATCTGCTCGAGGGCGGAGATCCACCCGAGGGCCCCCCGCCACGGGACGTACTCGCCGAAGGGCACCAGGTGGACCTTGGCGTAGCGGTCGACCACGCGCCCCCGGGGGTCGAAGAGCAGCGCCTCGTTGAACAGCTCCCCGGCGGGTCCCCGCTGGATGCTCCCGGCGATCGTGGGCCTCCCGACGTCGGCGATCGCGCCGGCGACCTCGGCCCAGACCGCGGGGTCCGAGGCGCCGGGATCGAGCGCGCTCTCCCCCCAGACGACCAGGTCCGGGGGGTCGGCGGCCAGCCGACGGTGGAGGGCCACGTTCATCCTGGCCACGGCGCGGTCCTCGGCGAGCGGGTCGAGCCCGCGGGCGGGCCGCACGTCCACCTGGACCGTCGCGACCTCGAGGGGGCGGCCGTCGGCGGCCGTCGCGGGGATGGCCGCCGGCGCCAGGAGGAGCCCGGCCGCGACGGCCAGGGGCCGGAGGGCGGCCAGGGAACCCCGACCGAGCGGCCCGCCCCTCCCCTGCCGAACGCGGTCCGCGGCCACCACCAGCAGCGCGTTCACGAGCGCCGCGGCGAACGTGAGGGCCCACACCCCGCCCCAGGACGCGAGCGGGGCCAGCCCGGGGTCGTCGATCTGGCTCGACCCGAGCTGCCCCCAGGTGAACCCCCCGAGCGGCCAGGCCCCGCGGACCCACTCGAGCACCGTCCAGGCCGCGGCGAGCCCAAGGGCCGAGGCGAGCGGCCGTTCGTCGCGCCACAGGACCGGCGCCAGGGCCCCGAAGGCCGCCACGGAGGCCGCCTGGACGAGGACCAGGCCGGTCCAGGCGAGCTCCCCGAACAGGAGGATCCAGGAGAGGGCCAGCCCGAAGTGCGCGACGCCGAACGCGAGGCCCAGCGCCGCCCCGCGGGCGGGGCGACCCCGCCGGGCCAGGGCCACGAGTGGCGCCAGCGACACCAGGGCCAGGGGCCAGAGGCCGGCGGGTGGCAGCGAGAGCGAGAGGAGCGCGCCCGAGGCGGCGGCGGCGAGGAGCCCGGGCCAGGGGCGGCGTCGGGGCGGCGTCAGGCGCAGTCCCGGCAGAGCATCCTGGTCTTGTCCTTGAGCTGGCTCCGGTGCTTGACCAGGTAGCACTTCTGGCATACGAACTCGTGGGGCTGGGGCGGCACGACCTTCACGGCGAGGGGCTCGAGGCGCTCCTCCCGCGAGAGCGCGAGGAACGCGTCCTCTTCCTCCTCCTCGGCCGCCTTCGCCTCCTGCTTGACCAGGAGCTCCTGGATCGACTCGACGTCGCCCTCCTCCGGCTCCCTGGCGAGGGGGGCCGGCTCCTCGGCGACCTCGACGTCCTCGGGTTCCTCGTCCTCTACCTCGTCCACGAGGTCCTCGTCGTCGAGGCGGTCCTCGATGTCCTCCATCCTGCTCATCCTCCCGGTCCCCTCCCGGCCGGAACGGCGATTCTACTCCTCGCGGGCACGCGGGGGGTTCACCTCCCGACATCCGTATTTCGAACGGCGGGCGCCGCCCGGATGTTCCCGGCGGATGGTTCACCCGCCGACCCCGTCCGAACCCGGGCACGCGGAAAAGAGGACCCGAGTGGCCTTTGGAGCCGCGGCGCCGGGGCGCCGCGTTGTCTACTCAGCCTCTCGGGTCCTCGGCGCCGCCGCCGGGGCGGCGGCGCGATCGGCACGCTAGCGGAGCCCTCCCGGGCTGTCAAACGCGCCGCTCAGCCCGGCTCCGCGGGGGCGCCCACGGCGCCTCGGCCGGCGCCGCCGTGCTCGCGCTACCGGGCGGAGACCTCCCGTCCCAGCGAGACCGTGAGCACCGGGCGCAGGCCCTCCACGTCCTCCGCCTCGAACGGATCGACCTCGTAGGCCGCGAGGTCGGCGTGCGCCCCCGGCTCGAGGGCTCCCTTCTTCCCCTCCTGGTGGGCGAGGCGGGCGCTCCCGATCGTGTGCAGCCGGATCGCCGCGGCCCGCGACAGCCGCTGGCCCGGGTCGTGGTGCGCCTCGAGGGCGGCGATCGCGGCCATCGGGTCGAGCGGCGCGATCGGCGAGTCGCTCCCCGCCCCCACCTCGAGGCCGCGGTCGATGAGCGAGCGGAAGGGGTTCATCCGCGCCGCCCGCTCCCAGCCCAGCCGGGCCTCGTAGAGGCCCCCCGGGCGGCCCCAGAGCGCGTCGAACGCGGGCTGGACCGAGATCGCGAGCCCGAGCGCGGCCGCCCGCTCGACGTGGGCGGCGGTCGGCATCTCGAAGTGCTCCACGCGGTGGCGGCGGGCCCGGAAGTGGCGGCGGGCCCGGGAGTCGAGGGTCCCGTAGATCCGCTCCCACGTCCGGAGCACCTGTTCGATCGCCCGGTCGCCGATCGCGTGGACGCCCACCTGGAGGCCGGCGGCGTGGGCGCCGTGGAACAGCTCCGCGAGCTCGTCGTCGGCGAAGTACGTCTCCCCGCTCCCCTCCCCGTCGGCGTAGGGGGCGAGGAGCCCCGCCGTCCGGGCGCCGATCGAGCCGTCGACCGGGAGGTCGCCGCCGATCCTCGGCAGCCCCAGGTCCATCGCCTGGGCGACGTCGGTGGTGGCCACGTAGATCACGACGTCCACGGGGAGCCGGTCCCGGTGCTCGAGGAGGACCTGGACGTCCCGGAGCCCCCGCAGGGCCGGCATCGACATCTCGTGGACGCAGGTCACCCCGCGGGAGGCGGCGAGGGCCGCCGCCCTGAGCTGGAGCTCCTGGACGTCGCGGTCGGGGATGGCCTGGGCGAACCACAGCCGCAGGCGCTGGTTCGCCTCCCCGGTGAGGACCCCGGTCGGCCGCCCGCGCTCGTCGCGGGCGACGCCCGGGGCGTCGAGCACCCCGGCCCCGCGGAGGGCGGCGGTGTTCGCGAGCGACAGGTGGCCGTCCACCCGCACCAGGCAGAGGGGCTCCGGCGACGCCGAGTCGAGCTCCTCGAGGCTGGGCAGCTCGGGCCGCGGCCAGCGGGACTCGTCGAACCCGTGGAGCAGCGCGGGTCCGGCCCGGGCGACCGCGGCCGCGGCGCGGACCAGCTCCTCCCGCGAGCGGGCCGCGGCGATCTCGGGGTTCGCCAGGTGCTCGCCGGTCCCGGTGAGGTGGACGTGGGTGTCGACGAACCCGGGGAGGATCGTGGCCCCCGGGAGGTCCACGACCCGGTCCGCCTCTGGCGGTTCCCCCGAGCCCACCCGCTGGACGTGGCGCCCGTCGACCAGCACCCACTCGCCCTCCGGGGGGTGCGAGAGGGTGCGGACGCGGGAGGCCCGGTAGAGGGTTCGCATCGGGCGCCGATGATGCCACAGCTCCCGGTGGCCGCGCCCGGGCGCGCCCGGGGACCGCGTCGCGCCGAAGACGCCCGGGGGTGGCCCCAGGGCGTCAGCGCGGCGGCCCCGAGGGCCCCCACCCCGCGAGCCGCCGGACCTCCCCGGGCTCGGTGAGGATCCGGGTCTTCCGGGTGTTCGGGGCGAGGCCGAGGCCCTCGAGCGCTCGGAGCGCGCGCCCGAGGGCCCGACGGGCCGCGGCCGGGTCCGGCGCGGGGACGATCACGTCGTCCACCCACCGGACGAAGGGATGGCCCGTGCGTCGGAGGGCCGCGTCCAGGGGCTCCAGCACGGCGTTGGCGAGGACCGCGGAGGGCTCCGGCCCCACCGGGAGCCCCCCGACCCCGCGCTCGCCGAAAGAGCGGAGGAGCCGCCCGAGCGGCCCGGCCAGGGCCGGTGCACCCACCGCCCGGAGCGCACGCTCGACCGCGGCGGGGGCGGTCGAGGGGTAGAAGGCGGCCACGTCGAGCACGAGGACGGCCCGCACGTCGCGGGAGGAGGCCAGGGCGCGGAGCGCGGCCCCGCGGCGGGCCCGCGCCGCCGCCAGGGGTTCGAGCCGAACCCCGGGCCCCGGGAGCGCCCGGTTGGCCAGGACCTCGCGCCCCAGGGAACGCTCGATGGCCGGCAGGGCCGCACCGACCAGCGCCTCGTAGGCGCGGGCGTCGCGCGCGGGGAGCCGCACGAGGAGCCGGTCGCCGCCGCCGGGCCGGGGGACCCGCACGAACGAGGGGGGTTCCAGGCCCTCGGACCTTCGGCGCGCCCTCGGCATCCCCTCCCCTCCCCCGGCCCGAGGGAGGGAGGGCCGCTCGCGGACGGGGCGATCCTAGCCCGCGGAGCCCCACCGCGCGATCCCCCGGGCCGGGGGTTCTGGGCTCCGGCGCGGGCCGGGCGGGCCCTCCCCCGGCCGGGGCGCCGTATGCTCCCGGTGTGCTCGACGAGCGGGACCTGGACATCGTGGCGGCCCTCCAGGAGGACGCCCGGGCGACCTACGCGGAGGTCGGCCGCCGGGTCGGCCTCTCCCCCTCCGCGGTCCACGAGCGGGTCCGCAAGCTCGAGGCGGCCGGCGTGATCCGCGGCTACCGGGCGGTCGTGGACCCCGAGGCCCTCGGCCTGTTCGTCACGGCCCTGATCGCCGTCACGCCGCTCGACCCCACCCAGCCCGACGACCTGCCCGAGCGGGTGGTCGACTTCCCCGAGGTCGAGGACTGCTACAGCGTCGCCGGCGAGGCGAACTACATCCTCAAGGTCAGGACCCGCTCGCCGAGCGGGCTCGAGGACCTGATCCGCCGCCTCCGGGAGAAGGCGGGGGTCGGGACCCGCACGACCGTCGTGCTCTCGATCCCGTTCGAGGGCAGGCCCACCCGCCCGCCGACCCCCCCGCGCTGAGCCGCGGCCCGACCCCCGGCCCCGGCCGGGCCGCTCAGCCGTCGTCCCGGTGGTCTGGGCCCTCCCCGCCCAGGTCGCGGTAGCGGTCGTAGAGCGAGACGTACCGACGCCAGAGCCGGAGCAGCCGGCCCCCGGGGTCGAGCTCCCGCAACGTGGCGGGCTGGAGGCCGAAGTGCGCCCCGCCCAGGTCGGCCCGGGCCGAGCCGCTCAGGCCGAACTCCTCGAGGACGGCGTCCAGGGGGTCGGCGGCGTTCAGGAGCGCGAGCCACACCCGGTTGTTGAGGCTGTCCAGGTCCCCGGGACGGAGGGTCCGCTCGGGGGACGGCTTCCCGAGGCGCCGGAGGAACGCCACCAGCCAGTCCGGGAGGAGCCAGCCCCAGGCCTCCGTGCGGCCCCCGAGGGGCTCCCGCGCCACGAGGGGGTCCAACCACAGGTCGGGGTCGCGGAGCCTCGCGGCGACGGCGTCGGCGCTCCGGGCGATCGCCGCGCGGAGGGCCCGCACGAGGGCCCGCGACGTGTCGTCCCCGAGCCCCTCGAACCACTCGGCCCGTCCGGCCAGGAACCGCTCCACGGAGCGCTCGAGGGCGGCCGCGACGACCTCCCTGGCCGCGTCGGCGAACCGCTCGGCCAGGGCGGCGATCTCCCGCTCGAGCTGCTGCGCGCGCCCCGAGGCCATCTCCCGCGGGCCCGAGGGGTGGAAGGGCCCGGGCCGGAGCCTACCCCAGGGCCCGGAACGGCGTAGACTGATGAGCAGGCGACCGCCGGCGGGAGCCCGCCGGGCCGAGCTCCGGGAGCGCGTCATGGACCAGTACCGCAGGTACCTCCGGTGGATCAAGCGGGCGGCGTTCGTCCTGGGCGTCTACCTCCTGGTCGCGTACCTCCTCCTCGGGATCACGCCGGACGTGGCGCTCACGAACCCGGGGCCGACCCTCGCCCAGTACCGGGTGCTGATCATCCAGATCCTGTTCGCGATCGTCTTCATCCTGATCCAGTTCGTCGCGCTGTTCTGGTTCCTGGCCCGCGGCAACACCTACGTGATCTACCCCGGCGAGTACGACGTCACCTTCGACGACGTCCGCGGGCAGCCGGCGGCGGTGGAGGCCACCAAGGAGGTCCTCCGCCTGTTCCAGGGGTTCAAGGAGTTCAAGCAGATGGGCGGCTACCCGCCCCACGGGATCCTCTTCGAGGGCCCGCCGGGCACCGGGAAGACGCTCCTCGCGAAGGCCATCGCCGGGTCCTCGAGCGTCCCGTTCCTCTACGCCTCGGGCTCGGGCTTCGCCAACATGTTCCTCGGGATCCCCCAGCTCAAGATGCGCCGCCTGTTCTCCAAGGCCCGGGCGATGTCCGACAAGTACGGCGGCGCGGTGATCTTCGTCGACGAGCTCGACGCGATCGGCGGGAGCCGGGGCCTGGTCTCCGAGCGGAGCGTCGCCGACCGGGCCGCGGACCGGGTGTTCGTGGGCGGGATGTGGGGCGGCGGGCTCGGGGTGATCAACGAGCTGCTGGTGCAGATGGACGGCCTCGTGGTGCCGCGCGGGCTGTGGCGGCACGTCCGGCGGGTCCTGTTCCGGGCCAAGCCCAAGGTCCCCTTCTACAACATCATGGTGATCGGGGCGACGAACCGGGCGAACACGCTGGACCCGGCGCTCCTCCGCCCGGGCCGGTTCGACCGGAAGATCCACGTCGGGCTCCCCGACCACGAGGGCCGGCGGGACATCGCCCGGTACTACCTGGCCAAGGTCCGCCACGAGCCGATCGACGTGGACAAGCTGGCCCGGATGACCGTGGGCTACTCGCCGGCGATGATCAAGAACATCGTGAACGAGGCCCTGATCTTCGCGCTGCAGGACGGCCGCGACGCGCTCCGCTGGGACGACCTGTGGCAGGCCAAGCTCGCCGAGGAGATCGGCCTCAAGCAGCCGGTCAGGTACACCGAGCGCGAGCGGGAGATGGTCGCGATCCACGAGGCCGCCCACGCCGTCGCCTCCTACACCCTCGAGCGCGGGGAGCGCCAGATCCAGGTCATCACGATCCAGAAGCGGGAGGGCGCGCTGGGCCTGGTCCACGGCCAGGACGTCGAGGACCGCTACCTCCGGACCCAGAAGGAGATCCTGGCCCGCCTCCAGGTCTCGCTGGCCGGGCTCGTGGCCGAGGAGATCTGGTTCGGGCAGACCACGACCGGGCCCTCGAGCGACCTCGAGGCCGCCACCTGGAACGCCGCCGCCTACGTGGGCCTGTACGGGATGGGCCGGAGCCTGGTGTCCGCGAGCGCCCTGGCCAACCCCTTCGCCGGGGAGAACCCGATCAAGGCCGTCCTGGCCGACCCCGAGCGCCGCAAGGAGGTGCACGAGCTCCTCGAGGAGTCCAAGCGGCGGGTCCGCGCGCTCCTGCTCCAGAAGCGGCACGTCGTGGAGGGGATCCGCGACGCGCTCCTCGAGCGGGAGGAGCTGATCGGGGACGAGATCGAGGCGCTCATGGCGCAGCTGGGCGAGCGGGAGCCGCTCGAGGTGCCGGCGGGGCTGTTCACCGGGAACGGCCAGCAGGGCGCCCAGGGCGAGGGGCGCGAGGCCGGGGTCGCGCTGCCCCCGCCGCCCCCCCGCCCCGACCTGGGCTGAGCGCGATCGCCCCGGCCGGCGGGAAGAGGGCGGCCCGGGCGGCGGTTATGCTCGGTGTCGTGCGGGTCTTCAACACGCTCACCAGGCGGGTCGAGGAGGTCGTCCCGCTCGACGACCGCCGGATCCGGATGTACACCTGCGGCCCGACGGTGTACCGCTACGCCCACCTGGGGAACCTCCGGACCTTCCTCCTCGCGGACCTCCTCCGGCGGGCCCTGGGGTTCGAGGGCTACGAGGTCTTCCAGGTCGTGAACATCACGGACGTCGGGCACATGACCGACGAGTCCTCCCCCGAGGCCGTGGACAAGATGCTCCTCGCCGCGGAGGACGAGGGCCTCTCGCCGCTGGAGATCGCCGAGAAGTACACGAAGGCGTTCCTGGAGGACACGGCCGCGATCGGGATCCAGCCGGCGCACGTCTACCCGCGGGCGACCGAGCACATACCGGAGATGATCGAGCTCACCCAGCGCCTGATCGAGCGGGGGCACGCCTACGTCGTGGATGACGGCACGGTCTACTACGACGTCCGGTCCTTCCCCGGGTACGGGAAGCTCTCGGGCAACACCCTGGACAAGCTCCGCCCCGGCCACCGGGACCTCGAGACCGACCCCCGGAAGCGCCACCACGCCGACTTCTCGCTGTGGAAGGCGGCCGGGCCGGGGCGGCTGATGAAGTGGCCGAGCCCGTGGGGCGAGGGGTTCCCGGGCTGGCACATCGAGTGCTCGGCGATGTCGATGAAGTACCTGGGCGAGCGGTTCGACCTCCACACCGGGGGCGTCGACCTGATCTTCCCCCACCACGAGGACGAGATCGCCCAGTCCGAGGGCGCCACCGGCCACCAGGTGGTCTCGGCGTGGGTCCACGGCGGCCACCTCCGCCTGGCCGGGCAGAAGATCGCCAAGTCCGCGGGGAACGTGGTCCGGGTCCACGAGCTGGTCGACCGCGGGTTCGACCCGCTCTCCTACCGCTACCTCACGTTCCAGACCCGCTACCGGAGCGAGATGGACTTCTCCTGGGAGGCGATGGCCGCCGCCGACGAGCACGTGAAGCGGCTCCGCCGGCGGATGGCCGAGTGGAAGGACGCGCCGCGCCCGGCCGAGCTCACCGAGGCCGGGCGGCGGTACGACCGCCGGTTCCGCGACGCCGTTGCCGGCGACCTGGACATGCCCGAGGCCCTGGTGGTCCTGAACGAGCTGGTCAAGAGCCCGGAGGTCGCGCCCGGCGAGAAGTACGCGCTGCTCTCCTCCTGGGACCGGGTCCTCGGCCTCGACCTCGAGCGCGAGGCCCGCGAGGGGTTCGAGGTCCCCCCCGAGGTCCAGGCCCTCCTCGAGGAGCGGGACGCCGCCCGGAAGGCCCGGGACTTCGCGACCAGCGACGCGATCCGCGCCCGGCTGGTCGAGATGGGCTTCGAGGTCCAGGACACCGCCGCGGGCACGGTGGTCCGCCGCCGCAGCTAGCCGGGCGAGGCGGGGTTCGGGCTCCGCGGCGCCCCGTGGACCGCGAACCCCACGGCCCGGGCGGCGAGCGCCAGCTCCCGGAGCAGGACGGAGGAGTCCACGTAGACGTTCACCGCCGCCCGCGCTCCTCCAGGAGCAGCTCGAGGGACGGCACCCCCCACCGCGCCCGCGGGAACCGTCGGCGCAGCAGGGCAGCGAGATCCCGGCGTGGCGGGATCACGGGAACCCTCCGCTGGCGGACCGGGAGGATCCGTGCGATGGGGCGGTCGCGGTGGGTCACCTCGATCTCCGACCCCGCCTCCGCCTGTCGCAAGTAGCGGGAGAGGTGATCCTTGAGGTCGGCGACGCGCACGCGCCCCATGGCCATATCGACCCACATCTGGTCACGAACCGTCAACCGGCCTCGGGGCTTCGGGTAGCGTCGGCCCGGCTGGTATCCCGCCGGGCGGCGAGGGGGCGGGCACGCGAGCGGGACGGGTCTGCGGCGCCCCCAGGGTCAGTCGCAGATCGGCGTCTCCGTGCCGCAAAGGGCGAACGTCCAGGGGATCACGAACCGGTGCAGCCTCCCCTCCCACCGGTACGTGACCCGCAGCCCCTCGAGCCACCCACCGCCCGGGCCCGTCTTCCTCATCGTCGTCAGGATCTCGCCCAGGGGCTCGCCGCGGTCGCAGTCGCTCGGCACGAGGTAACCGGCGGGCGGGCGGCCGTTCGGCGGACCGGGCCCGGGGCCGTTGAACAGGTGGACCATGGGGTCGAAGTCCTCGAAGGTCGCGTCCGGGGGCGCCCGGTAGGCCGACCGGACCCTGATGGCCACCACCTCCACCTCGCCCACCACCTCCACGGGCTCGATGGAGACGATGCGCGCCACCACGTCCTCCGCGGTCCGGCAGAGCGTCTCGCCGCCGGACGTCCACATGTGACCCACCTTGGTGTTGTCCTTGCCGTTCAGGTGCCCGTGCACCACCCCGCCCGAGCTGATGATCCCGCCCTCGCCGTCCCGCTCGTCCACGATGCCCCGCGAGCAGGCGGCGGCGAGCAGGGCCGCGAGCGGCACGGCCAACGCCAGCCGTCTGGGCCGGGTGGTCATGCCGGGCGCGCGTCGACCTTGGGCGACATCTCGCCGAGGTTCCTGTCGTTCCCGCACACCTTGCCCCTGACGCCGAAGGTGAACTCGAGCCTGGCCGTCGAGGAGTACCCGGCCTTCGAGGACAGGCCGATGCCGTACACGGTCAGGCCGACCGAGTACGTCTGGTTGTCGTTGTACGAGTGGAAGTACTGCTCGCCCCGGTAGTAGTACCTCCCGCAGTTGCCGTAGTTCACGTGCGAGATGCTCGGGGTGCTGCCCCGGCCGTAGTAGTTGTACGGCACGTTCTGGTTCCCGACGCACACGACGGCTCGCTCCCGGTACATCCACAGCGCTTGGACCCGGCGGTTGGTCGGGTGGGCGATGAACCCGCCCGAGCTGCCGGAGCCCACGGTCATCGTGCCGCCGACCTGCCAGGAAGGCCCGTTGGTCAGGAAGCCGAGCGTCGTGGACGTCGAGCCCCCGTACGCGTAGGTGGCGTTGCTCGTGATGTCGGTATGGTTCATGACGTCCATGATCTTGGTGTCGTACGGGCCGTTGTAGTCGCCCCAGATGATCTGCCCGCACGGGGGCGCAGCGGCCTGCGGCTCGACCGAGAACGTGGCGGCGTCCGCGCCGCCGGGCGGCACCACCGCGTCGGCCATGTTCAGGGGCGGAACCTCCACCACCCGATCGCCGGGCCACACCGTCGTCCCCCAACTCGTCACCCGACCACCGTACCGGGCGACGACGAGGACGTTCACGTAGCCCTCGGGGGCGACGAAGCTGGGATCGAGGGCGTCGAGGTCGAGCGGCAGCGAGAAGGACGGCGTGGCCGCCTGTTGGGCGACCGACGACATCGAGACGGGCGTGCCCGCCAGCTCGGCGGCGCGTTCCACCTCCCAGGTCGGCTCCACGAGGAGCTCGATCACCGGGGGGCCCGCGTCCGCGTGGGTGGAACCCCGCGGAACGCGGACGCTCCCCGTGATGCTCACCACCGATCCCGTCGCCGCCCCCGAGACCACGGACGGGACGGCGACCAGCAGCAGCGCGAGGGACGCCACCGCCAGACGCTTCATGGCCGCCTCCTTCCTGCGAGGGACGGCCCATCCTCTCTCTCTCTCTCTCGTTGGTTGTCAAATCGAGCATCCCGACCCAGTCCCGAACGAGATCCCACGCCCGGAGGGGAGGGGGCACGTGGCATCCGCTCGACAAGCGAACCGACGAGGACGCCTACGTGCCCGAGTTCAGCGCAACCGTTACGCTCCCCTGGCCCAAGCACCCCACCCTGGCCGCCCCGGAGAAGGCGATCTCCTCCGCCCTGATGAGGGGGGCCGGGACCTGCTCGCCCATCATGCCCAAGGGCACCGGTGACCTTCAGACGCTACTGGGCTTCAGGCCACCGTGAGCAGCTCGCGGGGGGCGTGGTTCAGCCGCTGCGCCCCCTCCGGGGTCACGGTCACGATGTCCTCGATCCGCACGCCGAACTCGCCGGGCAGGTAGATCCCGGGCTCGATCGAGAAGCAGTGGCCCACCCGGAGGGGCTCGGCGTTCCCCGCCACGATGTAGGGCTCCTCGTGCTCCTCGAGGCCGATCCCGTGGCCGGTGCGGTGGATGAACCGGTCCCCGTAGCCCGCGGCCTCGATCACGCCCCGCGCCGCCCGGTCGACCTCCTCGGCGGGGACGCCCGGCCGCACCGCTCGGAACGCCGCCTCCTGGGCCTCGCGGACGACCTCGTAGACCTCCGGGAAGCCGGCGGGCGGGCGGCCCACCGCCACGGTCCGCGTGATGTCCGAGCAGTACCCCCCGACCCGGCCCCCGAAGTCGAGCACGACGGCGTCGCCCGCCCGGATCGCCCGGCCCGCGGGCTCGTGGTGCGGGGAGGCGCCGTTCGGGCCCGACGCCACGATCGTGAAGGCCACCGAGTCGTGCCCGACCGCGAGGAGCAGGTCCGCGAGCTCCCCGGCCACCTCATCCTCGCTCCTGCCCTCGAGCCGCCCGGCCACGAGGCGCCGGAACGCCTCGTCGGCGCCCCGGGCGGCCCGGCCCAGCAGTTCCACCTCGTCGGGGTCCTTCACCGCGCGGAGCGGCGCGAGGATGGGGCCGGCGCGGACGAAGCGCGCCCCGGGGATCGCGGCCTGGAGGCCGAGGAGGTGGGCGGCCCAGGTCCGGTCCCCCACCGCGAACGTCCCCTCCCGCGGCAGGAGCCGGGCGGCGGCCGCGTAGGGGTCCTCGCCGTCGCGCCAGCTCACCACCTCGACGGCCTCGCCCACCGGGGAGGCGCGGGCCAGGGGGGCCTCGAGCGCCGGCACCAGCAGGACGGGATCGGCGGCCGTCCGGACCACGAGGAGCGTGAGGCGCTCGAGCGGGGGCGGCTCGTACCCCGTGAGGTACCGGTAGTCGGGCGAGGGCGCGACGAGGACCGCGGCGAGCCCCTCCGCGCGCGCCCGCTCCGCCGCTCGCCGGATCCGCTCCAGGAACCGCCCGCCCATCCGCCGACTCACACCTTCATCAGGATCGCCCGCGGGATCACCTCGAAGACCGCGGGGGTGGTGCCGAGCACCTCGCCGTCGGCCTCCACGGGCAGCGCCCGGTCCGCCTCCACGCGCACCCCCACCCGGGCGCGGAGCTCCGCGATGTGGTCGTGGGGCACGTGCTCGCCCCGGTAGATCCGCGGGATCATCGTGAAGGCGTCGGAGCGGGGGCCCTTGAACACGAGGACGTCGAGGACCCCGTCGCCGGGGTAGGAGCGCGGCGAGACCCGCATCCCGGCCCCGTAGAACTGGCAGTTCCCCACCACGACCAGGAACGCCGGCCCCTCGTAGGCCCGGCGGTCGGCGCGCACCGTGACCCGGGCCAGGGGGAACCGGGGCAGGGTCAGCCAGAACGCGACGAAGTAGCGGGACTGGCCGAAGAACCGCGGGAGCCGTTGCGCCCGCCCGGCCACGGCCGCCCCGAGCCCCGCCTCGGCCACGTTCACGCCGTAGCGGGTGCGGTCGGCGCCGTCCTCCCCCCGGTAGGTGATCCGCATGAGGTCCATCGGGTAGACCGAGTCCCCGACCAGGTGGTGGCAGGCCCGGGTGGCGTCCCCGGGGAGGCCGAACGTCCGGACCAGGTCGCACCCGGAACCCGCCGCCACCACGCCCAGGACCAGGTCGGGGGCCAGGGGGCCCGCGTCCCCCATCATCCCGTTCACGACCTCGTGGACGGTGCCGTCGCCCCCCACCGCCACGAGGAACCGCGCCCCCGCGAGCACGGCCTCCCGGGCGAGCCGCGTGGCGTCGCCCGGGCCCTCGGTGAACCGCAGCGTGTACCCGAGCCCCTTCGCCCGGAGCTGGCGTTCCAGCTCGGGCACCTCCTCGGCCACGCGACCCCTGCCCGCGTGCGGGTTCACGATCACGGTGAGGGGGCCGAAGGGGCTCGTCATCGCGGGGATGGTACCGGCGTCAGACGCCCGTGTAGGCGACCACGCCCCGGTTCATCGCCTGCCGCGCCGCCCGCACCGTGGAGGCCACGTCCTCCGGCGCGACCTCCTCGATCTGGGCGAGGAGGTCGATCAGCTGCTTGCACGTCCGCACGAAGTCGCCGGGGGCCATCGCGGTCTCTCGGAGCACGTCCTCCAGGGGCTTCCCCTCCGCCCAGTGGAACGCCGGGACCGCGAAGCCGGGCTCCAGGTCCCGGCAGAGCGAGACGCGATGCGCGTCCTCCGCCTGCCGGACCCGCCGCCACAGGTCCACGAGCCGGCGGAACCGCTCCTCGGCCCGACGGGTTGGCATCCCCCCGCCGGGCGCGGCGCGCTCGCGCGGCTCGTAGACGAGGGTCGAGACGACCGCCGCCGCCTCCGCCGGCGACAGCCCCACCAGGAGGCCCGCCTCGAGCGCCTCGCCGACGAGGATGTCGCCCTCCCCGTAGATCCGGGCCAGCCGCTCCCCCTTCGGCAGGAGCTGGAACCCGCGGACGTACCCGAGCTCCTCGAGCACCCCGAGCACCCTGTCGAACTGCCGCGCCAGCGTCTCCGTGCGGGAGCGGATCCGCCGGAGCGTCGCGGCGATCCGCCCCTCGAGCTGGGAGGCCCGCTCCGCCCACCGTTCGTGCTCGGCCCGCTCGGGGCAGGCGTGGCAGGGGTGGCGCTCGGCCCGGCGCTCGAGGCGGGCGGCCTCCCGCTCGGTCTCGGGGTCCAGCCGCGCCCGCGCGCGCGGGCGCGGGGGGCGGACGTCGAGGGCGACCAGGCGGGCCGCAACGTCCCGGCGGTACCGGGCGCTCCGCGCGTTCCCGCCCCGCGGCAGCGGGATCCGGGCGAGGACCTGCGGCGGCTCGTCGAAGTCCTTCACCGACGGCCGGAAGAACCGGCGGTCCTGGCCCAGCACCGTGGGACGGCCGTCCCGGGAGGAGAGCACCACGGCGAGGCCCCGCCGCCGGGCCCGGGGCACGAAGATCACGTCGCCGGGCCGGAGCGCGGCCAGGGCGTCCCTGGTGGCCTCGGCCAGCACCCGCTCCCGGCCGCGGAGGGCCTCCTCCCGGATCCGCCGGGCCCGCTCCCGGAGGGCCCAGTACTCGCGGAAGTCCCCGAGGTGGCAGGCCATCTGCCGCTCGTAGCCCTCGAGGTAGGCCCGGTCCCGCTCCAGCTCCCGCTCCAGCGCCACCACCCCGCGGTCCGCCAGGAACTGGGCGAAGGACGAGTTGAGCAGGTGGTGGACCTGCTCCCGCGTGTAGGAGCGCACCAGGTTCACCGCCATGTTGTAGGAGGGGCGGAAGCTCGAGGTCAGCTCGTAGGTCCGGGTGGCGGCGAGCGAGGCCACGGTCTCGAACGGGACCTGGCGCTGGTACAGGACGACCGCGTGGCCCAACTCGTCGATCCCCCGCCGCCCGGCCCGCCCGGCGAGCTGCGTGTACTCGCCCGGCGTGAGCAGCTCGTGGCGTTCCCCGGAGAACTTCCAGAGGTCCTCGATCACGACGGTCCGCGCCGGCATGTTGATGCCGAGCGAGAGGGTCTCGGTGGCGAAGACCACCTTCACGAGCCCCGCCTCGAACAGCTCCTCGACGGTCTCCTTGAACACCGGCAGCATCCCCGCGTGGTGCGCCGCGACCCCGGCCCCCAGCGCCTCGAGGAACTCCCAGAACCCGAGCGTCGCGAGGTCGGCCTCGTCCATCCACGCCACCCGCATCTCGGCGAAGGCGCGGATCCGCTCGCGCTCGTCGTCGCTGGTGAGCCGGACGCCGGCCGAGAGGAGCCAGCGCACGCTCCGGTCGCAGCCGGCCCGGCTGAACACGAAGTAGATCGCCGGGAGCATCCCCCGCTCGGCCAGGAGCTCGACCACGTCCTCGCGGCGCGGGACCGAGGTGCGCCGCGCCCCGTCGCCCGCCGGGCGGTGGATCCGGGTGGTTCCCGCGCGTCCCCGCTCGCGGGCGGCGGCCCGGCGGTCGAGCGCCACCAGGTGCGGGTTGGGGACGAGCCGGCCGTCCTCCTCCACGTGCATCGGGTGGAGCTCGCGGCCCACGAGGTACCAGTGCTGCAGCGGGACCGGGCGGCGTTCCTCGATCACCACCCGGGTCGGGCCCCGCAGCGTCCCGATCCACTCCCCGAACTCCTCGGCGTTCGAGATCGTCGCCGACAGGCACACGACCGAGACCGTGAGCGGCAGGTGGATCAGCACCTCCTCCCACACCGCGCCCCGGTAGGGGTCCTGGAGGTAGTGGACCTCGTCCAGGATCACGAACAGGAGGCCCTCGAGCGTCGGGCTCCGCTCGTAGAGCATGTTCCGGAGGACCTCGGTGGTCATCACGACGATCGGGGCCTCGCCGTTGATCGAGTTGTCGCCGGTGAGGAGCCCGACGCGGGCGGCCCCGTGGCGGGCCACCAGGTCCCCGAACTTCTGGTTCGAGAGCGCCTTCAGCGGGGTCGTGTAGAAGGCCTTGCCGCCGAGCTCGAGGGCCCGGTCCACGGCGTACTCGGCCACGACGGTCTTGCCCGAGCCGGTCGGGGCGGCGACCAGCACGGACTCCCCCTCGGCGAGGGCCCGGATGGCCTGGACCTGGAAGTCGTCGAGGGGGAACGGGTAGCGCGAGGCGAACCGTTCGAGATCCGACACTCTACGTGGAGTCTACGGCCCCCGGGGCGGCGGGCCGTCGCCTCAGGGGTCCAGCCCGCAGCGCTCCAGGTGCTCCCGGAGGAGGCGGTTGAACTCCTCGGCGGCCTCGAGGTTCGAGAGGTGCCCGGCCCCCTCGATCACCTCGAGCACGGCGCCCGGGATGGCGCTCGCCATGGGGGCCGTGACCTCGGGAGGGATCAGGCGGTCCTCGGTCGAGGTGATCACGAGGGTCGGCACGTCGATGGTGGCCAGGTCGGGGGTGGAGTCGGGCCGCTCGGCCATCCCCAGGGAGGCGGCGGCCACCGCGTCGGGGTCCTGGTCCGCGATCAGCTTGCGGACCTTGGCCCAGAGCTCGGGGGGCGCCGAGGGCGAGAGGAGGGGCGGCGGGGCCTCCACGAGGAACCCGATCCCCTCCGCCCGGAGCCGCTCGGCCAGGGCCCGGCGGGCGGCCACCCCGTCCGGCCCGTCGGGGACCGCGCGGGTGTTGGCGAGGACCAGCCCCGAGATCCGCTCCCGGGCCCGGCGCCACAGCTCGAGCGCCACGTAGCCGCCCATCGAGAGCCCGCACACCACGGCCCGGTCCACGCCCGCCCGGTCCAGCTCCGCGCGGAGCCGTTCGGCGGCCGCCTCCATCGTCATCACGTCGTCCGCCGGCTCGGTGCCGCCGAACCCCGGCAGGTGCGGGGCGAGCACCGGCACGCTCCCGGCGAACGCCGCGAGCTGCGGCTCCCACATCCGCGCATCCAGGGGGAAGGCGTGGACGAGGAGCAGGGCGTCGGCCACCGCTACCCCCCGCCCAGGTCCCCCGGCCCGGGCGGTTGGATCTGCGGGAAGATCCCCACGGACGTGAGGGCCTGCTGGTAGTCCTGCCAGCCGTCCTGGAACACCTCGTCGGCCAGGGCGGCGACCTCGGAGGCCAGCGCCACGAGCCCGTCGCCCTCGCCGGCCGGGAGCCGGGCCGCCCGCACCACCGCCCGGGCCGCCCGGGCGTACAGCTCGAGCCCCTGCGCCATCCGCCGCCGGGAGTTCAGGACGTAGTTCACGCCGGCGAGCGTGAGCCCCCTGTCACGGAGGAGGTCGTCCAGCTCGATGGCGCGGAGCTGTTCCGCGGCCCGCCCCGCGGCCCTGGCGGCCTCCTCCGCCGTCGCCGCGACCTCCGAGGGGGCGGCGTCCCCGTCCGCGAGCCGCTCCAGCTCCGCGGAGAACGCCGGCAGGACGTCGAACCCCACCGGGCTCGCGGGCTGCCCGATCGGCGCCAGGATCGCCTGGACCCGGGCCTGGTACTCGCGGACCGCGGCCTCCCGGGTCCGCGCCCGCTCCGCGGCGGCGCTCGCCGTCCGCTCGGCCCGGAGCCCGTTCGCGAACCAGACCACGAACGCCACCAGCCCCACGCCGGCGAGGAACGCCGCGGCGACCTGCACCGGCCGGCGGAGGAGGAGGGGCGGCCGGACGGGCACCACGGCCGGCCGCGGCGCCCTGGCCACGTGTTTCGCGCGCGTCCTCCCCTTGCCCTTGATCGCCATGGGCCCCCCGTCAGCGACGCATGAGGCGGGCCACCAGGATAGCCGCCTCGTAGAAGAGGTAGAGCGGGACCGTGAGGGCGATCATCGTGTAGGGGTCGGCGCTCGGGGTGATCAGGGCGGCGAAGGCCGCGAGCACGACGAGCGCCCCCCGCCGCCACTCCCGCAGCCGCTGGCTCGAGAGGACCCCGGCGAGCGCCAGGAAGATCAGCACGATCGGGAACTCGAACGAGATCCCGAACGCGAGCGTGAGCATCATGACGAACCCCAGGAACCGGTCGGCCGTGAGGAGGGGCACGACGAACTCCCCGGCGAAGCCCAGGAGGAACGAGAGGCCGCGGGGCAGCGTGAGGTAGGCGAAGAGCGCCCCCACGAGGAACAGGATCACCGACGACAGCACGAACGGCCCGGCCAGGCGGCGCTCCCGCTTGGTGAGGCCGGGGACGATGAACGCCCAGAGCTGGTAGAGGACGATCGGGAGGGCCACGGCGAGCCCCAGGAACACGACGACCTTGAGCTTCACCACGACCGCGTCGAGTGGGCTCCCGAACACGAACGAGCACCCCGTGGGGGGCCGGTTCCCGGGCGGCAGGGCCTCGATCGTGTCGCAGTAGGGCTCCCGGAGCAGGCGGACCACCGGGTCGTACAGGAACCAGCCGGCCACCGAGCCCACGCCGATCGCGCCGAGCGAGACGATCAGCCGGTAGCGGAGCTCCTCGAGGTGCTCCACCACCGTCATCGTGCGCTCGGGGTCCTTCCGGCGCGTGCGGGGGATCAGGCGCATCGGCGGGCGGGCGCCCCGCTACTCCCCGGTCCCGGGCGCCGTCGGCGGCCCCTCGGGGGACCGGCCGGAGCTCCCCGCCGGGGCCGCGTCGCCCGCGGTGCCTCCCGTCGCGGCCGC
>FWWM01002826.1_pt1 | contig 21667 bp, 18 predicted proteins | sample 2228351 | NCBI WGS metagenome assembly FWWM01 (sample SAMEA103939774, study PRJEB20133) | metagenome
TTCTGCGGCTTATGGGGCTACCGAGACGACAGGGACGCTGGTCTGCTCCATGTCGGTGCGAGGTATTATGAGGTTGAAACAGGAAGATGGGTGCAAAAAGATCCGGTGCTTGGCACCTTTATGCACCCACAAACGCTCAATGGATATGTCTATGTTACTAACGATCCGCTCAACAATCTTGATCCTGACGGAACATGGAAATGGACAATAGGTCTTGGGATCGTGTTTGCCATTGGAGGCGGCGTCGTCGCTGGAGCAATAGGACTTCCAATATGGATAGGAGTAGTAGGAGGATTCGTGCTTGGAGCATACATAGGTCACCATATTGATATCGGGGTGGAGGCTGGGAAAGCCATAGAGGAAGGACCGATTGGTAAGAGGATAAAGCTTTATAAACAAAAGCTTTATGAACATGAACAATAAAAGTGAATCCATGGAGGGTGGAAATGATGAAGAAATCATCTTGGTGCTTTGTAATAGGGGTAATTTTTATTTTCATACATATAATCGCAAGAGATCCAACATTAGAAAATTTGCGCGCAATTTTGACTAATTATGTAATTTGGCATTATATTAAAAAAGTAGACAAATTTTGTAATTTAATTGGTAGTTTTCTTTTGTTTCTATCAGCGATTTTTATTTTAAAAGCACCTATAACTCGCTATGGTTGGTTCTTTATTGGTGAACATTTTGTTCAATATGCTCGCTATTGCTTTTCAATTATGCTTATGATCATTGCTATCATTTCTGTAATTATTCCACCTTCTAAATTATTAGCAGGTTTGATAGGTATTGTATATTCTGGAACATGTTTCATTATTTTCTTTACATGGATACAAGAAGCTCATCAATTACAAAGAAAGGGTATTTACATTCCATTAATAAAAATTTTTGCTATGTGGTTTGTGTTAATTTGTAGTTATATTATGTTTATCATTAGTTTAATAGTAATTATAGGATAGTTTGAACTTTCTCCCTGCCCCAATGGTTCTTTAAACTTTTTGCGTCATAAGGAAATACCACAATATGTAGGGTGCGATTTTCTTTTTTCTCCACAACATGTAGTAGTGAAATCTAATCGTGCAAAAAGTTTTTTTTTCACTTCTTTGTGGGCGGGGGTGTTCAAAGTCAGGGTAGGCTTTTGTTAAAACTTCCATCAACTGTTCAAAGGCTTCTACGGAGAGACCCGTGAGACGGCGGAAAAGGGTTGGGGTAGTCTTTTGCTCTTTCCCAAAGCAGCATCTTATTCCACTCACCGTTCCTTTCAACTTCGCTAACCTTCAAATCGCCTCAAACCGGCATTCTTTCACCTTTTTCTATAGTTTCTATAGTTTTGCAGGGATGGGAAAGCCACAATGTGTCTTGGCTTTTTGCCCTCTCTTCCGCCTCAAAAAGGTTGCAGAGAGATAACCCTCTATCGCCTTCTTAACTTCTTCCCGCTTCTCCCTACCCTCCCGAACCGCTATCAACCATGCCCCTATCAGACATAACCCTACCCAACTCTTCAACTTCTCCTCATCCCGAACTATCCTCTTCCCTATCCTCATCTCTTGCTTTAACACCCGAATCAAAATCTCTATCTGCACTCTCTTTCGGTAACCCTGAAGGGCTTTCTTCGCTGGCAACTTGCACTCTGTGCAGGCAAGGTATTAGGTCTTTTTGTTCCTTCTCTGGGAAGGAACACACAAGACCTTGCAGCCCCACCGAAGCACCTTCACCACTTTCGGTCTGTCAACTATCTCGTCCCCTCTTCCCTCCCTTCCCCGATACACTACTTTCATGTTCCTTCTGATCACTCCTTTCCCAACCCATCCTTTCCTTTCCCTATTGACCCACTTCCCAACCTCCTTGCTCATCAAACCCCCGTCCAAAAGCAAAGTCCCTTTCTTACAGGGGAAAGAAAGCCCTGAAAGCAGGGCGAAAAGCCCTTCCTTCCCCCTTTCAAAAGGACAAAGCCAACGGGCAAAGCCAAGCCACCAAAATGGAAGCAGGCGATGGCTATGACCTGTCCTACGATACCTCTCTTCACCAAAGGGTCATAGGTCTTCTTCATAAAAGGCAACTTGTTTCCGTTTCTTCTTATGACTGTCGTGTCTACAGAGGCGGTCAAAAAAGATAAGCCTTTGGCGAAGAGGGTTAGACCAAAGGAGAAAAGGCAGGAAAGGAAAGAGAGAACAAAGGGACAGAGACGACCCATCTTGCGATAAAGTTGGTGAGGGGAGAAGAAGGGGTTTTCGTCCAAAGCCTTTGGGTCGGAGAGGGAAGACCAAAGGAGAGCAAGGAAAGGGCTTTGGTGGCATAATGGAACGACGGATAAGACGATGCTGAAGAAAGTTTGAATTGGGAGAGGCATAGCCAGTGACCTCCTTTTGTTTGGTTTGGAGAGAGAACGGCAACAGCCTCTTCCAAATTTTATGCCAAAGGGTTCTTTCTGCAACCTTTGGGGTGGGGAAAGGGAAGCAAATCCTTACTTTTGCCAACAAAATCGGATTGTGCAAAACTATAGTGTGACTTGGGAAAGGTTAAATGTAGTCCACTAACTGCCTACGCGGTGGATTTTGAGAAAGTTGGCTTGCCCACGAGCGGGGACAGGGATCCCCGCCACGATGACCACTAAGTCACCGGCTTGCACCAAACCCTCAGAGAGCAAGCGTTCGTCCAGCAGTGCCAGAAGTTTGTCCGTGCTTTCGGTAAAGGGCAAAAGTTTTGGCACAACGCCCCACAGCAAACTCAAGCGTCGTTGCACCCGTTCGTCAGGCGTAAAGGCAATGATGGGTGCGCGAGGGCGCCGCTTGGAGACCAGCAAGGCAGTCCAACCCGATTGGGTGAACACAACGATGGCTTTCGCTTTGATATCTGCTGCTGCCAGGCAAGCAGCGTCGCTGATAGCGTGAGCGATGGAGGGTTCACCTTCCGCCCGTCCCTCGTAAACGGGGGAGCGCCGCAGCCACTCCTCTTCCGCAGCGCAAACGATGCGGTGCATCGTGGCTACTGCTTCTACGGGATACTTGCCCACTGCCGTTTCGCCTGACAGCATCACCGCGTCGGTGCCGTCCCAAACAGCGTTGGCGACATCGGAGGCTTCTGCCCGCGTGGGACGGGGCGATTCAATCATGCTTTCCAGCATCTGCGTCGCCGTGATCACGGGAACGAATTGGCGATTGGCTGCGGCGATGACTTGCTTTTGAATGACAGGCACCTCCTCAGGGGGCAATTCCACGCCTAAGTCCCCGCGCGCAATCATCACACCGTCGGCAGCGCGCAAAACCTCTTCTAACCGTTCCAGGGCTTCAGGACGCTCCAACTTGGCGATGATGGGTAGGTCAACCCCGTGGGCTTGGATGGCAGTGCGCAAAGTTTCCACATCCTCAGCAGAGCGAACAAAAGAAAGAGCAACAAAGTCCGTCCCCGCGCGAATCCCGTTGCGCAAATCGTTCAAATCCTCGTCGCTCAGGATGGGCACTGAGAGTTTGGCGCCCGGCAAGTTGATGCCTTTACGGGACTTGACAACACCTCCGCGAAGGACTTTACACCGAACCCGCAACCCATCCGTGTGTAGTGTTTCCAAAACGATACGCCCTTCATCAATGAGGATGCGTTGTCCAGGCTTCACCGAAGTCGCCAAGTAAGGAACTTCCACAGGCACTACATGCCCCTCCACGCTTTCGGGATCGTGGGTTAAAACCACCTCTTCGCCTTCCGTTAACAAAATAGGTTGGTCAAGGGTTGCCACGCGGATGCGCGGTCCCTGCAAGTCCCAAAGAAGGGCAACAGGTTTGCCCAATTCCGCAGCTACCTTGCGCACCCGTTGGGCAATTTGCCAGTGCTGCTCATAAGTGCCATGTGAGCAGTTGACCCGAACGACATCCACGCCGGCTCGCAAAATGGCGCGAAGTTGCTCCTCCTCCATCGTTGCTGGACCCACTGTCGCTACAATTTTCGTTCTCCGCATGTTCGCTCACCGACACAAACTGTAACGCACTTGCGCCTTTAGGCTTACAAGTGAAGGGGAGGAAGATGTTGACGGGTATGGTCAGTTACGGTAAACTAAAGAGCCCGCATGACGGGCTTGACAGTTCCACTCAAACTTCGGTGCGAGGTGATTGACATGGCGTTTTACGAGGAAGCCTTAAAGGCGAATGAGGCATACGCTGCCAACTTCCAGCACGGCGATTTGCCCATCCCGCCGTCGCGCAAAGCAGTGGTGGTGACTTGCATGGACGCGCGCATCATGCCTGACCGCATTCTGGGCTTTGATATCGGCGAAGTCCATGTCATCCGAAACGCTGGGGGACTTGTGACGGACGACGCCCTTCGGTCGTTGGTCATCTCTGTCAACCTGCTGGGCACTCGCGAGATTTTGGTCATTGAGCACACCGATTGCGGGATGCTGAAGTTCACTGACGAAGCGATTCAGCAGCAACTGCAGGAGCGCTACGGCGTGGATGCTGGCGGCTTCCCGCTGCACACTTTCTCTGACCTGCGAGAGAACCTTCGCCAGCAAGTGCAAAGAGTGCGAGCGTGCCCCTTTATCCCGAAGGATGTGCCCGTCTATGGGCTCATCTACCATGTGGAAACAGGGCGCCTGGAAGAAGTGGTGCGGGCATAGGCAAAAATTCTGCCCTTGCTCAGCGATTTGAACGCTCCACAACATAGAGGGGCGAGTCTTAGGCGCTTGCTATAAACCGCTACTGCTTAGCGAAATCCTGCCAGAGGGCGTCCAGTTCTTGGGTTGAGGGCTTAGTGCTGTGAACGACGATGCGGAACCGAAACACCATAGGTTCTTTGGGACGCATCACGAACCCCTGCTTGCGCATGGGCGCGAAGCCGACATAAGGGAAAGTGGGAGCAACCCGCAGCCGGTTGGGGAAGCCGAAGTTTTTCGGGTGGTCCATCAAAGTTAGCCCTCCCCATTGCCCGTCCACCAGACCGCCTTGCAGAACCCATCGCGTATCCGTTGCATCGCTATCCTCTTTTGTCCGCCCTTCGGCAGTCAGGACTTCCCACTGCTGCTTTTCCCACCACTGACGCGCCCCACGATAACCCAATCCGCCGTAGCGATACTCGGGCACCTCCAGCGGCGAGTCGGAGACATTGACCAACTCGGTGGTCAGGTCAAACATCCAGTAGGGTGGATTGTCCGTTTTGGGAGCGTAGGTGACTATCGTCCACCGTTCGCTCACTACTGGCACCCATGCGTCCCCTTTCTTTGCGTGCCAGACATGGCGGGTAGCGAGAAGGGCTCGGTCGGGATGCAATTCCATCCGCTCAAATGCCTCAAAGCGGGTGCGCCCCGTGCCCTTATAGAGGTTCCAAAAGTCTGGTTCTAACTCGCCCCAACGGGTGTATGTCCACGCGAAGAAGATGCCGCGATGGTGGTAGTGGTCGGAAGCGCCCCAATCCGTCACGACGACGCCGGTGGGCGTCCAGACAGGGTGGAGGAAACCGCTGGTCGCATTTAGTTCCCCCGCATTTGGAGGGGCAGCAACTCCGTAACGATAATGCCAAACGGGCTTTCCTTTGAAGGTCAAAGTCACTCCCGTGCCCACTTCCTCCACGAATGCAAAAGGGCTTTCAGCGTGCGAAAGGCTCAATTGCCCCGGTTGCGGGTTCTCCCGCACCAAAACAGCCGGTCCTGCTCCCAACACGATCACCCCCAGCAACGCCAACGCTACGCTCAAACCCTTCACGAGGCTCTCACCTCGTCCGTTGCAATCTGCTCACCGTAAATTGTAGCGCTGGTCAAGCCTTCTTTTCGTTATCTGCTGCTCCGTTTGCCATGCTCGCGCCAACTGAGCGTGAAGGGGATGAACGCGCAACTTCTTCTGTTGCCCATTCACAAAAAGGCGGCGTTGCTCCCAATCCACCCGCACTTGTTCGCTTAGTTCCAACAGCAAGTGATGGTTGGGGCAAAGCACCAACATGTTGCCAGGGTGGTCCCCTTGCGGACCGAGCGAGGAAAGGGGCACAAGGTAGTGCACCTCAATGACCATCCGTCCATCAGGGGTGGGGAACTGAGCACCGCAGAGTTGACAGCGAAAGTCGTAAAGTTGCCGTAACCACGCGCTTTGCTCTCCCTTTCGCCGATAAAGGCGCCCGCGCCACTCGTAAGTGGGGGCGCGCTCTTCCGCCATCTTTTGCCAAACATCCTTCACGATCCCTCGCCGCTTTCGCAGGGAAGCAACTTCCTTCTCAAACCGACGCAACGCCTCCGCAAGGTGTGGGTTTTGTAGAAGGATGTGTTGACGAAGCGCCTGCCAATACGGTGTCGCCTCAAACACGCTCCCTTGCAGTTGGCGGAAAAGGGGCGTTGTTTGCGGGTCCGATTTCAGTTGCGACAAAGGCACCGGATTGTCAAGGCGCAACGCTGGCTCTGGGGCTAAGTCAAAAGTGTTCACATCGCCGCTGCCCGGCACCTCTTCGTAGCCATCGCTTGCCAATGCGCACAGCCCCAAAATGCCTTCTCCTGCTTGGTAAGCGACAACGATGTCACCGCGCTTCATCCTGCGTATGCACTTAAGGGAAAGGGGCGAGCGAATCCATTCGTAACCGCCCCAAGAGAAATCCGCAGGCGCCCAGCGGTGGCGGTTCAGAAAAAATCGTCCCAGTGCCACCCTTCCTGCTTTCCTTTAATGCGTTCGCTGGCGACGACCAACCAAACGGCAGTTGCCATTGCCCTCACCTCACGGTCTTTGCGGTTCTCCGGCAGTGACTGCCTTGCCATTTTGCTGACACCGCTGAAGGGCTGTTGAAAGGGTTGCTCCCATACTTGCCCTCCGTCAAACTTTTTGCGTCAATTGGCGTCACAATGACATCGCTTGCTCCCGTAACCTTTAGATGTTGTTAGTCGGACGGATTTGCTCAACGGGAGGCAAGGTTGACATGGCAGAGCAACAGCGTCGCAACCGCTTAGCAAGCGCGACAAGCCCGTATCTTTTGCAGCATGCGGACAACCCCGTGGATTGGTTTCCGTGGGGCGAGGAGGCGTTTGAAAAAGCGCGGCGCGAGGACAAACCAATCTTCCTTTCCGTCGGCTATTCCACCTGCCATTGGTGCCATGTGATGGCGCGGGAAAGTTTCAGCGATCCAGAAATCGCTGAACTACTCAACGCCCACTTCGTCAGCGTCAAGGTGGACCGCGAGGAGCGCCCCGATGTGGACGAAGTTTACATGCGAGCGGTTTTGCTTTTCACTAACGGTCACGGTGGCTGGCCGATGTCGGTGTTCCTCACCCCCGAGGGCAAACCGTTCTTCGGTGGCACTTACTTCCCGCCCCACCAGTTCAAAACCCTGCTGAGGGAAATCGTGCGGGTGTGGCAGACAGAACGGGAACGGGTTCTGCAAGTGGCAAACGAAGTGGCACAACTGGTGCAAACTGAACTGGAACTTGTCGCTCCAACCGAGTGGGAACAACTGACAAGCGAACAAGTATTGCGGGCAGCGGAAGAAATGCTGCTCCGCCAACTGGACCGGCTCAACGGCGGCTTTGAGCGGGCTCCTAAATTTCCCCCGCACCAAGCGCTGCAGTTTTTGCTCCGACGCTATGTGGCAACGCAGCGCCCTGCCTTGTGGGAAGCCGTTGAACTGACCCTTCAACGCATGGCGCGAGGTGGTCTCTATGACCACATTGGTGGCGGCTTTCACCGCTATTGCGTGGACGAAATTTGGCTGGTGCCCCACTTTGAGAAGATGCTCTACGATAACGCCCAATTAGCGCCTACTTATGCGCAGGCATTTGCCCTTAGCGGTGAAAACTTCTTTCGCTTCGTCGCTGAAGAGACCTATGCTTTTCTTCTGCGGGAGATGCATTCGCCTGAAGGGGCTTTCTACTCCGCTTTGGATGCGGAAAGTCTGCCACCCGAAAACCCCAACGGACCGAAGGAGGAAGGGGCGTTTTACCTCTGGCGCCCTCACGAAGTGAAAGCCGTGTTGGGTGAAGAGGAAGGGGAGTTGTTCTGCAAAATTTACGGCATCAGCGATGAACCCAACTTTGTCAACCCGCACACGGGTTACAGTGGGTGCGTTCCCAACCTTTTGCGAGCGCCCATCGCCAATTGGGCGAAAGCGTTGGGGATGACGGAAGGGGAACTGTGGCACCGCTTGAAAGCCATGCGGGAGAGACTGCGCCTCGCCCGCGAGCAGCGTCCCCGACCCCACTGCGATGACAAGGTGCTAACCAGTTGGAATGCCCTTGCCATCTGCGGCTTCACTATGGGCTACCGCATCTTGGGTGACGAACGCTATCGCGTGGCTGCGGAAAAGGCAGCCGAGTTTCTCCTCACCCATCTCCGTCGTCCCGACGGCGCCCTTTGGCACAGTTATCGCAACGGTGTCGCTCAAGTGGAAGGGATGCTGGACGATTACGCTTTCCTTCTCGTTGCCCTTCTGGAACTGCACAAAGTCACTGGACAGTCCCAATGGTTACGAGAAGCCTGCGCTCTTGCCGACCTTATGGTGCGTTTGTTCTGGGATGAAAGCGTTGGCGGGTTCTGGTTTACACGCGAGCGCAGCGATGTGTTCGCCCGCAGCAAGCCCGCTTTTGACGGAGCGGAACCATCCCCGAACGGGATGGCGGCTCTGGGATTGCTGCGGTTAGCCGACGAAACGGGCGAAACCGCTTATGCCACCTTAGCGCAGCAAACCGTTCAAACTTTTGGCGGTCTCCTCCTGCGGTTCCCGCGCGGCTTCCTCACGCTCCTCAGCGCCCTTCAGGAGTGGCAAAAGACGCAGCAGGTAGCGGTGCGCACCGAATTGTCGGAGCCAATTGAACAGATGACAGTAGAGCCATCGCCGATTGTCCTCAAACTGGGCGAAACGATGGCGCTCCAAGTGAAAATCACCGTCGCCGACGGATGGCACCTTTACGGTCAAGAGCCAATAGCGAGTTTCCATCCCACGCAATTGAGCCTTGAGAGCCAACTGTTAGCAATGGGGGAAACTGCCTTCCCGCTACCATCCCTTCGTTCTTTCTCTTTCGTTGATTTGCCCGTGCCCGTTTACGAGGGTTCACTAACTGTAACGGTGAAAGTGCGGGCTGTTCGGGAAGGGAACGAAACAGCCCTTTTCCGACTCCGTTTCCAAGCGTGTGACGATCAGCGGTGCTTAGCGCCATCGGAGAAAACGCTTCCCGTGTCGGTCACGGTCGTCCCCCAGTAGGTGCTTTAATGGGCAGAGATTCCGATGTGACTTTCCCCCTTGCCTTGCGCCTCCCTTTTAGCCATAATTAAGCAAACCTAAGCAAGAGGGGGCGTCCATATGCGACGCGGGCAGACCATTACCGAGTATTTGTTCTTGCTTTCGCTGGTAGCAATAGTGGCTATCCTGGCGCTCACGGTTTTCGGGGGTGGGTTGGGCAATCGGTATGCCAATATCCTTAGCCGCTTGCCCTTCCCGTGAAGGGTTGCTGCTTGCAGGTCACTCAATGACGACCACTTCGTTTGTGGGGAAGAAGAAGTGGATGATGATGAGCAGGAACAGGATGGCTGTGTTGCCCACGATCATGCCGATGACGAAGGGCTTGAAAAAGTGCCACATTCGGATTCCGCCGAACCACATGACCAAGGCTTTGAGCAACCAACCGAGGAACATGCTGAACCCGTAGCGGTCGCCGAACCAGGGGACGGCGCTGCTGGCAGCGTAGCCAAGGGGATGGAAGGGCCACCAAAGGAACTGCCACCGCATCCACGCAAGGAAGAGAGTGAACAGGAAGCCTCCTGCCATGTGAAAGTATTGGGCAGTGGGAACCCGCAAGTCTTGTGCCAAGCGGATGAGGAACTCGTTGGCTAACCAACGAGGGTAGCCCCGTGTCCACCAACCCATCTTGGGGACGGCCGTGTGGTAAATGATGTAAAGGCTGGTGGGATGGCAAGTGAGCACGGAAAGGAAGGTGGCAGCAAGCATCAACCCGAAAACTTGGCGCAGCCGCAATCCTGTAGCATGGGCAATCTTGAAACCGTGCAAGGCTTGCGTAACCAAGCAGGCAGCAGAATCGCCAAACTTAGAACTCACCATCGTCAACCCTACTACATTGCGCTCGCCAATAAGGTCGCGACCGAAAAGTCGCATGAACAGCACGCTGGGACCACCGTGAACGGGATAAGGTGCCCAGAAGATAAACAGTCCAGACTCACCAATCATGCGGGCTTGGACAATCCGCCACATGTAATGGACCGCCAGTAGCAAAAGGGTCCACGGGAGAGCGACCCCTGCTTTGACAATCCAAACAGTCGCAACGAGAAGGCAAATACCCAGCAGCAACAGCATGGAACGGTAAGGCAAGGCTTCTGTATCCGCTCCCGCTGCTCCCTGTCTGGCTTGTTGGAAGACATAACGCAAATAGCCGCGCGCCACCCATATTTGCAAGAGGAACAGGGCGAAGAGACCCCCAATAGTTTGGTGCTCTAAAGGGGGGATGTGGTCGCTTAAGCCCATCGCGGACCGCACCACCATTTGAATCCGTCGCGCGACAAAAGCGAAGAACCAAAAACTGAACCCCACATCCGACGGAATCAAGTAAGTGACCCCAATCATGTCAAAGTAGATGTTGAACGGCGTGTAGTTGAGCACATCCCACGGTCGGCTCTGAAACAAAGCGCCCCAGTTTGGGTAGATGTTGATGTCGGGGAAGTAGGGGAAGTAAAGGTGCAGGGCTCGGAAGGTGTAGACGAAGACGGGGATGGTGAAGCCGAACCAGAAGAGGAGGTTGCGAGCCATAGCGGTTAGCCTTCGTTCGTCGGCAACCTCCACTGGCACTTGCGCCAACGGAAAGGTCAACTTCTCGTGCTCCACCCATTGACGGCGGAACAAAGCAGCAATGAGGATGTGGGAGGTGAAGAGGGCAAAGATGAAGATGGTCCACAGGGCTAACGGACGCACCCATGGCTGCCACGGGACTCGCCCGCCTTCCGGCATCCCCTCAAATACCCACGCTACCACACCGCTGCGTGGATCCTTGGAAGGCACCAACCAGTCGGGAATGTATTGCAGCCAGTTAAGTCCCTCGTATTGAAGCAACTCAGGCATATTCCGAGGATGCGCATGGTAAACGGGCGAGACCAAGCCAGTGTAAAGGTAGTTGGAAAACTGCTGCCCAGGGATGCCACTCATGATGACGAGCGCGCAGTAGATGAACAGCAGTTCGGAGCGAGTGAAGAGTGGTTTTCGGAACAGCCACCGCCACAAGGGATTGACAAGCGCGAAAAGCATGATGGGAAAGAGAGCGCTGCGGGGCAGGTGCCCCGTGCCGATGAGGTCGTAGCGCAAAAAAGCCGAAAAGCAACCTGCTACCGTGATGCCTATGACTAATAGCAGGCTGACAACGACCGCTTTAACTGTTACCGTCTCGCGCTCCACCCGCACCTCTGCTGGTGCTAACAGCCGAACTCGTGCTTCCACAAGTTAGCACACCTCCGTCAGCCAACAACTCATTAGCAGTATCCCAACTTGACTGTGTCAGGAGGAGCAACCTCAGTTCTTCTGCCTGTTATTATGGCATCATATGAACCCGCTGCTTTGGGCAATGTAGGCTACCGTTGTTCGCGGAAAGCAATGACCTGCGAAAAGAACTTGCTTCACAACAAACCGAAGCGGGACAAGGGACAACAGGGAGGAAGAAGCAGGGTAGGGGAGCGAAGAGCAGAAAACTTTTCGTGGCTCGTCAACGATAGTCGTGCTAACATCTGTTAGGACCGAAAGCCTTAGCGTGACCGAAACGAGAAACGAGGGCACAAATTCCATCCTCCTCGCCCCAGGCTCCTAACAAATGGGATGAGGGATTGCGGAGAGGAAAACCGAAAGGTTCATTTTTGCGCACACCAAAGAGGGGACAGTTGGGACGGTCGGGCTGCTATGGGCGGGATGGATTGGTTGGTTCGGCGACCTGTGGCGGTGATCAGCGGCGCGTTCGTGGTGGGTGCTTTGGCAGAGGCTGTTGCGGGAGAGGGGAAAGGGATTGCCCTTTTCGCTGCTCTCTTCAGCGCAGCCTTTGGGCTGGCAGCCCTCTTGACTCCTCAACGGTTACCTTTTCTCGCCCTTGCGAGTTTCCTCTTGGGCTTTTCAGCCACCCGTTGGCGGTTGCCACCCCTTCCGCCACCGTTGGAAGCCCCGTTTGAAGGCACCGTTGCTTCCACCCCCCTTCCCATGCGCTACGGCTACCGCCTCCTTTTGCGGTTGGAGAATAGCGCCAACTTCACCAGCCATGGCAGCCAATTAGTGCAATTAGCGGTTTCCGCCGATGACCCGCCTCCTTGGCGCATTGGTGACAGAGTAAAGGTGCATCGCTTTTGGGGGCGTCCAACGGAGCAGCGGCGGCATCGGTTCCAACACATTCTGTGGACAGGGCGAACCGAAGCAACTGCGTTGGAAGCGAAAGGAACAACCAATGCTCTCCCGCTCCCCCGTTTACGAGAACGGTGGCGACAGTTGGTGTTTGAGCGATGGAGCCAATCCCTTCCAGAACGGGAGCGAACAGCCACTTTGGTGGCGCTTGCCAGCATCGTGTTCGGCATGCGCACCGCTGCCATCAGTGAAGCCGACGAACGAGCCTTCGCTCGCTCCGGTTTGGCTCACCTTTTCGTGCCATCCGGTTCGCAGGTGACTTTGCTCATGGGGCTTGCCTTCTTAGCCTACCGCTCCCTCGGCATCTCACCCTTTCCCCTTCTGCTGCTCCTGCTGGGCTTTTACCTACCCATCACGCGGGGCGAACCCAGCATTTATCGCGCCGTGCTCATGGGGCTTTACGCTTTCACCGGTTGGCGCTGGTGGCGCGATGTAGACTGGATGACGGCGCTGTGGCTCAGTTCGGCAATCTTGGTCGCTGTTGAGCCAGCGATGTTCCACGATGTTGGCTTCCAACTCTCCTACGCTGCTACCTTCGGTCTCTTCTACGCATCGCCCTTGCTCCGTCGCTGGCTTTTTTGGCTTCCCGACTGGATGCGCTTCCCCGTTGCTGCGACCTTGAGCGCCCAACTGTTTTTGACGCCCGTTTTGGTGCACTACTTTGGGCGGGTCAGCCTTATCGCGCCCTTCGCTAACCTTTGTGCCATTTTCGTCGCTTCCGTCGCTCTTGCCGCTGGCTTTTTGTCAGCGCTCCTGTCGCTTCTCTCGCCCCTCGTTGCCATGCCGTTAAGCGTTATCGCGGGCGAATGCGCGAAACTGACCGTGAGGATGGCGCATTGGTTCGCTGCCCCTTCGTGGGCGAGCGTTTTGGTGCCGTCCATCTCGGGATGGCAGATGCTATTGGCGCTTTTGTTGCTCACCGCTTTGGTGGCGTGGGTGAAAAACGGGAGCGTCCCCGACGAAAGCGACGGCTCACCTTGAAGTGCCCTCCCTTAAACCGCACTTTGGGGCATCCCAATGCATTGGGAAAAGAGCGTGCGTTAAAGTTTTAGCGGTGATGCTCATGACTGAATGCCCCTTGCAACTGCCGACCATCCTCACGCCCAAACAGACGAAGCGGGTTCTGGTGGCGATGAGCGGCGGCGTGGACAGTTCCGTGACAGCAGCCCTGTTGAAAGCGCAGGGCTACGAGGTCATCGGGGTGACTTTTCGTTTGTGGGCAGGCAATGAAGGACAGGAGCACGCTAAAGCCTGTTGCGGCATTGACTCTGTGGAAGACGCCCGCCGCGTCGCCCACAAGTTGGGCATCCCCCACTATGTGCTCAACATGACCGAGTTTTTTGCTCAGACGGTCGTCGCCAACTTCATCAACGAATACGCCAGAGGGCGAACGCCCAACCCTTGCGTTCGGTGCAACGAGTTCGTCAAGTATCGGCTGTTCCTGCAACGCGCTGATGCGTTAGATGCCGATTACATCGCCACAGGACACTACGCCCGCATCGTGCGAGATGCCAACGGTCGCTACCGCTTGCTGAAAGCCGTAGACCTGCAGAAGGACCAAAGTTATGTGCTTTACATGCTCACCCAACCCGTGATGGCGCGAGTGCTCTTGCCCATTGGGCACTACACGAAAGCGCAAGTGCGGGAGATCGCTCGCCAGTTGGAGTTGCCCGTTTACAACAAGCCCGACAGTCAGGAAATCTGCTTTGTTCCCGATGACGACTACCGCACCTTCCTTCGCAAAATGCGCCCTGATCTGGTTAAGCCAGGTCCCATCGTCACGGAAGACGGCAAGGTCATTGGCACCCATATGGGGATTGCTTTCTACACCGTTGGGCAGCGGCACGGCTTGGGAATCAGCAACCCTGCAGGCGAACCGCTGTATGTGGTGCGGATTGAGGCAGGGACCAACACCATCGTAGTGGGACCCCGCCAGTCAGTGTTGACCCGTGAAGCCATCGTGGAAGGCGTCAACTGGGTCAGTGGGGTTGTGCCAGAGCAGCCCGTGCGGGCACGGGTGAAGCACCGCTACAAGTCCCCTGAAGCCCTCGCATGGGTGGAACCCTTGACGGAAACATCGGTTCGGGTGGTTTGGGACGAACCGCAGTGGGCGGTCACACCAGGGCAAATGGCTGTCTTCTACGATGCAGAGACTGGCGAGGAAGTTTTGGGCGGCGGAACAATTAAAAGCGCTGTGAGCGTTCGCCGCGAGGTATTGGCAGTGAGCATAGGGCAGTCGGATATCTAACCCACTACCGCCTCAAGCGATAGCACCTCTATCCAGCACATTTGGAAGGGGTTCGTTCCTTGGTGAGCCGAAAATCTGGTAATCGCCGGAATGTGCCCCCAAAAAGCGAAGAGACGGAATCAGCAATGTTGGGGGGATGTGCTATGGCGGATGTTTTGGAAGGTAAGCGCATCGCTGTCGTGGGAGTTGGGGCAATGGGATCTGCCCTCATCCGAGGGCTGCTCCAAAGCAAGACGGTGAATCCAGAGCAAATTGTTGCTACTGACATTGACGAAGGGCGCTTGCAAGCCATCCGAACCTTAGGGGTTCGGGTAGAGCAGGACAACAAAACTGCTGTGCGCGCTTGCGAGGTAGTGTTGCTGTGCGTCAAGCCGCAAGTTATGGAGGAAGTGTTAACGGACATCGCTTCTGTTGTGGAACCGCAGCGGCACTGCATTGTCTCCATCGCGGCGGGAGTGCCTCTTGCGCGCATAGAAGAGCGATTGCCAACGGGCACGCCCGTCGTTCGGGTGATGCCCAACACCCCAGCGCAAGTGTTAGCCGGTGCCAGTGCCATTGCATTGGGCACGCATGCCCTTGAAACGCATCGGCAAATCGCCCATGCTATCTTCGGTGCCGTTGGCACCGTCGTGGATGTGCCCGAAAAGTTGCTGGATGCGGTAACTGCTCTTTCGGGAAGCGGACCTGCTTATGTGTTCGTGTTTGCAGAAGCGTTAGCCGATGCGGGAGTGCATTTGGGTTTGCCCCGAGAAGTGGCGCTGAAACTGGCAGCCCAAACTTTAATGGGCGCGGCAAAAATGCTGCTGGAAACAGGGAAACATCCAGGCGAACTCAAGGACATGGTCACCTCGCCAGCAGGAACAACCATTGCGGCTCTGCGGGTGCTGGAACGGCTTGCCTTCCGAGGCGCCGTCATAGAAGCCGTCGCCGCTGCCTACCAAAGGGCGAAAGAGTTGGCAGGGTAGGTGAGAAACGAGGAAACAGAGAAGCGGGGAAACGGAGAAACGGGGATGCGAGGAACGAAAGTCCTGGTAGCGTTACCCCTTGCGAGTGCCAGTTGTTTAACATCTACCGTCACATAACGCTGCCCTCTTTTTGCTGCCAAAATTGAGTTGCCAATGGCACCAGCAACCTTTCTCTTTGGCAACAACACTCCACAGAAACTGAGGTGAGAGCGAAATGCTGAGCACTATCGCTGAACGGGCGCGCGAGTTGCTGCAACGCTTAAACGAGTTAGGTGATGCACTTTGACTTGGCGGGCAAGCGTCGTCGCATCGCGGAACTGGAGGAGTTGGCTAACCAACCGGACTTTTGGAACGACCCAAAGCGAGCCGCAGAGAGCACCCGCGAACTGGGGAGCCTTCGCAACGAGGTAGAACGCTTTGAGCGACTGCAAGAGCGTCTCCAGTCCATCGTCGAATTGGCGGAACTGGCGATGGAGGAAGGAGACGAAAGCGTTGAGCCAGAGTTGGCGAGAGACTTGCAGGAGGCAGAGAGAATTTTTGAGCAGGTGGAAATCAGCGCGTTGCTTTCAGGTGAGCACGATCGCAGTAACGCTATTTTGTCTATCACGCCCGGCGCTGGCGGCACCGATGCGCAGGATTGGGCGGAAATGTTGGCGCGCATGTATCAACGGTGGGCGCAGCGGCACGGGTTTGAGTTTGAGATTCTGGACTACACGCCCGGCAAGGAAGCAGGCATCAAGAGTTTCACTGCCCTCGTTAAGGGCGATTACGCTTATGGACTGCTGAAGACGGAACGGGGCGTTCACCGCTTAGTGCGCTTGTCGCCCTTTGATGCTGACCACGCCCGCCACACTTCTTTCGCCGCCGTGGATGTCATCCCTGAAATCGGCGAGGACATCAAGGTGGACATCCGAGAGGAAGACTTGGAAATTGAGACCTTCCGCTCTTCTGGACCTGGCGGGCAGCACATGCAGAAGAACGAAACAGCGGTGCGCATCACCCACAAGCCGACAGGCATCACCGTCACTTGCCAATCAGAACGAAGCCAGCACCGCAACCGCGAGGTAGCGCTACAAATCTTAAAGGCGCGCCTTTATGAGTTGGAGCGGCGTAAACGGGAGGAAGAATTAGCGCGCTTGCGCGGTGAGTTGCCCGAGATAAGTTTCGGCAGCCAAATCCGCAGTTATGTCCTGCATCCCTACAAGTTGGTCAAGGATCTGCGCACCGATGTGGAGACCAGCGATGTGGAAAGCGTGTTGGACGGGGACTTGGACGAGTTCATCTACGCCGCCCTGAAACGAGAGGCTACCGCTAAGCGGTAGAGATGATGCGGTTCGGTTTCAATGCCGCTGGCGCAAAGCGCGATAACACTCCCGCAGCATCAAACCCACTATTTCGGGCGAGACGGAAATGCCGAGGCACAGTTCCAACGCCTTCTCATTGGTGTAAACCAGCATGGGCACCCCATCCACCACTCGGCAACCTCTCCGTCTCGCTTCTCGCAGCAGGCGCGTTTGGACGGGATTATAAACGATGTCAAACACGGTCAACCTCCTGTGCAACGCTTCAGCGGGGATAGGTGTTTCTTGCTCGTTCGGGTGCATGCCGATGGAGGTAGCGTTGATGACCAAATCGCACTCCTGCAGCGCCCGTTTGAGAACGGTTGGTTCGTAGGGGAGCACTTCCACTGACCGAAACCCTAATTGGCGAGTGAGGGCTCGGGCGAGGGCGATGGACCGCTCTTTGGTGCGGTTGAACAAGAACAAACGCTCAGCACCGTCCAACACCATTTGGAACGCCAACGCACGCCCAGCACCCCCGGTGCCCACGATGGCAACGCTTTTCCCTCGGATGTCCACGCCTGCTTCCTTAAGGCTACGGCTGGCGGCATAACCGTCGGTGCTGTAGGCGTAAACTTGCTGATCCCGCAACACCAACAGATTAGCACTGCCCATCAGTTGGGCGAAGGGGTCACGACGGTCGGCGAGGCGGAAAGCATCTTCTTTGTGCGGGATTGTCACCATCACGCCTAAGACACCGCACGCCAGAAACCCACGCACTGCCTCCCGCAAGCGCCCTTTGGGGACTCGGAAGGCAATGTTGCGGACATTTGCCCCTAACTCTTTCAGCGCAGCGTTTTGAATTCGCGGTGTTAGCGAGTGCTCAATTGGGTCACCGACCAATGCGATGACTTTCGTGCGGGCGTCAATCTCCCACCGCAACCTTCCTACACCTCATCGTTCTTCGCGCGGCGTTGGCTACTCCGCCTTGGTCTGCGGTGCTTCCTTCTCCTGTGGCTCTTCCTCCTGCATGGCTCTCTTGAACTCCTTGATGCCTTTGCCCAGCGAGGAGAGGAATTCGGGCACCTTTTTAGCGCCGAACAGTAACAGCACGATCAAAGCGATGAGTAGCAGTTCTTGCGGACTCAATCCGAACATCGTTTTTCCGCCTCCTTAGTGCCGTAACGTTTGCACCACGACGATCGCTATAGCAATCAAACCTAACCCGAGCATCATCGCAATGATTAGCAAAACCAGCAGTTCCTGCGGACCCAATCCGAACATCATTTTCCGCCTCCTTGTGCCATAGCAGGTTCGAACAGGCAAACGCGATTGCGTCCCATTTCTTTTGCGCGGTAGAGGGCAGCGTCGGCTGCCTTCACCAACTCACTTTCATTTTGCGCGTGATCGGGGAAAATGGCAACCCCGATGCTGACAGTGATGGTCAGGTTCAAATCGGGGGTAATGGAGAAGGGCTTATTAGCGACCAACTGGCGGAGGCGTTCTGCCATAAGAAGGGCGCGATCCGAAGGGGTTTGAGGTGCCAAGATGAGGAACTCTTCACCGCCGTAGCGAGCGATAAAGTCCGTTCGCCGCAGCGTCTGCTGCAAGCGTTGCGCCAGTTGTTTCAGCACCTCGTCGCCCACTTGGTGCCCGTAGGTGTCGTTGACTTGCTTAAAGTGGTCTATGTCCAGCATTAGGGCACTCAGCGGGTATTGGTAACGGCTGGAGCGAGCAACTTCCTCACTAAGCCGCCATTCCAAGTGGCGCCGGTTGGCGACACCCGTTAAGGGGTCGGTAAGGGAGAGTCGCTCCAAAAAAGCAATGAGTTTCACCCGTTCCAGCGCTAACGCCGTTTGACTGGCGACGACTTCCAAAAAGCGAAGTTCTTCGGTGGAAAAGGGAGGTGTGGTTCGGCTCAGGCGAATCAAAGCGCTGTGGTTGTCGTCAGTCAAAACAGGCACGATAACCCCCTCTCTCGTCCGGGCGATCCCTCTGGGTAGTCGTTCCTGTATCCAAACGGGGACGGTGCTCCGATCTCGGGTATCTATCTCCCGAACATGGATTTGGTTGTCGCTGGCATCCCACATCCCGTGCAAAATGCTGGCATTGAAAATGACAACCTCGGCTCTATCCAACCGAAGAGCGGCAGGCAACTCCCGCAAGAGGGCGGTGAGCACTTCCTTTCGGTTCGTTGCGAGAACGAACTGGCGCAGGAGTTGGACCAATTGCCCCAGTTGGTCGCGTTGGCTGAGGAGTTGCCTAAGGGACTCTTGGGTCATTTGCCATTCCGCCTGCAAACTCTGAAGGCGTTGCTGTTGCTCACTGGCGAGGGAGAGTTGACGAAGGAGGATAGCAACAAGAGAACCCAAAAAACCAAGGGCAGCGAGGGACCCAGCCCCGAGGGCAGCGAGCCAAAGATCTCTGGCGCTCCGCAAAAGAACGCCAAAGACGCCCCCGCAAATTAAGAACCACAGCAAGACCGCACCCCCTAAAGCAAGCCATGTTCGGACACGCACAGAACGCAGCCTCCTTGATAGCGGCTCGGTCCGTTCCTCGGTGTTGACGATGCTCTCGTTCCGCTGCAAAATTAACAATGCCTGCTGCCGCGGTGGCGGAACTTGGCAGACGCGCTGGCCTCAGGAGCCAGTGGGCGCTGAGCCCGTGCGGGTTCAAATCCCGCCCGCGGCACCATTTTTCTTTTCGCCCTTCGGTGCCCCTTTCTTCCCGCTTGGTTGCGACTCCTTCGTTACGCTCGCCACCACTTATTCTATCGGCAACATGGCAGAAAGACTATACGGCTCATTAGCCTTTCAGCGCGAGATGTGTTACAATGACAGGCGGCGAAGGTCTGAGGCGATCCCCGCACAAGGAGGCACAAAAGCATGAAGGGGCAGCAATGGGCAATCAAGGCACGCTTTTTGTGTTGGTGGCTCTGGGGCGTTATCGGTTTGCTCACCTCTTTTGGTGTGGGGCAGCCAGTGGCTGTTTACCGAGAGTTGTATACAGGGGTTGACGAGAGCCGCTTGAGAGCGGTGGTAAAGACGCTGTCCTCTTTTCCCTCCCGCGTCGTGGGCTACCCTGGCGAACGGTTAGCAGCGGAGTATGTTCGCCAGCAGTTCCTCGCTCTTGGTCTGGATGCGGTGCGGGAGCAGGTGTTTTACGCGGTGACCCCGATAGAAGAGACGCCCACTTACTTGGAATTGCCTGCCTTAGGAAAGCGTTATCGCATCCATCCCCTCTGGCCTAACCTTGTTCGGACCAGCCAAACGCCACCCGAAGGGCTAAAGGGACACCTCATTTACGCTGGCATCGGTCGGTTGGAATCTTTCAACGGCAAGAAAGTGCAAGGCAGCATCGCGCTGATGGAGTTCAACTCAGGCACTGATTGGCTCAACGCTATTTTCCTCGGCGGCAAAGCAGTGGTCTTCATTGAGCCTGAAGAAACTTTTCGCGGCGAAGCGGAGTTGAAGTTCCTAACCACGCCCATTGACATCCCCCGCTATTGGATTTCCCGCCGGGACGGGTTGGAGTTGCTGTCGTTGTTGGAGCGGCACAAGGATTTGGAGGCGGTTATCAAGTGTCGCATGGTTTGGAAACGGGTGCCCGTCCGAAACATTGAGGGCATCTTGTGGGGCGTGGACCCGAAGCGGCGCAACGAAGTTGTAGTCATCCAAGCCTACTACGATAGCATGAGCGTTGTCCCCACCTTAGCGCCAGGCGCCGAGCAAGCCACCAGCATCGCCGCTTTGCTGGAGTTGGCGCGGCTGCTCAAGCGTTATCCCCCTGACCGCACCGTCATCTTCTTGGCAACCTCGGCGCACTGCTTGGGGTTGCAAGGAGAGGCGCGTTACATCCATGAGTGGCTGCAGCGGGAGAAGGAGAAGGAAGCCGCCATTAAGGAGGGGAAGGAGCCATCGCTCTTAGCCTTCATCAGCATAGACCTCTCCACCCGCACCCAAACTTGCGGCATTTTCTACAAGGGCTACTTCTGGGACTACAACGAAGACCGCCAGTGGCAGTTTTCTGACATCGGCAAACTGTGCCGCGAAACGGCGGAGCGGGTGGGATTGCTGTTTGGTTTCCAACCCGAGATGCGGTTCGTGGATGCGATTAACCCCATCAAGGGGAAGAGTTGGCGCACCTACTGCCTGGGGCGGTTGGCATTGGGGAGCGAGATGGCAACCATTGCTGCCAAAACGGGCATCGCTTTCGCGACGGTCAACGATGCTCGCCCCGATGTGGACACGCCTTTTGACACCGTTGACCGTGTGAACTTCGCCAACCTCAAAGCACAAGTGCAAATTATCGCCTGCGCCCTTTATGACTTGTTGCGGGCACCGACGGATGTGCTAAAAACCGATTTGGAGCAAAACTTCTGTGTCCTCAGGGGCGAAGTGTTAGAGTTTGACCCCGAAAAGAGCGTGCTGGCAATCCCTGACCAACCCGTTCCGGGCGCTATTGCTACCCTTCGGCACACTGCCCTCAACGCCAAAACGAACATGGGCGTGCGGGCTATCCTGATGGACATCACCAAGCCAGGGAAACTGGGCAACCGAACCGTCAAATCCCTCTACGAGTTCTATGGCATCCCAATGAGCCGGTTCCGAGGCGGTAATGTCCGATTGGAAGCCTTCACCTTAGACCCGAACACGGGAGAAATCACGCGGGCACCTGACTTGGGTTACATGGGGGCACAAGCAGCGCCTTTGGACTTCGCGATGGACTTGAACGAGAAAGAGCGGCGGTTAGCCATCTTCCGTTGCCGTTCCATGATGTTGTTTGACATGGTAGACCAGCGCCGATTCAGCCTGTTGCAGCAGATGTTCGTTTACGAT
>FWWM01007442.1_pt1 | contig 21661 bp, 19 predicted proteins | sample 2228351 | NCBI WGS metagenome assembly FWWM01 (sample SAMEA103939774, study PRJEB20133) | metagenome
AGCTTGCGGTGCCAAGTTGCGACCAACGCACGCGTAAGTCGCCAGGGATCGGGCGGCCACGCCACGGCCGCTTCGTTGACGTGCCGTCCCCAGGGTGTTGCGTGGTAGCGCCCCGCGGGGAACTTGATGCCGATAGCCAGCATCGCTCACGTATCTCCAGTCGAACCCGCCGGTCGCTCCCCTCCAGCTTTCCTACGTACCCACTTGACTTTGCTGACGCCGGCCAGCAGGCCCTTTTGCTGTGCAAGATGGATCATGTCTGGCAGCGCCTTCGACAACTCGTTCGCGGACGGAAGTTCGAATTTGGGGTTGGTTCTCTTAATCCTCACTTCCTCAACCTTGAACTTGCAGTTCGATCGAAGATCCCAGTCCGCTTCAAGCAGGCGGCTAACCTTGTACAAAGATAGCGTAATGAGCAGTCGCTCGGCCTCTGGTTCAAGTGCATATCCGCGGATCTGACCGAGGTCTAGGTTGAAATAAGCGACAACTTCTCGAGCCGCGAACTCCGTCCTCGGGTAGGGCACATTCGTGTACCCGTCATTGGCAGTCACGCCTCGGGACTCGTCTTTAGCTGGAAATATGTGGTCGAACTTCGTTCCGCCGGACTCGGCCGGGGTCACGTCGGCGGCTTCGACAAATCCAGACAAAGCACGCGAAACGCGCAGACGCCCAGCCACTTTCTCAAGAAACGCGCCGTGGATCAGGCTGTTCAAGTCGTACTTCAGGAGGGTTCGATAAAAGCGGCGCAGATCGACACGTCCAGCGGCCTCCTCATCATTCTCCCCGGCCGCCCCTTGGGTGCCCTTCTTCTTCCTTTTCTTCGCGATACCAAGGTCGTCCAGTATCCGCTGCTGCAAGTCGATGGCTGATTGATCGATGCTATCCCAGAGATAGGGTGTGTTGATTCTGTGAGATTCGAGCAAAGTGCTCGTGCGTCCGAAGTCGCCGCAATCGATCTCGACGAACGAGATGCCCGTTACCTCATCAACCAGATCATCGCTTCCGGAGCCTCGTCCAAGCTCTTTGAAGATCGCCCGCTCAAGCCAATTGGCTACACTTTGTGCGGATTCGACTAGCAACATGCGCCGGCCGTCGGGTCCGTCATAGGTCGCCGCGCCGAGATTCGGGAATCCAGTCGGCTGAAAGCGCGTTCCCTGAATCGGAGCCAGCTTGGCTTCCAGGAGCAGGCGGGGAGCAGCGGCAAGAGCGGCGAAATCGAGCGACATTGTTGATCTCCTCAAGCGGGGTTCTGAACTGTCGGTTCGGAGAGAAGTTCGGTTTCCGGCGCGAGGTTTAACCAGCGCAGCAATCGGGCGGTCTCGGCGTACGTCAGAGGAATCATCAGGGCGGCAAGCAGACGCGGGGCGTCGAGGCCAGCGGCACAGGGTGGTTGCCTTCCGGGCAGCTTGACCCCCAATACGCGCAGCCGCTGCCAGGCGAGCCGGAGCGCGGCAGCGACATCGCCGCTGGCCAATCGGGTCGGGATCTCCGCGGGCAGCTGCAAGCTGCAATCGGGGGGGAGCCACCGGCGTCCGTCAATCTCTATCGCGTGCAGCAACGACTCCGAAGTGAAAAAGGGCTTGAGCAGCGCGTAGGCGGGAAGCGGTACCGTGTTTTCCGAAGCTTGCGGCGGGAGGGCTTCGCCAAGCTCGACGCACGCGAGACCGGCGAGAAGCTCCGCGATCCGCCGATCATCGATCTGCCGGTCGAAAAAGCGCTGCACGTCGTCGAGCGTGGCGCCCGTGCGACTTCGCAGCACCTCGCCTTCGGCATGGATGCGCGCCGCTTCGAGCCGCCGGCGATGCAGAACGGCGGCGAGATTGCGTTCGATCTGGCCTGTGCCCCAACAGTTCAATCGAGAGTCCGTATCCCAAGACGCGCCATCCGCCGATACCGGAGCAAGATGGGGACGCAAGCCCAGATAGGGCGGCTTGCCGTCTTCTTCGCCGTGCAGCGACAAACACACCAGCGCCACCGCGATCCGGAACTCCGCACTGCCGTCGTCCGCACGTCGCGCCCATTCCGGTGACAGTCTCGGCACCGGCCCGATCGCTTCGCGCGTTTTGGCGCTGGTTGCGCACAGCGCTTCAATCCGGCCCAGATGCCGCAGAACCTCCTGAACCGCCACGCGATCGGCTCGCTGGGTCAGTGCGAACAGGGCCGTATCGAGCTGGGCGACAGCCGCGCGGAGGAGATTGGACGCTTCCTTTCCTTGCGCATGTTCTTGCAGCTTTGCCAACCACGCGCCCCGTTCAAGGTCCGCCATCAAGTCTGCAGTCCGGTTGCGTTGCCGTGGAACCACAAAACGGCCAATTGGCGTTGCGACGTAATAGCCCTGTCCACGCCGTTCGAAGATTCCGAGGCGCTCGAAGGCTACGATGCCTCGGTCGATGCCAAGGCTGGCAACCGCCCTCGCCGCATCTATTCCCGATGCGGCCTGGCGTCTACCCAAAGTCGTACGACCCTCGCGCACCAGCGCGATAACCTCCGCGTACGACGCGAAAGCATCCCACAGAGGAAGCCAGATTTCGGGGCGCGCACTTTCGTCCCAAGAAACCCCTCCCGCGCCAGCAAGAACAGCCTCGACGAGAAAGGGGAAGCTCAACGCCGGATCCTGTGTCGAATCAAGGCGCTTTGACAGACTGGCAGCGAATGAAACAGCGCCTTCGAGCGCGAGTACTGAAGACCACGGGTTGTCAAGCTCACGCGCCTCAAAGCCAGCCCCCATGTTTGGACCACCAACCGTTCCTGGGGAAAGCTGCCCCAAGTTGACTTCCGACCAAAGGGTCGCAGGCACTGCAAACAAGGCTTGGTCCAACAAAGCGGCTGCCTCCGGTACTGCTGAATCGGAATCGGGATCGATTAGGCGCAGTAGCAGTGAAACATGGTTGATGGACAGGTCCATGCTCCCTTCGTTACCCCCTGACCCAAGTAGCGGTGCGGTCAGTGTCCGGTTCTCGCCGACGACCAAGCAGGCATCCAGCCAGTCCAGGAACCTGTCGGGAAGCCGACTGCGCAGAACAATCAGAAGGCTCGCTTTCAACTCCTTCGTTCTCGCGACAAGTGCCTTACGCTCGTCCTCATTCACGGGTTCCCCGCGCTTCTTCTGTCGTTCGATCTCCTTTAGCTTTGCTCTGGCGTAGTTAAGCTCGCTGATTTCGGGCAGCCTCCCAACCGTCTCGACCAGCTGTCTGTAGTCGGCGAACCGCACGCCCTTGCTCGCGGCGAGCTGCGCGATGAGACGTGGCCCTTTTCTCGTCGAATCTTCGGCGTCTTCACCCTCAAGAAAGCCGGCACGCCCGTTCCAGGGTGACAAAATTGCCGTCGGGCGATAGCGCCGTAAGAAGTACTCCTGCAGATCGACGGCACTCAAGCGAGTGCGCAGCACGAACACATCGTCGCGCCAGCACCCGGTCGCTTCCGGATCGCCGGCCTGCTCTGCTACGAGTCGCAAGACCGCAAGCGCCTTCAGGTACGACGCCAGTGGCGTCGGCGTGCAGCCGCGCAAGACGTGCTCGTGACTCACGGAAGATCCTCCTGTTCCTTGCGTGACGCGCGCCAGTCGGCGATGCGCATCAGCGCCTCGAGCCACGCGAGCCGAAACGGACCCAGATCGGTCAGCAGGCGACGCGTGCGGGTTGTCCACGATGGCCCTTGGCGGCCTTCACCCAGGCGCATCAGATCCAGCTTGAGCTCGGTCGCGGGGGCAACTTCGCCGTCGGCGAACGCCACTTCCGGCAGCACATCGCCATCCCAGACGCCACGCGCGAACAGACGATCGTCCGGCGGCTCGCTTTCTTCCGGCATTGCACGCAGCGACAGCCGTACCTTGCCGTGGTGGGCGGCGATCAGATAGGCGATCAGGTTGGTTCGCTGATCGTCGGCGTACCGCTGCGCATGCAGCCAGGCGAGCATCGACGCCAGCTCGTGGCGGAAATGCTTGCGCTCGATCTCGCGCTCGTCATCGTGCACGAGGTAGCGCGCTCGCCCCGGCTTTCGGTCCGGCCTGCGTCCGGCCTTCGCCCAGAAGCCGGGGCCGAGTTCTTCGTCGGTGCCTTGACGGTGCGCCTCGCGCAACATCGAGTCGAAAGCTTCGTGCGCCTTGCCGAGATCGTGCCAGCGGGCCGCCTGCGCGACGGCGTCCGCATCCGCGGCCGGCAACGCGCTGCAAAGAGCACGCGCCTCGACTTCGACATCGGCGAGATGCCGGGAAAGCGGAATGGCTCGTTGCAGAAGGCTGCGCGGGTCGCCGTCGTACGCCTCGGGTTCGTCGCTGCTGCGCTCATTCCAGACGAGCGGCTCGACACGGCCTCGTACATCGGCCGCAAACCCCAGATCGGCACGGTAACCGCCCGCTTCGGCGCTCAACATCAGCACTAGGCCAGGACGCAGGCGGTCGTTCTTGCCGGGTCGTTGCCAGCGGCGCACCAACGGATCCCAGCGCCAGGCTTGGCCCGCTTCCAGCCTGCCGAGCAAGGCCGGGACCGCATCCTTGCCAATGCTCGCCCGACAGAGTTCGTCTCTTGTCGGCGACGGTTGAAGCGGATTGTTCGGGTCATCGCCGAAGTCGCGCCAGAAGAGCAGCACGTCCGCATCGTCGGCGTCGCGGACGTACGGCGCGATATCGACGTCGAACCCCGAAAGGTCGGGATCGGTGTTGAACAGATCCAGGAAATCCTTGCGCCGGATCACCGGATGCAGCGGCGCCTTCTGATCCGTGGGCGGCAGATCGGCGGGGCTTGCACTCTCGACTCCTCGCAGCTTCTCGCGCGCCGCTTCCAGCGCCTCGGACTCGTAGGGGCGCGCAAGATCCTTGTCGTCGCCGAAGTCGATCCAGATCACATCGGCGCCGCCGCCGTCATTGCACTCGCCGTAGCGGTTGCAGCGGCCGAAGCGCTGAACCAGCGAGGACCACGGCGCTAGTTCGGTGAACAGAGTGCGACTGGTCATATCGACTCCGGCTTCGACCGCCTGCGTGGCGACAACGATGCGTCCAGCGGCCGTCGTCGGCGCAGTCAGGCGAGCTTCGTGCTCCCGGCGATCTGGACCGCGGAAGCGCGAGTGCACCAGCACGAGCTCCGGGCCCGAGCCGACGGTCGCAGCGCCGGAGCTGCTCTCTTTGGCGCGGCCGCCGACGGGCTGCAGCGCGCGATACAGGGCCTGCGCGCGCTCGACCGTGTTGAGGATGACGAGTGTGGTGCTGCCCGCGACATGCGCCTTCCGCACGCGATCGGCGAGCGCCGCGGCGTACGCCGCAACCTGGCCTTTGCTCGTGCCGTCGAGCGGCAGGTCGCAGCGCTGCAGCCGCTTGACGGCTTCGCGGCGCGTCCGAACCTCGGCCGATTCGCGCTCTTCCTCCGAGAGTTGGTGCGCGCGCAGCTTCTGCACGTCGCTAAAGTCGACCGTGGCGAGCCAGTCTCGATTGAGCGTTGCCGACACCCACAGACTGCGGCTGGTTGCAGCCAAGGGCAGTACGCGTCGAAACGCTTCAAGCTGCGTGCTCGTCGGCAGGCCCGGACCCATCAGTTGAACTTCGTCGAACACCCACAACGCATCGTTGTGCAGCAGTGCGAAGTGCACTGGCCATTGATAGCGGCTCATGCCGTAGCCTCGCATCAGGGCGCGCGAAAGCAGCATGTCCTGGGTGCCGATCAGGATCTCGTCCTCTTCCGGATGATCGGCCCAAGTCGGCGTGCGGATGTCTTCTGAACCGCCCATCAGCAAGTGAACAGAAACCCGCCCTTCACCTGCGGTACCGCGAATTCCCAGGCGGTCCAGCCAGATGCCGACATTGCGCTCTGTCTGCTCAACCAGCACCCGCATGGGCAGGCAGTACACGAGCCGGCGCGGTGTATCGGCGTCCGGCTCGCGCTCGCGGCCGCCGCTACGCCAGCCGCGCTTCCATAGCCACCCGAGCACGACCGCTGCGGTCTTGCCGAGACCCGTCGGCACGTCAAGCAAATCGGGCCAGGTTTCCGAGGCCAGACGTCGCTGGTAGTCGTACGGATTGGACTCGAGTTTCGTTGCCTGCCGGAAGAATTCGTCGAACTGCATCCTCTTTCAGACTCCTATCTCCTCAAACGGCACGCTCCACAGCCACCCTCACCCGCTCCCACGGATCCGGCGAGGTCCGAAGCTGCGCGATCCGTGCGCGCAATTGTTCCCCGCGATCCAGCATCTGCGCGACGGCCGTGTTCTCGACGCGCGGCAGGTAGCCGAGCTTGCGGCCGTGCCAGTCGATACGCACGGCGCGTTCGTCGTGCGGGTTGGCGGGCTCGCGCGCGAGCGCCAGCGGCTGGCCGACGGCCAGTTGCGGCCACAGTTCTTCTCCGGCGTGGTACTGAAACCCGGCCAGCGGCGAGCACTGGATCAGCACGCTGCGCGGGCGCGCAGCCGCCGGCGCTGCGGCAAGGCCGGCGCCGAGCGCGGCGAGAACACCGCGCAGGAAGCTTCGCTTGTTCATGTTCGCCCCCTCTGCGTTGCGGCGAGCATAAGGGGGCTGCGTCGCAAAACGCGAGACGCGGCCGGGCCGTCCGTCGGACGGAGACAGCGTCCGCCCGAGCGGGGCACGCGTCGCCGAAGTCGCGCAGTGTGCTGGTGCCGGGTTCGGGGTCGGGCCAAAGTGACCTCGATCGATTCGACGTGGCTACAATGACTCGCCTCTGTGATTCCCGGTGAACCCCATGGACGTGTCCATCCGCGAGTTGAAGAATCGCCTGTCCGAGTACCTGCGCTGCGTGCAGGCGGGTGAGTCGCTGTACGTCACCGCGCGCGGACGCAGAGTGGCGCGCGTGCTTCCGGAGCCCACCGGCGCGACCGGACCCGTTGCGGCGACAGTCGATGACATGGATGCGCAACCCTGGGTCGAAGCTCCGACGCGGGCGGGCAAGCCGAAGGGCGCATCGCGACCGTTGAAGTGGCCGCGCAGCGACAAGCCGCTATCCGAACTGATTCTCGAAGACCGCGCGTGATTCTCTATGCCGATACGTCGGCGCTGATCAAACTGTACGTCGCAGAGCGGGGCTCGGCCGAGGTCCGCTTGGCCGTGCGACGAAGCGTTGCCGTGTGCAGTCACGCGATCGCCTACGTCGAGATGCGCGCGGCTTTCGCCCGCGCGGCGCGAATGGGCAGGCTCATGTCCGCCAGCCTGAACCGCCTGATCAACGAGTTCGAGCGCGACTGGCAGACGTTGCGCAGGATTCGGGCCGATACCCAGCTGCTACGGCGGGCAGGCGCACTGCTCGACGCGGAAGGATTGCGCGCCTACGATGCCGTCCACTTGGCCGCCGCGGAGCGCGTCGCTTACACGCTTGGAAACACACCGTTCCGTTTCCTTGCGTTCGACGCGAACCTGAATCGCGCGGCGGCGGCGCTCGGTCTGTCGCCGCTGCAGTAGCGGCACCGGTGCCGGCCGCGGGCTCCCGCGCGCAGCCGCCTCACCCGCGCGCGAGCCCCAGCGTCTCGCGCAGCTCGCGCACGATGTCCGGGTCGAGCGGCGGGGTCATGCGCGCGCCGTCGCGTTCGATCTGGCTGATCAGCGCCTCGACCGCCTCGCGGCCGTCGGGGTCGCGTACGGCCTTGCGCGGCGTGCGGTTGCCGAGCGCGGGCAGCTTCTCATCGACCCAGTTGCGGTAGTGATTGCGCAGATATTCGCGCAACGCGGCCTGCACCTCGGGCTGCGCGGCGAACTCCGCCTGTTCGCGCTCGTGCTCGCGCCGCTGCGCTCGCTCCTGCGGCGCGGGCTCGCGCGCGAGCAGCGACTGCACCGACTGCACGATCGAGGGCTTCTCGCGCGCGGCCTCGCCGAGACGCTGCTCGATCAGCTTGCGCAGCGTTGCCGCGCGCCTGGCCGAATTGACGTCGGCGGTCAGCCGCTTGCCTTCGATGCGCAGATGGCCGAGTGTGGTGTTGTCCCGGCCTTTGTGCATCGGGTTGCCGCGCTTGGCCCACGTGATTTCGGCGCGCACGAGCCTGCCCTCGGCGTCGCGCTCGATCTGCGGTTCGGAGACGCCCGCGGCCAAATCCGCGAGCCGTTCGACTGCCGTCTCCGGCGCGTCCAGTTCGAAGATCAACGTGTGCATCTCCAGCGGGTCGCCGTCGGTGTTGCGTAGCTCGGGCAGCGGCGGGTTGAGCAGGCTCTCGGCGATGCCGAGATAGGTGCCGCGCAGCTCGAAATCGAAATCGCGCAGCGTGTCGGTGCCGAACAAGCTTTGCTGCGTGCCGAGTTTCTTGCGCAGTTCGATCAGTTCCAGCTTGCGTGCCGGCGGAATCGCCGTCGGACCCATGCCCTCGATCAGCGCGATGCCTTCGATCGGCACGACTTTCGCGAACACGATGTCGCCCACGCGCAAGGTCTGCGAGCCGGTTCTTTCGATCACGTCGACCTCGGTACCGAGCAGCACGTCGCGCAGCCGCATGCCCTGCCCGGGCCGGCAATCGATCACCTCGTGAAAGCTGAACGGCACGGCGCAGCAGGCTTCGACGTAGCGGCGCGCGATCGGATCGAGCCGGCTGCCCGAGCGATTCAAGTACGCCTGCGCGGCGGTGAGATCGTGCGCGGAAGGCGGCACTTCGGTGTCGTGCGGGTCGGGCAGCCAGTCGTGCAGGAACCAGGAGAAGAACAGCGTCACGAAGGGCGAGTCGGGGTCGAACGGCTCCTCGGCTTCGAACAGGTTGAACTCGTCCCAGGCTTCGTCGAGTCCCGCTTCGCCGAAGTGGTGCGCGGCTTCGCGCACGAGGTCGCTGCCGAGAGTTTCGATCGCGCGGCGCACACGGCGCCAGGTCAGCTCGTCCGGTGCGACGGCTTCGTCTTTGGGCAGGCAGCAGTGCTTGTGCTTCCTGCCGCTGCCGCACGGGCAGGGGTCGTTGCGTCCGGGTTTCATTTGCTCTCTCCCCAATCCCAATCCCGCAAGGGGAAACGGGAGTGTCAGCGTAGACGATACCGCGCCGCTGCGCGCTCCAGCGCCTCGGCCACCGCGCCGCGAAGACTTTCGGGCGCGACCACTTCCACCTCCGCGCCGTGGCGCAGGATGTCCATGATGAGCTCGCGCGGGTCGCGGTAGGGGATGTGCAACTCGTAGCTGCCGTCGGTGCGGAACTGCCCGATCTGCTGCGGATGCCAGCGTTCGTCGGCGATCCAGCGCGCGCGCTCGCGCGAGAAGGCGAGCACGGCGGTCTTGTTGGCGCGGCCGGCGAAGATGCCGTAGCTGCTGGCGAAGTGCTCGTCGAGTTCCGCTTCCGGTACGTCGCGCGCGGGCGTGTCGAGCTGTTCCGCGCGGCGCACGCGATCGACGGCGAAGCTGCGCAGCTCGCCGCGCAGGTGGTCCCACGCGTCGAGGTACCAGTTGTCGCGGTAGTGCGTGAGGCGCTGCGGATCGACGTCGCGTTCGGTCACGCGATCGGTGCTGCGCGCGTGATAGGACAGGCGCAGCCGGCGCCGCGCAAGCGTGGCGCCGGCGAGCACGCGAAACCACTGGCCGGCAGGTCGCGCGCCGATTGGCAGCACGCGCACGCGGCGCGCGGCTTCCGCCAGTCCCAGCCGCTTGTGCGCCACCAGCGCGTCGATCCGCCGCCGCAGCGGCGCCAGGTGTTCTTCGAGCAGTCCCGGTTCGAGCGCAGCCAGCAGCCGGTGGAACACCAGCAGCGACTGGAGCTCCTGCTCGGTGAACCACAGCCCCGGCAGTTCGTACGCGGACTGCGCGTCGGGTGCATAGCGGAACCCGGGTGGATCGTCCACGCGCTCCAGCGGCGCGCCGAGGCGGTCGCGCAGCGCGTTGATCAGTCGATACATCGTCGCGCGCGAGCACTCCAGCCGCTCGCGCAGCTCCTCTTCGCCGATCGGCGTGCGGCGCGCCGCGAGGATCCGGTGAAGCTGGTAGATGCGGTCGAACTTGTCCATGCCTCAACGCGCGCTGGCGGCACGCCCCGTGATGAATCCGCCCGCCACCGCCGACAGCAGTCCGTTGCCCGACAGATAGCCCCACACCGCGTCGCCGGACACGCCGCGCGCGGCGCCGCCGGCGGCGTACAGGTTCGGCAGCGGCGTGTTGCGCGCGACGAGCACGCGGCAGTGCGCATCGACGACCGCGCCGCCTTGCGTATGGAACAGCGCGCCGGAAACCTTCACGCCGTAGTACGGCGGCAGCAGCATCTCTTCGGCGCGGAACGTACGGTCGAACTCGTCGGTCGCGTCGTCGTGCGCGAGCGCGTTGACTTCCATCACCGTGCGCTCGAGACCGGCGGCGTCGATGCCCAGCGCCGCCGCGAGTTCCGCGAGCGTTGCGCCACGCTTGATCGCGCCGGCGGCGACCGCCTGCGCGTAATCGGGAAACTGCAGCCCGACCTCGTGCAGCCGCTCGTCGTAGATGTCGAACGCGACGTGTCCCGGTTGCCGCAGCACGCGCACGGCCGCTTCCGAGTAACCGTCGTGCTCGTTGGCGAAGCGCTCGCCGCGCGCGTTGACCTGGATCGCGCCCTGCATCATCAGCGCCCAGGTGATCAGCACGCCGTGGGGTGTGGCCACCGAACCATGCCCCTGGTAGCCGGACAGATCGGCGGTCAGCGCGCCGAGCGCGATCGCCCAGCGCAGCGCGTCGCCGTCGTTGCCGCGATGGCCGAAGTACTCGGCATCGGCCATCTCCGGGATGTAGCGCGCGACCAGCTCGCGATCGCCGCCGAAACCGCTGCAGGCGAGCACGAGCGCGTCGCAGCCCGCCTCCTCCGCGCTGCCGTCGGGCCGCTCGAAGCGCACGCCGAGCACGCGCCGGTCATTGTCGATGAAAAGTTCGGTGACGCGCGCCCAGCACAGCAGATCGGCGCCGGCGCCGGCGGCCGCGCGGTGCAGCCGTGCGAGCAGCGCCGCACCCGTTCGCTCGGCAACGCAGTGCATGCGCTCGACCGAGTGACCCGGATACAGGAAGCCTTCGACCAGTTCGAACGGAATGCCGTGCGTTTGGGCGAGCCAGTCGAGCGCCTGCGGAATGGCCTCCGTATACGCCTTGACCAGCGTCACGTCGGCGCGGCCGCGCGCCTTGGCCTGGATGTCGGCGGCGAATCGCTCGGGCGAATCGTCGATGCCGCGCGCGCTCTGCTGCGCGGTACCGCCGGCAGGAACGAAACCCGAAGACAGCGCGGTCGAGCCGGACGGCGCGGAATCGCGCTCGAGCATCAGCACGTCGACGCCGCGTTCGCGCGCGGCCAGCGCCGCGACCGCGCCGCACGCGCCGGCGCCGACGATCACGATCGGCACGTGGGTGGCGAAGCGGCGGCGGGGGTCGATGTGGATGGGCATGGGTCGGCTGTTGCGTTCGGCGCCTTCGGCTCCCGTGCAGAGCCCCTCACCCTGATCCTCTCCCCGTGCCCGGGGAGAGGGAACAAAGTCGTCGTCCCTCTCTGCCGACAAGCGGACAACGTTCAGTCCGTCGGCCGGAACAGGTATTCCCCGCGCGGCTTGCCGAGCACGCGGCCGTCTTCGTAGATCAGCGCGCCGCGCAGGAAGGTCGCGTCGACGCGCGCCGACAGCTCGATGCCTTCGAACGGCGTGTAACCCTGCGACGACTCGGCATCGCGCGCACGGATCGTCCAGGTCTTCGCCGGGTCGACCAGCGCGAGGTCGGCGTCGAGCCCGACGTCGATGTCGCCCTTGCGGTTGAGCCCGAAGCGGCGCGCCGGGTTGAAGCTCGTCAGCCGCGCGATGCGGTTGTAGCCGAGCCCGCGCCGGCTGCCTTCGGAAACGAGCGCGGGCAGCAGATATTCGGTGCCGCCGAAACCCGACTTCGCCATCCAGATGTTGCCGAAGTACTGCTTCGGCACTTTCATCTCGTGCCGGCAGCAGGCGTGGTCGCTGACGACCCAGTCGATGCTGCCTTCCAGCAGCTTCTCCCACAGGAACTCGACGTCCTCGCGCGGGCGGATCGGCGGGTTGACCTTCGCGAGCGCGCCGGCCTTGCTCGTGATGTCGAGCATCAAATGGCCGATCGTCACCTCGCGGCGGAAGTCGATGTGCGGGAACAGCTCCGCCATCTGCAGCGCGGCGGTGAGCGCCTTGCGCGACGAGAGATGCAACAGGTTGATGTTGGCGAGCCGGGTTTCGTCGGCCAGATACGCGGCGATGAACACCGCGAGCCCTTCCGAATGCGGCGGCCGCGCCGCGTGGTATGCGGCGAGCCCCTTGAGCCGGCCCTCGCGCTCGACCATCTTCGTGTACGCGGTCATGATCTCGGCGGTCTCGCAGTGAAGCGACAGGCTGATCTGGCTCGCCTTGCGCGGATAGCGCCTGCGCGCCTCCTCGACCGCGCGCATGATGAATTCGAAGTGCGCGTAGTCGTAGCGATCGTCGGGCCCGATCATCAGAAAGTCGCGCTGCTTGTCGGACGCGCCGTGCAGCCCGTGCGAGCCGTAGAACATGAAGATCTTGAAGCTCGCGACACCGTGCTTGTCGATCAGCTCGGGAATCTCGCGGATGTGCGTCGAGTCCATCGGCGCGAGGTGATAGCCGTAGTCGACGTAAAAGCGCCCCTTGGATATCTTCAGCACCTCGGGAAAGAATTTCGCGTACGGCCCGGCCTTGTTCAGGTAGTACCGGCCGGTGCGGAAGTAGTTGAGGCTCGAGGTGACGCCGCCGCTGGCCGCCGCGCGGCTTTCGGTGACGGCATCCTCTTCGAGCGGCGAATAGATGCCGGTGTGCATGTGCGCGTCGACCACACCCGGGAACGCGAGCCGGCCGCGGCCGTCGTAGACCTCCTTCGCCAGGGCGACGTCGATGCCCGGCGCGATGCGCGCGAACTTCCCGTCCGCGATCGCGATGTCGGCCTCGTGCACCGTGTGGCCGTGCGGACGAACGACGCGGACGTTCTTGATGATCAGGTCATAGCGTGCGCGTGGCGCCTTCATCGTCATGCATAAGCTCCAGCGGAATGTGCGTCGCTCTTCATCCCCCTTTCGTAAACGGGGACCGAGGGGGATTTCTCAGCGGCGGCGCGCGGATTCACTGCGTCGGCGTCCAGTTTCGTGTCGTTTCCACGTGCCATGGATTTGAAATCCCCCCTGCCCCCCTTTTTCAAAGGGGGGGTTCATGCGAGATCGCTCCGGCTCAATCGCGCAGCTTCGCCTCGATCCACGCGCCGGCGGCGAGCAATTTGGCGTCGTCGCCGGGGCGCGCGATCACCTGCAGGCCGAGCGGCAGGCCCGCTTCGCCGTGCCCGCAGGGGATGTTCAACGCGGGGCAGCCGATCAGGTGCCACGGCCGGTTGAAGATCGGGTCGCCCGTGGAGCCGAGCCCGCGCGGCGCTTCGCCGGGCGCGGACGGACACAGCACGACGTCGGCCGCGCCGAACAGGCTGTCGATCGCCGCGGCGCAGGCACGGCCGAGCTGCAGCGCCTCGATGTAGGTGCGCGTGTCGACCGCGCGTCCCTGGTCGATCAGGTCCACCAACCGCGCGGACAGCAGGTCGCGGCGGTACGTGTACTCGGGGGCGAGCGCGCGCGCGGTCTCGTAGATCTGAACGATCCTTTGCGCCTCGAACAGCCCGTCGAACACGCGCGGCCAGGTGATCTCGGTGTGACGCGCGCCGCGCTGCACGAGCTTCTGCGCGCTGGACTCGAGCGCGGAGAGCATCGACGCCGACGCCGCGTTCGCATGCGGGGTCGCGGTCCAGCCGATCGTCGGCGCCGCACCGCTCGCCAGATACTGCGCGCAAACGTCCTTCCACGCGGGTTTGAGCGCGAGCACCGAAGCGACCAGCGCGAGGTCTTCGACGCTGCGCGCGAAAGCGCCGACCTCGTCCATCGTGTCGGAGTTCGGCTTCACGCCGCAGCGGGGTACGAGCCGCGGCGAAGGCTTGTACGCGAACACGCCGCAGAACGCGGCGGGCCGGATCACCGAGCCCGCCGTCTGCGTGCCGAGCGCGAGCGGCGCGAAATGCGCGGCGACCGCCGCGGCGCTGCCGCTCGACGAGCCGCCCGGCGTGTGCGCCGCATTGTGCGGGTTGCGCGTCGGCCCCGGCGTGAAGTTCGCCAGCTCGGCCGTCACCGTCTTGCCGATGACGAAGCCGCCGGCGTCCTTCAGCAGGCCGACGCACGCCGCGTCGACGTTCGGCCTGTGGGTCGCGAAGATCGCCGACCCGTAACCGGTCGGCATGTCCGCGGTGTCGATGTTGTCCTTGACCGCGATCGGCACGCCGTGCAGCGGGCCGCGCCGGCGGTCGTTGGCGAGCAGCCGGTCGAGTTCGCGCGCGGTCTCGAGCGCGCGATCGGCCTCGAACCAAGCGAAGGCCTCGATCGACGCGTTGCGTTCGTGGATCGCGTCGATGAACGAGCGCGTGACCACTTCGGACGTGACGTCGCCGACCGCGATCATCTGCGCCAGCTTGCTCGCCGACAGCCGGTGCAGCGGCTCCCTCATACCTTCACTCCTTTCGATGCAAACTTCCGTTTCAGGCTAGGCAGCAGGCCGCCGGCGGCGACGATGTCCCACAGGAACGCCGGCAGCGGCTCGCACGCGAGCGTACCGCCGTCGCCGCGCGTGACGATGCCCTGGCGCAAGTCGAGCGCGATTCGTTCGCCGTCGGAGAGTTCCTCCGCCCGCGCGCAGACGAGCGCCGGCAGGCCCAGGTTGATCGCGTTGCGGTGGAAGATGCCCGCGAACGAAGGCGCAAGTACCGCAGCGATCCCGAGGTGCTTCAGCGCGGCGGCCGCCTGCTCGCGCGACGAGCCGACGCCGAAGTTCGGTCCGGCTGCGATCACGTCGCCGGCGCGCACCTCGCGCGCGAACTCGGGGCGCACGGCTTCGAGGCAATGCGTCGCGAGCTCCGGCAGCGCGAGTTTCATCCAGCGACCCGGCGCGAGCGCGTCGGTATCGATGTCGGCGCCGAGCTTCCAGACGCGACCGGCGGCTTGCGTCATCGCGGCTCGCAGCGCCGCCGCGCCGGCGCGGGCGCCGCAAGCAGCAGCGCCGCCAGCGCGGCGACCGGTGCACGGGCGAGCCGCCGGCGCGCGCTGCTCGCGTTCGAATGAATGGATTCGTTCATGTCGCGCCGTTGCGGCAGGAGCGAGCGCAGCGACCGCAGGCGCCTATCATACAAACCGTCATGCCCGCCGTCGCCGGAAAAGTCGCTCGCCGAGACGCGTGCGCCACAGCGGCCCACCGAGAGTCAGGCACCCAATGGAGCCTCCGGACGAGCACGCGCTGATCACCCGCATCGTGAAGATCGTCGCGGCCGCCTCGCTGGTGATCGGCGCGGCGGTCGTGCTCGAGCCGTTTCTCGCCGCGGGGCTGTTCGCGGCCGTGTTCGTGCTCGCGACCTGGCCGCTGCACCTCGCGGTGCGACGCCTGGTCCGCGGCAACGACACCGCGGCCGCGGCGATCATGACCGTGCTGGCGATCGTGCTCGTGATCCTTCCGTTCGCGTGGCTCGTCGACAACGCGATCGAGCGCGTGCCCGGCTGGATCGCGGCCGCACGGGCTTGGTTCGCCGACGGACCGCCGCCGCCGCCCGCATGGCTGCAACGCATCCCCATCGTCGGGGGCTGGCTCGACGAATACTGGCGCGTGCTGGCGACCGATCCCGGCGCGCTGCGCACGCTCGGCACGCGGCTGATCGAGGTCGGCCGCGAACCGCTGATCCGTGCGGGGCGGCTGATCGCCGAAGGCGTGCTGCAATTGGCGCTCGCGACCTTCATCGCGTTCTTCTTCTACCGCGACGGCGAAGCGCTCTTGAGGAGCCTGCGCGCGGGCACGGCGCGCATCGCGGACGCGATGGCCGACGAACTGCTCGCGATCGTGCGCGACACCGTGCGCGGCGTGGTGATCGGCATCGTCGGCACGGCGGTTGCGCAGGGCGCGCTCGCGACCGTGGGCTTCCTGATCGCGGGGGTGCCGGCGCCGTTCTTGCTCGGCGGTCTGACCGCGCTGCTGTCTTTGGTTCCGGGCGGCTCCGTCGTCGGCTGGCTCGGCGCGACGATCTGGCTGCTGAGCCAGCAGCAGCCCGGCTGGGCGATCTTCATGGCGGTCTGGGGTGCGGCGCTGGTCTCCAGCATCGACAACGTGCTGCGGCCGCTGCTGATCTCGCGCGGCGCGAGCTTGTCGTTCGCGCTGGTCTTCGTCGGCGTGGTCGGCGGGTTGTTCGCGTTCGGTTTCGTCGGCATCTTCCTCGGGCCGACGCTGCTGGCATTGACGTGGCGGCTGTGGACGACGTGGGTCGAGCGCGGCCAGGACCGGTCGCGGCACGCTACAAGAACTCACGTGGATCGCTGATGCGGCCGGCGACCGCGCTGGCCGCGACCGTATACGGCGACCCGAGATAGACCTGCGCGAGCGGCGAACCCATGCGGCCCTTGAAGTTGCGCGCGGTCGTCGAGATCACGACGTCGTCGTCGCCGAACCGGAACTCGCCGTAGCCCGCGCACGCGCCGCACGCGTTGGGCAGCAGCACGCCGCCGGCGTCGAGCAGCGCCTGCAGCGTTCCCTCGCCGCGCGCGACGTTCTGATCGAGCAGCGACGCCGGCGCGATCCAAAGCTTCACGCCCGGTGCGACGCGCTTACCGCGGAGAACCTGCGCAGCCATCCGCAGGTCGGCGAGTTTCGCGCCCGTGCACGCGCCGATGTACGCGGCATTGATCGGCGTGCCCGCGAACGAGCCGACCGCCCGGCTCGCCGCCGGGCTGCCGGGCGCGGCCACCTGCGGGGCGAGCGCGGCGGCGTCGAAGCGGTGCTCGGCGGCGACCGGCGCGCCCGCGTCGCCTTGCCAGGTCGCCAGATCGATGTCTTCGTCGCGCACACCGGCGCCGAGCAGATACTCGCGCGTGACTTCGTCCGGCGCGATCAGTCCGGTCTGGCCGCCGAGTTCGGCGGTCATGTTCGCGAGCGTCATCCGCTCCTGCATCGGCAATGCGCGAATCGCGCTGCCGGCGTATTCGACCGCGGCGTACCGTCCGCCGCCCGTGCCGAAGCGGCCGATCAGGAAAAGCATCACGTCCTTGGCGCTGACGCCGGGCGCAAGCGCACCGTCGAACACGAAGCGGATCGTCTCCGGCACCTTCAGCCAGATTTCGCCCGTGGTGACCACACCGAGCATTTCGGTGGCGCCGACGCCGAACATGTACGCGCCGAACGCGCCGCCGGTCGGCGAATGCGAATCGCCGCCGACGACGAACATGCCGGGCTTCAGGTGTCCGCGCTCCGGCAGCACCGCGTGGCATATGCCTTCGCCGTCGTAAAAGCTGCCGATCGCGTGCTCGCGCGCGAAGTCGCGCGCGATGCGAACGATGCGCCGGCTGTCGTCGTCGTTGGCCGGCAGGTAGTGGTCGACGACGAGCACGATCTTCGACGGATCGCGGATCTTCGCGCCCAGCTCGGCGAGCCATGGCGCGAGGCGTCGCGGCCCGCCGCTGTCGTGCATCAGCGCCAGATCGACGCGGCACGTGACGATTTCGCCCGGCGTCGCGTGCGATCGCCCCGCGGCGCGGGCGACGAGTTTCTGGGCAAGCGTTTGCAGCATTGGATCGAAACGTCAAGACAGCGAACGCGCAGACGCGGACAACGCAGAGGGACGCAGAGACGCGCAAGTGCATTCCATCTTCGACGTCTGTCCTCTGCGCTCCTCGGAGTCTCGGCGTCTCTGCTTTCGCTCGGTTCCGCTCGTTCACACTCCAAGATACGCCCGCTTGAGCTCCGCGCTCGCGAGCAGCTCCGCGGGCGTACCCGCGAAGCGCAGCGCGCCGTTTTCGAGCACGTACGCGCGGTGCGCGATCTGCAGCGACTGGCCGACGTTCTGCTCGACGAGCAGGATCGCCAGCCCCTGCGCGTTGAGCGTGGCGATCAGCTCGAACAGCTCGTCGACGACGCGCGGCGCGAGTCCAAGCGACGGTTCGTCGAGCACGAGCAGCTTCGGCTCGCTCATCAGCCCGCGGCCGATCGCGCACATCTGCTGCTCTCCGCCCGACAGCGTGCCCGCCTTCTGCCGCTCGCGCTCGCGCAGCCGCGGAAAGATGCCGAACACGCGTTCGAGGTTCTCCGCACGGCGCGCGCGGCCGCGGCGATAGGCGCCCAGTTCGAGGTTTTCGCGCACCGTGAGGTTCGGAAAGAGCTTGCGCCCCTCCGGCACCTGGATCAGCCCGGCTTCGACGATGCGCTTGTAATGCGCGCGCGTGATCGCGCGGCCGTCGAAACGGATCGCGCCGGCGGTGGCACGGATCAGGCCGCAGACGGTGTTGATCAGCGTCGACTTGCCGGCGCCGTTGGATCCGAGCAGCGCGACGATTTCGCCGGCGTGGATGGCGAGCGAAACGCCGCGCAGCACCTCGACCGGGCCGTAGCCGGCGCGCAGCCCGTCGATCGCGAGCAGCGGCGTGCCGTGCGGGCCGCTCACCGGGGCGTCCGTCATCGCATCCGCCCCGCCGCCTTCAGGCGATCCGCCGTCCCGTGCCCGAGATACGCCTCGATCACCGCCTCGTCGTGCGCGATGTCGCGCGGCGAACCCTGCGCGATCAGTCGGCCGTTGGCGAGCACGTAGACGTGATCGGCGAGATTCATCACCGCCTGCATCACGTGCTCGATCATGAACACCGTGACGCCGGGCGCGTCGCGCGTGCCGCGGCGGATCGAGTCGATCACCGGCAGCATCTCGGCGACCTCCTGCGGGTTGAGGCCGGCCAGCACCTCGTCGAGCAGCAGCAGCTTCGGTTCGGTCGCGAGCGCGCGCGCCAGCTCGAGCCGCTTGCGGCCGGCGATCGTCAGGCTTGCGGCGAGCTTGTCGAGCTGAGGCGCCAGCCCCACGCGCTCGGCCACTCCGCGCGCGCGTTCGAGCGCGTCGCTGCGTTTGGCGTGGTGCAGATGCGCGCCGACGGCGATGTTCTCGAGCACGGTCTGGTTGGCGAAGGGCTGAACGATCTGGAACGTGCGCGTCATGCCGAGCCGCGCGATCCGGTGCGGCGCGAGCCCCGCGAGCCGCGTCGCGCCGAAACGCACTTCGCCTTCGTCCGGCCGCAGAAAGCCCGACATCAACGCGAACAGCGTCGTCTTGCCGGCGCCGTTCGGGCCGATCAGCGCGGTGATCGATCCCTGCTCGACCGCAAGCGTTACGTCCTGCACCGCACGCAATCCGCCGAAACTTTTCGACACGCGGCTCGCCGCGAGCAGCACCGCGTTCATTTCGAGCCCCGCAGCCGCGCCGCGAGCGCGGCGAAGAGGCCCGCGAGCCCGCGCGGCGCGAACATCACGATCAGGACCAGCAGCGCGCCGTAGATCATCAGATTGATGCCCGGCACGTCGCCGAAGGCGTTGCGCGTCAGATCCGACAGCAGATGCAGCGCGAACGCGCCGGCGACCGGTCCCCACACGGTGCCCATGCCGCCGACCAGCGCGCCGACCAGCGCCTCGACCGAGTAGTGCGGACCGTAAGCGAGCCCCGGGTCGATGTAGTGCAGGTACTGCACGTAGAACGCGCCGGCCGCCGCCATCATCGCGCCCGAGATCGCGATCGCACCGAGCTTGACGCGATAGGCGTCCACGCCCAGCGCCTGCGCGGCCTCCTCGTTGTCGCGCACCGCCTGCAGCCAGGCACCGAAACGCGAGCGCTTGAGCCAGCTCGCGACCGCAAGCCCGGCGACGACGAAGGCGAGCACCACGTACAGATACCCGGCGCGCGCGTCGAACTGCAGTGTGGCGGGGCGGCCGGTCAGCGGGATCTGCAGCCCAGCGCCGGCGCCGGTGAACTGGAAGGTGTTCGCGAGGATGCGGAAGATCTCGGCGAACGCCAGCGTGGCGAGCGCGAAATAGGAGCCGCGCAGGCCGTAGCGGAAGGTCAGCGCGCCGATGAACACGCCAATCGCCGCACCCGCCGCGAGCGCCACCGGCAACGCGGCCCACGCGTTGATGCCGAACCGCACCTGCATCACGGCCATCGCGTAGGCGCCGGTGCCGAAGAACACCGCGTGCCCGAACGAGAACTGCCCGCCGAAGCCCGCCAGCACGTTCCACGCCTGCGCCATCAGCGCGCCGAACAGCGCGAGCACGATGAAGTTCAGCCACGCATCGGACGCGACGACGAGCGGCGCGCTCGCGACGGCGATCGCGAACAGCGCGATCGCGACGGCGCTGCGGGTCATCGCGGAGCCGCGCGGCCGCGTCGCGCCACGATCGGCGCGCGGACCGCCGACGAAGCGCATGCCCGCGCGCACCGGCGGCGCCTCACGCCTTGCTCCCGAACAGCCCCGTCGGCCGGAACATCAGCACCAACAGGAAGATCACGAAGATACCGATCTGGCCGAGGCTTTCGCCGAGGTACAGACCGGACACCGACTCGACGACGCCGATCAGCAGCCCGCCGACGAGCGCGCCGGCGAAGCTGCCCATGCCGCCGAGCACGACGATCGTGAAGGCGACCAGCACGAAGCCGTTGCCCACCGTCGGGTTCACGTAGTACGCGGGCAGCAGGAAGCACGCCGCCGCCCCCAGGCACGCCAGCCCGATGCCGAAGCTCATCGCGAAGACGTGTTCGACGTCGATGCCGACGAGCTTCGCGCCCTGCCGCTCCTTCGCGAGCGCGCGGATCGCGCGGCCGAGATCGGTCCTCGCCATCACCGCGAGCAGGATCGCCGCCGCCGCGAGCGCGCCGCCGAAGGCGATCGCCTTCGGCACGGCGATGAACGCACCGGCGACGTCGATCGTCGCGAGCGACCAGCGCGTTTCGATCGTCCGCGTATCGGCGGTGAACAGCACCAGCGCGAGGTTCTCCAGAACGATCGCGATGCCGAGCGTCACGAGCAGGATGTTCTCGTCCTTGCCGTGGCTTGCGCGGCCGATCACGAGCCGCTGCAGCAGGTAGCCGAAGCCGAACATCGCCGGCACCATCACCGCGAGCGCGGCGTACGGATCGACGCCGTAGCGGGCGAACAGGATCTGCACGCCGTACAGCGCGACCATCAGCGCCGCGCCGTGCGCGAAGTTGATGATGTGCAGCACGCCGTAGATCAGCGTGAGCCCCAGCGCCAACAGCGCGTAGATCGCGCCGGTGGTCAGCCCGTTGGCGATCGACGGCCAGAGGATCGACAGTTCGAGCATCGCGGTCTACTCCCTCTCCCCGCTTGCGGGGAGAGGGCTGGGGAGAGGGGACGCTCGCAGCGATTCAATCCGACCTTCAAGATCGCGGATCACGCTGTCGAAGTCGTTCATCACTTCGTTGTTCCAGTAGCGCACGACAACGAACCCCTGCGCCTGCAACCTCGATGTCCGCGCGACGTCCTCCGCCGCTCGTTCCGCATGCTGTCCACCATCAAGCTCCACGATCAGTTTCAGCTCGGGACACACGAAGTCGACGATGAAGTCGCCGATCGGATGCTGGCGGCGGAACTTCAGTCCGAGGAAGCGATGCGCACGAAGATGAGACCAAAGCCTGCGCTCGGCGTCCGTCGATTCGCTGCGCAGCTTCTTCGCCAACGCGACATGTCCGCGGACCACGGGCGCCCCTCTCTCGCCACCCCTCTCCCTCGCCCTCTCCCCGCGAGCGGGGAGAGGGAGATCGGTCACGCCTTCCAGGGAAACACCGGCTCGGCTTCGCGGAACTCCTGCGGGACGATGACCTTGATGTCGTTCCTCAGCACCTGCGTCATCAGCGGGCGCGCGCCCTGATTCTGGCCGTTGACGAACTTCGTGGGGCCGTACGGC
>FWWM01007584.1_pt1 | contig 21647 bp, 16 predicted proteins | sample 2228351 | NCBI WGS metagenome assembly FWWM01 (sample SAMEA103939774, study PRJEB20133) | metagenome
CATCATCCTCAACCCCATCGGCGTCCCCAGCCGCATGAACATCGGCCAGGTGCTCGAAACCCACCTCGGCTGGGCCGCCAACACCCTCGGCTTCCGCGCCATCAGCCCCGTCTTCGATGGCGCCCGCGACTACGAAATCGACGACGCCCTCGCCCTCGCCTGGATGGCCCGCGAAGCCGGCGCCTTCTACTACATCGACCCCCGCGACCGCGGCTTCGACCCCGATACCCTCCGTGCCTGGATCGCCCAGCACGGGTACGACCCCGCCGCCATCTACGACAGCCCCGAAGACGGCGCACCCGCCCGCGCCTGCCTCGAAATCTGGCTCAACCGCCACCGCGCCGAGACCGGCGAAGCTCCCATCGCCCTGGGCACGCTCACGCGCGAAGAACTCGATGAGCTCGCCCGCGCCGTCTACCGCGAAACCAACGTCCCGCCGCCCATCTTCGGCAAGATGCGCCTCTACGACGGCCGCACCGGCGAGCCCTTCGACCAGCCCGTCACCGTCGGCTACATCTACATGCTCAAGCTCATCCACCTCGTCGAGGACAAAATCCACGCCCGCAGCACCGGCCCCTACAGCCTCATCACCCAGCAGCCCCTCGGCGGCAAGGCCCAGTTCGGCGGCCAGCGCTTCGGCGAAATGGAGGTCTGGGCCCTCGAAGCCTACGGCGCAGCCCACATCCTCCAGGAACTCCTCACTGTCAAGTCCGACGACGTCGTCGGACGCGTCAAAACCTACGAGGCCATAGTCAAGGGCGAAGACGTCCTCGAGCCCGGCGTCCCCGAGTCCTTCAAGGTCCTCGTCAAAGAGCTCCAGAGCCTCGGCCTCGCTGTCGAGGTCTCCAACGAAGAGGGCGGCTCCGTCTCCTTCCTCGACGACGCCAACAGCGACGTCGGCGAGCTCGGCCTCAACCTGACTGGTTTCGAACGGTTCGAACGCGAGGAGGACATCTTCAATGCTCGAGGTGAATGACTTCAACCAGGTTCGGATCGCCCTCGCCAGCCCGGAACAGATCCGAAACTGGAGCTACGGCGAAGTCACCAAGCCCGAAACCATCAACTACCGCACCCTCAAGCCGGAGAAGGATGGCCTCTTCTGCGAGCGCATCTTCGGCCCCACCAAGGACTTCGAGTGCTACTGCGGCAAATACAAGCGCGTCCGCTACAAGGGCATCATTTGCGATAAGTGCGGCGTCGAAGTCGCCCGCGCCAAGGTCCGCCGCGAGCGCATGGGTCACATCGAGCTTGCCAGCCCGGTCAGCCACATCTGGTTCGTCAAGGGCACGCCCTCCAAGCTCGGTCTCCTCCTCGATATCTCGCCCCGCAACCTCGAGCGCGTCCTCTACTTCGCCCAGTACATGATCACCGAGGTCGATGAAGCGGCCCGCCAGTACGAGCTCCAGCGGCTCGCCCGCGAGCGCGACGAAGCCCTCGCCGAGCGGCTCAAGGAGATCCAGCCGAAGCTCGAAGCGCTCGAGGGGCAGCTCGATGCCGCCAACCGCGAGCTCCAGGCGAAAGTCGTCGAGCGCCAGGCCCAGATCGAGGTCGAGCGGCGCCCCTCGCGCGAGGCACTCGAGGCCGCCGTGCTGCGCGCCATCGAGACGGTCACCGCCGCCAAGGGCAGCACCCTCGAGGCGCCGATCGAGATTGCCGGCACCGTCATCCTCGAGGCCGGCGTGAAGGTCACCGCCGCCCAGGTCGGGAAGGTCGAGCGGGAAGGCAAGAAGCTCCTCGATGCCTTCGACAAAGAGACGGCGCAGCTCAAGGAGAACGAGGCGCTCCTCCTCGATACCGCCCTCGACGACGCCAAGGCATCGCTCTACGACGAGCTCCACCCGCTCCAGCAGAAGGCGCAGGAGATCCGCAACCAGGTCGAATCACAGTTCAAGGAGCGCGAGCGCGACCTCGAGAGCCTGCGCGATCCCGTCCGCGACGACGAGATCGTGCTCCTCACCGAGAGCCGCTACCGCGAGCTCTCGGATATGTTCGGGCACGTCTTCAAGGCGGCGATGGGCGCGGAGGCGGTCCTGCACGTCCTCCAGCGGCTCGACCTCGACGCCCTGCGCGCCAAGCTGAAGCAGGAGATCCTGGTCGCCTCCGGCATGCGCCGCAAGAAGGCGACCAAGCGCCTCAACGTGGTCGAGGCGCTCCGCAACTCGGGGAACAAGCCCGAGTGGATGATCTTCCAGGTCCTGCCGGTCCTCCCGCCGGACCTGCGCCCCATGGTCCAGCTCGATGGCGGCCGCTTCGCCACCAGCGACCTGAACGACCTCTACCGGCGCGTCATCAACCGGAACAACCGCCTCAAGCGCCTCCTCGACCTGGGCGCTCCCGAGATCATCATCCGCAACGAAAAGCGGATGCTGCAGGAGGCGGTCGACTCCCTCATCGATAACGGCCGCCGCGGGCGCGCCGTCTCCGGCTCCGGCAACCACAAGCTCAAAAGCCTCTCCGACATGCTCAAGGGGAAGCAGGGTCGCTTCCGCCAGAACCTGCTCGGCAAACGCGTCGACTACTCGGGCCGCTCCGTTATCGTCGTCGGCCCGGAGCTCAAGCTGCACCAGTGCGGCCTGCCGAAGCGCATGGCGCTCGAGCTCTTCAAGCCGTTCGTCATGCACTCGCTCGTCGCCAAGGGGCTGGCCCACAACATCAAGAGCGCCAAGCGGTTCGTCGAGCGCGCCCGCCCCGAGGTCTGGGACGTCCTCGATGAGGTCATCCGCGACCGTCCCGTCCTCCTCAACCGCGCGCCCACCCTCCACCGGCTCGGCATCCAGGCGTTCCAGCCGGTCCTCATCGAAGGGTCGGCGATCCAGCTCCACCCCCTCGTCTGCGCCGCGTTCAACGCCGACTTCGACGGCGACCAGATGGCCGTGCACGTGCCCCTCAGCCGGGAGGCCGTGGCCGAGGCGAAGCAGGTGCTGATGTCGACGAAGAACCTCCTCTCGCCCGCCAGCGGTGACCCGATCGTCGCGCCCTCGCTCGACATGGTGCTCGGCTGCTACTACATGACCGACATCGACCCGGACGGCCGCGGCGCCTACCGGGAGGAGAACGGGCGGCCGGTCCAGGGGCTCTACGGCTCCTTCGAAGAGGCCCGGCTCGCCTACGACCTCGGCCTCGTCGACATGCGCGCCCCCATCCGCGTCCGCACCGACCGCGCCGTCATGGGCGACGGCGATACGGTCACCGAACCGCCGATCCGGCCTGACGGCACCCGCGGCACCCACATCATCGAGACGACGGTCGGGCGCATCATCTTCAACGAAGTCCTGCCCGAGGAGCTGCCCTTCCAGAACCGGAACATGGACCGCCCGAACCTGCGCAAGGTGGTCGCCATGTGCTACCGCGCCCTGGGCGGCGAGCGCACGGGCGAAATCGTCGACCGCATCAAGGCGGTCGGCTTCCACCACGCCACCCTCAGCGGCATCACCATCGCGGTGCACGAGATCCAGGTGCCGCGCACCAAGGCCGAGCTCCTCGCCGAGGCCGACCGCAAGGTCGACGCCCTCATGGAGCAGTACCAGCTCGGCCTCATCACCGAGGAGGAGCGGTACGAGGGCACGGTCGCCATCTGGGCCGAAACCACGAGCCAGATCGAGAAGGCCATCCGCGAGCGGATGCCCGAGTACGGCTCCCTCCACTACATGGCCTCCTCCGGCACCAAGGGCAACATCACCCAGATCCGCCAGATGGCCGGCATGCGCGGCCTCATGGCCGACCCCAACGGCAAGGTCATCGAGCTCCCCATCCGCGGCTCCTTCCGCGAAGGGCTCTCCGTCCTCGAATACTTCATCTCCACCCACGGCGCCCGCAAGGGCCTCGCCGATACCGCCCTCCGCACCGCCGACTCCGGCTACCTCACCCGCCGCCTCGTCGACGTCGCCCAGGACGTCATCATCCTCGAGGAGGACTGCGGCACCACCGCCGGCCTCTGGATCGAGCAGGACGAGCGCGACGACCTCGAGCCCCTCCGCGGCCGCATCCTCGGCCGCTACGCCGCCATCGATATCGTCGACGAAGCGACCGGCGAGCTGCTCTGCGCTCGCAACGAGGAGATCAACGAACGGGTCGCCGAAGAGATCGAGCGCCGCGGCATCCGGCGCGTCTTCGTGCGCACCCCCGTCTCCTGCGAGGCCGAGCGCGGCCTCTGCCGCCTCTGCTACGGGCGCGACCTCGCCCGCGGCGAGCTGGTCAAGCTGCGCACCGCCGTCGGCATCATCGCCGCCCAGTCCATCGGCGAGCCCGGCACCCAGCTCACGATGCGCACCTTCCACACCGGCGGCGTCGCCTCCCAGACCGACATCACCAGCGGCCTCCCACGCGTCGAGGAGCTCTTCGAAGCCCGCGCACCGAAGGGCGAGGCCATCATCAGCGAAATCGACGGCATCGTGGAGATCGTTGTCGAGAACGACCGCCGCGTCGTTCGCGTCGCCAACGTCGATACCCTCGTCGAGGGGTACGAGGTCCCCGCCAGGGGTGAGCTCCTCGTCAAGGACGGCGAGCGGATCGTGGCCGGTGCGCCGATCGCCCAGCCGCCCGCCGAAAAGGGCGCCGAGCTCCCGGCGCAGCCGATCGTCTCCCGCATCGGTGGCACCGTCCGCGTCGTCGGCAAGAACAAGGTCCAGGTCATCTACGAAGACCGCGAAGAGCGGGAGTACCCGATCCCGGCAGCGGCCCGCCTCCTCGTCGAGGATGGCCAGATGGTCTACGCCGGCGACCAGCTCACCGAAGGCGCCAAGAACCCGCAGCACATCCTCCACATCCAGGGGCGCGATGCCGTCCGCAAGTACATGGTCGAGGAAGTGCAGAAGGTCTATAAGTCCCAGGGCGTCAACATCAACGATAAACACATCGAGGTCATCACCCGGCAGATGCTCCGCCGCGTGAAGGTGGACCACCCCGGCGACACCGGCCTCCTCCCCGGCGACCTCGTGGACCGGCGCAAGTTCGACGAGATCAACAATCAGATCATCGCCGAAGGTGGCGAGCCGGCCACCGCCACGCCGGTCCTCCTCGGCGTCACCAAGGCCTCCCTCAACACCGATAGCTGGCTCGCGGCGGCCTCCTTCCAGGAGACGACTCGCGTCCTCACCAACGCCGCCATCGAAGGCGCCGTCGACCGCCTCCAGGGCCTCAAGGAGAACGTCATCATCGGCAAGCTCATCCCGGCCCGCGCCGAGATCGAGGTGCCCAAGCGCGTCACCTACGGCGACCTCGACGTTCCCGAATCCCTCCTCCTCGAGGAGGAGTTTGAGCTCGAGCGCCGCCTCGCCGAGCGCGAGGCCGGGGGCCGCCAGCGTCGCTCCGCCGTCGGCCTCCTCGAGGACGAGGACGACCTCGACTTCGACGACGATGACATGCTCATCGGCGCCGACAGTGACGACGAGGACGACGAAGACTGACCGCCCCGGGGCGGGCTTCCCGCCCGGTGACGCGTCACGCAACAGGGGCGGGGCCAGATCTGGCCCCGCCCCTTCATCTCATCACAACGTGGTCGGGTGCGGCCGCTCCGGCGCGTACCCTGCCGAGCCTCATACCAGCTCGAGCAGCTCGCCCTCGTACTTCCGGGCGCCCCGCCGCAGCTCCGCCAGCTTCCCCACCTTCACCACGCAGTCGGCCACGCCCTTCTCGCCCCGCAGCGCATCGAAGTTCTGCATCCCGCACACGTTGCACGCGCCGTGGTGGCAGTCCGCCACCGTCTTCGTCGAATGCACGGCCTGCCACTGCCCGCGCAGGTAGGCCTTCGTCACCCCGCAATCAATGTGGTCCCAGGGCAGCGGCTCCCGCGTATCCCACTCCCGGTGCGCGTACCACGCCGGGTCCACACCCACCGCCGCGAACGCCTCCTGCCACACATCGAAGCGGAACTGCTCGCTCCACGCATCGAACTTCGCGCCGCGCCGCCATGCCTCGTACACCGCCGCCGAAACCTTGCGGTCGCCGCGCGAAAGCACCGCCTCAATAAAGCTATCGCGTGGGTCGTTCCAGCTGAACTCGATGCCCGCCGCCCGGCAGCCATCCTTCAGCAGGAAGTGCTTCGGCTCGAGCTCAGCAGCGGTATCCTGCCGCGCCCACTGGAACGGCGTGTGCGGCTTCGGCACCAGGTTGCTCGTGCTCACCCGGACCCGCGCCCGCCCGCCGACATACCTCCGCCCGATCGCCTTCACCTGCTTCCCCAGCTCCACAATCCCGGCCACATCCTCCATCGTCTCGGTGGGAAGCCCGACCATGAAGTACATCTTGATGCTCGTCCAGCCCCGCTGGAAGGCGTTCTCCGCCGCGCCCAGCAGGTCCGCGTCCGTCACCAGCTTGTTGATCGCCAGCCGCAGCCGCTGCGAGCCAGCCTCAGGCGCCAGCGTGAGCGTGTGCTTCTTCCCCTTCGCCACTGCATTCGCCACATCCACCGAGAACGAGTCCACCCGCGTGCTCGGCAGGCTCACCTTCAGGTTCGGGAAGCGCTCGGTCAGCGCCTCCACCATCGGCACAATCTCGCTGTGGTCCGTCGTGCTCAGCGAAAGCAGCGAAAGCTCGTCGTAGCCGGTATTCGCCATCAGCTCCGCGGCCGCCTGCACCACCTCCTCAGGCGAACGTTCCCGCGTCGGCCGGTAAATCATCCCGGCCTGGCAGAAGCGGCACCCCTGCGTACACCCGCGCTGGATTTCCACCGCTGCCCGGTCATGAATCGTCTGCAGGAACGGTACGATCGGCCGCACCAGCGGCGGCGGCAGCTTCTCCACAATCCGCCGCCGGATTACCCGCGGCGCCTCCGGTACCGTCGGCTCGAGCCCCGCGAAGTGCCCCTCCGCGTCGTACCGCGCCTCGTAGAACGCCGGCACGTAGATGCCCGGCACCTGCAGCAGCTCCCGTAGCCGCTCAGCCCTCGGCGTGCCCTCCCGCTTCCACCGGCGTACCAGGTCGGCCAGCTCCACCACCACATCCTCCCCTTCGCCCAGCACGAACGCGTCGATGAAGAGTGCCATCGGCTCCGGATTGAACGCCCCGCTCCCGCCCGCGATCACGAGCGGGTCCGCATCCCCTCGCTCCCGCGCCAGCACCGGGATGCTGGCAAGGTCAAGCATGTTCAGCACGTTCGTGTACGTCATCTCGTACTGGAACGAGAACCCCAGCACGTCGAACTCCCGCACCGGGTGCCGCGTCTCCAGGCTCCACAGCGGCACACCCTGCCGCCGCATCTCCGCCTCCATATCCTCCCACGGTGCAAACACCCGCTCGCACGCCACATCCTCGATGCGATTCAGGATGTCGTACAGGATGCCGATCCCCATGTTCGACATCCCAACGTCGTACGCATCCGGGTAAGCCAGCGCAAAACGCACATTGGCCGCGTCCCAGTCCTTCGTCACGCTGTTCCACTCGCCCCCCGTATACCGCGAGGGCTTCGAAACGCGCGGGAGCAGCCGATCAATCGACACTGTGGGCATCCGCCACCTCCAGGCAGTGGGTGAGAACACCGCAGCCGAGCTTCCATCGTAGCAGCCACCTGCCGCCGACCCCAACCCCGCTGCGCTCCCCGCCCACCTGCGCGATACTGGCCCACGTGCCAACCGATGCCGTCATCGTTGCCGCCGGCGCCTCCACCCGCTTCGGCCCCGGCGATAAGCTCCTCGTCGACCTCGCAGGCCGCCCCCTGCTCGCCTGGTCCCTTGCCGCCTTCGAAGCCGTTCGTGGCCTCGGCTGCCTCGTCATCGTCGCCGCTCCGTCCCGCGTCGCCGAATTCGAAGCCCTCGCCGCCCGCTGGTGCCCGCGCACCTGCTTCCGCGTCGTCGCTGGCGGGGCCCGGCGCCGCGACAGCGTCGAAGCCGGCCTCCGCGCCTGCTCCAGCCGCTACGTCGCCATCCACGATGGCGCCCGTCCGCTCGTAACCCCCGCACTCATCGAACGCGTCATCGCCGCCGCCGAGGGCGCACCCGGCGCCATCGCTGCCGTCCCCGTCACCGACACCATCAAAGAAGTGCGTGCCGGCCGTATCGTTGCCCACCCCGATCGCTCGCTGCTCTGGGCCGCGCAAACGCCCCAGGTCGTCCTCCGCCAGGCCTGGCTCGATGCCGCTGCCATGTCCGATAACGACGAAACCGACGACGCCGCCATGCTCGCCCGCCTCGGCCTCGAGTGCATCGTCGTCGAAGGCGCCCACGACAACATCAAGGTCACCCGCCCGCTCGACCTCGACATCGCCGCCCGCATCCTCGCCGCCAGGGAGGCCGGCTGATGTTTCGCGTCGGCATCGGCGAAGACCTCCACCCGGTCGACGACGGTCGCACCCTCGTCCTCGGCGGCGTCATTATCGAGGAGGGCCCCGGCCTGCGCGGCCACAGCGACGCCGATGTCCTTCTCCACGCCATCACCGATGCCGTCCTCGGGGCCGCCGCCCTCGGCGATATCGGCCACCACTTCCCACCGGGCGACCCCCGCTACGCCCACGCCGATAGCGCCGACTTCCTCCGCACCGCCCTCCGCCTCGCCCGCGAGGCCGGCTGGGTGCCGGCCAACATCGATGCCACCATCCGCGCCGAGCGCCCCCGGCTCTCCCCCTACATCCCCCACATCCGCCAGCGCATCGCCGAGATCGCCGGCCTCCCTCTCGATGCCATCAGCGTCAAGGCCAAGTCCGGCGAAGGACTCGATGCCGTCGGCCGCGGCGAGGCCATGGCCGCCATCGCCGTCGTCCTCCTCACGCACCGTGGCTGAACCGATCACCGTGCCCGTAGCCCCGCCCGCGGCTAGCCTGAAACCCGTGGCAAAGCGCCTCTTCGATCTCACCCTCGTCCTGCTGGCCGCCCCGCTCTGGGTCCCCCTCATGCTGATTGCCGCCCTCCTCCTCGCCGTCGACCTGCGCGGCAACCCCTTCTTCCTCCAGCGCCGCATCGGCCTCCACGGGCGCCCGTTCACCATCATCAAACTCCGCACCATGCGCCACGCCCCGCCCGGCCAGGAGGACCACTACCACGTCGAAGACTTCCGCACCTTCATCTTCTCCCCGCCCGACCGCCCCAACCCCCGCATCACCCGCCTCGGTCGCATCATGCGCAAGACCTCGCTCGACGAGCTTCCGAACCTCATCAACGTCCTCAAGGGCGAAATGAGTCTCGTGGGCCCGCGCCCCGAGATCCCGGAGATCGTCGCCCAGTACCCGCCCCACTACCACCGCCGCCACGACGTCCTCCCCGGCATCGCCGGCCTCGCCCAACTCGAGGGGCGTTCGGATTTGACCTATGACGAAACGATTACCTACGATCTCGACTACGTGGCCAACCACTCCCTGCGCCGTGACGTCGAAATCCTCCTGAAGACGCTCCTCGCAGTGGCACGGGGGAGCGGCGCCCGATGAACAGCCACCGTTCTACCCTCGCAGCACTCCGCCGCCTCGCGCCGGGCGACCCCCTCGGCACGGCCCTCGCCATCCTCCTCGATATCGCCGTCGTCGGCGTCGCGCTCGCCTGCGCCATGCTCCTCCGCTTCGATGGCGATGTCCCCCGCCGCAACGCCGAGTTCGTCGTCCGCCTCTTCCCGCTCATCGCCGCAGCCTACGTCCTCGGCAACTACGCCTTTGGCGTCTACCGCACCGTCTGGGCCTACGGCAGCATCGGCGACATCATCAGCCTCTTCCGCCCCGTCTTCCTCGTCACCATCTCGCTCTTCGGCCTCAGCTTCTGGCTCGAAGAGCGCCTCCTCCCGCTCTCCGTCATCCTCATCGCCGGTGCCCTCATCTTCCCCGGCATGGCCGTCGTCAAAATGCGCACGCGCCTCCTGGTCCGCCTGCCCTGGGTCAACCCCGGCGAACGGCGGCTGCTCATCGTCGGCGCCGGCCACACCGGCCAGCTCCTCGCACGCGAACTCCAGGCCAACCCCGACCTCCCCTACCAGCCCGTCGGCTTCGTCGATGACGACCCCCGCAAACTCCACCACCGCATCCACGGCATCAAGGTCCACGGCACCGTCGCCGAGCTCGAGCACGTCCTCAACCGCATGGATGCCGAGATCGTCGCCATCGCCCTCGACCGCCCCTCCGGCCACCTCGTCCGACAGATCGTCGGCACCTGCCAGCGCCGCAACATCCCCGTTCGCATGGTCCCCGGCCTCGATTCCTGGGTCCTCGGCCACGGCCACGATACCCTCCGCGAAATCACCCTCGACGACCTTCTCGGCCGCGAACCGGTCGAAATCGACTTCGCCGCCTGCAGCCAGTCTGTCCGCGACCGCGTCGTCCTCGTCACCGGTGCCGCCGGCTCCATCGGCTCCGAACTCTGCCGCCAGGTCCTCACCTTCCGCCCTCGCGAGCTCCACCTCTTCGATAACAACGAAACCGGCCTGCACGACCTCTCACTCGAGCTCAGCGGCGTCTCCCCCGAAACCACCCTCCGCCTCTGGGTCGGCAACGTGGCCGAAGAACCGCGTGTCCGCGAAGTCTTCGCCCGCACTCGCCCCCATATCGTCTACCACGCCGCTGCCCTCAAGCACGTCCCCCTCATGGAGGAGCACCCGGCCGAGGCCTTCCGCGTCAACGTCCTTGGCACCCTCCATTGCGCCCTCGCGGCCCGCGAATTCCAGGTCGGTACCTTCGTCCTCATCTCCACCGATAAGGCCGTCCGGCCCAGCAGCGTCATGGGCGCCACCAAGCGCATCGCCGAGCTCCTCGTCATCGCCCTCGCCCGCTCCGCCACAGCAACCCGCTTCGCCGCCGTCCGCTTCGGCAACGTCATGGGCTCCCGCGGCTCCGTCGTCCCCACGTTCCTCAAGCAGATCGAGCGCGGCGGTCCCGTCACCGTCATGCACCCCGAGATGCAGCGCTACTTCATCTCCATCCCCGAGGCCGTCTCCCTCGTCATCCAGGCCGGCACCTTCGGCGGCCGCGGCGACATCTACATGCTCGATATGGGCGAGGAGATCAACATCCTCGAACTCGCCGAGCGCATGATCCGCCTCCGCGGCCTCCGCCCCGGCGAGGATATCGAGGTCATCTTCACCGGCCCGCGCCCCGGCGAGAAGCTCCGCGAAGAGCTCGTCGCAGATTTTGAGCGCCTCGCCCCCACGGCACACCCGAAGGTCATGCGCCTCACCGCCTCAGTCGATGTCTCCGAACGCGAAATCCTCCGCCTCATCGAAGAAATCCGCCAGGTCATGTGGGGCGACCCCGATGAGGTGCGCCGCCGTATCCACCTCGTCGCCCGTCGCTTCTCCCGCGAAGACGAACCAGCCGATGCCCCGGAGAGCGAGGCACTCCCCTCGTGAGCGACGCCCGCATCCACCCCACCGCCGAAGTCTCCCCAGCCGCCTCCATCGGCGCCGGCTCAAGCATCTGGCACCACGCCCAGGTCCGCGAGCGCGCCGTCCTCGGCCCCGGCTGCATCATCGGCAAGGGCGCCTACATCGGCGCCGATGTCACCCTCGGCGCCAACTGCAAAATCCAGAACTACGCCTGCGTCTATGAAGGCAACACCCTCGAAGATGGCGTCTTCATCGGCCCTGCCGTCGTCCTCACCAACGACCGCTACCCCCGGGCCATCAACCCCGACGGCACCCTGAAGACAGCCAGCGATTGGGACCTCGCCGGCTCACGCATCTGCTACGGCGCCGCAATTGGTGCCCGTTCCGTCGTCCTCCCGGGCCTCACCATCGGGGCCTGGGCCCTCATCGCCGCCGGGTCCGTCGTCACCCGCGATGTCCCGCCCTTCGCCCTCGTCGCCGGCAACCCCGCCCGCCAGGTCGGCTGGGCCTGCCTTTGCGCCCGCCGCCTCGATGCAACCCTCGCCTGCACCGCCTGCGGCCGCCGCTACACCCTCGCGCAGGGCATCCTGCGCCCCCTCGAATCACCCCACCCCCCCTCGGAGCCAAGATGACCGCCGTGCCGCGACCCTTCATCCCCGTCGCCCGTCCCCACATCGGCGAGGCCGAAAAGCGCGCCGTCATGGATGTCCTCGAATCCGGCCAGCTCGCCGCCGGCCCCCGCACCGAAGCATTCGAGCAGGCATTCGCCGCCTACGTTGGCGCCCGCCACGCAATCGCCGTCAACTCCGGCACGGCAGCCCTGGTTGTTGCCCTCCAGGCCCACGGCGTCGGCCCCGGCGACGAAGTTATCACCACCCCGTTCAGCTTCATCGCCACCGCCACCTCCATCATCGCCTGCGGCGCCACCCCCGTCTTCGTCGATATCGACCCCTTCGACCTCAACCTCGACCCCGAAAAGGTCGAAGACGCCATCACGGAGCGCACCCGCGCCATCCTCCCGGTCCACCTCTACGGCCACCCCGCACGCATCGCCGAACTCGCCGAGCTCGCCGAGGACTTCAACCTCGCCCTCATCGAAGACGCCGCCCAGGCCCATGGCGCCGAGCACGCCGGCCGCCGCGTCGGCACCTTCGGCACCGGCTGCTTCAGCTTCTACCCCACCAAGAACATGACTACCGGCGAAGGGGGCATGATCACCACCAACGACGACGACGTCGCCACACGCGCCCGCATTATCCGCAACCACGGCCAACAGGTCCGCTACCGGCACGACCTCTTCGGCCTCAACTGGCGCATGCAGGATCTCAACGCCGCGATCGGCCTCGCCCAGCTCGAACAGCTCGAAACCTGGACCGCAACCCGCATCGAAAACGCCACCCGCCTCAGCTCCCTCATCCGCGGCTTCGAAACACCCCGCGTCCGCGAGGGCGACAGGCACGTCTTCCACCAGTACACCATCCGCGTTCCCCGGGATCGCGATCACCTCCAGCAGCAGCTCCAGGAAGCCGGCATCGGCTCCGCCATCCACTACCCCGTCCCCATCCACCAGCAGCCCATCATCCGCGAGCTCGGCTTCGGCGATGGCTCCTTCCCCATCGCAGAGGCCGCAGCCGAACAGGTCCTCTCCCTCCCCGTCCACCCCGGCCTCGCCGCCGAGGATGTCGAATACATCGCCGCCACCCTCAACCGCATCCACGGCTGACCCATGCACCCAAGCGCCCCCCGCGCTACCCTCGAACACATGAGCCGCACCCTCCGCGCTGCCGTCATCGGCCTCGGCTCCATGGGCGCCAACCACGTTCGCGTCCTCGCCGATACGCCCGGCGTCGAGCTCGTCGCCGTCGCCGACCCCGACCCCGAGCGCGTCCGTCGCGCCGTCAACGGTCGAGCCATCCCCGGCTTCGCCTCCGCCGCCACTCTCCTCGCCGAGACCCGCCCCGATTTCGTCTCCGTCGTCGTGCCCACCGGCCTCCACGAAGAGATCGCCCTCGCCTGCATCGAGGCCGGCGCCCACGTCCTCGTCGAAAAACCAATCGCCGCTTCCCTCGAAGCCGCATCCCGCATCGCCCGCGCCGCCGAGACGGCCGGCGTCCTCCTCACCGTCGGCCACATCGAGCGCTTCAACCCCGCCGTCCGCGAGCTCAAGCACCGCCTCCTCCAGGGCCAGGGAGGGCGCGTCCTCCAGGTTCGCGCCCGCCGCGTCGGCCCCTTCCCCCACCGCATCCGCGACGTCGGCGTCATCCACGACCTCGGCCCCCACGACATCGACATCATGCGCTACCTCCTCGATGACGAAGTCGAGCGCGTCTTCGCCGAATCCCGCTCCCACATCGCCACCGGCAACGAAGACCTCTTCGCGGGCATGCTCCGCTTCCGCAGCGGCGCCATGGGCCTGCTCGATATCAACTGGCTCACCCCCACCAAAGAGCGCACCCTCACCGTCCTCTGCGAGCGCGGCATGTTCACCGTCGATTACGCCGCCCAGGTGCTCTGCTTCTACGAAAACTACGCCGCCGCCGCCCGCGAAGGAGTCTACGCCTCCGTCACCGAAGGCCCCATGACCCGCTACCCCATCGCCAACCGCGAACCCCTCCGCGTCGAGCTCGAAGCCTTCCGCGACGCCATCCTCGCCGGTGGGCCCCCGCCCGTTCCCGCCAGCGACGGCATCGCCGCCCTCGCCGTCGCCGAGGCCCTCGTTCGCTCTGGCGAAACCGGCATGCCCGTCGCCCTCGATGAGGTCGCCCCCCTCCCATGAACGTCGCCGTCGTCGGCATCGGCCGCATCGGCCTGCCCCTCGCCGTCACCATCGCCTCCCGCGGCCACCGCGTCACCGGCTGCGACATCAACGCCGCCCTCGTCGAACAGGTCAACCGCGCCGAGAACCCCCTCCCCGATGAGGCCGGCCTTGGCGAACTCCTCCGGCGCACCATCGCCGAGGGCACCTTCCGCGCCACCACCGATACCGCCGGCGCTGCCGCTCACGCCCACGTCATCCTCTTCGCCGTGCGCGTCGATGTCGCTCCCGATGGCCGCGCCGACCTCCAGCACCTGCTCGCCGCCATCGATACCGTCGCCCCCACGCTCCAGCCCGGCACCCTCTGCATCTTCGATACCACCCTGCCCGTCGGCACCACCCGCCGCATCCTCGTCCCACGCCTCGAACAGGGCGGTCGGCGCCTCGGCCACGACCTCCACGTCGCCTTCTCCCCCGAGCGCCTCCTCATGGGCCGCGTCATCGAAGACCTCACCCGCTACCCCAAGGTCGTCGGCGGCGTCGACCCCGAAGGCGGCCGCCGCGCCGCCGACTTCTACCGCACCACCTTCGGCGCCGAAGTCCTCCAGCTCTCCAGCGCCGAAGCCGCAGAGCTCTCCAAGCTCGCCGAGGGCGCCTACCGCGACCTCAACATCGCCCTCGCCAACGAACTCGCCATGGTCGCCGATGTCCACGGCCTCGATATCTCCGAAGTCATCCGCGCGGCCAACTCACAGCCCTACTCCCACATCCACGTGCCCGGCACCGGCGTCGGCGGGCACTGCATCCCCGTCTATCCCCGCTTCCTCATGCAGGGCGAAGGCCCCAGCGCCCTCTCCGCCCTCGGTCGCCAGGTCAACGATGCCATGCCCGGCTACGCTGTCCGCCGCCTTTCCTCCCTCCTCGGCGGCCTCCAGGGCAGGCGCGTCGTCATCCTCGGGCTCACCTTCCGGCCCGACGTCGCCGTCACCTTCCACACCAACGCCGTCGACCTCCGTCGCGAACTCGAACACCTCGGCGCCCACGTCGAAGGCCACGACCCGCTCCTCTCGCCCGAAGGCATCGCGTCACTTGGCTTTGCCGTCGCCCCGGACCCGCCACACGGGTACGACGCGGCCATCGTCCACAGCTTCCACCGTGCCTACGCCACGCTCGACTGGCCGCAAGTCGCCCCCCTCATCCTCGACGCGCGCAACGCCCTCGATCGCGCCGCCCTCGAAGCCCGCGGCGTTCGCTACGTCGGCATCGGGCGGCCGCCCACCCCCTAAGCGTCGCTCCCCAGCCGCGCGGTCGCCGCGCTCACCCCGGCCCGCAGGTCGGCCCGGAACCCCTGCTCCCGCAGCAGCCGGCCGAGCGCACTCAGCAGCAGCAGCACGTTGCCCGCCGTCGAACTCTCGCCCATCAGCCCAATGCGCCACACCTTCCCGCGCAGCTCCCCGAGCCCGCCGCCGATCTCGATCCCCGCGCGCCGCAGCAGCGCCCCGCGCACCGCCGCATCATCCACCCCCTCCGGGATGCGGACTGTCGTCAGCACCGGCAGCCGATACCCCGCCTGCGCGTGCAGCTCGAGCCCCAGCCCCTCCAGCCCGGCCTGGAGCGCACGCCCGTTCCGCTCGTGCCGGGCCCAGCGCCGCTCCAGCCCCTCCTCCAGCACAAGCGCCAGCGCCTCATGCAGGGCATACACCATCGAAATCGGAGCCGTATGGTGGTACGTGCGCCGTTCGTCCCAGTACGCCTCCAGGAGCTGCAGGTCCAGGTACCACGTGTTGCACGGCGTCTCCCGCGCGCGCACCGCGTCCCACGCCCGCGCCGAAAGCGTGAGAGGCGCCACCCCCGGCGGTGCGCTCAGGCACTTCTGCGTCCCCGAGTACACCGCATCCGCCCCCCAGGCATCCGCCCGCACCGGCATCCCCCCGAGCGACGTCACGCAGTCCACCAGCAGCAGCGCCCCGGCCTCCCGCGCAATCCGCGCGAACGGCTCCACCGGCGTCTCCGCCCCGGTCGAGGTCTCCGCGTGCACCACCGCCACCAGCTTCACGTTCCCGGCCGCCCGCACCGCCGCCTCCACCGCCGACGCGTCGGCCGGCTGGCCCCATGGCGATGCCACCCGCGTGACCACCCCCCCGGCTCGTTCCGCCATCTGCGCTATCCGCTCACCGAAGTAGCCGCAAACCCCCACCACCACCCGGTCCCCCGGCTCCACCAGGTTCATCACCGCCGCCTCCATCCCGCTCGTCCCCGTCCCGGGCGTCGCCAGGGTCACCTGGTTCGACGTCTGGAACACCTCGCGCAGCATCACCCGGCAGCGGTCCATCACCCGCAGAAAGTCCGAGTCCAGGTGCCCAAGCAGTGGCTTCGACATGGCCGCGACCACCCGCGGGTTCGCCCCACTCGGCCCCGGGCCCATCAAGATGCGGTTCGGCACAGAAAAGCTCGTCGTCGACATGCCGCACATCGTACCCCGGGCCCGCCCGAGCCGCTCCCTCCCGCCCCACAGACCGTTTTTCAACGCACGTGTACAATCTCCTCACCAATCCAGAGAGGTACTGCATGGACTTCCGAGATACCCCGGAAGAGGCTGCGTTCCGCGCCGAAGTTCGCAAATTCATCGAAGAGGAGGGCCACAAGGCCCGCCAGCGCGACGACGACGGCGAGCGCGGCTTCTACGGCGGCAGCAAAGAGTGGACCAAGGCCCTCGCCGCCCGCGGCTGGGTCGCACCCGCATGGCCCAAGGAATACGGCGGCGCCGGCCTCAGCGTCATGCAGCAGTTCATCTTCAACTGGGAACTCGCCGAGGCACGCCTCCCCCGCCCCGGCGGCATCGCCGTCGGCTTCGCCGGCCCCACCCTCATCGTCCACGGCACCGAAGAGCAAAAGAAGAAATACCTCCCCGGCATCCTCAGCGGCGACGACATCTGGTGCCAGGGCTACTCCGAACCCGGCGCCGGCTCCGACCTCGCCGCCCTCCAGACCCGCGCCGTCCGCGATGGCGACGACTACATCATCAACGGCCAAAAGATCTGGACCTCCGGCGGTCACCTCGCCAAGTACATGATCCTCCTCGCGCGCACCGACCCCGATGCGCCAAAGCACCGCGGCATCACCTACTTCATCGTCGATATGAAGAGCCCCGGCATCACCGTCCGGCCGCTCGTCAACGCCGCCTACACCCACGAATTCAACGAAGTCTTCTTCGAAGACGTCCGCGTCCCGCGCGACAACATCATCGGCGAGGAGAACCGCGGCTGGTACCTCGCCCAGACGACCCTCTCCTTCGAGCGCTCCAACATCGGCGGCTCCGTTGGCGCACGCCAGGCCGTCGAAGACCTCATCAAGTTCGCCCGCGAAAACACCACCAACGGGCAGAGCACGCTCGCCCACAACCCGGCCATCCGCCACGAGCTCGTCGAGCGCTACGTCGAAGCCGGCGTCGCCCAGATGATGAGCTTCAAGATCGTCTCCATCCAGGCCAAGGAAGGCGTCGCCCCCGGCCACGAGGCCGCCGTCGCCAAGCTCTACGGCACCGAGCTCAACCAGCGCATCTACCGCACCGGCATGAAGGTCCTCGGCCTCTACGGCCAGCTCGATGCCCGCACCGCCGGGCCGAAGCCACCCATGCGCGGCCGCATCAAGTACATGTACCTCCGCTCCATCGCCAACACCATCGAAGGCGGCACCAGCGAAATCCAGCGCAACATCATCGCCACCCGCGGGCTCGGCCTGCCCCGCGGCTGAGCCACCCCCGGCGCCACCTGGCAGCATTCCAGCGGCCGCATCGGCATCCCCGGTGCGGCCGCTGCCGTTGCAGCCCGTCCGCCGGTGGCCCGCTCCCCGCGCCTCCAGGTGGATCTGGCGCCCGCTGCCGGCCCAGTGCCACCATGCGCTATGGCACTTCCCCCTCCCGGTGACGACCTCCGGCCTCTCCTCCGCCGCGCGGCCGCCGCTGCTGCACGGGCGTTCGCCGCTGCCTCCCACGCTGCCCTCGAGCGGCCCACCGCCAACGGCTGGCTCGTCAAGGTCCACCTCGCCCACCTCGCCGATTGGAACCTCGCCGCGGTCGCCGTCCTCGAGGGCCGTCACCCCGCCGAAGGCCTCGGCGTCTCCGCCCGCCTGTGGCGACACGCCAGCGAGGCCCGCATCAACGCCGAGCTCGCCGCGCTTGCCATTGACCTCTCCCCCGCCGAATGCCTGCGCCGATTCGATGACGCCCGCCAGCGGCTCGATGCAGCCCTCGTCCGACACCATCGCGCCCCGGCGGCGATTCGTCACGTTCCCGGTCGCTGGCTCGATCACCCGGGGGGCATGGCCGCCTTCGGCCTCGACCACCTCCTCGAGCACCTCGAGACCCTCGGCGCTGTCCCTCCTTCGCTCGTCGACCTCCCCCGCCGCCCGTCGATGCCAGCCTAGCCGTCGTCCCCGTCCGATCCCCGGCTCACCCTACCCGGCCCCGGCGAAGTCCGCGCCCGGCTGTTCGCCAGCATCATCGCCACCAGCCAACTGAAGACCGCCGCCAGCGCCAGCAGCACGGCCAGCCCCAGGATGATCACCATCCCGCGGTCGATCCCACCTCCCCCGCTGCTCGTCGTTCCCTGCGGAGCGGGCGCACGCGTCGGCGCGACCGTCGGTTGCGCCTGCTGTGGCCGTTGCGTGGGCACAGCGGTCGGCGACGCTGCCGGCCTGTTCCGCGGGCCCAGCCCGTACGCCGCCCGGAACTCATCCTCGAACTGCGCCATCGTGAGCCCGTACACCCGCTCGATCGCCTGGTCGTAGCGCACGTTCGACCTGATCGTTCGCATCAGCTCCGCAAACCGCTCCGGCCCTTCCCGCTCCACCAGGAACTTCACCATGTGGTACGCCTGCCCGTAGAACACCCCAACGAGCTGCGGATTGCCGGTCGGCACCACCATCTCGCTGAACGGGATCAGCCGATCCCCGCGCACCGCCACCCGGAACGCCCCGTCGTAATCCCCCGGCGACGCCTGCGCCAGCACCGCCGCACCCTCGTCCAGCCACGCCGGCAGCTTCGCCAGCGTCCCCTGCCCGGCCACTTCGTTCAGGATGTGCCCGAGCTCATGCCGCAGCGTGTCCGTCCGATCTGGCGAACCGCACGGCACCGGGATCATCAGCAAAATGTCGTCCGTCACCTTCGTGCCGCATGTCGTCACCGCCGCATCGAATCGGTCACCCCGTCCCGGCCGCGCCGCGCTCATCTCTGCCTCGGTCGCGAACAGGATCACCTTCACCGGCAGCGTCGTCAGCCGAATGCCGTACAACTCCTGCCCGATCCGCCGATACGTGTCGGCCCCCGCATCCAGGTACGCCCGTGCCAGCGTCTCCCGGTCGCCGTGGTAGTACACCACCATGAAGTCGTTCGCCACCGAGCGCCACTCCCGGTCCGGCGGCAGGAACAGGAACGCCTGCTCGGCACTGCGCGTCACGTTCCCGTCGGCCGTCCGCACCTCCCACGAATACGTGAACTCCGAGCCAACCGGGATGTAGCTCCGGGCCGAGTTCACCTCCATCACCACCTCCGCCGTCACCACGCGCCCCGGTGTGAACTCCTTCGGCTTGTCGAAGGCTACCGCCCCCCGCCCCTTGATTGCGTAGTGCAGCGTCGCGTCAGCAATCTCCGCGTCCGCCCGCGCCGTCACCCGGAACGTCAGCGTCTGTGGGTACCCGTTCTCCACCGTCATCGCCTCGAAGACGGCCGTCGCCCGGGCCGTCGCTGCCCCGGCACCCGCCAGCGCCGCTGCCAGCAGCACCAGCAGCCCGGCCATCCAGTGCCTCATGCCTCCTCCTGCCCGACCTGCGCCCTGAGGTACGCCTCGATGAACGGGTCAATCTCACCGTCCAGCACGGCCGTCGTATCCGTCGTCTCGTACCCCGTCCGCAGGTCCTTCACCAGCTTGTACGGGTGCAGCACATAATTGCGGACCTGGCTCCCGAACGAAACATCCACGTGCTCCCCTTTCAGCCGCGCCTTTTCCTCCTCTTGACGGTTCAGCTCCAGCTCCAGCAGGCGTGCCTCCAGCACCTTCATCGCACTCTCCCGGTTCTGCGCCTGCGACCGCTCGTTCTGGCATGTCACCACAATCCCCGTCGGGATGTGCGTGATCCGCACCGCCGTCGAGTTCTTCTGCACGTTCTGGCCCCCCGCCCCGCTCGAACGGAACACATCGATGCGCAGATCGTCCGGATTAATCTCGATCTCGCCGACCTCGTCCACCTCCGGCATCACCTCCACCTTCGCGAAGCTCGTCTGCCGCGTGGCCGCCGAGTTGAACGGCGAAAGCCGCACCAGCCGGTGCACCCCGCGCTCACTCTTCAGGTAACCGTACGCGTACGGCCCCCGCACCTCGATCGTCGCACTCTTAATCCCGGCCTCCTCCCCCTCCGTCACGTCCAGCACCTGCGTCTCGAACCCCTTCCGCTCCGCCCACCGCAGGTACATCCGCAGCAGCATCTCCGCCCAATCCTGCGAATCCGTCCCTCCAGCGCCAGCGTGCACCGCTAGGATCGCATTTCGCATGTCGTACGGACCGGAAAGCTGCAGTTGAAACTCCAGCCGCTCCAGCTCCCGCTCGATGGCGTCGAGCTCGCCCCGCACCTCCTCCGCCGTGGCCTCGTCGTCCTCCGCCTCTGCCAGTTCCAGCAGCTCGACCGCCTCACGGGCACGCCGTTCCAGCCCCCGCCACGTCTCCACCCGCTCCCGCCGCGCAGCGAGTTCCTGCATCACCTTGCGGGCCGCCTCGGCGTCCTCCCAAAACCCCGGTTCGAGCGTCTTCGCTTCGAGTTCCGCTACACGAGCTTCATCGCTGGCGACGTCAAAGTCGCACCAGCAGGTCTGAGATACGCGCGAGCACCTCGCGTGAACGCACCTGCACTTCGTTCATGCCTCCATCCTCGCACGTCACCGCTCGACGATCGAGCAGCCGAGCCCTACGCCCGCGCGTCCCCCGCCCGCAGGGCCTCTGCCAGCATCCACCCCCGCTGCAGCGCCGTCAGATTCGAAAGCACCGCCAGCACCGCCACGGCCGCGGCCAGCCAGCCCAACACTAGGCCCAGCCCGAGCAGCACCACACGCTCCTGCCGCCGCAGCAACCCCTCCCGCATCGCCACCCCCTCCACCTCCGCCCGTGCCCGCAGGTAGCTCACCGCCACGCTTCCTAAGAGCGCCCCAAACGTCGCCGCCACCGCCCACGCCTGCCCACGCTCCGCGAAGTACCACGCGCACGCCGCCAGCACCACCGCCTCGCTCGCCCGGTCGAGCACCGCATCGAACACCGCGCCGAACGGGCTCGCCTTCCCCGTCGCCCGCGCCACCGCGCCATCCACCAGGTCCAGCGCCGAGAACACCAGGTACACAACCCCCGCAGCCAGCAGGCTCCCTTGCGCCACGAGGATGGCCGCCATGCCGTTGCCGCCCGCCCCGGCCAGTGAGACCATGTTCGGCGTCACGCCCAGCCTGCCGACCGTCCGCCCGATGCGCTCCTGTACCCCCTGTGGCAGCCGGGTCGGCAGCAGCTTCACGGGCATCAGCCGCTCCTCTTTCCGAGCAGCGCCGCCCGTCGCGCCCGCGTTTCCGCCACCTGCTGCCGCTCGTACAGCAGCCGTTCGTAGTACGAAAGCACCCGGTGCGCCACGT
>FWWM01000534.1_pt1 | contig 21634 bp, 11 predicted proteins | sample 2228351 | NCBI WGS metagenome assembly FWWM01 (sample SAMEA103939774, study PRJEB20133) | metagenome
ACAATTTCCTTTACTAATGATCAGATATCACTAGGTGCTGGTACTTTAGTTTTTTCAGGAACAACAACAATCAATGCTTCCTCTTTAACTACACTAACAACCAGCGCAACTCTTGGAATGACATCAACGGGAACACTTAACCTCGGAACTGGTGCGACAATAACCTCTGCAGGAACAGATCTTAATATTCAGTCTGATGGAACAATTGATGTAAATATAGCCGGTGGTTCGGGAGCTACAGGATGCACTATTGCCAACTTAACAGGTAATCTAACTTGCTCTGGTAATGCAACATTTGCCGGAACAACAGGACTTACTCTTTCAGGAGCATCTGCTGGGATAACCATATCAGGAACAGGAAATCATACAATTACTACATCAAATTCAGGAAGCGCTTTAACTATTTCAACAACTGATACAGGTACTCTTACTCTTGATTCAGGTACAACTGGAACAGTCAATTTAGGAACTGGAAATAACGCAAAAACAATAAATATAGGAACAGGAACAGCTGGAAACACAATAAATATAGGCACAGGTACAGGAGCTGACACTATTAATATAGGCACAGGAGCAACATCAAAAGATACAATAATTTTTGGAAATACAAACGTCGCTACGACTTTTGATTTTAACTCAGGAGAATCAACTACTGATGTACTAGATTTAATGTTTAATTCAATAACAACTGCTAATGGAATTGACCTTTCATTAAACTCCTTGACAACAGGAATTGGCTTAAACATCAATTCCACCTCAACCGCTCTTACAACCGGCAGACTTCTTTCCTTGGATTGGAGCCCATCTTCTCCTGCAACAGCTTCAGGAGACTTGGTAAGAATTAACATTGGTCCAAATGGCGACATTACCGGAAATTTATTTAATCTAACCGACAACGGATCCTCTCTCTTCAGAGTTTCGACCACCCAAATTGAATCAGCCATCCCCCACTCCTTCACCGCCGCGGGCGATGTTTCCATAGCCTATGATTTAATATTTACCAACCAAACCGCCTCAACAATCGATTCTTACGGACCTTTAACAATAAGAGCTGGAGAATCTTTTGAAAGCAACAACCTAACTTTGCAAACTTACAATTCAGGTCAAGTTGTTATCAATGGAACCTTGAATGGTACAACTGTTGTCAGCAATACTACCTCAAGCGGACCAGGAACAGTCACAGTTTCAGGAAGAGGCGTAATCTATTATCTTCACGACAACAGCGAAACAACAGATTCAAGTTACACCACAACAATAAATGTAACTGGAGTTCCAAATATAGAAGGGACGATAGTTTTTATGAGAACCGGCTGTCAAAAGGAAGCAACAACAGGATCGCAAACTCACACCTGCGCAATACAAATAAACGGAACTCAAGTAAGTAGTGTGGCCACGGCAACAGGTACCGCTGCAAGTACTGTTTTAGAAAACTACATTATTGTAAGGTTAAACAACTCTTGGAGAATTATTACAGGTACCGGAAACTCGGACAGCGCTGATATAGCCGAAGTTTATCTTTCTGAACCTGATGTTGACGCAGGAGAAGTAGTCTCTCTGGTTCCGTATGGAGATATCTTAAAAGTTAAGAGGGCAAACCCTTCTGACGGAAGTAGAATAATAGGCATAACCACAACCCAACCCGCAATCCAAATCGGTGATGAATTTGGAAATGATGCAAGAAGAATAGGAGTTGCACTTGCTGGTAGAGTTCCTGTAAAAATCTCAAATTCCTCTCCCGAAATAAACATTGGGGACTTCATTGGAACATCTAGCGAAAACGGAAAAGCTATTAAAGTAAATGAAGGGTTTATTGTTGGTAGAGCACTAGAGCCATGGAGGCCTGGAAGCGGAAAGGAAACAATAAAAGTTTTTGTAGACCCAATGTTTATTTCAAACACGGTCAACCTAGCTGAAAATGAACTTAACGATTTAATCTCTCTTGTTCCCGATTCCCAAAATCCCGAATACTACAAATTGACAACAAAAGAAGGAAAAGTAATCGAGAAAATCTCAGGGATTTTAGGGTTTATTGCTAAAAACATAAAAGCGGCTGTAATTGAGGCTTCTGAACTTGTTTCAACAACTTTGAGGGTAAGAAGTATTCAAACTTTAGAAGGTCAAAACGATATAGCTATAAAAATTGGAAACGAACAAGATTTGGCAGAAATTCAGGAAGCAAAGTTAATGATTCAAAACAGGCTTGGCGAAACAGTCGCTTCAATTGATGAAAAAGGCAATGCCACATTTAGCGGTCAGTTAACCTCGGAAAACTTACAAACTAAACAGGCAACGATAGAAGGAGAGCTTCACGCTGGAAAAATCTACGCGGATGAAATTGTTGGGTTAGATGCTAAATTTGCAAGCGTTTCGGCTAATATATACTCTGGCATCACGCGCGAAGAAATTGAAGAGTTATTAAGGAAATCCGAAGAAGAACAGCAAATCCTTAACCAGTCTCTTTCCTGGCCAACAACCTCAACAGGTTCAGCCTACCTCAACGAACTTGTTTTGGAAAATTTGTATCTAACTGGCACAGCTGCTCTAAATTCCTTATCAGTTACTGAATCAATTGTTGCTGGTACAGATATTGTAATTTCTTCAAGACTAAACTCTCAACAAATTATAAATAGTATCGATACTCTCTCCGCGCCCTTATCTATTCAGTCATCAGCAAACCAACCTCTTTATTTAATGGCTGGACTTATTCAAATTGACACTCAAGGAAATGTCCAAATCGCAGGAAATCTTTCAGTTGCGGGCACAATCCAATCCTCAGGCTTAACTCTCAGACAAAACCTTAGTCAAAACCCTGAGGTGTCAAGGGAATCCCACATCAAGAGTGGTTCTTTATTGCCACCTCAGGATAATCAGAATAATTCTGAATATAATCCTGAATATAGCGAATATAATAAGTTATTAAGTTTGGTTAATGCGCAAGGTCAAGAAGTTGCCAGCTTTTCAGCAAGCGGAAGCGCAACACTCTATACTCTAGAAGCAGAAAGATTTGTATTGAAAGCCGATCTAAACGCAACCTCTTCCGCAACCTCAATCTCTGAAGGTATAGTTGTTTATCAATCAAGTGCTTCAGCTGGTATTGCAAAAATTCCTGAAAATCAAAAAGAGGTAATAATCAAGAATCCAAACATTAAAACAAACAGTCTTATCTTTATCACTCCAAAATCCTCTACTGGTAATTATGTTCTTTATGTTAAGGAGCAAAAAGAAGGCGAGGCAACTATAGGTTTTGATTTACCAACTGAATTTAATGTTGACTTTAACTGGTGGATTGTTGAACTAACAGCATCAAGATAAAAGTTTTCAAGTCTTAATTATGATTAAAAAAGAATATAAAACAAAAGCTTTTATCAGAAGCTTTAATTTTTCTAATCCTGATTGGAGAAAACTTTCATCGAGTTTCCCCTATCTCGAAGAAAATGGCTTAACCCGCGAAGAAAAGCATTTGCTCGATGGAATTAAACTAGCTTGGATGGCAACAACAAACAAAGGCAGGAAAAAATTCTATCAACAAATAAGACTCACAGTATTTACATTTTTACTAATAGTACTAAGCGCTTTTACAATTTTAAACTTTACAAGAAAAAATCAAGAAAAAATCGCCAAAACCGTAAACGCGGCAAGCATTAAAGCTGAAGATATAATCCAAAGCACAGTCAGTGCAATATTAAGAAGATAATCAATATGTCGTACAAGTCCTATAAGTCTAATAAGTCTTATAACCCCCGCCTAATTCCTCCTCACGGAGGTTATAGCAAGTTTGAGACTAACAAAAAAGCCGAGATTATCTCGGATTTAAACCTCGCTTTCACAAATAAATTTAAATCTTATTTGACATATAAAAATTACGAAAAAATGAATAAATCTGCAAGAAGTGGAAAGCAGTGTATTGTTGAAGGAAGTTATAACTCAGTTACATCTAAAAAGATAGAATTAAAGCTTATTGGTAATGCCCGTGGAAGTTATGAGGAATTACTGGAAGATTATTTAGATATTCTGAGACAAAGAAAACTGACAATCTGGAGTAAAGATTCTGATCAAGCACAAAAAATCCGCAAGCTAGCTTATAAATCCAATAGGTCTTATTTGACTTACAAGTCATATGTTGAATTTGGCAATCTTGAAACAGCCACAAATACTCTTATCTACCTTATTTACCAAGAAAATTACTTATTAGACAAACTCCTGCAAAAACTCGAAAAAGATTTTCTGGAAAAAGTAGGATTTACTGAAAGACTTTACAAATTTAGAAAGGGGGCAAATCAAAAATGAGACAAAAAAGTCTTACCAGTCTTATCAGTCCTATTAGTCTTATAAGTCGTATCAATCGTATTCTAAAATTTTCCAGAATTTTCCAATCCAAAAAATCTCTAGCTTTAATGCTTATCTTTCCACTACTAGTTTTTGGGGTAGTTTTGTTCTTAAGACTAAAGATAAAAAATGAAACTCAAGCTACACCCCTTCTTAGTGTAGAAGTAACTTCTCCCGATACCCACCCCGAACTTTTCAAGATAAAAAATGAAAAAGGCGAGTTAGTCCCCTACTTGCTTGAACACAAAAGCAAAGAGGGAATAAAAGAGGTTACGATGCGCGCAAAAAGTGGCGTTCAAAAGTTTATCTTTTCAAGAAAATCACCAACTGTAGAAATTCTTTACAAGAAAGATGGCGAAAACTTTTTTAAAAAAATATTAGAAACAAACCTTACTGTTGAATATAATGAAAACGGCACTTGGAAACCCCTTAATAATATAACCGAGAACGCGCTTACCTCAAAAGAATTAAAAGACAGTGTTGATATCTTAACTTTTTACAGGGTAGAAGCCAACGGAAAGGCAGGATATTTAGACAATGAAGTAAATTTGGGATTAGTAAACAAAAAATACATTAGAAAGTGGACCTTTAAATTTAAACCTGATGATGAAAAGACCTTATACAGGCTCGTTTGGAAGGTAAAAACCGATAATAATTTCCCATTTGAAAATATAGATCTTGATACAAGCGATTTTAAAGGTTCTCAAACCCTTAAAAATTCAAAAAACTCAAAAACATTTATATTTTACCCGGACGGAATTAATGGAAGTTTTGAAGTTGACCCAACACTTTCTGTTTCTACAAACTCAACAACAATATCAGTAACTTCAAATCAAAATCCCTCTTGGAAAGCGGTTTGGAATGAAGGAAAAGGCGGACTGATTGATGAATTTTATACTCCCTCAAATTCGACTACTAATATAGTCAACAACAGCGGAAGTCAAATAAATCAAGACCTTTGCAATTTAAGAATGGCTGTTTCAAGCGGAACAAACGACTCAGTAGCTGCCGCAGATTCCTATCCAAAACTTCATCTTATTGAATCATCTTCCACCAGGGTAAAAATAAGAACAGAAGGAGATTTAATCGTTTCCGGTGATACAACTGATAATGGAGATTATATTCAAGATTATGTAATTTATCCGGATAAAATCATCTGCAGCGGCCTTGTTGCCTGGAATAACGCGACCTCGGCTACAATTTTTGAACACTCATTTAACTTTAAACCTATTTTCACCAACAACCAAACCTCAACCAGTATCTGGCTTGGTGACAACGACACATCAATGACAGAATTTACAACAGGAACCACCTGGAGAACTGCAACAGGCATAACTTACGACGCTCCCGGACCGGTAGCTGTTCTTCAGCTTACAGACTCGCCTACAAATATCACAATTTGGACGATAGAATCTCCATTTCAGGTTGCTGAAAGCAACAGATTTTATTGGGAAAGAAGCCTTACAATCAACAAGTTCGCTTGGGGCGGCGATAATCTCACCTTTGCAAGAGGAGAAACTTTTGGATTTGGTTCAATAATAAAAATTGCAAATGACGCAACAACAGACGGTTCAGAGGGAAGAAAATACGCCCAAGACTTTTGGAACAATAGCGGTGTCGATATCCTTCAGGGAAGCGGCTGGGATTCACAAGATGAGGGTAAGGGAAGGTTTTCAAGACTCAATGATTTTCATCCTGATTTTTTAGGTAATTATTTTCTTTTATCTTATCCTACTTTTAGCGATGATTTTGAATCAGGAAACACTTCTTATTGGTCGAACGAGGTAGATACCGGAGGAAATTTCAATATTAACAGCCAAAGCAAAAAAGACGGAAATTACGGAGCTCAGGTAAATATCACCAACCAGGAAGCTTATGTGCAAAAGCATATTAGAAGTTGCGATCAAGGCTTAAATTGCGGTTTTTCATTTTTTAGCCAACCTTTAAGATTAAGAGTGAGATTTTACCTTAATCCAAACAATATTACAATGGCATCAGGCGATACATTTACAATTCTTTCTGATAATACCGTAGATGAAACACCTTTTTATTTTTTACAGTTAAACTACGACGGTACAAACTACAGGGTAAGGGCTGGCATGCAGCAAGACGGTACAGGAACAAACGGCTGCGGATTTTTAGACAGGTGTACTTCTTTTGTAGACATAAATAGAAATTCTTTTAATCTAATAGAAATTGAGTGGGGAATAATTGATACAAAAGGGTATATAAAATTATGGGTAAATAATAAATTTGCAACTAAAGAAATTGGAGTTGACGCTGGTGACAATTTTATAGATGGGATACTTTTTGGTTATATAGCCGGAAGAGATGCCGGAACTTCAGGTTCGATTTATTTGGACAATTTTAAATTCACTCTCGGCAGATTATTGGGAGGAAGTGAGTTTAACAATTTTGAATCCGCTTTCACCGCTTCAGCTTCCTCTGAGGTAAAGGCGGGTTTTAGAATTGATGCCGCAAGCTTTAACCGCTTCAATCCTGTATTTAAGGTAAGTAATTGGAATAAAAATACAAAAAGTTTTAACGGAATAAAATTTGACGGAAAGGAAATTGTGGATGGTGTTGACTTCAACGCCAAAAATACTCCTGTTGCCAAATCTTATTTTGCCTCTAATATCGTTTGGGAATCAACGCTTGACAGCGCCATAGCAGCCACCTCTTCGGCATCAATAGGAAGTCCGGGAACTTTGGTAAATCCTGACAGCTCAATTAGGTTTGGAAAAGGAAGATATGGAGGAGCGATGTATGTCACGTCTTTTACTCATCGGGTAGAGGTTCCTGTTAACGGTAATTTTGATATCCAAAGCGGTGCTTTAGAGTGTTGGTTTAAGCCTAACTATAATAGTACAAATAATAATTTCTCTTACATTTGTGCACAACTTCTTAATTCAGCCGGTAACGGCTATGAACTTGCAGTTGCAAAAGATGACTCCAGTGGGCCTTCTTGTAATGGTAATTCCAACTGTCTTTCTTTTTACTCTTGGATTAATGGCTCGCTCCAAGCCTCGGTTTACTTTACTTCAAGTCAGTACTCTTGGAGCGCAGAAGGAGAATGGCACCACATTCTTGCAATTTGGGACGCAAGTCTAAATTCAACTGACGACCTTCAACTTTACCTTGACGGAGAAAAAGCTCCAAACAGATTTGGGGCGGTTGGAGCTTATGATCCCTCAACATTTCCTCTGCCTACAAATTTTCAAATTGCTTCATATTTTGCATTAACCGACGAAGTTAGAATTTATGATTTCTCCAACGGTGGAAGTCCTTTCTCAACACTAACTGATAACAGAGAAACAACCACAGATGAAGAATATTTGGGAAGTGAAAGCAATAATTTTACTTTAAGCTTTAATGCGGTTGATTCATCTAACAGAGGCTCTTATATATTTTTTGGAGCGGATGAAAAATTCACCGGACTTATCGTTGATTTGGCAACAAAAGGCTCAGGAAGTAATTTAAACATAAATTGGGAATATTGGGCAGGAAAAGCCTGTAACAACTCTTTAGATAACTGCTGGGTTTCTTTAGAAAATGTTCAAGGATTTTCGGACACTACAAACAATTTCACTAAAGACGGCATTGTCTCCTGGGCGTTTGCCCCACCCAACTGGCAGCCATACTCGGTAGCAGGCAGTCCTGATCTTTACTTTGTTCGGGCACATTTACAATCAGGTTCTTACACCACATCTCCTGTTGAAAGAACAATTGTTACCAATGTTGCTATAATTCAATATTTCGGAACTTTGACAAAAAATAACCACATTTTAGAAATTCCAGGAAAAAGCAGACTTTTAAATTTACACCTTGACGAAGGCTCAGGTACAACTTCAAAAGATAACTCCCCTTTTGCAAACAATTTTACAATTTCAGGAGCAAGATGGAATGCTTCAGGTGGTATCAACTCAAGAACCAACAGAGCTATCTACCTTACTTTTGATGGTGTAAATGACTATCTCTCCCGTTCAACCGATTACGATTTCAACTTTGCCCAAACTTCATTTTCAATTACAGGTTGGTTTAGACATCCTTCAACAATATCGGGAACAGACACCATACTCTCAAACGCAACTTCGGTCAGCGGAGTCGGTTATAAGGTGTATATGAACTCCTCCGGAAATATTTGTTTTGGAATAAATTCTGAATCAGGTTCTTTTCCTTCAGATTCCGCCTGTTCAACTAATTCCTACACAGATTCAGCGTGGCATCATTTTGCGGCAGTCAAATCGGGAGTCTCCTCAATTACTCTTTATATTGATGGAATTCAAGTTGCGCAAGACAACTCACTTACATCAAGCGGAAATTTGAACACCGACGCAACAATTTACATAGGAATAGATGCGGATCAAACATCAAATCCTTGGCAGGGAGATTTGGATGAAATAAATATTCACAATTTTGCCTTGTCCAAGGCAGAGGTTTTAGCAGAAATTCCCGACCCAACTTCTGCACTCTTTGGTTCAAACCCAACAGATCCTCTTACAAATGGACTTATCGGTTATTGGAAAATGGATGAGACTTCGGGAAATCCAGCTGATTCCTCAGGAAATGGATATACTTTAACCAACAACGGTACAACCCCTTTTGTCGGGGCAAAATTTGGAAAAGGTTCAAGCCATACACCCGCCTCGCAACAATACTTCTCTACCACCTCCACAATAAGCGGGGTAAAAACTGTCTCTTTTTGGGTATATCCGGATTCTACAACTAACTACTACATCTCTCTAACCTCAAGCGCTTACATTACTTCGTCTTCCGGAAACCTTTCAGCAACCGGTTTCACAAATCCCAAAATTTATGTAAACGCTATATCAACTACAACCATTTCTGCTAATACTTGGCAACTGGTCACAGTTACAACAGACACTCCAATTGATGCAAATCAATTTTACGTCGGAAGAGTAGGAACAAATTATTTTGACGGAATGTTAGATGAAGTCCGTCTTTACAACCGCGCCTTAACCCCGGCTGAAATTGAAAAACTTTACAACTGGGCACCTGGACCTGTGGCATACTATAAATTTGATGAGGGGGCGGGCAATACTGCTCGTGACAGTTCTAGCTATTCCAATGTTGACTTAGAAGTGATAGGTCTATGGGCACCCGGAAAGTTCGGTAATTCCTTATACAATGTTGATCCAAACGGCAATAATGGTGCTTCTGGGTTTGATTTGTCTGACTCACCACTAGCTTTTTCAGACAACACAAACTTTACTATAATGGCTTGGGTAGATTTTTATAACTTTGACCAATATAATCAAATTGCGACTATTGTTGGCAGAACAAACTGTTGCGGTGCTCCAATATATCGATTGTTCGTTAATGGCGGTTTTCCGCCATCTAAAACCGTCTCTTTTGAAGTTGTTGATAAAGCTGCGGATGGTAATGATTCCTATATTGTTGAAACAACCACACAGATTCCCAGCGGATGGGTCCATATCGCAGCAACATTTGATGACAGTAACCCAAATAATATAAACATATTTTTTAATGGTATTCCTCAACCAGTAACGCGTACTGGAAACTTATCATCAATTAACGGTTTCGAACAAGACTCATATATAGCTGCAGCTACCCTATATTATGGTTTATTTGGAAAAATTGATGAGTTTAAAATTTACAACTACGCCCGAACCCAAGCACAAATCATAGAAGATATGAATGCAGGTCATCCTGCACCTGGTTCGCCTGTTGGCTCTTATGTTGCACGCTGGAAAATGGATGATCTTTCTGGAACAACCGCAAAAGATTCTTTAGGAAATTATAATTTAACTCTTTCATCAGCATCTTGGACTCCAAATGGAAAATTTGGAGGAGCTTGGAGGGGCTTGGGTTCTAATTGGCTTTTTATTTTAGACTCTAACACTAACGGAAGTCTTGATCCCTTGTCAAATGAGGATTTTTCAATAAGTCTTTGGATTCGTTCAAGTTCGGCAACCAATCCTTCAGGTAATGAAGTTTTGGTGGAAAAGGTCTTAACAAATATAGGATATAGAATTATCTTTAATTCATCAGGGCAGATAAGCTGTCAAATTCGAGATGCCGTTTCTCAAATAAATACCGTCATTTCTACAAACGATTTTTACGATGCGAATTGGCATAATATTATTTGCTTAAGGGATATCGGTAAAGGTAGACTCTATCTTTATATCGATGGAAATCTCCAAGCAGAAACAAATTTGACAGCAACAGGGTCTCTTGATAGTAATGCAACATTTGTCTTGGGAGATAGCGACATAAGCGATAATGGAAATGAATTTAATGGAGATATTGATGAGGTCAAATTTTTTAGACTCGCTTTAACATCAGAGCAAGTTAAACTTGAGTACAATCAAGGAGCTACAGCTCAAATAGGCGTTTTAGGAACAAACCCCTCTTATGAAAAACAGGCAGCCTCGCAGGAATACTGCATTCCCGGAGACTCTTCTTACTGTGCTCCTCCAGTCGGCCGCTGGAAGTTAGATGAAAACACAGGCATAATTGCAAGGGATTCATCGGGAAATTCTAATAACGCAGCAATAACTCAAGGAAACGGTGGTTATATCTTTGGAAAATTTGGAGGAGCTTTTAATTTTGATAGTTCAAACTCCAGAATTAATGCTGGTTCTCCTTCAATTTTAGATAATTTACCAGCAAACGGAATGAGTATCTCTGCTTGGGTTTATCCAAGAAGTCAAGGAGAAGGAAATGCTGGATTTATTGTTGCTAAAAATTCTGGAACAATTCCCACTTTTGGCTGGATATTTCAAATTTCAGGCACCAATGCTTTAACCTTTACTGTTGATGGATCAACCGATCTTGTTAGAACCACAAATAACAATGCGGTTACAACAAACACTTGGAATCATGTTGCAGTATCTTGGGATGGAGAAATTACAACTGCTTCAAGTGTAAGAATTTATGTAAACGGTACTGAAGCAACTTATGCTACAACCACAGACGGCGCTTCAAGAGTAGATGATGCACCTTCCGACTTTTTTATCGGCAATAACTCTACACAAGCAAGAACTTTTGATGGATTAATCGACGATGTTAAAGTTTACAACTACGCCCGAACACCCGCTCAAATTCTCTGGGATTATAACCGCGGTGCGCCTTTTGCCTGGTATAAATTTGACGAGTGCACAGGAACAACAGTTTATAATTCAGCGCTTAATTCAAATGGAGAACCAGCGGGTCTGAACGGGATAATAAAAATAGGAGCAAGCGGTACAAACACTCAAGCAGGAACTTGCGCCTCTGGAAATAGTGGTCATGCTTGGTACAACGGCAGAATTGGAAAGTTTAACTCATCTCTAGATTTCGACGGGACTGACGATTATGTGGAAACAACTGACAATGATAGTTTGGATTTTGCTAACGGGCAGGACTTCACAATTGAAGCATGGATAAAAAGAGACTCCTTTACTACAGACGATACCATAATTGCAAAGAAAAACGACCAAACTACAGGTATTGGTTATATTCTTTATGTTGATGATGCGAATGATGATTTAAATTTTGTGGTCTCTGACGGCACCAACACATTTAGCGTAAACGGTAGAAACTCTATAACTTCAAGCGATTGGTATCACATAGTAGCCGTATTTGATGAGAATTCCTCCTCCGGAACAACTATATATGTAAATGGGGTTGAGGATAAAGAATCGGTATCGGGAAATCTGACAAATGTTGGTTCTCTTTCAAATTCTTTGAATTTAAGGATAGGAAGCGAATCCGATAGCGGTGAAACTTTTGACGGAAAAATAGACAATGTAAAAATCTACTATTATGCCCTGACAAATACTCAAATTAAAACCTCATTCAACGAAAACTCAGCGGTTAGATTTGGACCAAATACCGGCAGTCCATAAAAAGCACACACCAAGGGTGGGATAGATAGAACACGTCAGGATTTTAAAAGGATTTTAAATTAAAAGGATTTTAAATGATTTTAAAGGTATTTGAAAGGATTGCTTTAAAAAGATGATTTTTAAAAAAGTAGATGATTCTAATAAGATTTTAAAAAACACAATTTAAAAAATTAGTTTATATAAACTATATCATAATATACCTTAAAGAATACTTTTATATAAAGAATTATACTTTGTTGCAAAATGGGGCTTGACAAAGAAAAACAAAGCTATCAGAATTTAGAAAACACAAATTAAAGAAAGATAATAATTTAAAATGATCTAGTCTATGGAAAGCTCTATTAAGAAAATTGAAAAATATGTTTTATTAGTTGGTCTTTTTTTACTTCCTATTTTTATTCTTCCAATTTTTTCAAATCCTTTTATCGTCTCAAAACTTTCTTTATCGGTTGGCCTTGTTTTAATCCTTCTTATCCTTTTTGCAATAAGAATAGCTTTAGTTGGAAAACTAGAATTTTTTGTTGGAAATTTTGACCTTCCTATCCTAATTATCGGGCTTTCCTTCCTTCTTTCAACAATTCTTAGAACTCCCAATAAAATGGAAGCATTGCTTTATCCAGGTACCCTAACCGCCATTCTTTCAGGAGTATTTCTTTACTTTTTCATCAACCAAAATGCAGAAGAAAAAGAGACTATTCTCAAAACCTTACTTTCCTCAGGATTACTCTTCAGTGTAATTATGCTTCTCTCAATCTCAGACATTTTGAACAAAATTCCCCAGCTTCCGCAATACTTACGCTCGCCAAACTTTACTCCTGAAGGAGGTTTTTTACCGGCAGCAATTTTTCTTGCTACCATTCTACCAATAGGTATAGGATTATTACTTTCTTCTAAAGATATCTATTTCAAAATCTTTTGGGCAGTATCTTCTGCAATAATAACCTTCACTTTGATCCTTTCGATTTATAAAATCTTGCCTGGTAAACCCCTAGCACCAAGATTTCCGAGCGCATCCACCTCCTGGAGTATAGCTGTTGATTCCCTAAAGGTTTCTCCAATCTTGGGAGTAGGTCCTGGAAATTACTTAACATCTTTTAATCGTTTTAGGCCACTTTCCTACAATCAAACTGATCTTTGGGCAGTAAAGTTTGCAACCGCTCACGACTTTTATTTAACCTCAATCACAGAGGCAGGGTTGCTATTTGCCGCTGGATTAATACTTCTTTTGATTCTTATTTTTAGAATCATTAAAGAAAATATAGAAGATAGAAGTAGTCTTAAAAATTTTCTTAAAACAGCTTCTCTAGTGTCCCTGGCTATAATCACTTTAATTTTTGTACTTGCTCCGGCAACACCCCTTTTAATAATTTTATTTTTCACTCTATTATCTCTAAATTCAAATACCCACAAAGCTTACATATCATCGACAACGCAAATAGATTCTGAGGACAAATCGCAATTAGCTAAAAATATTTATCCTAAGTTTCCAGCATTAATCGCTTCTTCTCTTATTATTATAGGCGCGCTTTTAGCGGCAAACCAAACTCTCAGAATTCTAACTGCTGAATACAAGTTTCAAAATGCTCTAAATTCCCTTGCTAGAAATGAAGCCTCAAAAACCTACGACACATTAAGGGATGCTATAGCCACTAATCCTCGCGTTGATAGATACCGATCTACATTTGCTCAAGTCAACTTAGCTTTAGCAAATGCTATTGTTCAAAAAGTAGCTACAAATTCAGGACAAACAACTCTTTCGGATCAAGACAGACAAAGTATCATCACCCTAATTCAGCAAGCTATAAATGAAGCTAAGGCAGCGGTTGCCTTAAACCCACTTAGGGCTGGCAATTGGGAAATTTTGGGACGAATTTATAGAAGTTTAATTCCATTAGCAACTGATGCCGATAAATTTGCTATCCAAACTTACACACAGGCAATAGCTCTTGACCCAATTAATCCAAATTTAAGAGTTTCTTTGGGTGGAATTTATTATTCAAGAAAAGATTACGATAATGCGGTTAGGGTTTTTGAATTGGCTACCTTGGCAAAACCTGATCATGCCAATGCCCACTATAACTTAGCCTTTGCCTTAAGAGAAAGAGGACAAAAAGGAGACTTAGACAGAAGCATCCAGGAAATGACAACAGTTTTATCTTTAGTTGACAAAAATTCAAATGATTATGACATTGCGAAAAAAGCTTTAGAGGATCTTCAAGCTAAGAAAAAGGCTGAAACAGCTCAGGGAACTGAATTAACGGCGCCAAAAGAAGAGAAACCAGTAATTCAACCGCCTCTTGAACTTCCAAGTGAATCTCAACCTCCTGAATCTCCACTTTCCCCAACCCCTTCCCCTACTAGCGTTAGTAGCCCTACTCCAACCCCTTAAAATCAATTATCTAATAAGGGTTTTTTAACTTTCTTATTTTAGAAAAAAATTACCTAAAAAGTTTACTTGTAAAAACTTGTAAAATCTTGTAAAAATAAGTTCAGATTTTGACTAAAAACTTGTTAATTAATGCTAGCTATATAATTTTTTTATTCAGAAGAAGTGGGTGTAGGAGTTGAAGTTAAATTTAGGGTTGGTGAAATGTCTTGTAAAGTTTGCGGCGTTGGTTGAATTGTAACTGAGTTAATTTCCTGTCTAAAATTTTCTTGTTGCCTAATGTTAACTATTCCAACTTCAATTATTCTTTTTTCCGAGGGCCTGTAAAGAATTGCCTTTTTAGAGTCAGTAAATATTAAAACTTTGTCACCATTTTGAGCTTTTGAAAAAAATGTTTGATTCCTTAATTTCTCAACATCAGAGACTGTAGCAATTGTAGGTGTCTCCTGGGGTAATTCTATAATCTTTCCGACCTCCTCAACCAACCTTTTTCTCTCATCCTCTAGTTCATTAATTGCCTTATTAGAAATTCCAAAAAGTGAGGGGTTTTTCTTTACCAAAAAAATTGTTCCGGCAACTGAGAGCAAAACTACTATAATAAATAAAAAAATTTTTGGGTTTTTCAAAAGAAACCTTAAAGGAAATCCGAAGGCCCTTAGTATAAATCTAATCAAGCGAGATAAAAAATTTTCTTTAGCTTCTTGCATAAAATCAAAAATATTTTACAACAAGAACAAAACTTTTAACACTAGAAAATAGTACTTTATACAAGAATTTAAGTCTTTATTTGTGTTAAAATCTATTAAAATACCGTTTTTGTCTTAAAAGACTAAATGAAATTAAAAACAAAAAAAATAGCCCCTCATAAATTTCTATACTTTGCGCTTAAAGTAGCTTTTATTTTTTTAATTCTTTCATTTTTTTACTTTTCTTTTTATCTTTCTCCTAAAATAAAAAGACAAAAAGAGATATCTGATATTAAAAGATATATTCTTACATCTTATTATATACTTGTCCAAAACAAAATTTCGTATGTTTTCCTTACCCGCTTAGATGAAAAATCGCCAGACTTTAATCTTGAAAAATCAGAAATCATTGAAAGTCTAAAAAGCACACAAAAAAGAGGTTTAGAATATCTTGGAAATCCAATTCCAAAAGAAAGTTTTGATAAAAATTTAAGCGCCACGCTTTCCACCCTTTCTCTGGAAACCGAGAAAATTTATGAAGAGCAAAAAAATTTGCTTGACAAGGTGTTCAGCACTAAATCTTATCAGGAAGGTCTAAATTTGCTCAAATCAAAAGAGGCAGTAAATCTTTTGACCAGACAAACAAACCTCTTACTAGAATATCAGTTTTGGCTGGAAAGACTTGCTCAAGAGGAAAAAAATCTCTCAAATCTCAATTTAAATCTCAATCAATTATTTAACTCTCTAAAAAGCTAAATGATTATTCTTCCAGCTCCTTGGCTACTTCTTCCTCGCTTACGCTTGGTGGATTTTCGGAAGGTATTGGGGAAATCTCAGGAGTTGGAGTTTGAGTCAGAGAAATTTCACCGGAGGAAGTTGAACTTAAAGAAACCAAATCCAGCAAAAACAAATCCTGTGCTTTCAGTGGAAATTCTTTATTTAAATTCTCTCCTAAAAGAAAAATTCTGCCATTTTCCAACCTCGGCCTTTTAGAAGATAGTCCAACGGTTACCTCTTTCTCCTTTTTATCGGAAATTGAATAGACCGCTGACCTATAAATTCCTGCAATATCCTTTCTTGCATAAACAACAAAATCTCCTTCTATATCAGGATTAAGAGAAGTATCTCCTTCGGTTATCTTTGAAACCTTAACCCCGTCGAACAAAAAGATCTGCCAACCACCAGCCTCATCTCCCACCCAACCCTGCCAAACCACTTTTCCCTCTTTTGAAACCCTTGGATTTAAGTTTGTACCGCCGCTGGTAAGCTGAATTACGCTTGCGCTTGGAATGTGCATCAAAAAAATTTGCGAGCCACCAAGCTTATCAGTTACCCATGTTAGATATTCGCCTCGGGAAAAAGGCAACCGAGAATTAAAATTACCGCTTGTGACAAAATTTTTGTTTCCGTTGATTTCATAGTAAACTTGGCTAAAGCCATCAATAGTCTCAACACCCAGTTTAATTTGGTCATAATCAATATTAGTTTCTTCCTGCAAAAGATTAGCCAGAGCCGGCCGCGACGCTAAAAAAAGAATAAGCGCTAAAATTAAAGCTATTATCCAATCTTTTAAAAATCTCATGATTAATTAAGAATCAAGTATTTTTTGATTTTTTAATTAAAACATTAAGCATTTTATTGATTTATACTGTTAAATCTGTAAGTTTCTTGAAATTTTTCGAAGTTATATAACCTAAATCTTTTTCTATCAAAAGTTGATTTTGAACTTCGGTAAGAGATCCAAGAGACCTGTAATAAAATTGTATTTTTTCCTTATATGAGATTCTGCTAAAACCCTCAGCAATATTTGATGTTAACGAAACTACTGCTTGCCTTAATTGATCAATTAATCCATAATGTTTTTCCCTTGGAAAATCTTTGGTTATCCTGTAAATAAATAATACTAACTTATAACCTTTCTTCCACACATTTAGGTCTGTGAATGATTTTATTTTCCTAAAATTCTGTCTCATGATTCTTAATTCTTAATTCAATCCGCCCAGAAAAAGCCTCTTTCAATTTGATCTCCAAAAAAATTTCCATGACGCATTAAGTTTGCCACTCCCGGTCTTGTAGTTAGCGTCGGACAATTTGAATATGAATCCAAAATTGTTCCGTCAGACTCAACAACTCTAAAACTGTACTGGGTTGCATCGCTTGCGCCATTGTGTTCAATATGAAAGTCGTATTCAATATCCTGTCCTACAGTTGCTGAATTTGGATTAAGAGCTGTCGGATTTGACTTTGCGTAAACCTGCAAAACATCAGAAACTGAAAGTTTTAAGCTTGTTAATGTTGTTCCGTCGGTAACAGAAGAGCTTGCAAATCTCCAAATCTCTCCTCCGCCCCCTACCCCCACATCCGTCCAAGTTCCTGTTGTACAACTTCCGTCTGTTCCTACTTTGTACTGAAGTTTAAACTGTCTGGAATTAGCAGTAAGATTTGAACCATTCACAGTCAAGGCAATCCTAATTCTTAATTCAGTCCCCTGTCCTGGAGGATTGTTTGTGGCTGGAAGAACGCTTAAGCTTGTATTTTCAGCCAAATCAGGATTGCCCCAAGGATCAGTTACATTCTCGCTATCCGAATCGACATAAAAACGGTAAGAATTTAAAGAAAATGTAGTACCAGATGAGGCTGAAGTAGTTATTTGAGGAATTACGCTATATGTATCCAAAAGCGAGTTGTCGGATCTTACAATGCGGAAACAATAAGCTGTGTTTGATGAAGCTCCGTTGTCAATCAAAGCAAAATCCCATTTTCCGTCTTCACCAGTGTTAACAGCCACCCGCGAATTGGTAAAATTATTCCCTTCTTCATAGGTTTGATAAACAACAGTGTCTGAAGCATGTGTCGGATCGTTAGCATTTTCCGTTAAATTGTCTCCATCAGCCGGAGTGATGTTGTTATTGTAGGCAATGGTAGTTGAGACAGTAACATCAGCATAGGTTTCTCCGGAAAAAGCAGTGTCACATTGATTATCCGCTCCTCTTTGGGCAAACTGAAGCTTAAAACTGCCTTCATTGGTGAATAAGTCTGATACGCCGACATGGATAAGCATGCGAAGCCGGAACGCCTGTCCGGCTGAACTTAAAGTCGCGGCAGTATCCTGCGCAGCCAAAGGAGAACCAACATCAGTGGAATCAGTATTGGCAAAAAATCGGTAAGCTGACTGCTCAAAAGTTTTTGGTGCAATGGGTCTGCCAAATAAATCGTCAGGCGTTGCCGCATACCAAGTGGCGTAAATCCTCTGCGTTGAAGAGCCCATCAAAGAAAGTCTAGCTCCAATATCGTCATTGGTTGAATAAACAGGTCCGAATTCTGCGCTCCAGGTTGAACCGTTGTCAGTGGAGTACTTCCAATAGGCATTAGTAGTTGCAGAAGTGCCAGGTGTTGATCGAGCAGTATACAAAACATAAAGATAGCCAGTGTTGGGGTCTCGGGCAATTTTTGCTCCGGTAATACCGCAGTTGGAAACGCCGGCGCAGACGCTGTTTGTTACCACATCAGTGCGCGCGCTCCAGGTGCCGGCTGAGTATCTCCACACCCTTATATCGTCGTCATTTCCGAGAGTAATATGATCGTCTGCAGAGACAAGATATACATCAAAAGTTGAAGGATCAATCACCGCACCAAATGAAGCGTCGTAGGTTGTGTTGTCGGCGGCATTTGCCTCAATGGTCGTCCAGTTTGCGTCCCACGACGTGCCGTTGAAGATCTTATGCTGAAGGTCATCCGCGCTTATATCCCATTGTAAAAGCATCACAGCTCCATTTGCTTGTGGAAGCAGAATCGACGGGTCGTCGCCAAGAGTAAAGGCAGGGCTGTTTTCTGACCAGTTAGCGTCAGTGGTGCAGTTTGCCGTGCACTGCATCACAATTGAATCACCGCCTTCCAGGGTAACGGCATATAACACTCCAGTCGTGCTTTTGGTTATTGAGACGTAGTTTGTGCCGGCGACGAGCGTTCCGCCGTAGGCTGCGTTGTCAGAGATGTTAAAGATGGTGTTGTCAAAGGTGTCGTTGGCGGTGTTGAAGGAACGATACCAGATGTCGTCCGAACCTGAGTCTATGGTCGCGATATGGATTCTTGTGCCGCTATCTCCCGGCGTCCACTGGTCGTACCAGACTGCAATATTTATGCAGTCGGTCTGGGAGTCAACAGTGACCGCCGTTCCCCAAGTGGCGCCGCCGTCGGTTGTTTTTGAATACACGCAGGCGCCGGTTGAATCCCGGTAAAAAGCGTAACCTGTGGTTTGACTAATAAAAACCGTGGTTGGCGAACCGCCAAGATGGCTGCCTGCCGTTATGTTAACAGTAGCGTCAATCGTCACCTGGGCCGCCTGCGCTTCTTTAATTTTCGGCGGAATCCTTGGATTTTGCCAAATAACGGGAAAACCGGAAAGAAACCATGCAGAAATTAAAAGAAAAACAATAGAAACTCTTAGAAATTTGTAGAAATTTTTAGAAATCAGATTTATAGAAATTCGTAGAAATTTTTTATAGAAACTTTTATAAATTTGTTGAAACCTCATAAAGAAACTCATAGAAACTCGTAGAAATTCATTATTGTTTATCTTTAGCTTTATATGTTGATGTAATAAAATTTTGTAATTTTATCGATATATTTTTATAAACTTTGGCATATTCTTGATAATCGCCATTATCAATTTTTCCTCTTTCTCTTAAAAGTTCAAGCCAATATCTGCCGGCCTCGGTTAATGAAGCTCTGGCATTATAATAAAATTTTATTTTTTCTAAATAATGGTGTCTTAAATAACCCTCAGCAATGTTAGCGCCGCAAGAATATGTTGCTGTTAAAAACTGATCACCCATAATTTTTTAATTCTGCCAATTTAATTTCTCATATATCTTCCAACCAATTCCTGAAAGCTTTCTTGCTAGCTTATAAACTTCCAAATCTTCTAATTTAATATACTTACCTCCCATTTCCATTAAATTTCAAATGTATTTCTACAAATTTCCTGTGCCTAATTTCTATCAAATTTCCACCGTATTTCCACCGTATTTCTATTGGATTTCTATTGTACTTCTATTTTTTATCCTTAAAATCTCGCCAAATAATCAAAGTAAAGCTGGCTTACTCTGACGTTACTGCTATTTGAAGTTGCCAATTTTATTGCAATCGTCATAATTCCGTTTGCTGAGTAAGTTCCATCTAAACAAGTCGAATTGCTTCTTGTCTCCCAAGTATTGGCGGTTGTTGGCTCAAAATCGATATTGGTACAATCTACAGTTCCATTAGTATCGTAAACTGTTACCGTTAAAGCTGAATTCGTCAAATTATCACTCCAAGTATCTATATTTAAAGTATTGCTTGCCGGCATTGCGCTGAAATCTGAAGGTATTGGAATTCTAATCCAAATATCATAATCATTCTGTGTTCCTCCTGTAACTGTCCAGTTGTAGTAATTTCGATATGGTGAAGTTATCATATTGTCAGAGGTCATTGTACCACTATTGTTTGTGCCGTCTCCGGTAAGTGCTGCTCCGGGATATTCTGGAGAAAGAGTTATCCTTTTGGTTGGTCTTGCGCTTCCTCTCCAACCGGAATTTGAACCCCAGGTTTCATCAACCTGCAAACCGTTAGTTCCGTCTCCTAAAAAGATTGTATTTGTTGCATTAATAACCAGGGTTCCGTCGGATGTAATTGAATCTGAATTTACAGCCAAAGTGCCGGCTGTTAGAGTCAATCCTCCTGCTGAAATTGTTGCTCCGCCTGTTGTTACCGTCAGCCCGTCAGCCAAGGTTAGTCCGCCAGTTGAGCTAAAATCAGTTCCTGCAGCTCCGATATTCACAATCGGAAGATTTGCCATATCAATCCCTGCTATAAATCCTCCGCCAGCATTAACAAATTGAATTCCTGCAGTTACCGCAGTATCCGTATCTGAATTATCTATTACCAGCAAAGCCTCGGTTGTGCCTGTTGACGCCGCATTGTCCAATACAAGCCCGTATTGTGTTCCTGAAGTTGAAGAATTAGTCAGTGTAATGACTTGTCCTTGACCAGAGTTTGTACCCGAAATTGTAATATCTAAAGCCACATCTTCGGTTTCAGCCAAGCTAAAGGTCACATCATCGTTAAAGGTTGTCAATCCTGTTGTCTGATCGAAATTAACTACAGCACTTCCACCAGTCTGAATTTCAAAATCACCAGCAGTCATGTTAAATATCAGTCCTGTAGCACTGTCTATTGCCAAAATTTTATCACTATCCGCATCATAAACACTATCCAAATCTCCTCCACTTTGATCACTACTACACTCCCAGACATCAGTTGTTTCATTCCATTTTAATATCTGAGCGTTACTGCAGCCTTGTAAAAGTCCAAGTCCCTGACCTGAA
>FWWM01007592.1_pt1 | contig 21612 bp, 10 predicted proteins | sample 2228351 | NCBI WGS metagenome assembly FWWM01 (sample SAMEA103939774, study PRJEB20133) | metagenome
CCGAAATCCCCGCTTGCCATACCCCCTGCACCGCCGGCCACCACCCCCAAAGCCTCCACGCCGCCGGGACGGCCCGCACCGCCGACGACCGGCACCACCGCCCCGTCAGCACCCCGCAGACCCTCCCCGGCAATACCCAACCGATCGCAAGACATCCCCGCTCGCGGCAAGTCCACGTAGTAATACCGCACCCGCCACCGCCTCAGCCACCGCCTGACACGGTAGGCCCCAACCCCCGGGAGCCAGATACGGATTTTCGGCCACACGGCGGCCACACGGCGGCCACACGGCGGTCACGCGGCGGTGCGGTCCTGGCCGCCGCGCTGATACGTGCGAATGCGGGGACAGATGCTAATATGCAATGAATATGTGCGCGAATACGTGGATACGTGCCAATACGTGTTGATGCGTGCTAATACGTAGAGCCAGAAGCGGCGGGGCGTCGGCCGATGCCGAAGATTTCGGGATATTGCCGCAGTTGTTCGGCCAGGTCACGGTCGTGGCGGATGGCGATGACCCGATAGCCGCGCCGACGCAGCTCGTCGCGTTGCTCGCGGTCGCGGGCGGCCTGAGCAGGATCGTCGTGGACCGCGCCGTCACAGAAGACGCAGATATTCGGCTCGTAGAAAAAATCAGGGACGCACGAGGGATCGGAAATCCTTCGCTGGGCGTCGTCGGGGAGGCGGTGGCCCTGCTGTTCCAGCACCTCCAGGAACCGCCTTTCCAGCTCGGAGCGGGAGTCGGTCAGTGACCGCAACCACGCCAACTGCTCGCCGCGGGAGCGGCCCTGGACACGCGGTTCGGTCTGGGACTGGGCCAGGTCCAGCAGAATCTGGCGGATGGCATGCCGGTTGAGCTGCAGGGCTTCGAGTTGGTTGTCGTAGCTCAGCAGGCACTCGTAGCAGGCAGCGTAGCAGTCGGGTTTGCGATCGTTTCCCGCTGGGTCGAAATGGCACAGCTCCAGGGCGGCGCGGGCCACGCCGGCCAGGGCGTCCGTCTCTTCCACCAGGCGGCGGAGCACCCCCACGCCCCCCTCGGCGGCTTCGTACAAAAGGATGGCCAGGTGCTCCTCCCGGCCGACCCACTCGGCGACGATCTCCGTCTGCTCAAGCTGGAAGGCTTCCTCCAGGCCGCGTTTGAGGCCATAGCAGAGGGACGTTTCGATCGTGGGCTGCCGCAGCTCGGGCAGCAGCGGGCGGACCAGCAGGATATTCTGCGTGTCCTGCACGCAGAGCCGGACCGGTTCGGGCGGCGTCGGTCGCGGCGACGTCGAGCGCGGGTCTTGCCGTTCCCGGAGGATCTCGCCGCTTTTGAAGTCAACAAGGAACCCTCGCCGATCGGAGACGCGCCAGCCGTGATTGACCAGCAGCACTGTCGCCGCGGGGGCGTAGGTCAGCCGCAACAGGGGCGTGCCGCGACAGCACACGTCGGCCTGTTGGGTACGAAAACCGGTGGACTGCGGGGCGAACTGGTAATAAGTTTCGACCAGGTAGCCGCGGCGGCGACGCTCCTCTTCGTCGGCGGTGATGCGACTGCGTCGCCGCGTGCGGACGTTGGGCATTTCCAATACCGTGGCGAGAAAGCTGTTCTCGGCGTGGAACGGCGTCTGGCAGACTGGGCAGAGGTCCAGATCGGGTGCGGCGAACGCCCCACAGGTATGGCAGAGGCGTTTATGGCTCCGGCGTTGATCCAGGCCGCCGGGCGGGGCCTGAAAGGACCAGATTTCCCACTGCGTCCCCTCGTGGTAGAGGAAGTTGTGGGGGGCGAATTCGTAGATGGCCATAAACCGCGGGCGGGAGATGAACTCCCCCTCCGTGCCGCGCGGTACCCATGCCCGCACCGGCAGGGCCGGAAAATTGTAACCCGGCAGAAACCCTTCGCTGGCCAGATAACGGTACGGGTAAAAGTCCCCTTCCTCGCGGGCGACGTCCACTTGCAGCAGCAAGTTCAACTGCCGGCGGGCCTCGTCCTGTCGGCGGCGGGCCTGCTCCTGCTCCTCCCGCCTGCGAGCCCGGTCCTCCTCCTTCCGCGCCGCATCCAGTTGCTGCCGGGCCGCCCGGTACAGCTCCCGCCAACGGTCAAAGGCCCGATCGAACTGTTCCGGCGATTGCTCGATGACCTGCTCGATCCAATCGTCGCTGAACCATCCGCTCCCCTTCAGTATGCCCGTGTCGGCGTCCAGCAACCGCCAAACGCGGTCGCGCACCGCCTGCCGCACCGTGTCGGTGAGCTGGATCTGGCGAGCGACCTCCTCCCGCAGCGGCAAATTGGGCTCCTGGTTCAGGTCGACCACTTGCTCAATGGAGTTATTCATCGGCAGGCGGACATACGCAAGCCACACGGCGTGGATGTGGGCCCGCAGCAGCGACTCGTTGGCCAGGTCCAGCCGCGGCGGGCGGACGGTCCCGGCGACCATATCCGTGCAGCGGCGGAAAAAATACTGGTCGTGGTTGTTGGTCGCCCCGCAATAGGTGATCACCAAGCCTGGCTGACCCTGCCGGCCGGCGCGGCCGCACCGCTGGGCATAATTGGCCGGCGTCGGCGGCACGTTCCGCAGGTGCACCAGGTCCAAATCCGCAATGTCCACCCCCAGCTCCATGGTCGGCGAGCAAACCAGATACGGCAGGCGACGACCCAGGTCCGCCTCCTTGGTACGGTCGTTGTCGTCCCAGCGGAAACGCCGCTCCCGCTCCTCCCGTTCCCCGGGCCGGACTATCTGGGCTGTGTGCTCCCGTGCTTCCAGGGCCGCAAACCCTGCTGCCGGCTCCTGATAAAACCGCCGGAAAAACGGGTTGACCACCCGACCCGGCGGCATGTCCGCCTGTTCCGCCGTGCGGCGGGAATAGAGCGGGTCCGGCCGCGGCGGCGAACCGTCCCCGCAGCACCACCGCAGACACGCCGCGTCCAACTGATAAAGCTGATAGTCCCCCCTCGCCTCGAGACGGGCCAGCAGGCCATGGCTCACCAGTAGATCCAACAGACTGTCCAACACCCGCCCATACGACTCCTTGCTCACCCCAAAGCGGCGATGCAAGTACCGCCCGATCAGGCTACGTACCCCCAGACTATAAGTTTCGCTGAAGGCATCGGGCAGGCGGCCGGACGGCCCCGGCCGCACAAACCGCGTCGCCGGGCGTAGCTCGTTGACGTCCGGATCCAAGCCCCAAAACTCGTTCAGGTGCTGTTCCGCCCGGCGACGGAGCTGCTGCTGGAACGACTCGTCCAGCACCCGGGCGCGGATGGCCCGCTTCCGCCGGAATTGGTCGAGGATCGGCCGCAGCAGCTCCACCCGTGCGGCGACATCGAGGCTGGCCAGCCGCGGACAAGCCGCCTCCAGCTCCGCATTGGCACACAGCTTCTCCAAACCGCGATACTCCACCCGCAACAGGCCGACCTGCTCCAGGTTCGGATAGATGATCCGCCAGCCCCGTTGCAGGTCCTCGTAGAGACGGTATTCGGTCAGCTCGGTGAACGCCTGCCACACCTCCCGGGCGGCGGGCGCCTCCGGCGACAGCTGCGCGTTTTTGGCGATGTCCCGCAGGCTCAGCCCAGACTCTTCAACAACCACTTGAGCGATACAGTCGAATGTCAGCTCACGGTGCTTTTTCACTGCGGCACACAACGCCGACCGCAGCAGGGCCACATGCACAAAGTCGTTGAAGTGACCGGCCTGCAACGACGCGTCCTGCCGGTTGTCGGTGAATGTCAGCAGCTTGTCCCGTGCGGCAGCGGTGCGGGCCGCATGCCGCAACAGCGACGTGGCCAAAATGGTCGTGGCGCTCGACCGACCCTCGCTCGACAGCGACGCCAGTTTAGCGAACTCCCGCTCGCGGCCCGTGTAAAACTCGCCGCAGCTCAGACACAGGCTAAACGGCTCCGGCTGCCACCACATCTTCTGGGCGTCTGCCCGCGACTCACGGCTGAACGACCCGTCCGGCCGCACCCACACTTCCTGGGGAACGCGTTCGTTCCCGTTCGGCTTGACCTTGCCGTTTGCCTGCAGCCATTCCTCGGGGAGCTGCTCCTGCGACCAGTCCCCCTCCGGCGGCGGCAGCATCAGGTAGCCAGCCCGGCGGTCCTCCTCCTCTTCCTCCCGCTCCGCCGCGTGCGGCACAAACCGGTTAGCATTCTCATTCCGCAGCACATGGTAGTAGTCCTGCCCGCACTGCCGGCAGAACACCACCGGGTACAACAGCCGCTCCGCATCAGCCTGCACCTGCCCGTCCAGCGAGAATTGCCGCGTCGCCGCAGGCTCCAGTGTCGCAAATAGCGTCCGCCCCTGGCTGATAAACTGGTGCACCTTGAAGGCAAACGCCCGGTTGCCGTCGTTTGTCTCCAGCGTACTGCCGCGGACCAAAACCTCTTCCAACCGCTTCCGGCACTCTGCCACTTCCCGTCCGGCGACGGCCGCCAGCTCCTCGGCCACCGCCGACAGCGTCCGCGGCAGCCGCCGCCGCAGACGCCCCTCCCCTTCCGGCTCGATCCCCAATGCGTACTCCACCCACCGCACCAGCGGATGACGCCGAAACCCCGCCAGCTCCTGCGGCAACGGCTCCCCCCATACCCGCCGCAGCTCCTCCGGCGTCGGCGACCCCCCCTCCGTCAGCGGCGACAGCGTCTCCTCGATCACCTGCTCCGCCGGCAACGCACAGCCGAAAAAGCGTGCGGCGAAATCCGCCACGCCCTGCCGCCGCTCCGCCGCCGTCGCCTCCCGACGGGCCACCATCGTCGCACTGGTCCCGATATGCACCAGCCCCGGCGCCGCACATCGCTCCTTCAGCCGCCGCACCAGCATCGCCACGTCCGCACCTTGCCGGCCCCGATACGTGTGCAGCTCGTCAAACACCAAAAACCGTACCCCGCCCCCCACACGGTCCAGAAAACGCTGGTCCTCCGGACGCACCAGCATCAGCTCCACCATCACATAGTTGGTCAGCAGTATCTGCGGCGGATGCTGCCGCATCTCTTGCCGGTCGCTCTCCTGGGTCTCCCCCGTGTACTTGCCGAAACGGACCGGAAACGGCTTGCCGGCGACACGCTCAAACCGGTCCTTGTACGCCACCAGCGACTGATACTGCGAATTGACCAGGGCGTTCATCGGATAAACGATGATCGCGGCGACCTGGTCCACCGCCGGCTGCCGCAACAGACTATCGATGATCGGCAGAAAATAGCACAGACTCTTGCCGGAACCGGTGCCGCTGGTGACCACTAAACTCTTGCCAGCCAAGGCGTTACAGATGGCCTCCTCCTGGTGACGGTACAGGCGGATCGGCCGCCCGTCGCCGCGGCGGAAAATCCGGGCCGTCTCCGGCATGATCCGCCCCTCCCGGGCCAACTCGTCGATCGTCACCCCCATCGCGTACGCCGGACTGAGCTGCAGCAGCGGCTCCGGCCACAGATACCCCTGCTCGCGGATGGTCGCCTCGACAAAAGCCCGCGCCCGCTCGTCGGCGATGTGAAAAAAGGAGCTGACAAAATCCCGATAGTCCGCGATCGCCGCGGCGTGCAGATCAAACAAACTCGATGCCATACCTGCAACGTTCCTCTTCCACCAGTGTGCTGGGCCGCTAGTCGTTACCCTGGTTATTCCATCCCCGCGGGCGACGCTCCATGTCCGTTGCTATGAGTCGGCGAGGCTTTCCAGCCGGCTTAGCCAGCCCTTGAAATACGAGCAGGTGGGCCCGCCTCCCAGGACGTTCTTTTCCCAGAGATCCCCCAGCCTGTAGTCCTCCAACCACTCCTGCAGCTCCGACCCCTCCAGGCGGCGGGCCGTCGATACCCCCTCCGGACGGTCCACCACCACTATGTCCTCCAACGCAAACTGGTTGACCAGCGTCACCGACTGCGTCGCCAATATGACCTGCCTCTGCCCGGCGACGCTGTGGACCATCTCCGCCAGTAACCGCACGGCGTAGGGGTGCAGCCCCAACTCCGGCTCGTCCAGAATGATCGTCGCCGGCAGATATTCCGGCGGCTGCAAAAACAGCGTCGCCAGGCAAATGAAACGTAACGTCCCATCAGACAACAAGTTAGGGCCAAACTCCAGGTCACTGCCCCGCTCCCGCCAGGCCAGCCGGATCAGCCCGGGCTTGAGCGTACCCGGCCGCAGGATGAAGTCCCCGAAAAATGGCGCCGCCAGCCGGACCGTCGCCACGATGTTCTCGTAGTGCCGCGGATGCTTCTCCCGGAGCATGTACAAAAACGCGGCCAGGTTCGCCGCATCCGCCAACAGATGGCGGTTGTCGTGGATGTCCCCCCACATCTTGACGCGGGCCGAATCGCTCGTGTCGTGAAAATGGTACACCCGCCACGACAGCATCGCCTCGTACACGAACCGGGCCACTGCGTTCCCCGGCTCCCGCGCCCACTGCGGCAACTGCGGCTGCCACGCCACCCCAGATTGTTGACAATGTTGATAAGGATTGTCATATTTGCTGCGGTTGTGGAAATACACCGCTTCCTTCAGCACCGCCAGCGAGTCGCTGCCGCTCACGGGGACCAGCCGGCACTGGTAGCCGTTGGCCAACTCCTCCCCTTGCCGGAACCACAGCTCGATATCGATCTGGTCGGTCACCTTGCGGCCATAGTGCAGGAGGGTGTTGGCCCCCCCGGCGTCCATCACGTAGTGCCCCAGCTCCCCCTCCATCATCCGGTTGAGCATCTTAAACAGGCTGATGAAGTTGGACTTGCCCGCGCCGTTGGCCCCGATCAGGACATTGACGGGCCGCAGCTCAAGGTCGAGCGCCCGAAAGGTCTTAAACCCTTTCAGCACAACACGTTCCAGCATGCGGTCGGGCATGGCGGTCACCTCCCGGGGGACTGCTGCCATTGTATCACGCCCGGCCACGCCTCCAGCACCGGCCGCCACCGGCGAACGTCGCCCCCTTGCAGCGATATCTACTACCCGCGCCGATCGCATTTATCGGACGTTCGATCACTCTTGGTTCATTGCCGGATTGACATTTGAACGCCACGGCTGGCCGGTACGTTGGGCTTCAGTCATGGCATCGTAAATCTCCAAAATGATGCGCTTGGTGCGGTATTCGCCAAAGCGCTCTTCTTCGCTGCGTTTCACGATGGGGAACTGGTCCAAGATGTAGGCCACTGCCTCCCGCGGCGTGGAGAAAAAGGCACGGAGTTCCTGGGAAGCTTCCTGAGCCCACTCGGCCTCGCTTCCTAAGTAAAGGTGGAAGAACAAGGCATCCAATTCAGCCCGCAGCAGCGCGCGCCGCGCGGGATCGTAGCGGAAGGGCGGACCGTCGTAACCCAAATCGCGGGCGAAGGGCTCGAGGTCCCAGGCGGTGTAGGTGAGCTCCAGAACGCGGGGGCGGAGGAAGTCGGCGACGGTTGGCGAATGGCGAATGAAGAATGGCGAATAGTCGGGCTCGTACGGGAAGGGCAGCGGCCGGGCAAAAGAGTCGGGTGGGAGGATAGGGAATTGCTCGAGGTAATTGTACGTGAGGTGAGTGCCGCCTACCTTCTGCCGGGCCACGAAGTCCAGTGCAAACGAGTTGACAGCCGCTAGTAGGCACGTGGGCATCCTCGCCACCTTGGCGAGGAAAAGCGGAAGAGTGTGCCCCACCCCCGCCCGGGGGATGATGGCGGCGATGACGGTGCGCTCGTTGGTGACGTTGGTGATATCCCGCCAGCCCAGGAGCCAGCCGCGGTCCCAGCGGCCGGAAAGGCGCGCGTGCACCTCCGTTTCGGGCACCCAGTAGCGCGGTAGCACCCGGTACTCAGGATCGGCCAGCCGCTCGAGGGGCACTTCGGGGAGCTGGGTGTCTTTGGATCCGGGAGGCTGCATCGCGTAATCCCCAAAGCGGTGGTCGAACTGGTGGACCATCTTGGCCTCGTAAAGCGGCAGGTAGCGCTCGCCGCCGGCGACGAAGACGTTGTCCTCAAGCCGGAAGCCTTCCGCCTCGAGCTGCTCCCGGGTGCGGAAGAGCCCTGAGTCATTGGCCATGTCGAACATCCGCAGAAACTCCACCTGCCAAGGATTGCCCGCCTCCCCCTTGCCTTCCTGCACCAGTACCGGCACGCGGCGGTAGATGTGCTTGGTCAGTTCCGCATCGCGGCGGGAGCGGAAGATGGGGGCGGTGCGGGTGTTGGGGTTGAGCAGCTGGAAATCCTCCGGAGCAAGCGTGAAACGGCGCTCGGGATCCGCAAGGTCGGCCGCCTCGTGGCAGAAAAAGGCGAATTCGGCTGCGCGAGCGGGGCGCTCAGTCCCGGTGAGGGTGAGGAGGCAGAATTTCTGGCGACTATCCACAGCCGGGAAAAGCTTCCGCCGGTTCTCGAAGTCGTACAGGCTGGCCAACTGCTGCCGCTCCACCAGATCTTGAAAGAAGTGCTGGGTGGTGGCGTCGGTGGCGATCCCTGTGGGAAGCACCGCGCCCAAGCGCCCGGTGGGCGAAATCAGAGAGCGCATGGCCTCGGCGAAGACGGCGTAGGTGTTGATGTCGCCCCGTCCTGCAAGTGGAAAGCGGCGGCTTTGGCGGAGAAACTTGCTTGCCGCCTCCGCCGAGCGCAGTGCGGCGATGTATTCGGCGTAAAGCTTTGGATTGGCCTTGGGCAGCTCTCGGATGAGCTCGGCACGCCTGGCCTTGGTGGGTGCGGCCGCGATGCGCCGATCGCGGGCAGCAAAAAACTCCTCCTCTTGCAGCTTAATGCGCTCCCACGGCGGGTTGCCCAGCACCACGTCGAACCCGGGGGAGGGCGAGTGGTGAGTGGTGAGTGGCGATTGGTGAGTAGCGAGTGGTGAGGTGGTTTTTGCAAACACTTCGGGAAACTCCAGGGGCCAGTGGAAAAAGCGATGCTGGATGGCCAGGTCGTTGGCTTGTGCCAGGGCTTGGGGATGGGGCCGGCCGGCCAGGTGATCGGCCACCACTTGCGTGGTGATGGCTCGTGGCAGCTCTGCCCTGGCGATTTGCTGGAAGAAGGCTGCCGTCCACAGGTTGCAGGCTTCGAGGAGCCGCATGTGCCCGGGATCGCCACGGTGGCGGTCGTAGAGTTCTTTTTTGCGGCGAACGTCGTCCGGCGAATCATCGGGGATGGCGGCAATTTCTTCTTCCGTCTCGGCCAGATGGGAGAGGACCTCTTGGGGCTCGAAGGGGAGGAAGAGCTGCCCACTCTTGAGAGCTCGCCGCTCGGCACGGTTGCGTTTCTTGAGCTGGCTGGCAACCGTTTTATCGTCGCCGGTAAGCGGTTCAAAGGCCGCATCGGGAATTCCTTCTTCGAGGACCTTAAGGTCCATCACCCCCAGCAGGGAGTCGCCGCATTTGATGCGGTGGTCGAGGAAGGTAAGGGGTTTGCCTGCGCAGTGGGCTTCGAGCCAAAGGGCGACGCGGCAGAGTTCGACGGCGAGGGGGTTTTTGTCGACGCCGTAGATGCAGTGGGTGACGACGTCGCGGACGGCGTGGCGGACCTGGTCGGGAGGGGGTTCGTCCTCGCCGGAGCGGAGGCGGGCCAGCTCCTTGCCGAGGCGTCGGGCGGCGGCCAGGAGGAAGTGGCCGGAGCCGCAGGCGGGGTCCAGTACGCGGATGGAGAGGATGGCCGCCTGGGCGAATAGCGAATAGCGAATGGCGAACGGCGTTTCCGACCAGATACGGGCTAGGGATTCTGGCGAAGGGCGAATAGCGAATGGGGAGTCGGCTTGTACACCTGTCGGGCGATGCTCATCGCCAGCTTCCACACGTCGAGGTCCCGCTAATCCGAGAACGTATTCATGGAACAGCTCCTGGAGGGGAGGGGGTACCTTTCGCCATTCGCCATTGGCCATTCGCCGGGCCTGTTGCAACCGTTGCTCGAGCACCGGCTCGAGGGCGGAGCGGATGAGCTCCTGGACCAGCTCGGGCGGGGTGTAGTAGGAACCGGTGGTTTTGCGTTCGGAGCCGGCGACCAGCTCGAAGCGGGGAATGGGGCCGCTGGTGTCGATGGCGGGGTGGCTGTCGAGGAGGCTTTCGTAGACCGAGCCTAGCTCTTCGACGTCGAGAGCGGCGTAGTTGACGCGGCGAGGGGGGCTGGAGGGGTCATCGCGATAGTAGACCAGGTGCCAGAGGGCGTCGAGCAAACGGCGGTTGGTCAGGGCGTACCCATCGAACAGGAGCGGAGCGAACAGCTCGCCATTGAGGGGTGCGACCTGGAGGCATTCGGCCCAATCTGGCTTGGTCAGGGTCAGCCAGAGGACGCGGAGGCTGATCCAGAGGTCCTGGTGGTCGTCGTCGGCGGGGTCGCGGCGGTCGACGAGGCGGCGGAGGCGGGCGACGCCGTAGTGGCCGCGGTAGAGGGGGTCGGGGCTGATCAGGCCGCGGTCTTCGGAGACCAGCAGAAACAGGAAGCGGTAGACCAGGCGGAGCAGGTCGTGGTAGAACCTTTCGGGGGTGATCCGATCGTTGGAGGGGTCCGCCGGGTCGACGTGGCGGCGGAGGTCGTGGTTGTCGGGGTGGGCCAAAAAGCCGTTGGCCAGGATCTTGAGGCATTCTTCGACGCCGTCGCGGAGGCGGTCGCGGACGCGGCCCCCCTGTTCGATGGAGAGCTGGTAGTAGCGTTCCAGCCAGCAGTCGCGGGCATCCGCGGCCGAGCGGGGGAGGCGGGAGCGGTGCAGGAGGCGATACAGGACGGTGAAGTCCGGGAAGAGCTGGTCTTCGAAGATGCGGGCCAGGTCGAACTCGATGTAGGCCTGACGGCGGACGTAGGTGCAGTCCCGCAGCAGTCGCAGTAGTTTGCCGTTGGTGACGATCCCCCAGAGCTGCTCGCTGCGGTTGAGGAACTCCTGCAGGAGGGCGTGGGGGGAGCGGCGGTGGGGGCCGGCGGCGGCCCGTCCGAGTTCCTGGCGGAAGCCGACGATGTGCACGGGCGGGGCATCGGCGGCCGGGCCGGCGCGGTGGGAGATGGGGAATGTCGCCCCATCGGTCTCGTAGGCGCGGGTGTTGTAGTGCAGCTCGTAGCCCAACAGGCTTAAAAAGGGGATCATCCAGGCGTCGCGGGTGGGGGAGGTCGCCGGATCGGTGTCCGGGACCTGCTCGAGCCGTTGCTGGAAGCGCAGCCACAGGGCGCGGGCGTCCGCAAAGACGGCGGCGATCTCGTCGGTCAGGCCGCGGCCGGCAAAGCCGAAATCGCGCGGCTGCTGCCCCGGCAGCTTCCCGGAATCCAACCGTTCGACCACGTCCGGCCCCAACAGGCCGCCTTCGATGCAAATAGCGGTCCACGTGCTCATGGCTGCACCATCGGTTGCAAGACCAACACTCCGATCACATCCGGGGGAAGCTGCGGCTGGACCTCCAGCGCCCGTGCGGGCATGGACACCGCCTGGCGGAGGCGGTTGTGGCTGTCGGCCAGCTCCGCCGCGCGACGATGCAGGTGACTGCGGACGTCCCCCTCCAGCCGCGGCCAGAGGTCCAGCGCCTGCTGCACCAGCTCCCGTTTTTCGCCCAAGGGGATGTTCGCATCCGGTTGCGCCTGTGTCAACAACAGTAACGTTTGTTCGTGGGGGAGCCAGCGGCCGCCGCGGGCGTGGGGCTCGAACCCCAGCAGGAGGGCCTCCTCGGCCAGCAGCGGCCGTGGGGAGGGTCCCTCCGGCGACGACTCCTCCGGCGGCGGATGGATCAAATAGCGGACCCGCAGCAGGAAAATGTCGGTCACCACGGTCACCGCACGGGTGCGGACCGCGCCGCAGCGGGAAACGATCGTGTTGTCGGGCCGGTTCAGGGCCAGCTCGAACAGGTAGCGGGCCAGGGCAGCCACAAAGGGGTGGTTGCGGCCCACGTATTCCGCTCCCGGCGGCGTCGGCGAGTCGAAACTGATCAGCCAATGGTCGGTTTTGGAAGTTCGGGCAATCCGGGATGTCTGGCTCGAGTCGGAAAACAGGGCAAGGCGAACCGGTTCGGGCCAGTTGGCCGTCGCCGCGGCGGACACGCTCACCCGATAGACGCCGGAGCGGCGGTCCGCCCGCACCTCCATACCCAGCCGCTGGCTGGCGGCCAGGACGAACTCCCGCACCGCCGCGGGGTCCCCCAGCACCGCATCGACCGCCTCCAGCTCCCGCTGCACTTCCTGCGGCTTGATCCCCGGTTGGGCAAAGAGGCTGCGGTTGATCCGCTCCCGCTCGGCGTCCCGTTCCCAGCGGCGGTGCAACTGGGACACTTCGGGGATTTCGAAGTCCAGCGCCAGTTGCCGGCCCCCGCCGCGGCGGTGTCGCAGAAACAGCGCTTCCATCACCGCTTGCAGGACGCTCTCGTTCTCCTCGGGAACCGGCACGTGCGTGCCGAGGGTGCGGTAGATCGCCCGCGCCTTGTCGAGCAGGACCCGGATCACGGTGCCATCGATGGGATTATCTTGGCCGTAGAATCGCACGGCCTTGACGGTGGGGGCGGCCTGGCCGTAACGGTCCACCCGCCCTTCCCGCTGTTCGAGACGGTTGGGGTTCCAGGGGAGGTCGTAGTGGACGACGGCGGTGAATAGCTCGTGCAGGTTGATCCCTTCCGAGAGGCAGTCGGTGGCGACCAGGACGCGGGGCCGCGCGGCGTCGAGCTCCTGCAGCCGCTTTAGCCGCTCGTCGTCGCCGACCTGGCCGGTCAGGACGAGCACCTGGACGTGCTCGGGCAGACTCTGCCGGAGATGCTCGCCCAGGTATTCCGCCGTACGGACATAGCGGCACCAGAGGATCGGGCAGAACCCTTCATCCAGAAGCTGTTGGACGATACGGATGGCTTGCCGGAGCTTGGAATCGCGTTCTGGGCCGTGCAAATCTTGTGCCAATTTGGCCAGATGACGTAACCGGCGACGCTCGGCGTCGTCCAGGGTCTGGGTAGCAGCCTCCAGCGGCGGGGTGGGGGTCGTATCGTCGGTGCGGTGGTGGGTGGATTCGAAGACGAAGGCGTGGAATTCCGACTCGCCGTCCGCTTCGAGGGGGGCGCCGCGGCGGTTATCCAACGTCGCCACGGCCGCGGCGGGACTGGACATCACGCACCGCAACAGGGCCAGCGCCCCCCAGTACCGCACCCGCTGCCAGTACGGCTGCATCTCCCCGCCGCTCCGGACCAGCTCGCAGCAAAACTCATACGTCTGATCAAATAACGCGTGATAGCTGGGGTCGAGCTGGTAGGTGGCGTCGACCGTCACGCGTTCGGGGAAGCAGTCTTGCCCCTGCCAGTCTTTTTTGATGTCGCCGCGGGTGCGTTGCACGAAATGTCGGGCCAACTGGACGCGTTGCTTTTCAGTCAGATGACTGAGATCCCATTGGGTAAATGCGGGATGGAGCAGCCCCAGCAGCGAGCGGAAGGCATCCTCGATCCCCGAATGCGGCGTGGCGGTCAGCAGAATGAGGTGCCGGCGGGGGTCCCGGGCCACCTCCTTCAGCAGGGCATGCCGCTGCTGCTGACTGGCCCCCGCTGCCGCCGCCGCGGCGTGCACCTCATCGATAATCACCAACTCCGGACAAAACTGCAAAAAGTGGGCCCGGTTCCGCTCCGTCTTGACAAAATCGATGCTGGCCACCTGGACCGGAAACTGCTCATAGAAACTGCGGCTATTGGGCGTCTGCCGCTCCAGTTGGCCGACGGTCCCCGAACGGATGACCACCGGCTCGAAGTTGAATATTTCGGCCATCTCCTTGGCCCACTGTTCGCACAGATACGGCGGGCACAGGACGCATAGCCGCTCGATTTCCCCCCGATCCCATAATTCGCGGGCCACCAACAACGCCTCGATGGTCTTGCCCACCCCCACGTCGTCGGCGATGAATAGCCGCACCGGCTTCAGCCGCAGCGCCATCAATAGCGGCACAAACTGATAGGTCCGCGGGCGGATCGAGATCCGGCCCAGCGACCGCAACGGCGCGGCCCCCTCCCGCAGGGTCAGTCGCACCGACTGCCACAACAGGTGGGCGCTGGCGGCGTCCGCCACGTGCTCCGCCTGCGGCAACGGAAAGCTCGCTGATTGCAGACGCTCATCGGGCAGCGTGTAACAGGCCAGTTGGCTCAGCCGCTTGTGCAATACGACGGCCTCGTCCGAGCCGCTCGTCAGCGGCCGCAGGACCCACTCCTGCTCCGTCGCGGCGGGCAGGAGCACCCATAGCCGCTTGCGGCACTCCACGACAACGCCGGGCTGCATGACCGTCCCCTCCTATTGGTTGCATGGCTGCAGTGGCCACCGGATGCCGGTATCCCGTGGTCGGACGACGATGGCCCGCCGCATGCCGGTGTCCAAGGATTTAGGATAACATACTGTCCGGCAACGACTTATAACTATTGCCGCAAAGACAGATCCGGCGGGACCGTCCCAAGAGCGTCTGCAGCAGCACCGGCATGATCGGCCGCCGCGGCGACACGAGCTGCGTCTTCGATCAGGCCCTATACTCACGCCACCGAGGGACCGCCGCGGTGAAACCAACGATGATGCGACTGTTGGATTTGACGTTTCGCCCGGAGTCGCGCGGACAAATCGGTGGTGAAACCAACGATGATGGGACTGTTGACCGTCGGGACGCACGGGTCTCCATCGCCAGCGATGCCCTATTAGAGTCTTATCGCCGCCATGTCGGAGCAGTCGCATGGTCGCGGCCACAACACCGATGGGCAACCGTACCGTGTGGACAATCGCATCGCCGTGTGGACAATCGCATCGCCGCGTGGGCAGCCTCGTCGTTGGGGCCGCCTCGTCGTTTGGGCAGCCGCCTCGCTGTGTGGACAACCGCGCTGTGTGACCGTACCGGTCAGCGCCATCAGCGGAGAGACGCGGCGATCACCAATTGACCTTGTCAGACACCAGTAGACTTCGTCATCACCGGGGAGAACGGAGCCGCGGCGATCACCAATTGACCTTGTCGGAATGCTTCGCGTGCAAATTGTTATCAGATATGAACCCACATGACAGTGGAGATGGGGGGATTTGAACCCCCGACCTCTTGAATGCCATTCAAGCGCTCTCCCAACTGAGCTACATCCCCGTGCACTACTACAGTACGCCTGGTGGTGGTAGAAGTCAATGCTAGGCCGCGAAAATTTCCTTGCGGCCGGTGTGGCGGTCAGTCCACCACGGCGAGGATGTCGTCTTCGCTCATCACCAGGTATTCCTTGCCGTCGATGTTGACCTCGTTGCCGGCATAGGACGAAAACAGCACCACGTCGCCGACCTTGACTTGGAAGGGGACGCGTTTGCCATCTTCGAGGAGTTTGCCTTCCCCCAGGGCGAGGACCTTGCCCTGTTTGGGTTTTTCCTTGGCGGTGTCGGGCAGGATGATGCCACCTGGGGTTTTGTCGCTGGCTTCGACTCGTTCGATGAGGACCTTGTCGTTCAGAGGCACCACTTTCATAGGTTTGGTCTCCTGGGTTGTGCGAGGTTAACGGTCCGGTGCGGCGATGGTGGGGGTCAATCCGGCCGAGCGGGCGGCTCGGGGGCCGACGGCCGGGTTTCGCCATAAACCTTGTTCAGGATGCGGTGGAGGGTATGGACGACCAGCGGCAGGTCCGGCGGCTTGGGGATGACGCTATACACGTGGGCCTGGAAGGCCCGTCGCATCAGTTCGCTGCTGGCATCCGCGGTCATCAGCACGGCCGGGGGGACGCTTTGCCGCAAACTGCGGATCAGGTGCAGGGCATCCAATCCGCTCAGTCGCGGCATGTGCATGTCAAACAGGGCCAAATGCACCAACTCGACCTGGATCACTTCGACGGCCTGTTCGCCGTCGGCGGCCAGGAGGGTGCGAAAACCCTGGTGCTCCAACGCCTCACCCAAGGTTTCGCGAATCCCCCGGTCATCGTCGGCGATCAGGACCGCGAAGCGACGGTCGCCTGGAATGGCCCTGCGCCCGCCGGGGGGGGATTCGATGACCATGGATCCACCCCATCCACACCAAACCGGCGGCCGCTGTCGGGGCCGACCGCCCACTCACCTATCGCACTACCCGATTGTATGCAAAGAGGATGCCGAACCGGGCCCGACACCATTGCCTCTGTCTCTAACTATTGCAGAATACGGCAGATACGACGAAAAAGGCAAGAGGAATCGGCCCCACAATCTGGCAGGAAATCCGGCGGCGACTGCCAAGCTGGCAGGCGGCGGAGGAGCCAGAGCGGCAGTAAACGCCGGCAACGGACGTTGCCCCGGCCCCGACGTAGTCTCCCGCCGCCTACATCTTGCACAACTTGTTGTCCGACAATTACTTGCGACGCTTGCCGTCCCGCGGCGGGCCGCCCCCGAGACGGTCCGGGTCGAACTCGGCGTCCGTCAGCGGCACATTTGGCATGAAACGTTCGACCAGGTAATACTCGACTTCCTGCCCATCCGCTTCCGTGGCAATGATCAGTACGGGCAAGTCATGCGCGGCAGAGGACGGCAGGGTGTCGAAGAACCATTGGCGGCGGCCACCCGCGGGCAGCAGCGGGTCCTCGCCGGGACGGAACTGGATGGCGATCTGGGCCAGCGGATGCGGGTATTCGGGCCGCCGGATGACGCTCTGCACCTGCAACTGTGTCGCGGCGAGGGTCCCCTGCTCGATTTTGTCTAGCCACTGACCGAGGCGGGCGATCGGCGTACCCAGGCCGGCCTCGCGGATGCTGTGTCGCGATTTCTGCTTGACTAGCGGGAAATCCGGGGAGACCGCCGGAGCCCGCTGCCCGGCCTTGTACAGCAGGTTCTCGTCCCCTTTGCCGACGATGGCGTAGATCTTGTCGCCGTGCTGTTTGGGGTTGTAGAGCAGCTCGCGGCCGGCGTTGGCTTCGTCCAGGTTCCGCATGTACACGGCGAACGGTTCTTTGCGGTAGAGAGTCAGGACGCGGTCCTGAGTCCGCCGCTTGTTGGGGGCCAGCTCGCGGCGGAGGACGATCGCCTCGTAGGTGTGGATTTCGGCCCAGCGTTGGCGGGCCTGTTCGACGATTAGTCGGGCCTGCTGCAGGGGGCTAGGGAGGGTCGTGGTCGCGGGCTCAGCAGGGGGTGGAACGGGGGAAGAGGCCGTCGGGGGCAGCGGAGCGGGCGAGGCCTGGGCCGCGGGCGGTCCGAGGACCGGATCGGACGGAACTGCTTGTGGCGCAACTGGTTGCGTTTGCGGCGGTGCGGCGTCGCGGGCGTACGGAGACGGGAGGGGCTCGCCCGGTGCGGCCGGTCGGCGACGGGGCAGCAGCGGCCGGCGGTCGGCGAATCGTCCGCCAGCGGGGATGACCGCGCCGTTTCCGTCCGCGGGATCAGTCGCAGCCAGGGAACCGTCGCCGAGCGGGGGCGGGGGCGTCCGTCCCGGCGTCAGACGGGCAAACGGGCCGCTGGCCGGCTGGGTGCCGTATCGGGTGCAGCCCAGGACTGCCAGAACAAGCACGCACCACGCTGCCGGTCGTCGCATCGGGAGCCATCCTTGTTGCCGCAGCCGACGGGGGACGGGCTGCCGGCCAACGTTATCCGCCTCAACAGTCACCATCTATCTTAATGTCATGGGCGGGCCACGCGGCGGGGGAGCCGCCCGGAGCCGTCCGCCGGACGTCGCCGCTACGCCCCTGCGTCCCAACTATCCATCGCGACCATACCGGCCGTCAAGACCGGCGGCAAGGGGAGAATACGGGAACTCCGTCCGCCCCCGGCGGTCGGAAATGCCGGGTATTTATCAGCATAACTGCTTGTTTAGAAAGGACTTACGATTGACATGTGCCCGGCGGTCCCTTCTCCGGTTCCTCCGGGAGCCTAACCCGCCGCGTTCATGCCGGTCAGTCGCCGGGGGCGATGACCGCCTGCACGGGCAGGGTGTCGCGGAAGCCGAGGTCGCCGATCAGGCAGGGGTGCTTGTACTGTTCGGGGGAGCCGCCGGTCTGCTGGAGGCGGCGGCGATCCCACTCGGCCCAGGTCCCCGGCGGCAGGAGCATCGCCCGCAGCGGTCCGAGCCGTCCGCTGGCCCGCTTGGCGGCGTACTCGACGTTTTCGGCCCCCAGTTGCCGGTCATAGACCTGCAGAAACTGCCGCAGTAGAGTCAGGTCGGCGGCGTCCCCCACTTCCAGGAACAGGCCGTAGTAGGGCTGCTGCTCGTCCCACACCGGGGCGACGCTGTAGCAACTGAGCGGCTGCGGCAACCGTTGTAGCACCGCGGCCATCGCCTGCGTCACCTGGTGCTCGCTGAGCTTCTCGCCGGTCAGGTTGGCGAAGCGGTGCCCCTTGCCCAGAAACTCCACCAGCGGCGTGCGCCCCCAATAGCCCGTCACCCGCACTAGGTCCGATATGTGGTAGCGGTACAGGCCGTAGGCGGTGGTCAAGATGATGTAGTAGGTACGCCCTTCCTGCAGCTCATGGGCGCCCAGCACGGTCGGTTGCGGCGAGTCGATCTCCCCTTCCGGGACGAACTCGAAGTAGTGGGACCAGATGTCGAGCACGCCCGCGGCGGTATGGTCTTCCAGGGGGATGGTCATCCGCCCCTCGCTGGCCAGCAGGCCGAGGTCGCGGACGGGCGGCTCGCCGTAGTAGCGGGGCAATAGTCGCAGGTACGGCCCCATGCTGCCGCCGGTCCAGGTGTTGAGAATGATACTATCGGGCGGCCAGACGTCGCGGGGATAAAGCCGACCGTGCTTGTGGGCCAGGGCGGCCAGCTCGGCCGCCCGCTGCGGGTCGCGACGCAGATACGGCTCGATGGCCGCACGGATGGCGGGGGGAATGTCCAGGTCCCGCCGCAACGTGCCGTTGTGCAAGTCCCGCAGCAGCGACTCCTTTTCCGCGTCCAGTAGCCGGGCCAGTTGCAGCAGCGTGCTGGGGTTGGCGGCCATGAACTGCGAGACGTTCCGCCCGATGGCACACCGCAGGGCGACGTAATAGCGGGCGGTGCTGTCCCGGATCTTGCCGGTGACGTACGGCACGGCGTACATCCAACGGATCAGCCGCTTTTGCACCATGGCGGTGTAGCCGGAAAGGTTGCCGCACGGGATGCCAGCGGGGGTGCGGTACTCCTCGGGGTCGCCGACCATCTGGACGATCGGCCGCAAGGCGATTTTGCGGCCGCGATGGTCGCGGTACATCTTGACGCCCCACATGTTCCAGCCGCGGCGGTAGGCCTGCAAGTAGGCGTCGGTCACCGGGATGTGCTTGCGGCTAGCGGTGGTGCCGGAGGTCAGGGCAAACAGGTGGATGCGGCGATCGGCCAACAGGGCGTCGGTCTCGCCACGGGCCACCCGCTCGATGTACGGGGCCACGTATTCATACGGGGCCAGCGGCACCTGCCGGCGGTAGCTCGCCACGTCGGCGATGTGGGCAAAGCCGTGGTCGCGACCAAAGGCGGTCTGCTGCTGCCGCCGCACAATCCGCAACAGGACGGCCTCCTGCACCGCCTGCGGCTGCTGGCAGGCCAGCTCAAACAGCCGCAACTGCCGCCGGATGGGGTAGGAAATCAGCCGCCCAATCCGCACCAGGATAAATCGCCGCAACGACATCACCACCACTCCGGGTCTTTTGATTACAGTACAGTCTATACCGGCCCCGCCGGAACCTGTAGCGGCGATACCGCCCCCGGTCGATTCTCCCCTCGCCCCACCTGCCCGGCACACCCCACATCCGTTGCCTCCACCGCCCGGCGTGGCCCTACATCCGCCACTGCCACCCCCTGGCGTGCCGCTATATGCGTAGCCACAACTGTCCGGCTCGCAACCTTGTTATTTGTTCAATCGTTTGATAACAATAACAGCATGGCAATCTCATCGCTGCAGCTTGTGTCGATCGGACCGATCCGTGATGCGCACGTCACATTCGGTGACCTGACCGTTTTCATCGGCCCCCAGGCTACCGGCAAAAGCATCCTCCTGCAGTTTCTGAAACTGGTCGAAGACAAGCAGTACATCCACAACCAACTACGCAAGCACGGCATCGATTGGGAAAGGGACGAATATCGTTTTTTAGATGTGTACTTCGGCGGCGGCATGCAACGGATTTGGGACGCCACACGCTCCGCCGTCCGCAGAGACGGTAAGCCCATCCCACTGGCGAAGCTCGCTCGATCTGCCCTGAGAGACGAGCCTCAGCCCACGGTATTCTACATCCCCGCGCAACGGGTACTCGCGTTGGCCAACGGCTGGCCCCCGCCGTTCCAGGCGTTCTCGAGCGATGACCCCTTCACCATACGCGATTTCAGCGAAACGTTCCGTCTCCTGATGGAGCAGGAATTCAACCAAACAAAGGACCTGTTCCCAAAGACCAATCGGCTCAAGGCGGAATACCGCGAATTGCTTGAGGAGCACGTGTTCGCCCGGTTCAAGCTGGAAGTGGACCGCCACGGCGCCCAGAAACGGCTCGTCCTGCGCCCAGGCATTACCGCCGCCGGCCATTCATCCTCCGGCAGTACCGCCGCCGGCAATGCAGGTTCCGCCGTAACTGCCTCTGGTGGTGATGGAAGCCCTGACAATGGAGGCTCTGGTAATCCAGACAATGGAGGCTCCGGTAACGCAGACGAGGCCATTCCATTCATGGCCTGGTCGGCCGGACAGCGGGAATTTGTCCCGCTGCTGATGGGTCTGTACTGGCTATTGCCTCCCGGTTCGACGCCCCGCCGCGGCGACCTCCGGTGGGTCATTATCGAAGAACCGGAAATGGGCCTCCACCCCAAGGGTATATCCGTGGTCCTGCTCCTGGTACTGGAGCTGTTGAGCCGTGGCTACCGCGTGTGCGTATCCACGCACTCTCATTATGTGCTGGACATTGTGTGGGCCATCCAGATCATTAAAAAGTACCATGCAGATGCTGAGCTTACTCTTAAATTGTTTGAGGTGAGAAGAACACCATCAATGAAAAGAGTCGCACAGGAAGTGTCAAAAAAGCGGTTTTGCGTCTATTATTTTGACCGCAACGGTACGGTCAGGGACATATCGGATCTAAACCCTGGTTCCCCAAACAAGGAGGAAGCCGGCTGGGGCGGGCTGAGCGAATTCAGCGGCCGGGTCAACGACGTCGTCGCCGAGGTGGTCAATACTTATGGCAAAGATGAGAAACCGATCGGGGAGCCACAGAGCTAAGCATCCGGCGATGACCTTCCAACAAGCCGTGCAAGCCACCTCATCTATACGCAACCACTACCATCCCGGCTTGCAGGCGTTAAAGGGCAACCATGCAGGGCGGATTACATGCAAGCGAGGACAATGCTGGACCGGCAGTATCGACTTGGATCAGGCACTGCGGCCAACGCTCCCCAACCAACCGCGTTGGGACTACGGAATCGGATTTAAAAGTCAATACGGCGAAGTAGCCATTTGGGTGGAGGTACACCCTGCCTCTTCCACACATATTAACGAAGTGTTGAAGAAACTGGTCTGGCTACGCGACTGGCTCCGGCAGCACGCGCCCTCGTTATATGCCTTGACCCGCAGTGATGGATATTACTGGATAGCCACAGATGGGGCAGTACACATCACGTCCCATTCCCCCCAACGGAAGCGTCTGGCAGTGGAGGGCTTGCAGGGGCCGTTGAAGGTGCTGCAGCTTTAATGAACCGAGTGGCGATTTGGGCAGACGAAACCAGAAGGCTGGCTGTGGCGTTTGTGTGGAGCGCAAAGTCAGGCGTTAGAGGTACCAATGAACAGCAGGTCCGCACGCTGGACCTTGGGTGGCGTTTGTGTGGAGCGCAAAGTCAGGCGTTAGAGGCCATGGCGGCGGGGGGGTGCAGCT
>FWWM01001561.1_pt1 | contig 21601 bp, 20 predicted proteins | sample 2228351 | NCBI WGS metagenome assembly FWWM01 (sample SAMEA103939774, study PRJEB20133) | metagenome
GGATCCTGGTTGAGGCGTGCTTCCAAAGTCTTAAACCAGCTCCGGCAAGCATCCTGATCATATAGAAGCGATTCATCGAAAGGCGGTAAGGATACCAGTGCTTCCAAAAACGCTTCGTCGTAATGGATGCCATGGCGGTGGATGACGTCCTGCACCGTCAGGTAAACCCGCACCAATTTCTCCAATCCTGCCCCCTGGATCGGCGGTGTTGCCGTGTCTGGCAGCAATGCAGCCTGATTGAGGGCCAACTGGAGCAGATATTCGTGGAGCTCTGCGTCGTCCTTGACATAGTGCTCCTGCTTGCCCCTTTTAACCTTATACAGGGGTGGCTGGGCGATATAAACGTGGCCGCGTTCGATCAGCTCTACCATCTGACGGTAGAAAAAAGTCAGCAGCAGCGTCCGGATGTGGGATCCGTCAACGTCGGCGTCGGTCATGATGATGATCCGGTGATAGCGCAGCCTGTCAGGATCATAGTCGTCCTTGCCGATCCCGCAGCCTAAGGCCGTGATCAGGGTGGCGATCTCGTCGGAGGACAGCATCTTGTCAAACCTTGCCCGTTCCACGTTGAGGATCTTGCCTTTAAGGGGCAGGATCGCCTGAATGCGGCGGTCGCGACCTTGTTTGGCCGAGCCCCCCGCCGAGTCTCCCTCGACGATAAACAGCTCGGAGCGGGCCGGATCCTTTTCTTGGCAATCGGCCAGTTTGCCAGGCAAGCCGCCTATGTCCAGGGCAGTCTTGCGGCGGGTCATCTCGCGCGCGCGGCGAGCCGCCTCACGGGCCCTGGCAGCTTCGATGATCTTGCCCACGATGGCCTTGGCAGCTTGAGGGTTTTCGAGCAGAAACTCCTGGAACTTATCGGCAACGATCGTCTCCACCACCGGCTTTACTTCTGAGGACACCAGCTTTTCTTTGGTCTGGGAGGAAAACTTGGGGTCCGGTACCTTGACCGAGAGGATCGCTGTCAGCCCCTCACGGATGTCGTCGCCGGTAGGGTGAATCTTGTGCTTCTTGGTCAGCCCTTGCGATTCGACATACTGATTGAGCGTCCTGGTCAGGGCGGCACGGAAACCAGCCAGGTGGGTTCCGCCGTCTTTTTGTGGGATATTGTTGGTGTAGCAGAGGACGTTTTCCTGATAGGTATCGGTCCACACCATCGCTGCTTCCACCTCGATGCCATCCCTGACGGCATGACAATAAAACACCTTGTCGAACAGCGGCGTCTTATTGCGGGCCAGATGCCAAACGAAAGCCATGATCCCGCCCTTGAACTGGAACTGATCCTCGCGATCGGTACGCTCGTCGTGTAATCCGATGCGCACGCCGGGGTTGAGGAAGGAGAGCTCACGCAGGCGCTTGGCGAGGATGTCGTAGTGGTATTCGGTATTACTGAAAACTGCGGGGCTGGGTTTGAAACGCACCTTGGTACCTGTGTGTCTGGCCGTGCCGATCACCTCCAGCGGCGTGACCGGCTCGCCCAAGCGATAAATCTGCCGGTGATGCTTGCCATCCCGTTTGATTTCCAAAATCAGCTCTTCCGACAGGGCGTTGACCACCGATACCCCAACTCCATGCAGGCCGCCGGAGACTTTGTAGGCGTTGTCGTCGAACTTGCCGCCGGCGTGCAGAGTGGTCATGATCACTTCGGCGGCGGGCCTGCCTTCCTCTTCCATAAGGTCCACCGGAATGCCGCGGCCGTCGTCCTCCACTGACACCGAACCATCCCCGTGGATGATCACCGTGATACTCTTGCAGTAACCGGCCAGGGCCTCATCGATGGCATTATCCACCACCTCGAACACCATGTGATGGAGGCCGGTACCGTCATCGGTGTCACCGATATACATGCCGGGGCGTTTACGCACCGCTTCCAGGCCTTTTAGAACCTGGATGCTGGAACTGTCATAGACTTGGGCTGCTGTTTTGCGCATAAATTTTCGAACGTTTGCTTAAATCAAACCGGTTTGATGGCCCCTCGCTCCACCTGGAATGTCCGACCGGTATGACAAGCAAGGCGGGCTGACTCTGAAGGGCAGTTTGCAGTGATAACAATCTGAAACTTAGTATGGACGATCAATTCGGTCAAAAGTGCCTGATTTTCAAGATCTAATTCCGATGCCAAGTCGTCGATCAAGAGGCACCCGGGGCGGTCCAACATGCGGATCTGCCCTAAAGCCAGGGCATAAGTCAAAAGCTTCATTTGCCCGCGGGAGAACAGGTGACGTACCGGCCGTCCCGCGACGTACGCCATGAAGTCATCCCGATGGGGACCGCTTTGGGTGCAGCCATAGCGGACATCCCGTTCCAAGTCGTCAGCCAATGCCGTTTCCAGATCTTTGCCGCTGGCCCAACCCGGCAGATACCGGAGCTCAACCTCCTGATCTAGGCCTAGCTGGGCAGAGATCTGACTGAATTCAATCTGCAAGCTCTCCAGATAATGACCTCGACAAGCCTCTATTATTTTACCGTATTTCACAAGTTCCTGTCCCCACAGCATGGCAGCATTGCGGTTCCCGACTCTGAGGACGGCGTTGCGTTGCTCTAGGGCGCGCTGGTAGCGGCGCCAGGCAGGCAAATACTCAGGCTCAGCGTAGAACACGCCCCAATCTAGAAACCTGCGCCTCGACCTGGGCGCATCCTCCAGCAGGGTATGGAGGGTCGGATCAATGAATTGAATCGGCAACATCTTAAGCAGTTCGGTACGTGCGTCCACCGTCCGACCGTCCAGTCGGATCTGCCGCTGATTGCCCTGAAACCCAATCCCCACCGAAACCTCCCGTCCCTCACTGAGCACCTTTCCAGCGACCATCAGGCGATCGCTCCCATGGGTGATCAGATCCAGGCTTCGCGCGGTGCGAAATGAGCATGCCCGGCCAAGCAAATAGATTGCCTCCAGAACAGAGGTCTTGCCGCTGGCGTTAGGACCGATGATCAGGTTTATGCGGGGATCGAATTGGAGCGAGGCGTAACGGAGGTTACGAAGTTGGTGAATGTCAAGGCGCAACAAAGCCATTAGATCATGATACCTGAACTCACCCTAGCGGTGGATCAGACCGTAAGCGCAGAAGTCGTCCGTCCACTCCAACAGGCGGGCGACCTGAGCTTCGCTGTTGCCGAGCATAATCTGGGCTCCCGGTTTGAGCCGAATCGGCGCAAGCACCAGCACGGCATTTTCCCGCTGAGCATCGATAATTACTACGGCATCATGGATCGGTCCTTGCCCCACAATCAAGGCTTGGACGCACTCGACCACCCCCTCGAACGGATCCAAGCCAAATCTGGTCTTGCTCTCCTGGATGCTAGTCTGAACCCATCGCACGACTGCCGCAAGCAAGGTTTCGTCGAGCAATTTCAGCACCACCAGATCGCCAGGCTGGATGCTGACGTTCTCAGTTTCCAGCACGGCGATCGGATCATCCTGACTCATCCGTAGGCAGGCATCGAGCCGCCGGTGGACTCGGCTCATAGAACTCGCTGGAAAGAGAGGGGTATGGTCGGGGGATGAATCGTTGTCCACAGGGGTCAACTCGAACTCCGGCACCGTCAGCCAGCCGTTGGATGAGACGGATCGAGACCGGCGCCGCCTGAGTTCTGCCATGATGCTCTCCAGCCCACGCCACAGCTCATCCACCCGGCGGGTCAACGGGTATTCCTGCTCGGGTATTGGTTGACCGAGGTGATGCTGCAGCCGCCGCACTAGGGGCGGGGGCGATCCTCCTAGCTGAGGCAGGGACATTCTCAGGTAGAGAAGGCGGCCAGGTGCTCCTGAAGCAGGACCGGCGCGGCGTGGTCCCCTGGCCTGGGAAAGATCTATGGACCAGCCATCCACCGCGGGGGTATCGCCCAGCTCGATAGCCTGATGGTGTTGAAGCAAAAACCGGAACAGCTCGCTCATGAGGCGTGGCTCGAACCGCATGGGTGCCAGCGCCACGAATGTGACCGCGCACTTGAATTGATCCTTTGGGGTCTCCGCCAATCCCCCGATCAAAGGTTCGGGTACCGGCTGGGTCAACCACCCCCCTATTTCTCCCTGCTGATAAATGGCGTAGAGCCGCCTCCATACGCTGGACCCGAGCGGCTCGCCCAATTGCAGGATCCTAACCAGCATCCATCCCAGCGAAACCATAATCCTGTGGCCTGCGACCGATGCCGCCCCGGCCAACGACCGTTCGTAGCCGGCAGCCAGTTCGTGATGTAAAAGTGCGCTTAGCTTGGCAGTATTTCTGGCGGTTTCTGGCAGGGGAGCGGTGAGGCGATCCCGAGCCAAAATTTCGGAAGCGGCGAATACCGAAGGCCGCAAGATTTCCAGCAACGACAGTCGCACTGCTTCCGGCAAGGTTGCGGCATTGAGCGCTTTGAGGACAGCATACAAATGACGACCGCGGCTTTTGGCAGGGACCGATTCCAGTTCCGCCAACCAGCGAGCAGCCGCCTCGGCATGCAATTCAAACGGCAGGTCGGACATAAAAATTCAAGCTGTCCATTGATTTTTCCCTGCATAGCTAGGGCTTTTCTTTAAGACAAGTCTAGTCCAAACCCGGCATGAGGTTTTAGGGGATCAAAACGATTTTGCCGATATGCTCGTAGTTTTCCAGAATCCGGTGGGCTTCGGCAGCCTTTTCCAGGGGCAAAGTCGCATAGATGATCGGGCGCACCTCGCCCCGTTCAAGCAGCGGCCAGACGTGGCTTAACAACTGGCGGGCGATGGCAGCTTTGTCCTCTGGCGTGCGAGCGCGGAGGGTGGAGCCGGTCAAAGTCAGCCGTTTCAGGAAAATGATCGGCAACTGGATTGCGCTGCTGGCGCCTCCCTGGACGGCGATGATTAGCAATCTCCCTTCCGTAGCCAGAGACTTGAGGTTGGCTTGTAGGTAGGGGCCGCCGATGATGTCTAGGATCACGTCCACCCCCCTACTGCCAGTCAGTTGGAGGATGTGCTCGGCGAAATCTTCACGTCGGTAGTGGATGGCCCGTTTGGCGCCAAGCTCTTCGCAGAAGCGGCATTTGGCTTCGCTGCCACAGGTGGTATAGATCTCGGCCTGGCGCAGCGCCTTGGCAAGCTGAATGGCAGTGGTTCCGATGCCGCCTGCACCGCCGTGCACCAGCAGGCGCTCCCCTGGCTTGAGACGACCGCGTTCGAACACATTGGTCCAGACAGTGAAAAAGGTCTCCGGTAGCGCAGCCGCCTGGATGAAATCCAGCCCTGCTGGGATCGGCAGGCATGCTTGGGCCGATGCCACACAGTACTCCGCATAACCCCCTCCGGTGACCAGGGCACAGACCTGGTTTCCAGGCCGCCATGGACAAGCACCGGATCCGACCTCAACGATGGTGCCGGCAACTTCCAGCCCGGGGATGTCCGAGGCCCCCGGTGGCGGCGGATAGAGACCCTTGCGCTGCAGTATGTCCGGGCGGTTGACACCGCAAGCTTCGACTTGGATGAGCACTTCGTCCGGTCCTGGCACGGGGACTGGCCGCCAAGTGACTTGCAGCACTTCAGGGCCACCTGAAGCGTGAATTTCAATAGCTCGCATTGATTGATTTTCCATCAAAAATTAATTTAATTGTCGTCATTTGACGACAATTAATTTAATGATTTATCAATTAATTGCTAAATTAAAATAAAAAATGTCGCTTTTTAGTATCTATAGATAAAAATTTTTTATCGTTTTGGTTTTCTACAACTGTGCCATGTATTGGCATCATTTATGCTATTGCAAAAATCGGTGTATCCATTCAATCAGGGGGGAGATTGTATGTTTGACGGCCGTTATCAAGCAGTCATTGCCGATACTGTGGAAAGCCGCTCGATCCATTATCATCTGCGTTATCAGGTTTATTGTCTGGAAAAGCAATTCGAGCCTTTGGATCGCTTCGACGATGGCCTGGAGATCGATGAGTTCGATCAACATTCCGTTCACTTCCTGATTCAGCACAAAGCCAGCGGCAGTTGGGTAGGGACTGCCCGCCTGGTAATCGGCGAACCAGCTCAGTTGCCCATGACCAAGATCGCAAGGTTTTCCCTTAAAGGATATGACGTTGGGGGAAAAAGCTTTGCGGAATTATCGCGCCTGTCCATCCTCAAATCGTTCCGCCGCCACGGCGAGCAGCAGCACGTCAGCGAACCCGAAGTCCTGTTGGGGCTGATCCGGGCGGTTAAGGATTACAGTGAGCAGGCCAAGATCGATTATTGGTTGTTCCTGTGCCGGCGCTCGATCATGCGCATCGTCGGCAATCTGGGGATGCATATGGATATCATCGGTGCGCCCTGCGAGCACCGGGGTATCCGCTTCCCCTATCTGGCCACGTTGGCCACTGCGTTCGATGGGATTGCGCAACGATCAATGGCGGTCCATGCCATGTTCTCCCGCAGGCACACCTTAATCCCTTATTCCATCCTCCGGCGGAACTTGCAGAGCTACCGAGCAGAAAAGCCGGCTCTGGCGGCCTGATCGTCACCGAACGCCTGGACAATTTTTTTGATACGCTTTGAACAGGAACGCCATGCCTCTCGCCGACTATGACACCAGAAAGCTCGACAACCCTGTTTATGCCCTGCGCTGCCTGGGCCGGGGAATAGTCTTGCTTGGCCAACCACCGCTGCGCAAATTTGTCCTCATCCCGCTTCTGATCAATCTGATTCTGTTTGCCGGTGCTTTCGGCTTGGCAGGCTATTGGTTCGCTGACTTCCTTGATTGGTTGATCCCCGCCTGGCTCCACTGGTTGCGCTGGCTGCTGTGGCCGCTGTTTGGCGTGGTGTTCGTCCTGATCACCTTGTTCAGCTTTACTCTGATGGCTAACTTGTTGGCCTCACCTTTCTATGCCAAGCTGGCTGAGCGCACCGAAGAATTCCTCACTGGCATCCAGCCGCAACCGCCGGAAGCTGGCTTTGCCAAGGCGGTGATCGGGGAGATGAGGGCGGAATTCAGGCGGCTGGGTTACTTTTTGCTGCGCACCATCCCCTTGGCAGTCCTGACGCTGATCCCTGGGGTGAACCTGGTCGCCCCGTTCCTGTGGCTGGTGTTCAACGCCTGGTTCCTGGGAATGGAGTACACGGCCTATCCCCTGGCCAATCACGGCATCCTGTTTCCGGAAGCCAGGCGACTGTTAGCGCGAGCACGGCTGGGGGAGCTGACTCTGGGCGGCGTGGTGATGCTTGGCGTGGGGATCCCGCTGGTCAACATTCTACTGCCGCCAGCAGCGGTGATTGCGGCGACGCTCTATTTTGTCAATGCGCGCTTAAGATAGGCTCTGCTATCAACTGATCCCCTTGGGCCGTAAGGCCGATCAATCGGACCGGACGTATACTATTGGTGAGGTCCAGACCTTTGGGTGCTTTTATCCGCACGCGCAAATAATGCGGAGTGTAGCCGAAAAAGACCCATTCACCGTCTTTTTCATGGAACTTTTCCCACAATACCGGCTCGATGCGTCCCAGATGCCGTTCTAGGACTTCCCGACGCAAGCGGGCCGCAAGGGCATGTAAGCTGCGGCTGCGCGCTTGTTTGGTCGCTCCCGATACCTGATTCGGAAAGGCCGCCGCCGCAGTTCCTGCGCGCGGAGAATAGGTAAAAATGTGGACGTGGGCAAAGCCGATTTCCTCCACCAACTCCAGGGTTTGCCGAAAATCCGCTTCGGTTTCGCCGGGGAAGCCGACAATGATGTCGGTGGTTAGGGTCAAGTCCGGGCAATGCTCAAGAGCCAGAGCGACCAATTGCCGGAAATCGCGCTTGCGACAGCGCCGCGCCATGCGCTTTAGCACCGCATCAGAGCCGCTTTGCAGGGGAAGATGCAAGTGCGGCATCAGGCGTCGGTTTTGGAACAGCCTGAAAAAACCGTCGGTAAGCTCCCAAGGTTCCAGCGACCCGAGCCTAAGGCGCGGTAGGTCGGTTTGCTCCAGCACCGCTTGGATCAAGTCCTCCAGCCGAACTCCCAGATCGCTGCCATAGCTGCCCAGCTGAACGCCGGTAAGAACCGCCTCTTGGATACCTTCGGCACACAGGGTTTGGATTTCGGCCACCACCTCGGCGATCGGTCGGCTGCGCTCCTCCCCCCGGGCCACGGTGACGATGCAAAAGGTACAACGGTGGCGGCACCCATCCTGGACTTTGACGAACGCCCGCTGGCGGCTGCGGGTGAACACGCTGGTCTCTTCCGCGGGCGCCAAGCCATCCCCTACTAGGTTGCGGGTCAACTCTACCAGTTGATCCTTGTCGCGGTTGACAACTACCAGCTCCACCCCTAAGGCTTCTGCTGCCTCAGACGGATGCAAGGTGGCGTAACAGCCGCTCACTACCAGGCGAGCGTCAGGATTGATGCGCCGCAGCCGGCGGATCAACTGGCGCGATTTGCGCACCGCTTCCTGGGTGACGGCGCAGGTGTTGAGCACCACCACGTCTGCTTGAGTTACTGGGACGACTTGAGCCCCGCTAGCGCGGAAGCGACGCGCCCAGCTTTCTGATTCCGCCTCGTTCAGGCGACAGCCAAGGGTTTCAAAGGCAACTTGCAGCATACTCAAGCGCTGAAGACGAATAGACTGGACCAATGCCAACCAGGACAGAGCAATAAAAAACCCCGGGTGCAACTTTCCTGAAGCGTCCCGGGGCTAGGTTGCCGGAGATGGCAGCGGAGGGAGGAGGGGATAGAGGGCAGATTCGCCACCATCCTACGCGACAACCACGGTCTGAAGTTTGGCATAGCGGAGAATTTTCGATGTGACCCGGTTCACAAAAACTTTAGATCCTCTCTGCCAATTGTTGCGCCAGACCCGTATAAGTCTCAGGCGTCAGAGTCTTTAGACGTGTCTTGACTTGGTCCGGAAGCTCCAGGTTTTCGACAAACGCCCTTAAGGCTTCAGCATCTATCCGGCGGCCACGGGTCAATTCTTTAAGTTTTTCATAGGGCTGTTCGATCCCGTAGCGTCGCATCACGGTTTGGATTGCCTCGGCCAGGACTTCCCAGTTGGCATCCAAGTCCTCGGCCAGGCGGGCTTCGTCCACCTCGAGCTTGGTTAGCCCTTTGAGGGCGCTGTGCCAAGCGATCCGGGTGTGGGCCACGGCAACCCCCAGGTTGCGAAGCACGGTAGAGTCGGTCAGATCCCGTTGCCAGCGGGAGATAGGGAGCTTGTCTGCAAAATGGCGGGCAAGCGCATTGGCGATCCCCAAATTCCCCTCCGAGTTTTCAAAATCGATCGGGTTGACCTTGTGGGGCATAGTAGAGGAGCCCACCTCCCCGGCGACGGTCTTCTGACGGAAGTATCCCAAAGCGATGTACCCCCATACGTCGCGGTTGAAGTCAATCAAAATGGTATTCAACCGACTTAAACCGTCAAACCACTCGGCCAGATAATCGTGGGGTTCGATCTGAGTGGTATATCGGTTCCAGGTCAGGCCCAGCCCCTCCACGAACCGCTTGGCGAGTGCCTCCCAGTCGACTTCGGGAAAGCTCAGATAATGGGCGTTGTAGTTGCCCACAGCGCCGTTGATCTTGCCCAGGATCTCAACTTGCGCCAGCTTTTGCCGGCCACGCCGCAGGCGACAGACGAAGTTGGCCATTTCTTTACCCAGGGTAGTGGGACTGGCCGGCTGGCCATGGGTGCGCGCCAGCATCGGCACAGCCGCGGTACGATGGGCTAAATCGGCAATTGCCTCGATGACCTCATCGATTAAAGGCAACAAAGCCCGGTCGCGTCCTTCCTTGAGCATCAGGCCATGGGCCAGGTTATTGATGTCCTCGGAGGTGCAGGCGAAGTGGATGAATTCGGAGACCTTGGCCAATTCCGGCAAAGCGGCGACCTTTTCCTTGAGAAAATACTCAACTGCCTTGACGTCGTGATTGGTGGTGCGTTCGATCGCCTTGACCTGCATGGCATCGGCCTCGCTGAAGTCGGCGACGATCTCCTCCAAAAAGCGTTTGGCCTGCGGTGACAAAGCTGGAACCTCGGCGATCTTAGGTTCCTCAGCCAGCGCCTTAAGCCAACGGACTTCCACCAGGACCCGGTAACGGATCAGGCCATATTCGCCGAAGATCGGGCGCAACAGGTCGTTTTGATCGGTATAACGGCCGTCGACAGGGGAAAGGGCAGTCATTGCAGAATGCATGGAGCAGGTTCCCTGGTTTGTGATTTAGACCCGATAAAGGATAGGGTATCAATCGTCTCGATCACCCCGCCGCCTAAGGTCAGCTCGCCAGCATAAAACACCACCGACTGACCCGGGGTAATGGCCCGCTGCGGCTGGTCGAAAATGACCCGGAAGCGGTCGGGACTGACCTGCTCCACGAAGCAGGGTTGGTCCGGCTGACGGTAGCGGATTTTGGCGCTGCAGCGGAAGGATCTACCCGGCGGCATCCCGGCCAGCCATTCCATCTGCCCTGCCTCCAGAACCGAATGGAGCAGCAGAGGATGATCGTGGCCTTGGGCGACGATCAGGACGTTACGCGCGAGATCCTTGCCAACCACGTACCAGGGAAGGCCTTTGGTGCCAGCGCGGCCACCGATTCCAAGTCCCTGGCGCTGACCTAGGGTGTAGTACATCAATCCCGAGTGCTCGCCGATTACCTCCCCTTCAGGGGTTTCGATGGGACCAGGCTGGGCCGCTAGGTAGCGCTTTAGGAAATCGCGGAACTTACGTTCGCCGATAAAACAGATGCCGGTGCTGTCCTTTTTGGCATGGTTAGGCAAGCCGGCCTTGGCGGCGATGGCGCGTACCTCAGATTTAGGTAGCTGGCCGATGGGGAACCAGGCCCGCGAGAGGGCTTGCTGACCTATGGCATAGAGAAAATAGCTCTGGTCTTTGTTTTCATCCAGGCCGCGCAGCAGTTCGAACCGGCCATGGTGCCTCAGGACCCGGGCATAGTGACCAGTGGCGATGAATTCGGCACCCAAATCCAGGGCATAGTCCAAAAACGCCTTGAACTTGATATGCTTGTTGCACAGGATATCCGGATTGGGGGTGCGGCCGGCGCGATATTCGGCTAGAAAATGGCTGAACACTGCATCCCAGTATTCGGCAGCGAAGTTCACCGTATATAGCTCGATGCCAAGGCGGTCGCAAACCTTACGTGCATCCTCCAAATCGCGCAGCGCGTGGCAGTATTCGGTGCCGTCGTCCTCGTCCCAGTTCTTCATAAACAGGCCGGCGACTTCATGACCTTCTTCCAAGAGCTTGAGAGCAGCTACCGAGGAGTCCACCCCTCCGGATAGGCCGACGATGATTTTGGTCATCACAGCAACGATTGCAAGATTTCCAAGGGATAGCGGCGGCCGCTGTCATGGGCAGCAACCGATTCTAAGACCAGGGGACTTCTGAGTTTATCCCGCTGCGCATCGATTTCTGCCCGATTCAACCAATGGACGGCAAGGATGCCCTCATCAAGGCGGCGGTTCGGATAGTGTCGGTCGATCTGGCCGGTGAAGGCAAAGCGCAGGAAGGTCAGGGCAGCAGTCGGCACGCGATATAATTGAATAGCTACCAACGCTTCCGGTTCGAAATGCCAGCCGGTCTCTTCCAGCACCTCCCGCATCACCGCCTGGGGCAGGGATTCGCCTTCTTCAAGGTGTCCTGCAGGCTGATTCAAGACTCGGCAGCCGTCGATCACCTCTTCGACCAACAAATAGCGCCCCGCCTGCTCAATCACGGCGGCGACGGTCACATTAGGTTTCCAAACCATGACAGCTCTTCGTAAAATCAACAAAGTAATTTTACTGTATTTCCCCCGCCTGCATCTTGCAAAGCAGATCCTTAGGGAAAATAATGATTTTCAGACTGCCCCTAAAGTAACCACGCCAGGATTGCGCGATGCCCTACGAATTGAAGAACCTGCCTTTTTCCGCCAAAGTTTTGTTCTCCTCTTATCTGATCATCATTGCGATCGGATATTTCGTCGCGCTGCTTCAGATCCTGTTCACCCATGGCTTGGCCGATAGGAAATTCGGATTATCGATTCAGGACATCGTCTACAGCTATTACGGCAATCGCTCAGGCTCCAAGCTAGAAACCATGCTCAACGGCTCGATGCAGCCCTATGCTCCGCCGCAGGAACGGTTTCAGATCATTCAATGGGTGCGTGACGGCGCCTTGCGAACAGAGTATGAAACGGCGATCAGACCCATCATTGAAAACCGGTGTGTGATGTGCCATAGCCCCAACTCCTCCCTGCCTGATTTTACTCGGTTCGAGGAGGTGCAAAAACGCGCCGAGACCGATACCGGCGCCACGGTGCAGTCGCTGGTCCGAGTCACCCATGTGCACTTGTTCGGGATCGCCTTCATTTTCATGTTCGTCGGGGTCATTTTCTGTTTCGCCACCGGCGCACCTGAGCCGTTGAAAGCTTTGGCGGTGGCGATGCCGTTCATTTTTCAACTGACCGACATCGCCTCCTGGTGGCTGACCAAGCTTTCACCTCACTTTGCCTGGCTGGTGATCGCCGGCGGTGCGGGGATGGCGATGTCATTCGTATTCATGTGGATCGTCTCCATATACGAAATGTGGATTCTGCCGCTTAAGCATCGGCCACAGGGCATCCATATCGAGTCCTACCTGCGCCATCTGCGTCCGAATAAGGGGTGAACCTGTGTCGGAGAAAACGGTCGAAAGCCTGGATCGTCCATGGAATTCAAGCAGCTTCGCGGAGCGCTCGATGTCGCAATATAATAATGATGAACAGACCAGCGACAGCGGCACCGGTACGGCGGTCCAAGAGGCCCGACCCAAACTCAAGCAGCCGCCGCTGTACAAAGTGATCTTGCTCAACGATGATTTCACCCCGATGGATTTCGTCGTCGAAGTGTTGATGCGGTTCTTTGCCATGAGCGAGGACAAGGCTACCCAAATCATGTTGCACGTGCATACCCGCGGGGTTGGAGTGTGCGGGGTGTTTTCCAAGGACGTGGCCGAAACCAAGGTGCAGCAGGTCAATGAATATTCCAGGCGCCATCAGCACCCTCTATTGTGTACGATGGAAGAAGCTTAAACTAAGAGCCAAAAGAGTCTCGTCATGCTGAGCAAAGAATTGGAATACTCCCTCAATGCGGCGTTCAAATACGCCCATGACAAACGCCACGAATACATCACCGTGGAACACCTGCTGCTGGCTATGCTGGACAATCCTTCGGCAGTGGAAGTGCTCAAGGCGTGCGGCGGCAATCTGGAACAGCTGCGTCGGGAGTTGGTTCAGTTCCTGGACGAGACCACCCCCCTGCTCGCTCCTGGGATGAACCGCGAGACCCAACCTACCCTGGGCTTCCAGCGGGTTTTACAGCGGGCAGTATTCCACGTCCAATCTTCGGGCAAGAAGGAAGTCACCGGCGCCAACATTTTGGTGGCCATCTTCAGCGAGCAGGATTCGCATGCGGTCTATCTGCTCCACAAACAAGACATCACCCGTCTGGATGTCGTGAATTTTATCGCGCATGGCATCTCTAAGGCCAAAGATGATTCTAGAACCAATACTCCTTCCCAGGATATGGGCGATGTGAGCGAAGAATCCCAGAGCGGCAACGCCGCCGATCCACTGGAAAAATACGCCACCAACCTCAACGAGGCCGCCCGGGCCGGTCGCATCGACCCGTTGATCGGCCGCGAGGCGGAGATCGAACGCACGATTCAGGTCTTGTGTCGACGGCGCAAGAATAATCCTCTTTTAGTGGGTGAGGCCGGGGTTGGCAAGACCGCCATCGCCGAGGGGCTGGCCAAAAAGATCGTCGAGGAGGAAGTGCCCGAAGTCCTCAAAGATGGGGTGATCTACGCGCTCGACTTGGGGGCATTGGTAGCCGGTACCAAGTACCGCGGCGACTTCGAAAAACGCCTCAAGTCGCTTCTGGCCCAGCTCAAGCGACAGCCGGAAGCGATCTTGTTTATCGACGAGATCCACACCATCATCGGGGCAGGCTCGGCCTCAGGGGGAGTCATGGATGCTTCCAACCTGATCAAACCGGTGTTGGCTTCGGGCGAACTGCGCTGTATCGGTTCGACCACCTATCAGGAATACCGCGGTATCTTCGAGAAAGACCGCGCCCTGGCACGCCGTTTTCAGAAGATCGATGTACACGAACCGAGCGTGACCGAAACCTTTGAGATCCTCAAAGGGCTAAAAGCGCGCTTCGAAGAACACCATGCAGTCAAATACACCGAGCAGGCGCTGAAGGCGGCGGCAGAACTCTCAGCCCGCTACATCACCGACCGCCATCTGCCCGACAAGGCAATCGACGTGATCGACGAGGCAGGGGCTAGGCAAAGGCTGCTACCCGAAGCCCAGCGCAAAACTGTGGTCGATACCGAGGAAATCGAGTATGTCGTCGCCAAGATCGCCCGCATCCCGCCCAAGACGGTGTCGGCCAGCGACAAGGACAAGCTGCGAGACTTGGAAAAGAATTTAAAGATGCTGGTATATGGTCAGGACGAAGCGATCGCGGCGCTTGCCTCGGCGATCAAGCTGGCGCGCGCAGGCCTGCGCACCGAATCCAAGCCCATCGGCGCCTTTCTCTTGGCCGGCCCAACTGGCGTCGGGAAAACCGAGGTCACCCGCCAGTTGGCCAGATTGCTGGGGGTGGAGTTGATTCGTTTCGACATGTCCGAATACATGGAGCGGCACACCGTTTCGCGCCTGATCGGCGCCCCGCCTGGGTATGTAGGCTATGACCAAGGGGGGCTGTTGACCGAGGAGGTCAACAAGCATCCCCATGCGGTGCTGCTCCTGGATGAAATCGAAAAAGCGCATCCGGATGTGTTTAACCTGCTGCTCCAGGTGATGGATCACGGCACTTTGACCGACAACAACGGGCGTAAGGCGGACTTTCGCAACATCATCTTGGTGATGACTACCAATGCCGGCGCGACGGAGTCGAGCCGGGCATCAATCGGGTTCACTCCCCAAGATCACAGTTCCGACAGCATGAAGGCGATCGAAAAAACCTTTACCCCTGAATTCCGCAACCGACTTGATGCCATCATCCAGTTCCGGCCGCTGGACCGCAAGACCATTGCTCAGGTGGTAGATAAATTCATCTTTGAACTGGAATCTCAGTTGGCCGAACGCGGCGTGACTCTGCAGTTGACGCCGCAGGCGCGGGAATGGCTTGCCGATCGCGGCTACGATCCCGCTATGGGAGCACGACCGATGGCGCGGGTGATCCAAGAGTATGTCAAGAAGCCTTTAGCAGAAGATTTATTGTTCGGCCGCTTGATCGAAGGCGGACACGTGAGGTTCTATGTCCAGAACGGAGAGCTCAAATTTTTGATTGAGGAGAAAAAGCCGGTAGCACCGGCCTGAAGAGGCGCTGGATCACTTCAGGCGAAAAGTGATCCGGCCTTTGGTGAGGTCATAAGGGGTCATTTCCACTTTGACCCGGTCGCCGGTCAAGATGCGGATATAGTGCTTGCGCATCTTGCCAGAAATATGAGCGGTGATTACGTGCCCGTTGTCCAGTCTCACCCGAAACATGGTGTTGGGTAGGGTCTCGATCACCGTGCCTTCCATTTCGATGACATCTTCTTTAGCCATAATTACCAGGCGTTTTTCTTAAGGTTTATGGGGAAAGACGCCTGGATATTATCATAAGGCTCGCTGCGTGAACCAGCACTCCGAGGATTTCCCCTTTGCCTCTCTGAAATTCGCCAAGCTGGCTTGACGCCAGATAGATTCGATCCAATCTGGCTGTATTTTCCAGTCGCCCGCTTTCAGCCAATTGGCGATCGGTCCTGCCACATCTGGATAGGTGACTTGCACCGCCTGGGATTTGTCTAGCCAGGCAGCGACCCGGTCGATGTCCAGGGTTGACATCGACTCGCCCCAGCCTAGCTTCACCAGGGCCTTGGCGTTGCAGCATTGCTCCCATTGGCCGGCCAGCGGCTTGACGAGGATCTTTTTGCCCGCCTGCAGCGCCTCTGAGACCAGTTCGAAGCCGGCATTGCACAGGACGCCGTTGCAGACCGACAAGGACTGCTGAAAACCTTGGCGCGACAATGGATTCAGGTGGATATGCCCTAGGGCTTGCGGGATTCTTACCTCACCGCTGTAGACCTTAAATTCATATTCTGGAAACCGGTTGAGCAGCCTGAAGACGGCTTCCAGGGATTCGAACGGCAAATACACTAGGATCATCTGGGGATTGACATCGCCTGAAGGCAGGGTTTCCACCAAAGGGGGAAGGATAGGCTGCCCGAACGGGTGCCAATGCAGCCCAAGGCTGATGGGTGCTGGCGCATACCAGCGAAGGAGCATCCGCGCGATCAACCCACCGCGTGCTTTTGGGATCGCATGGCGGAACGCGTATTGATGACCCAGCCCGATCAGGGGTTTGCCGCGGATGAGCGCTGCCCAGGCGCTGATCGGCTCGAAGTCGGTCAGCACCAGGTCGAATGAGTCTAGATCCAGCTTGCCTATAGCGCGGATGAACGCTGCCGCATCCGGGATTTTGGTCAGGGTTCGCAAATGGCTGACCCGGCCGTTGCAGGTAGCAAAAGTCAAACCCTGATACCACCACCAATCCCCAAAGCTCTGCATGTCAAAGAAGCGTTCCCGAGGTCGGCCGGAAAACAGGTATTGCACCTCGATGCCAGCTTCGGCCAATGCCTTCGCCATGATGCGAGCGCGGCTGAGATGACCGTTGCCGGTTCCTTGGACGCCATACAATAGCCTCACAGCGCCACTAGCCAGATTCCGCCCAAAGCGCAGGCACTGCCCATCAATGCGCCGATGACTACGTCGGCAGGATAATGCACCCCCAGAAAGATCCGTGAGATCCCAACCAAAGGTGCCCACAGGAATACCCACCAGGTCGTGACCGGATAAAAATAGGCGCATAGAACGGCGACTAGGAAGGCAGCCGAGGTGTGGCCGGAGGGGAAGCTGAATTCGTCGGCGGGAACGATATGGCTGCGGAAGCCCAAAATCCTAGTCTGCGGCCGGCCGCGCTTGAGCCCGTTCTTGAGTAGAAAGTAAAGTGGCCGCTCTAAGGCGAAGGCGGCCATTCCGGTCGCCAGAAACAGCAGACCCTGCGCAGGTTCCAGCCAGGATAACGAAAGGCCTAAGCCGACGTACCAGACTCCGTCGCCGGTTTTGGAAAGCCAGCGGCTCAAGGTAACCAGCCGGGCATAATGCTTGCGGTGTAACAACCAGACAAACAGGTGCTGATCGTAATAAAGTATCGACTGAATCAGGCGCATCAAGGTCACCATCGGTTTTCATTGTCGAGACCGATAAAATAAGCCGTTCGGATGACGTCACCGTGACCGTTTGGTTAAGGTTTGTTGACAGGGGAAAATTGTGCTGGACCTTAAAGGATTGGCGAAGCTGCAGGACCGATTGGAATGGGTAGGCTCATTCTGGGGTTATTTCTGGCGCCGCTTCAACGAAAGCCACTGTGCCGACAGCGCCGCGGCGCTTTCCTATACCACCTTATTGGCGCTGGTGCCGCTGTTGGCCGTGTCCCTGGGGATCTTTGCCGCCTTTCCTGCGTTTCAAGAGGTCAGCGATCAACTCCTGAACATCGTATTTGAAAACCTCGTGCCGGCGGCCCGAGAGACGATTCAGGAATACATGCGCACCTTCGCCGAGAAAGCCAAGAAGCTCACCGGTCCTGGAATCGTGTTTTTGGTCATCACCGCCCTGATGCTGATGATCACCATCGAAACCTCCCTCAATGAAATCTGGCGTGCTCCGCCTTATCGTGCCCTCCACCGTCGCCTGCTGGTGTACTGGGCAGTGCTGACGCTGGGGCCACTGTTAATCGGTGCCGGGATTGCTGTCACTTCCCAATGGATCGCCATGGCCCATCTCGCGGTGGAAACGGAAACTGAGGGATTTAGCATCATCCTCAGGCTAGTCCCGTTCTTATTGGAGGCAGTGGCTTTCACCCTACTTTATCAGCTGGTCCCTAACGCCCATGTCAAGCTTCGACTGGCGGTTTGGGGTGGGCTCCTGAGTGCAGCCCTGTTCGAGGCCGCCAAGGCAGGGTTTGCTTTTTATATCACCCGGTTTCCCACCTATGAGGCTGTCTACGGTGCCTTGGCGGCGGTGCCGATCTTTTTGGTATGGCTCTATCTGTCCTGGATGGTGACCTTGGTCGGCGCCCAGTTCACCTATTGCCTCCATGCGTTTCGCCATAACGCTAATCTACCCGGGCCGGCGGTTCCCGATCACAATCTAGCCTTGGCCTATACCGTGCTCATGTACATCTGGCAGGGGCAAGAGGCCAACGATCTTTTGGACGAGGCCACGCTGGCACGCCTGGTGCCCGAGATCAGCCCGGTGGAACTGGATAAAGTCCTGGCTGTCCTGCGCCACAATGGCTGGATCGCGCGCGACGAAGAGAACCGCTGGCTGCTGCGCCGCGATCCGCATCTGGCCACGTTATTGGATCTCTATCGTAGTCACCCCTATGTTCTGCCTTCCGTCGGAACCGCCGGCCTGCCTCTCAAGTCCTTGCTCCCCCAAGTGGAAGACGCTATCAACCAAAATCTAGATGTGACCCTGGCAGAGTTATTCGCTGCGGAGAAGGCGTAGCAATCGCCGCACCGGTGTCGGCATGGCGAGTTTGGGAGAATCTTGCGGTGCAAGCCAGCAAGAGGGACGATCATGGAGAAAAGTCAACGATTCGGAGATCTGGGCCAATGCAGGGGTGTAATGCAGAAGATAATGGGTGAAAGCATGACGCTGGGTGGGTAACCAATCCAGACTTTCGGGCCGGATAGCCCATCTCCGGCAATGATCTTCCAACGCCCCACGAGAGTCCCACTGGGGAAACGCCCACAGTCCGGCCCAGATTCCAGTGGGGGGCAGCTGTTCCAGATAAATGCGACCATCCCCGTCACGGAGGAGCAGCCAGTAATTCGATTTGATCGGTTTGGCGTGACGCGGACGAGATACAGGAAGCTGGGCCACTCGCCCGGTTTGATACGCCAGGCAATGGTTCTGGAGCAGGCAATCGGGGCAGCGCGCTCGACTGCGTGTGCATACGGTGGCGCCAAAGTCCATCAATGCCTGGGTGTAGTCAGCACTGCGCTGCCTAGGGAGATAATATTCGCTCAAAGCCCACAGCCGCTGCTCAGTGATGGGTGTATCCAACTGATCATCGATGCCGTGTAAGCGGCTCCACAGACGTTTGACATTACCGTCCAGAATCGGCGCCGGCTGGTCGAATCCAAGACTGAGGATGGCCCCCGCCGTGGAGCGGCCGATACCCGGCAATCTGGACAACGCCTTGAGATCGGCGGGAATCTGTCCAGCGTGCTCGGCAACGAGCATGGCCGCTGCCCGATGCAGATTTCTGGCGCGCGCATAGTACCCTAAACCTGCCCAGTGTTGGAGGATGTGATCAAGTTCAGCTCGCGCCAACGCCTGGACAGTAGGGAATACTGCCATGAATCGCTGGAAATATGGGACCACAGTGCTGACTTGGGTCTGCTGGAGCATGATTTCCGATACCCACACCCGATAGGGGGTGCGGGGCTGTTGCCACGGCAGATCTTTGCGCCCGAACCGGTCGTACCAGGCTAACAAAATAGACTGAAATGTTTCAGGCGATATCAACCCGCAGACCTTTAAGCGGTGTGGTTAAAGAAGAATTTCAAACGAATCCAATTAAGCTTTATGATGTAGCAGCCAATGCCTGGCATCCATTTCAAAAATTAAGAAAGTCAAGAGGAGGTTAGATCATGATAGGCGGGCTTATCGCAGTCGCCATTGCGATCTGGTTCTATCGGACTGCAATCGGAATCCACGACCCCAAACCCTTCCTTTGGGTATTCAACAGCGTGGCGGCTTATTATGTGGTCGTGTTTTTGTGGTGGTTTCTAGCAATCAAGCCGGTCAGCGCCGCTTTCCATCATAAAAGCCAATTCGGTGCCTTGATCTTGATCACCGAGCTTGCCGGCTATGTGTTGGCGGTGCTGGTCGTCTGGTTCATTCACAAACGCTGGGTGGCCAGCGTATCGAGCAAGGCATCCTGATCAAAAAAGCTGTCAGGCATATCGCCTGACAGCTTTATCGCTTTCAATTAAAGCTCCCTAGCGTGAGCCTCCAGGAAGTGTGCCACCCCTTCCGGACTCGGTTTCATGCCCGCTTGGCCAGGCTTCCAATTGGCCGGACATACCTCTCCGTGCTTTTCAAAGAACTGGAGAGCATCGACCATTCGGATCAGTTCATCCATGTTGCGTCCTAGCGGCAAATCATTGACCACCTGATGGCGCACAATGCCTTCTTTGTCGATCAGGAAGCTGCCGCGATAGGCCACACAGACTCCTTCAGCTTCTACATCATAAGCACGGACGACTTGATGACCGATATCAGCCGCTAATGTATAACGGACCGGGCCGATTCCCCCCTTTTCCACCGGGGTGTTGCGCCAAGCATTATGCGTAAACTGCGAATCGATCGACACGGCGATCACCTCAACATTGCGCTTGGCGAACTCTTCCACCCGATGATCCAGAGCAATCAACTCGGTCGGGCAGACGAAGGTGAAATCCAACGGATAGAACACCAAGACGGCATATTTGCCTTTGGTGGCTGCGGAGAAATTGAATTCGTCTACGATCTGGCCGTCGGCCAACACCGCAGGTACCGTGAAATCGGGTGCCTGTTTGCCTACTAATACGCTCATGGAGTCCCTCCTGATTCTAACCTGTGGTTGTCTCGGCCTCCCCAGCAGGGAAGACATGCACGGATCTAATTTTACCCAAAATCAGTCTGAATTACTGCAAGCTGATCTTATGTGAAAAATCAAGTCTTTACAAACCCTTACTGCATTTTGTAACATTCGCAAAAGCTTTGTAAGCTTATCCTTACAAAAAGGGAGGATTTGTAAGCTACGCTTTCTGCTCCCGACTAAAAGAACAACTCAACTTTCAGGTTGGAAGGATATGGCAGAACATAAACACATCACCGAACCAGACCCGTTTGGCTTCCAGGTGCGTATCGTCCGTCGCGGCGTCGAGCACAGTCGATATTTCTCTCACAAGCTCTGGGGCGGTAAAAAAAAGTCCCTGCAAGCCGCCATCCGGTGGCGGGATCAGATGCTGGTCATTCTGAAGGGCAGCCGCACCCGCTTCATGAAAACCCCGTGCAACAAGATTTCCACTGGCATCACGGGGGTCTCGCGCACAATCAAATATGACAAGCGTAAAGATAAGAGTTATTTATGCTATACTGTTTTTTGGATTAAGGACGGCAAACCGCGTAATAAAACCTTCCAGGTTGGCAACGTAAAAACAGTAACCGCTGACCAGGAATTGCACGCCTTCCGGACAGCGGTCCTGTTCCGCAAGTCTTACGAATATGCAATCGATAATGATCGCAACTTTGATGACGCCTTGTTTAGGAACTGGAGAAACAACCGGCTGTATGAATTGCAGGATTCACCGGAAGCAGTCAACGATGAAATTCCCTTGTTTCGATTGAGAGCCGGCGCTTGGCTGGCGGTGCCTTGATCCTTCTCATGCAAAAGAAAACCCCCGGCTAAAAAACCGGGGGTTTCGATATGTTACAGCAATCCTGGAGATTGTGTTTATTCAGACCAGGTCGCAGCATCCCCGCCACGATAAACCGCTTCCCCGCACAGCTCCCGGCCAATCAGGTTGGCAAAGCTGGCAAATACCTGCAGCAG
>FWWM01007606.1_pt1 | contig 21566 bp, 16 predicted proteins | sample 2228351 | NCBI WGS metagenome assembly FWWM01 (sample SAMEA103939774, study PRJEB20133) | metagenome
CATCCCCGAACCTCCCGTCTCCGTCGCGACCGTCGGCCCCACGGCGGCCCGCTGATGGTCGACCGCCGCGCCGCCGTCGCCCTCCTCGGCGCCCTCGGGGCTGCCGTCTTCCTCGCCGGCCTTGAGCTCATGATCACCGCCGTCGCCCTGCCGGCCATCGTGCCCGACCTGGCGAGCTGGCGCGACCTCCGGCGGGCGAGCTGGATCGTGAACGGCTACCTCATCGTCGCCGTCGTCGCCATGCCCCTCGCCGGTCGCCTCGCCGACCGCCTTGGCCCCCGGGCCGTCTTCCTCGGCAGCCTCGTCGCCTTCGTCGTTGGTTCGCTCCTCGCCGGTGCGGCCCAGGACCTGGACGGGCTCATCGCGGCCCGGCTCCTTCAGGCGGCCGGCGGCGGGAGCCTCCTCCCCGTCGCGACGGCCGGAGCGGCCCACCTCTTCGGCGGCGACGCCCGGCCGCGGGCTCTCGGCTTCGTCGGCGGCCTTACCTTCCTCGGCATGGCGAGCGGTCCCTTCGTCGGCGCCCTCGTCCTCGAGCACGTCCACCCGGGTGTCGCCCTCGCACGCCTTGGGCTCAGCGATGGGGTCCTCGTCGACCTCCTCGCTCCGGCCTGGCGCTGGATCTTCTACCTGAACGTCCCCATCGGCCTCGTTGCCCTCGCCTTCGGTTGGGCAGCGAGCGCCGGCTGGCGGCCGCCTCGGACCCAGCATCCGCTCGACCTGGCCGGGGCGACCACCTTCTCTCTCGCCCTCGGGGCGACGATCCTCGGCCTCACCTGGCTTGGAGGCCGGGAACCGGTCCTGGCCGACGTCCTGCCCGCCGGGTTCGGGCTCGATGAGACCACGGCGGGGCTCGGCCTCCTCGGTCTCGCCCTTCTCGTCGGGGTGGGCTTCGCCCTGGTGACCCGACGCAGCCCGGAACCCTTCCTCGACCCGGGCCTCTTTCGTCGGCCGGCCTTTGCCTCCGCCGCGCTCGTCAGCCTCCTGACCGGCTACGGCCTGGCGACGGCGACGATCGGCGGCGCCGTCTACGTCGACCGGGTCCTCTACGGCGGCCCCGAGGCCCAACAGATCGTCCTCGGAGGCCTCGCCGGGGCGACGGCGGTCGGCGCCCTCCTGGCCGGCTTCCTCGTCCGCCGGAGCTCCCTTCGGGCGGTCACGATCATCGGGCTCGCCTGCTCCGTCGTCGCCGTCTTCGTCCTCGGCACGGCCGGCGACCGACCGTCCCTCGCGACCGTCGTCGGTCTCCTCGCCCTCTTCGGGCTCGGCTTCGGCCTGACCGTGACCCCCCGCTCGACGGCGGCCGTCGAGGCGGTGGGCCCGGCCCGCTTCGGTCTCGCCTCGGCGACGGTGACGGTCGCCCGAATGATCGGCATGGCGATCGGTCTGGCCGCGCTGACCGCCTACGGGGCGACGACGATCGAACGGCTCTCGGCCGAGCTCTACGCTACCCCCGAGGCGTACCGGGCCTACATTCCAGCCGAACTTCGCGACCGCCCCCTGAGGGACGGGCTCGTCGTCGAAGCCCTCGAGGCCTGGGCTGCCGGCCGGGCGGCCGAGGTCCTCCGGGAGGTCTTCGTCGTGGCGAGCGGGATCACGGCCCTCGCCATCCTGCCGGCCATGGCCCTCGACGCCGGCCGACGTCGAGGAGAGACGGAGGATGCCGTCGATGACGAACGAACTGCCGCGAGCGAAACGCCCCTCGCCCTCTGACTCGGTCGCCGGGCACTCAGCCGATGCTCTGGGTCCGGGACCGGCGGGCGACGCAGCACGGCCGCTCCCGTCGATGGCCGATCCCGGGGCTCCGGTGCCCGACTCCGGGGCCTCGTCGCCCGCCCTCGAGGCCCGCCGGTCCTCGGAGGCTGCTGACGCGCCGGTCACCGTCGTCCACTGGCTGCCCGACCGGGCCGAACGGACGGCGGGTGAGGCTGCCCTGGCGGGGCTCCCCGACCTCCTGGCCCGGCCCGAGGGGCGAACCTGGATCGATTTGGCCGGGGCGCCCCCGGAGCTCGTGGCGACGACCGCCGAGACCCTCGGTCTCCACCCCCTCGTCGTCGAGGACGTCGTCGAGCGGAACCAGCGGCCGAAGCTCGAGATCACCGACGAGATCGTCCACATCGTCCTCTTCGCCCTCCTCTACGCCGGCGAGACGCAGCTGAGCGAGGTCGACATCGTCCTCGGACCGCGCTTCCTCCTGACGATCCACGATCCGGACTGGCGACCCGACGACGTCGTCGGGCTCCGCCGGGGGCCCGAGCGGCTCCTCGCTGCCGGCCTCGACCTCCTCCTCTGGGCTCTCGTCGACGGGATCGTGGACGGCTACTTCCCGGTCCTCGATCGCCTCGAAGACGAGCTCGACGCCCTCCAGGACGACGTCGTCGACCGCCCCTCGAGCTGGACCCTCCATCGCCTCTTCGTCATCAAGCGCGAGCTCATCGCGGTCCGGCGGGCGATCCTCCCGGCCCGCGAGGTCCTGAACCAGCTCACGAACCGCCAGCTCGAGGCGATCGCGCCCGAGCACGTCCTCTACTTTCGCGACGTCTACGACCACCTCATTCGGGTGACCGACGAGCTCGACACCGACCGGGAGCTTGCGGCGGGGACGCTCGAGGTCTACCTCTCGACGGTGAACAACCAGCTCTCGGCGATCATGAAGCGCCTGACCGGGGTGACCGTCATCCTCGCCGGGGTTGGGGGGCTGGCGGGGATCTTCGGGATGAGCGAGGCCGGGCCGGCCTTGGCGGGGACGGAGCTGGCCGGCTTCTGGTTCGTCGTCGGGGCGATCACCGCCCTCGCCCTCGTCACCGCCGTCGTCCTCCGACGGATCGATTGGATCTAGGAGCGGGCCTCGGCAGCGGTGTCGGGAGGGCGCTCCTCGGGCCCGCCGGCCGCAGCGTGGTGGCGAAGCCGCCCGGCGTTCCCGGTGCCCGGCTCGCGGCACCGAGCGCCGGCCTCAGGTTGCCGACGACCGCCGTCAGCTGCAGACGACCGGCTTCGGGGTGGGGTGGGCGGCGTCGTGGTCGGCGGGCAGCGAGCCGATCGGCCGGGCGACGACCTGGAGCTTCTCCTTCGTGCCCCGCGGTCCCTCGGAGGTCTGGAGCCAGAGCTCCTCGTCGCGGGCAGCAAAGGCGGCGTCGAGGGTCGTTTGGTGACGGCGGACCTCGACGATCTCGTAGAGGAAGAGCTGGTCGTCGCTCGTGTAGACCTGGACGAGCATCCCGAGCATCCGCCGACCGTTGTTCCGCTTCGACTCCTCGAGGAGCGGAAGGAACATGCCGGCCCGGGCGTGGGCGTAGATGTACGTCGCCCCGGGCTCGCCGGGCTGGGAGAGCTCCTGGATGTACATGGCGACGTTGCAGAGGGGGTAGGTGTCTGGTCCGGCCGGCGGCTTGACGACCGGCAAGTCGATCCGGAGGGCTGGGATGACGATCCGGGTGGCGACCCGCTCGCCCGCCGACGGAGACGGGCTGGGCGACCCGGAGGGCGAGGTCGGCGGTGCGGGGCTGCCACTCGGGGTCGGTGGTTCGGGTGAGACGAGCGGCGACGGTGTCGGTGACGACCCGACCTCGCCGGCGACCCCCGGGCTGACGTAGGTGAGGAGCCCGGCCCCGACGAGGGTCACGCCAAGGGCCGTCAGGAGAGCCGGGACGAGGCGACCGAGGAGGGCAGCGACGAGGCCCGAGGAGAGGCGTCGGATCATCGGCCACCCGATCAGGGGCGGCGCTGGACAGAGCGACGCCGGACAGGGCGGTCGCCTGGACGCGGCGAGGACTGACGTTCGTTCATGCGCGCGGCGATCCTAGCAGGCGACCTGCCAGCCGGCCCCGGGCGGTTCGTCCTGGTACCCTGGCCGACGATGCAGCCCCGCCTCGCGGTCGTCGCCGGTTTTGTGGCCGGCGCCATGGTCGGCGTCGCCCTCCTCGCCACGGCCGTCGCCGTCGCCCCGATCGTCGTGCCATCCCTGGCCCCGTCGGGCGGCTCCGCCGCCCCGTCGTCGCCCCCGCCGAGCCCCAGCGGCTCGAGTGCTGCAACGGGACCCGCTCCCAGCGCGGGGCAGGGCGAGGCGACATCCTCGAGCCCGGTTTCGTCAAACGCGCCCTCACCGCCGACCTCGTCCCTCGCTCAGGAGTTCATGGTCGGGGAGACCGCCCCGCCCCTCGTCCTCCCCCAGCTCGGCGGCGGGACGATCGACCTGGCGAGCCTGCGAGGCCGGCCGGTCTGGCTCACCTTCATGGCGACCTGGTGTCCCTCCTGCCGGGAGGAGTTGCCGCGGATGGCCCTCGCCGGGGCCCGCCACGCCGACGAGGGGCTCGTCGTCCTCGCCGTCGACGTCGGCGAGGACGAGGGGACCGTCGCCGCCTACTTCTCCGCGCTCGGTCTCAGCTTGCCCGTCGGCCTCGACCGGGATGGTGCGGCGATGCGTCGCTGGCGGGTCCTCGCCCTACCCGTCCACTTCTGGGTCGATGCCGACGGCGTCGTCCGCTTCGGTGCCTTGGGCGGGGTTGGCCCCGACGTCCTGGCGGAGGGGCTCGGGACGATCCTTCCGGGTGGGAGCGTTGGCCCGTGAGAGGGTCCGCCCTCGTTCGAGCGCGGACCCTCCTTGACGAGCTCCTCGAGCTCGACCGTCGGTGTCCCCTCCTCGTCGTCGTCGACTTCGATGGGACGATCGCCGAGATCGATCCCCATCCCATGGGCGCGACGATCCTCCCCCTCGCCCGCCGCGCCCTCCGGCGCCTCGGCGCCATCGCGAGCGAGCGGCCGGATCGGCTCGTCGTCGCCATCCTCTCGGGGCGGACGGCGGCCGACGTCGCCCGCCGGGTGCGCGTCGGCGGCCTCCTCTACCTCGGCAATCACGGCAACGAGAGCGGCTCGCTGCCGCGACGGTCGCCGGCCGAGCGGCTGGCCGCGGCTCCCGAACCCGAGCTCGCGCCCTTCGTCGAGCGAGCCAGCCGACTCGGCGAAGGGGTGGCAGCCGAGCTGGCTCGGGTCTGGGCGGGCGAGGGCGCCGGCCCCCTCGAGAGCGCGGCACGGGCCGCCCGCGCCGTCTCGGCGCCCGGCGAGCTCCGCTCCGAGGGCGAGTCTCCTCCCGAGGACGAGTCTCCTCCCGACGACGGACCTCCTCCGCCGCCGTGGTTCTACGTCGAGGACAAGGGCCCCGCGGTCGCCTTCCACTACCGGGCCGCACCGGACGCGGCGGCCGCCCTGGCCGCCCTGGACCGAGCGATCGCCCGCGCCGCCGAGGCCGGGCTGACGGCTGGCTTTCGGCGCCTCGACGGCCGCCTCGTCGTCGAGTTCCAGCCGGAGCGGACGATCGACAAGGGGGAGGCGGTCGCCCGCCTCATCGACCGGTTCGGTCCCGGGGGCGCCGTCGTCCTCGGCGACGATCGGAGCGACGCCCTCGCCTTCGCCGTCGTCCGGGAGGCCCGCCGAACCGGACGCCTCGCCGCCGGGCTCGCCGTGGCCGTGGAGGGCGGCCGGGAGGTGCCGCCGGAGGTGCGGGCGGCGGCCGACCTCGTCCTGCCCGAACCGATCGACGCCGCTCGCCTCCTCGCCCACCTCGCGGGACGGCTCGAAGGGCGGTCGTGAGCGAGGGCGCGACGACGGATCGGTCGCTTCGGAGGCCGATGAGGCGGCGCCGGGTGCCGCCGCCGCGTGCGCGCGCCGCGCCCCGCTGACCCGGCGCAGCCGAGAGCGGCCCGTCCTGCGCCCCCCGGGGCGGATCTCGCTGCCACGGGGCGGATCTCGCGGCCCCCGGAACCCCGGACGCCGACGGCGACCTCGTGCCTTACTCGATCGGCACGTCGGCCCGGCGCACCTCGTCCCGGAGGCGGCGCGACGGTGGCCGTTGGCCGCGCCGGACGGCGATGAGGTCGCGGAGCTGGCGGGCGAGCCACCAGCGAATGTCCTCCTCTCGAACCGAGGCCCGGAGACGACGAATCCTTCCCCGTCGTTCGTCGCGAGGCATGGCGAGGGCCCGCTCGATGGCCGCCGCCGTCCCGATCACGTCGGCCGGGGCAACGAGGAGGCAGTCGTCGGCGAGCTGCTCGGCGGCGCCGGCCGTCTCGGAGAGGACGATGACCGGGTCGCGCTCGCCGACGAGGACCGCCTCCTTGGCGACGAGGTTCATCCCGTCCACGACGGGGTTGACGACGACGACGTCGGCAAGACGGAGGGCGGCGATCGCCATCGCGTAGTCGGTCCCGTCGGAGATCCAGATCGGGGCCTCGTCGGGATCGGCGAGGCCGTTCACCCGGGCCACGACCTCCCGGACCGCCGCGGCGTAGGCGGCATATTCGGGGATCGCCGTACGGGTCGGTGCCTGGACGGCGAGGAAGCGGGTCGTCTCCCGGAGGTCGGGCCGTCGCTCGAGGAGCTCCTCGTAGGCGAGGAAGCCCCGGAGGGCGTTCTTCGACGGCTCGATCCGGTCGGCGCGGACGATGAGGCGCGGGTTGCCGGCTCGGGCGAGGCGTTCGGCCAGGCGGGCGACTCGTTCCTCCACGGCCTCGGAGTGGGCGAAGCGGGCGAGACCGACGGGGTCGAGGGAGATCGGGTAGGAGCGGACGCGGATCCGCCGGTTTCGCCAGCGGATGCTCCGCCCGTCGCGGTCGACCCGGGCGTCGCGGACGAAGCTCGCCACGGTGTCGAGGAAGTGGCTGGCGTAGCGGTCGGTCTGGAGGCCGACGATGTCGCAGGCGAGGAGACCCTCGCAGATCGCCCGCCGGAGTCCGGCCGGGAGGACCTGCCAGACGCTGTCGGGAGGCCAGGGAACGTGGGTGAAGTGGAGGATCGTCGCCTCCGGCCGGAGCTCACGGATCCGGGCTGCGGCAAGGTAGAGGTGGTAGTCCTGGAGGAGGACGACGGGGGCCGGATCTCGTCCGGCGGCCTCGACGGCGGCCTCGGCGACGGCGACGTTCACCGGTCGATAGCCGGTCCGCCAGGCGTCGAGGAGGGCGCCGTCGACGATCGGGCCATAGGGGAGGGCGTACATCTGGTGCTGGAGGAACCAGAGGAAGGGGTTCGCGACGACCTCGTAGTGGGGGAGATAGATCTCGTCGGGGACGTCGACGTAGCGGAGCCGGACGTCCTGGTCGGGCATCGCCTCGGCGAGGAGGCTTCGGACGGCTCGGGCGAAGGCGCGAACCCGGGCCGGGCGCGAGCGGAGGGGGAGGTGGGTCCGGGCGAGCTCGAAGGCGACGAGTCGGTCGGCCGGGTTGGCGGCGACGGCGACCCAGGTGATCGGGGCGTGGCGGCCGAGCTCCCCAAGGGCAGTCACGAGGCCGCCTGCCCCGCGCTGACAGCGGAGGCCATCAGGAGCCTCGGGGTCGAAGCTGAAGGTGAGGGGGCCGCGGTTCGAGGCGACGATGAGGCGCCGGCCACGGCCGAGGAGCTGTTCGACGAGCGCCGCCGTCTGACCGGACATCGCCGCGATTGTCGCAGATGAGGAGGACCCCCTGCCGACCGGCCAGCGCCGGATCGCCACCGACTGGCCCGTAGCGGCTACCATCGCCGACCTGCTTCTCATGCCCCTCGGGCGAGCCTGGTCGAGTGGCGAAGGCGCGCGGCTCGGAGGAGGCAGGCGCAACCCGCCGCATCCGCCCTCGGGCGAGCCGCCGTCTGACGGGCCGCTGCCCTTGGAGAGGGACGTTCTTCGGGTGGCCTCAGACCGTCCCCTGGGGCGGCACCTCTGCCATCTTCTCGCCAGGTGAGCACCGTCGGGCTTCCCGGCGCGCTGGACCCGGCCGCTCGCTGTCATTCGCTCATGCAGTGGGCATTTGTCTCCCTCGAGGGCCCGAGTCACGCACGGCTTGTGCCCGGGGAGAGGGAGCGCCTCGGCCTTGACCGGGCCCCGCCGACTCGAAGCTGACAGACGCTCACCGGGTGGGCGTTTGTCAAGCTGACGGGGCCGAGCGTCGGCGGCTTCCGGCGCGGAGCCGGCTATGCCCCCTGATCCCGAGCGTGGTACCCGGACCAGCGGCCCCCGCCGCACCCCCTCGGGCCCCCGAGCGGCCCAGTCGCGCTCGTCTCATGGGAAGATGGCAGAGTTCCGCCGCCGGTGGACGGGGCCTCGGCTGGGGGAGAACCCGGCCGAGGTGGGAGAGCTCCTCCGAGGCGGGCAGAGGTCGTCTCAGGCGGGAGAGCCCGACCGAGGGGAGTGCCCCCGAGCTGAGCGGGCACGGATGGTCCGAGGGATCGGCCGAAGCAGGAGAGTCCGGCCGCCGCTGCATGCGGACTCGGCCGAGAGCGGCCCGACCGAGGGGAGTGCCCCCGAGCTGAGCGGGCACGGCCGGGTCCGAGGGATCGGCCGAAGCAGGGGCGCTCGGCCACTGGTCGATGGGGGCCTCGCCTGAGAGGAGTTCGCCCGAGCTGGGGTGCTCGCCGGAGGTCCCCGACCCCGCGCCAGAGACGCCCCAACGTGCCCGACCGAGCCCCGAGGCGCCTGATCCCCCGCGCGGCCCGCCCGCCTCAGAGCAGCGCCCGAGCCGCCTCGCGGACCGAATCGAGGACCGGCCCGGGCAACAGCCCGAGGACGACCGTCAGGACCCCCGTCACCGCCAGGCCCGTCCAGAGGAGCCGTCCGTGGCGAACTGCCGGGACCTCGCCCGCCGGCTCCCGCATGTACATGTAGACGACGACCCGGAGGTAGTAGAAGGCCGCCGCCGCCGCATTCAGGACGGCGATGACGGCGAGCCAGGCGATCGCCCCACCCGCCTGGACCGCGGCGAGGATGACGTACGCCTTGGCAAAGAAGCCCGCCGTCGGCGGGATCCCGGTCAGGGAGACGAGGAAGAGGGTCATGAGGACCCCGAGCCACGGCTCCCGCCGACCGAGCCCGGCGAAGGTGTCGAGGGCGCTCGTCACCCCCGGCCGACGCTGGAGGGCGGCGACGACGGCGAAGGCGCCGAGGTTCATGAACGTGTAGGCGGCGCTGTAGTAGAGGAGCCCCTCGAGGCCCTCGACCCGTCCCGCCGCGTAGGCCGCCAGCCCGACGAGGATGTAGCCGGTGTGGGCGATCGAGCTGTAGGCGAGCATCCGCTTCACGTTCGACTGGGTCAGGGCGACGAGGTTGCCGAGGCTCATCGTCAAGACGGCGAGGACGGCAACGACCCCAAGCCAGTCGGCCCGGAGCGGCCCAAGGGCCTCGACGAACAGGCGGAGGATGATGGCGAAGGCCCCGACCTTCGGCCCGACCGAGAGGTAGCCGGTCACCGGTGTCGGCGAGCCCTGGTAGGCGTCGGGCGTCCAATAGTGGAAGGGAACGGCGGCGATCTTGAAGGCGACCCCCGTCGTCATGAAGGCGAGGCCGAGGGCGAGACCTGGGGCGATCCCCCCGCCGGCGACGAGGGCCGCCAGAGCCTCGGCGACCCCCGAGACCCGGGTCGTCCCCGTCAGACCCCAGGCGAAGGCGAGCCCGAAGAGGAAGATGGCGCTCGAGAAGGAGCCGAGGAGGAAGTACTTGATCGCCCCCTCCGTCGCGTAGGCGTCCCGCTTCGCGAAGCCAGCCAGGAGGTAGCCCGGCAGGACCATGAGCTCGAGAGCGAGGAAGAGAACCAAGAGGTCGGTCGAGCCGGCGATGAGCATCGCCCCCGAGAGGGCGAAGATGAGGACGGCGGCGAACTCGGCGAGGGGCAGGTCGCGGGGCTCGAGGTAGTCCGGCGCAAAGACGATCGTCAACGCCGCGATGGTGACGAAGAGGAGGTCGAGGAAGGTCGTCAAGCCGTCGACGGTGTACGCCCCGGCGAAGGCACTCGCCTCGCTCGTCCCCGTGGCGAGGACGAGGAGCGCGACGAGGCCGAGCCCACCGAGGGCGACCGCAAGGGCCGGCCGGGACCGTCCCGGGGCGACGAGGTCGACGAGGAGGACGGCCGAGGCGACCCCGACGGTCGCGATGACCGGGGCGAGGGTGACGACGTCGGTCCAGAGCATCGGCCCCTCCTCAGCGCCAGAGAGCGAGGTCGAGCCCATGCCCGGCGACGGCGGCGAGGGTCGCCTCGACGGAGCCCGAGATGAGGCCGAGCAGGAGGCCGGGGAAGAAGCCGAAGACGACGACGAGGGTCGCCAGCGGGACGAGGGTCAGGGTCTCGACGGGCCGCATGTCGACGAGGTGGTGTCCGAGCCGCCGGAGGAAGTCGGAGAGCTCGCCGAAGGCGATCCGCTGGAAGAGGAAGAGCAGGTAGGCGGCGGCGAGGATCATGACGAGGGCCGCCGCGGCCGCCACGGGCGGGGCGACGACGAAGGTCCCAACGAGGACGAGGAACTCGCCGACGAAGCCCGACAGCCCCGGCAGTCCGCCCGAAGCGAAGACGAAGAAGCCGAGGACGGCGGCATAGAGCGGGAGCCGGTTCGAGACCCCGCCGAGGTTCGCGATCGTCCGGTCGTGGGTCCGCTCGTAGAGGACCCCGACGAGGAGGAAGAGGGCGCCGGTGATGAGCCCGTGGTTGATCATCTGGAGGATCGCCCCCTGGAGCCCCTGCTCGTTGAAGATGAAGATGCCGAGGGTGACGAAGCCCATGTGGCTGACCGAGCTGTAGGCGACGAGCTTCTTGAAGTCGGGCTGGACGAGGGCGACGACGGCCCCGTAGAGGATGGCGACGAGGGAGAGGGCGATGATCGCCGGGGCGAGGGCCCCGGCGGCAGCGGGGAAGAGGGGCAGGGCGAAGCGGATGAAGCCGTAGCCCCCGAGCTTGAGGAGGATCCCGGCGAGGATGACCGAGCCCGCCGTCGGCGCCTCGACGTGGGCATCCGGGAGCCAGGTGTGGAAGGGGAACATCGGGACCTTGATGGCGAAGGCGAGGAAGAAGGCGAGGAAGGCGGCGAGCTGGAAGCCGGGCGCGAAGCCACCGGCGGCGGCGAAGTCGCGGAGGACGAGGAAGTCGAAGGCGCCCGTCCAGCTCCCCGTCGCTGCCTGGTAGGTCCAACCCGTGGCCAGGATGGCGACGAGCATGAGGAGGGAGCCGACGAGGGTGTAGAGGACGAACTTGATCGTCGCGTAGATCCGGTTCGCTCCGCCCCAGATCCCGATGATGAGGTACATCGGGACGAGGACGAGTTCCCAGAAGACGTAGAAGAGGAAGAGGTCGAGGGCGAGGAAGACGCCGACCATGCCGACCTCGAGGACGAGGAAGGAGATCATGTACTCCTTCACCCGCTCCTGGATCGGCCCGAAGCTGGCGAGGATGCTGATCGCCGTCAGGGTCGTCGTCAGGACGACGAGGGCGATGGAGAGTCCGTCGACGCCGAGCTTGTACTGGATCCCAAAGAGGGGGATCCAGTCGACGGCTTCGACGAACTGGAAACCGGGTCGGTCGGGGAGATAGCCGATGAGGACGAAGAGGGAGAGGACCCAGGTCAAGATCGCCGTCGCCAGGGCGATGCCGCGGACGGCACCGACGGCCGTTCGGGGCAGGAAGGCGATGACGAGGGCCCCGACGAGGGGGAGGAAGGTGACGGCCGAGAGGATCGGGAGGTCGCTGATCGTCATCGCCCTAGCGCCCCGCCACGAGGAGGAAGGAGCCAGCCATGAGGAGGAGCCCGACGGCGATGCCGAGGGCGTAGTTCTGGACCCGGCCCGTCTGGATCCGGCGGAGGCCCCGGCCGAGCTCCACCGTCAGGAGGCCGATCCCGTTCACCGTCCCATCGACGACGACCCGGTCGAACCACCAAGCCGCGGCGGCGACCCGCCCGCCGAGGACGATGAAGAGGAGGTGGTTGAGGTCGTCGAACCACCACTTGTTCAGCGAGGCCCGGTAGAGGAAGCGGGTCAGCCCGTTTGCCTCGGCGAGGGCCGTCACCCGGGCTGGATCCGGCGCCCGCCGGAAGATCCACCACTCGACCCCGAAGAGCCGCCAGGCGGCGAGGACGCCGGCCACGGCGACGACGACCGAGGCGAGGATGAGGACGCCGTCGATCCCGAAGAAGGCGAAGGAGGCGTGGGGTCGGGCGAGGAGCTCCTCGGCTTCGTGGAAGACGGGCCCGAGCCAGTGGGCGATCGTGCTGTCACCGAAGGGGAGCCCGACGACGAGACCGAGGAGGGCCGATGGGATGGCGAGGAGGACGAGGGGCACGACCATGACCGCCGGTGACTCATGGATCCGATCCCAGAGCTCGGCCGGTCCTCGGTAGCTGCCCCAGAACGTGAGGCCCATGAGTCGGAACATGTAGAAGGCGGTCATCAGAGCGACCCCGATCCCGATCGCCCAGACCCAGGTGAAGCCGAACTTGAAGGACTCGCCGAGGATCTCGTCCTTCGAGAAGAAGCCAGCCAGAGGCGGGATCCCGGCGATGGCGAGGGAACCGACGAGCATCGTCGCGTAGGTCCAGGGGATCTTTCGCGCCAGGCCGCCCATCTTCCGCATGTCCTGCTCGTCCGCGACGGCGTGGATGACCGAGCCGGAGCCGAGGAAGAGGAGGCCCTTGAAGAAGCCATGGCTCATGAGGTGGAAGATCGCTGCGCTGAAGGCTCCGACCCCCAGGGCGGCGAACATGTAGCCGAGCTGGGAGACCGTGGAGTAGGCGAGGACCCGCTTGATGTCGGTCTGGGTGAAGGCGATCGAGGCGGCAAGGAGGGCGGTGAAGATCCCGACGGCGGCGACGACGACCATCGCTTCCGGGCTGTGGGCGAAGATCGGGTTCGCTCGGGCGACGAGGTAGACCCCGGCGTTCACCATCGTCGCCGCATGGATGAGGGCCGAGACTGGGGTCGGACCCTCCATCGCGTCCGGGAGCCAGACGTGGAGCGGGAACTGGGCGCTCTTGCCGACGGCGCCGCAGAAGAGGAGGAGGGCGATGAGGGTGATCGTCCCGTGGTCGAGCTCCCCGATCCGCTCGAGGCTCGTCCGGATGTCGAGGGTCCCGAGGCTGGCGAAGATCGCCATGATCCCGAGGGCGAAGCCGACGTCGCCGACCCGGTTGACGATGAAGGCCTTCTTCGCCGCCAGGGCCGCGCTCCGGCGCCGATACCAGAAGCCGATGAGGAGGTAGCTGCAGAGACCGACGAGCTCCCAGGCGACGAAGACGACGAGCCAGCTGTCGGCCATGACGAGGAGGAGCATCGAGACCATGAAGAGGTTCAGGTAGGCGAAGAAGCGCCAGAACCCCGGGTCGTGGCCCATGTAGCCGATGCTGTAGACGTGGACGAGGAGGCCGATGGTCGTGACGACGATGAGGAGGCAGGCCGTCAGCTGGTCGACGAAGAGGCCGGCCGTGACCTGGAAGGAGCCGGCCGGGATCCACTCCCAGAGGGTGACCCCGTGGCCGTGCTCGCCGAAGGGCGCCGAGCCACCAAGGGCCGCAGGGACGATCGCCATCGCCGCCAGCCAGGAGCCGAAGACGGCCCCGACGGGGACCCAGAAGGCCTGCCTGCCGAGGCGACGGCCGATGAGGGCGGTGACGACGAAGCCGGCCAGGGGGAGGCCGACGATGAGCGGCAGGAGGAGGTCGACGGTCTGCGGGTCCATGGCTCGCAGCTCAGCCTCGCATCGCGTCGTACTCGTCGACGAGCGGTGTCCGCCGGTTGCGGTAGATGGCGATGACGATCGCCAGCCCGACCGTCGCCTCGGCCGCGGCGACGCCGAGGACCATGAGGACGATCGCTGCGGCGTGGGCGTTCAGGGGCGGCACGAAGGCCCCGAAGGCGATGATCGCCAGGTTCACCGCGTTCAGCATGAGCTCGATCGACATGAGCATGCTGATCGCGTTCCGGCGGGCGAGGAAGCCAAAGGTCCCGATGGCGAAGAGGAGGCCCGCCAGGACGAGGTAGGCGTCGAGGGAGTGGCTCACGGCTCCGAACCCTCCTCGCGTCGGGCGAGGAAGACCCCGCCGACGACGGCCGCGAGGAGGAGGACGCCGACGACCTCGAAGGGGAGGATGTAGTCGCTGAAGACGAGGGCGGCGAGGGCCTCTGTCGCCGTCGCCAGCCGCTCCGGGACCGCCCCCCAGTCGGTCGCCACGACGGCCAGGGCGACGACGACGGCGAGGCCGAGGGCGAGGACCGCCGCCGGCAGGGCCTGGGACTGGAAGACGAGGCGGACCGGCCCCGCCTTCGTCTGGGTCAGCATGATGGCGAAGAGGATGAGGACGCTGATCGCGCCGATGTAGATGAGGACCTGGGCGGCGGCGATGAGGGGCGCCCCGGCCAGGGCGTAGAGGCCGGCCAGGGCCCCGAAGCTGACGATCATCGCCAGGCCGCAGCGGATGATGTCGCGCATCGTCACGACGAGGAGGGCGGAGCCGAGGAGGGCCCCGGCGAAGACGACGAAGAGGACGTCGTCCCAGCCCACCCCGATGATCGGGACCGTCTCAGGGATCGCCACGCAACCTCCCTCGCTCTCAGTCGGCGGATCGGCCGCCGCCACCCGCTCGGCCGTCCATCACCGTCGTTCGGTTCCGTTGCCGTGCCCGTTTCGCTGTCCGTCGCCGCTCGCGGCCCCGGCCAGGACCGCCGGCAGGACCGGCAGGAGCCGGTCGGCCTCGAGGAGGCGGCCTGCGGCCCGGGCCCGCTCCGCCCAATCCCGCTCGCGCCGGATGTACGTCGCCTCGGTCTCCCGGTTCACCGCCGCCAGGGCGATGAGGTCGATGAGCGGCTCCTCGCGCGAGGTGTGGGCGAGCTCGAACTCGTTGCTGTGGCGGAGGGCGTCGTAGGGGCAGGCGTCGACGCAGATCCCGCAGAGGATGCAGCGGCTCTCGTCGACATCGTAGCGGGTCAGGATCCGCGGCTTCGGCATGAGTGCCCCCGTCGGGCACGTCTCGGCGCAGCGGCCGCACGACACGCAGGGGGTGTCGTTCAGGCTCATGTCAAGGGGCGTCGTGACGAGGGTGTCGAAGCCGATCCGCATGAAGTCGTAGCAGGCCGCCCCGACGACCTCGGCGCAGACGTTCGCGCAGCGGCCGCAGTCGATGCAGCGGGACGGCTCGCGGAGGATGAAGGCGTGGCTGTCGTCCCGGAGGTAGTCGTGGTTCGTCCCCGTGAAGCGGTTCTCGGTCACGCTCCGGTAGCCGGCCCCGAAGTGGTGCTGGGGTTCGAGGGTTCGGAGGGTCGTCCCGTACTCGATCCCGAGGCGGCGGAGGTCGCAGTAGCCGATCGCTTCGCAGGTGCACTGGAGGCAGCGGGTCGACTCGGCGACCGCCTCCTCGCGGCTGTAGGGGATCTCGTACTCGACGTAGCTCTTGTTCCGGACCTCCGCCGGCAGGGCCCGGAGGCGGCGCCGCGGCTCCTTCGGCTCGCCCGTGAAGGGGACGATGGAGAGGAACTCGGGCTGGGGCTCGGCCAGCTGCTGCCGGGTGCGGACCGCCGAGAGGTCCTCGCCTCGGAGGTAGGCGTCGATGGCGTAGGCCGCCCGCCGGCCCTCGGCGACGGCCTGGACGACGGTCGAGGCACCGATCCGGACGTCGCCGGTCGCGAACACCCCTGGCCGCCCGGTCTCGAAGGTGACGGCGTCGGCGTAGAGGCGGTAGCGCCGGGCTTCGAGGCCGGCGTTGCCCGGCGCCGAGAGCCAGTCGAGCTGCGGGCCCTGGCCGATGGCGAGGAGGACGCGGTCGCAGGGGATGACGAACTCCGTCCCGGGCGCCGGCTCCGGTCGCCGACGCCCCGAGGCGTCGGGCTCGCCGAGGCGCATCCGGATGAACTCGACCCCGCTGACGTGGCCGGCCTCGTCGGTCAGGATCCGGACAGGCCCGGCCTGGAAGATCGTCGTCACCCCCTCCTCGATCGCCTCGTGGACCTCGTTCGCCGCCGGCATGTCCTTCATATCCCGGCGGTAGACGAGGGTGACCTCCTTGGCGCCCTGGCGAACCGAGGTCCGGACGCAGTCCATCGAGGTGAAGCCGCCGCCGATGACGACGACCCGCTTCCCGGCGTGGCCCGGGTAGGGGAGGCCGAGGGTCGCCGTCCGGAGGTAGTCGAGGCCGTCGATGACCTCGGGGGCGTCCTCGCCGGGGATGCCGAGGCGGTTCGGCTCGTAGCAGCCGATGGCGACAAGGATGGCGTCGAAGCCCTGGAGCTGGAGGTCATCGAGGCTGAAGTCCCGGCCGAGCGCGGCGTTGCAGACGACCCGCGCCCCGAGCCGGGTCACCGCCTCGTACTCCGCCTCGAGGATCTCGACCTTCGGCAGCCGGTACTGGGGGATCCCGTAACGGAGCATCCCGCCAGGGGCCGGGTCGCGCTCGAAGACGGTCACCTCGTGACCGGCGATGGAGAGGTAGTAGGCGGCGCTCATCCCGGCCGGGCCCGAGCCGATGATCGCGACCCGGCGGCCCGTCTTCGGCTGGAGCTCGAAGGGGACGGGCGGGTCGATCCCCTCCTCGAGCATCTCGCGGAGGACGACGTCGCCGTGCCAGCGGTGGCTGTCTCGGATGGCGATTGCCTCGTCGACCTCGTCGCGTCGGCAGTGCTCCTCGCAGGGCGCCGGGCAGACGCGGCCGAGGATCGAGGGGAAGGGGATCGTCCGCTTGAAGATCCGGGCCCCCTCCCGCGGGTTCCCCTCGGCGTTCGCCTTGAGGAAGCCGGGGATGTCGATGTGGCTCGGGCACTTGTTCTGGCAGGGCGGGAGGCAGTAGGCGTTGTGGTCGGAGAAGATGAGCTCGAGGTTCGTCCGTCGGAGGCGGCGGAGGGCGTCGGTCTGGGTCCGGACGACCATGCCATCCTCGGCCTGGCGGGAGCAGCTGATCGGCGGATAGGCCTCGCCCTCGACCTCGACGACGCACATCCGGCAGGCGCCGAAGCCGGGGAGCTTCGCCTCGTAGCAGAGCGTCGGGATCTCGATCCCGTTCGCTCGGCAGACCTCGAGGATCGTCTGGCCCTCGGTCCCCTCGACGAGGCGGCCGTCGACCTCGAGCCGGATGACCGGGCTCCGGACCGGACGCTGGGGGGCCTGGGTCGTGATGAGCCGCTCGGCGACGGAGTCGTCGAGCGGCGTCGTCGTGTCGAGCCGAGCCGGGAGGTCGGGCCGGTTGTCGGGTCGGCCCGGGCTCGGCGCTGACGGCGCCGGGAGACGGTCGGGGCGTGCGATCAGGTCGGTCATCGAGCGTCCTTCAGGAACCTCGACCGGCGGCGACCGCGATGGGACGGCAGACGCCCGCCGGGCACGAGCTGCGGAGGAGGTGGTCGTCGAGCTCGGCGCGGAAGTATCGTAGCGTGCTCGTCAGGGGTAGGGTGGCGAGACGCTCGTGGTCGCAGAGGGCCGAGGCGACGACATCCGCCGCGAGGTCGGCCGCGAGATCGAGGTCGGTCGGGCGAGGCCGACCGGTCGCGACCCGCTCGACGATCTCGAAGAGGCGGCGGGTCCCGATCCGGCAGGGGATCGTCTTCCCGCACGCCTCGGCCGAACAGAAGCCAGTGAGGAGGCGGGCGAGGTCGACGACGCAGCTCCGCTCGTCGGCGACGACGACCGAGCCCGAGCCGAGGTGGGCCCCGGCTGCCCGGAGGGGTCCGGGGAGGTACGGCGTGTCGAGGAGGTCGGGCGGCAACAGGCCGCCCGATGGCCCCCCGACGAGGAGAGCCTTGAGCGTGTGGCCGGGACCAACGCCGCCCACGAGGTCGACGAGCTCCCGGAGCGGGATCCCGGTCGGGACCTCGGCGATCCCCTCGTCGACTGGCCCGCGGAGGGCGACGAGCCAAGTCCCGGGGAGGGTCGGGTCGCCGAGGGTGGCGAAGGCGCTCGGGCCGTGGCGGAGGATCCAGGGGACGAAGGCGATCGTCGCCGCGTTGTTCACGACCGTCGGGGCGCCGAAGAGGCCGCGAACGGCCGGGTAGGGTGGCCGTTGCTCGGGCTGGCCTCGCTTGCCCTCGAGGGCCTTGAGGAGGACCGTCTCCTCGCCGAGCATGTAGGCGCCGCTCACCGGGGCGACCCGAACCCGAATCGGCTGGCTCGATTCGAGCGCGTCGGGCCCGAGGTAGCCGGCTTCCTCGGCCGCGGCGACGGCCTTCTCGACGGCCCGCCGCGCCTCGCTTGCCTCGGCCCGGACGGCGATGATCGCCTCCTCGGCACCGACGGCGAAGGCGGCGATGGCGGCCCCCTCGACGACGGCGTATGGGTCCCGCTCCAGGAGGGTCCGGTCGGTTCCACTCGCTGGATCGGCGCCGTAACCGTTGACGACGACGAAGCGTCGATCGGCCGGCCCCTCGGCGACGATCCGCCACTTCTCGGCGGCGGGGAAGCCGGCCCCGCCCCGGCCCCGAAGGCCCGAGTCGGCGAGGGTCGCGATCGTCGCCGTCGGGCCCAGGTCGCGAACGACCTTCCGCAGGGCGGCGAAAGCGCCGTCGCGGAGGGCGGCGGCGAGATCGGTCGGGTCCTCTGCCGCCCGGGCGAGGAGGACCCGCGGCCACGAGGTCGGGGTGGAGAGGAGGCGGGTCATCGCTCCCCAGCCTCGCGAGCTCCGAGGGCGGCCGTCAGGGCGGCGAGGTAGTCGGCCTCGCTTGGGCGTCCCTCGAGGGAGAACGGACGGGCACGGCGGGACTCAGCAGGCCTCGCCTCGCCCGCCGCGAGCCTCGCCGCCGACGCGGTCGTCTCCGCTTCGGTCCCCGGTGGCTCCGGCGGAGAGAACCGGAACTGGCGGTAGTAGGAGGCGGTCCCGTAGATCATCGCGTACCAGGCCCCCGTCGCCTGGCTGATCCGCCGCAGCGCCGCCACCGGCAGGTAGCCATACGCCTCCTGGGTCGCCTCGAGGATGTCGAGCATGCGGTCCGGGTCGTACTCGAAGCGCTCGAGGATCGCCTCGAGGGGCGCCGGGTCGATCGGTGTCCAGTGCTCGTAGGCCGGGTCGGGGACCGTCCGGCCCGAGCGCCGAAGGGCCGACTCCTCGCGCCGCTCGGCGTAGGTCTCGGCCGGACCCCAGTGGACGTGGTAGCGCCCCCGGGTGTCGTAGCCGCCCATGTCGATGCACTCGACCGGGCAGGCCTGGGCGCACTGGAAGCAGGTCTCGCACTTCAGGGTGCCGTACTCGTCGTAGAGGAGTTGGAGTCGACCCCGGAAGCGGTGCGGGACATCGGCGGGAACCTCCGGGTAGCGGATCGTCGCCTTCGGGGCGAAGAACCGCCGGAGGGTGAGGGCGAGACCGGCGACGACGCCGAGGCCGGGCGGTTTCGTCATCGCCTCCCCCTCAACCGCGGAGCTGATCGACGACGAGGAGGGCTCCCGCCGTCACGAAGATGTTCAGGAAGGCGAGCTCCATGAGCCACTTCCAGGCGAAGTCCATGAGCTGGTCGACCCTCACCCGCGGCAGCGTCGCCCGGAGCCAGACGAAGACAAAGACGAAGGCGTACGTCTTGGCCATGAACCAGACGAGGCCGACGACCCAGTCGAAGTTGACGAAGGCCCAGCCGAGGATGGCAGCCACCGCGACGAGGTTGAAGACGACGAAGCCGGCGACGAGGGCCTGCCAGGTCGGCAGGTCGCTTCGGGCCAACCAGAAGGGGGCGGCGAAGACGAGGGTCCCGACGACCGGGACGACGGCGAGGGCGACGAGGAGGAGGATGCCGAGGGAGCCCGGGTCGAGGGCGAGCTCGACCGGCCAGGGCCAGTCGAACGGGGCGCTCCAGCCGCCGAAGAAGAGGGTCGTCGCCAGGGCCGAGACGACGAAGACGTTCACGTACTCGGCGAAGAAGAAGAAGCCGAAGCGCATCCCCGAGTACTCGGTCGCGAAGCCGGCCACGATCTCCGAGTCGGCCTCGGTCAGGTCGAAGGGAGTCCGGTTCGCCTCGGCCGTGGCGGCGATGAAGAAGACGAGGAAGGCCAGGGGCTGCTGCCAGACGTACCAGTCTAGGATCGACCCAACCTGACGCTCGACGATCCCGTTCAGGCTCATCGTCCCGGCCAGCATGACGACCCCGACGACGGAGAGGACGAGGGGGATCTCGTAGCTGACGATCTGGGCCGCCGAGCGGAGTCCGCCGAGGAGGGAGTACTTGTTGAAGCTCGCCCAGCCGCCCATGAGGAGGCCGACGACGGTCAGTCCGCCGACGGCAAAGAAGTAGAGGAGGGCGATGTTGAAGTCCTGACCGAAGAGGCCGGGGGCGAAGGGGATGACGAGGAGGCTCATGACCGTCGCCAGGAAGACGACGACCGGGGCCATGGTGAAGACGAGGGGGTCCGCTCCGGTCGGGGTGAAGTCCTCCTTGGCCAGGACCTTGAGGCCGTGGATGACCGAGAGGGCCGTTCCGTAGGGGCCGACTCGGTCGGGCCCGATCCGGAGGTTCATGAGGGCGATGACCTTCATCTCGAGGTAGATGATGACGAAGGCCGTCGGGACGGTCAGGAGGAGGACGGCGGTCGCGGCGACGACGAAGCGGACGAGGGGGACGTTCGCCTCGAGGAAAGCGACGAGGGGCGGCCCGAGGACGATGGCGCCGACGGCGAGGAGGAGGCTCGCCGCTGCCCCGAGGCCGACGAGGACAAGGACGACCTTGCCGGGCAGGGTGACCCGGCTCCAGGCCCGACCGACGGCCGTCACCGCTCGGTGGTCCTTTCCCGGCCACCGCCGCGGGCCGGCGATGGGTTCGTCGATGCTCGCCGCCTCACTTGTCGACTCCTCCCATGATCGGGTCGAGGGAGGCCATGACGGCCATCGTGTCGGCGATCAGGTTGCCCGGCATGAGGAGCCCGACGGACTGGAGGTGGATGAAGCTTGGGTCGTGGATCCGGAGCCGGAAGGGCTGGTCGGTGCCGTCGCTGATGGCGTAGATCCCGTACTCGCCCCGGGGCCCCTCGACGGCGGCGAAGGCCCGCCCCGGTCGGGGGCGGAGGAGGCGGGGCAGCTTCGCCATGATCGGGCCGTCGGGCATCTCGTGGAGGCACTGGTCGATGATCCGGAGACTCTGCTTCACCTCGTCGACGCGGATGAGATAGCGGGCCAGGCAGTCGCCCTCGGTCCGAGTCGGGATGTCGAACTCGAGCTCCGGGTAGACGCTGTAGGGGTGCGCCCGTCGGAGGTCGAAGGGGACGCCGGTGGCTCGGAGGTTCGGCCCCGTCCAGCACATCCGGAGGGCCGTCTCCCGATCCATGACCCCGAGCCCCCGCATCCGGCGGACGAAGATCTCGTTCTCGTTCAGGAGCTTCGTGTTCGCCTCGTGCTGGGCCGTCGCCCGGCTCATCCAGTCCCCGAGGCGGCTCATGAACTCGTGGTTCAGGTCGCCGTTCACGCCCCCGATCCGGTAGTAGTTGAAGAGCATCCTTTGGCCGGTGATCGAGGCGAGCATCTCGACGATCTCGTCCCGCTCGATGAAGCTCCAGAGGATCGGCGTCAGGCCGCCGAGGTCGAGGGCCATCCAACCCATGAAGAGGGCGTGGGAGGCGACCCGGAGGAGCTCCCCGGTCAGGACCCGGATGTACTCTGCCCGACGCGGCACCCGGACGTCGAGGAGCTTCTCGAAGGCCATGACCGCCGGCCACTCACAGAAGAGGGAGCTGACGTACTCGAGGGGGTCGAGGTAGGCGATGGTCTGGTGGTAGTCGGCGTTCTCGCAGAGCTTCTCGACCCCTCGGTGGAGGTAGCCGAGGACCGGGTCGAGGTCGACGACCTGCTCGCCCCGGATCTTCAGGACGACCCGCAGGACGCCGTGGGTCGACGGGTGTTGAGGC
>FWWM01007607.1_pt1 | contig 21566 bp, 22 predicted proteins | sample 2228351 | NCBI WGS metagenome assembly FWWM01 (sample SAMEA103939774, study PRJEB20133) | metagenome
AGCGATCTGATAGCCATAGAAGCTGGCGGCTGGATGTCGGGGTTTGTTGACTCATGGAACCCGCGGAGCTTCACCAGTCTGTCGGCAGGACTACTGCTCAAGCTCGCCGATACCCCCTTTGATGATCTTTATATAGCTGCCCGGGCGATCAGCCTCCAAAGCGTGTATAGAAGTTACTGTTGCATCTATCGTGAGGGCGAGCCGCCGATAGAAGCTCAGCAAGATGCGATTATGCCGCCCTATCCCTGGCCCAGCTCCGAGAGCCGCACGTCCACGCTCGCCTTTGAAGTCGCCGCGGGGATCGAGCGCAGCTGGTCGGCTCATGTGACGACGAATCTTGAGTTTGGCTTCATCTACGCTCAGGTGATGACGACCCATCTGCCGCCACCGGGAGAGCCACCTCCAGAAGAGCCCGTCCCGTGGCCCAAACCCGGGACCACCGCTGCGACGAGCTTCGGTATCACTCTCCATGTGAGCGTGAACTTCTATCTCCCGCGCCAGTGACTTGACAGCCTTCTGATCGTCTGCTAGTGTAACACCCGGAGCAGGAGGGAGTTGGTGTGAAGATCGTGCTGGATACCCTTGGGGGTGATAGGTCCCCTCAAGAATTGATCGCTGGAGGCGTCGCGGCAATGCGCGAGTACGGCGTCGAGGTCGTCTTCGCTGGGGATCAAGAGCTCATCGAGCGTGAGCTGAGCAAGCATTCCGGCTTGCGCTACTCGATCCTGCACGCCCCCGAAGAGATCACCATGAGCGAGGCGCCCCTGGAAGCGATCCGCAAGAAGAAGAACAGTTCGCTGGTTCAGGGGATTCGCGCGGTGCGCCGCGGCGAGGCCGAGGCGTTCGTCAGCCCGGCCAACACCGGGGCAGTCATGGCCGCGGCCCTCTTCAACCTCGGCAGGCTCCCAGAGATAGATCGTCCTGGGATCGGGGTGTTGGTCCCCACCCTCGACGGGCGGCGCACCCTCTTGATCGATGTGGGAGCCAATGCCGAGTGCAGCCCGGAACATCTCCTAGAGTTTGGGATCATGGGCACGATCTATATGCGCGAGCTCTTAGGGGTGAGCAACCCGCGCGTGGGGCTGCTCAACATCGGGGAGGAGCCGCAAAAGGGCGACCAGCAAGCCCTGAAGGCGTTCGCTTATCTGCAGCAGGAGCTGCCAAACTTCGCGGGCAACGTCGAGCCCAATAGGCTCGTTGAGGGGGGCTTCGACGTGGTCGTCACCGATGGGTTTACCGGAAACGTCTGCATCAAGGCGTACGAGGGCGCAGCTACCGTCACGGTGCGCTACCTCAAGCGCGAGATCGAAAAGAGTCTGCTGGCCAAGCTGGGCCTGCCCTTCTTGTGGCCCTCGCTCACCAGACTCAAAAAAGAGATAAGCGCGGTGCAGTACGGAGGAGCCCCCCTGCTAGGGGTGCGCGGGGTCGTCATCATCGCGCACGGCAACTCCAACGCCGAGGCGATTAAGAACGCTATCAGGGTTGCCAAGGAAGCCGTCGAGCACAGAGTTGTCGAGAAGATCGAGCGCGGGGTGCATGAGAGCCTGGTGCATCTAGGGCTCGTGCGGGGGGCTGTATGAGAGGGCGACCGGGGATTGCTGGGGTGGGCTGCGCTGTTCCGGAGCAACGCCTCACCAACACAGATTTAGAGAAGCTCGTTGATACTTCTGATGAATGGATCGTCACGCGCACGGGGATCCGCGAGCGCCGCATCCTCCGAGACGACGAAGACCCCGCACAGTTGGGGATCGCCGCGGCGCGCCAGGCCATCGAGAGCGCTGGGCTAGCCCCTCACGATATAGATTTTCTCATCACCGCGACGAACGTCTCGGAGATGCTCGTCCCCGGCTCGTCGCCGTTTATCTGTGAGGGGTTGCAGATCAAGCGAGAGATCCCGTTCTTTGATATGATCGCGGGGTGTACGGGCTTTGTGTACGCCCTCAAGGTCGCTGCTGACTTAGTCAACTGCGGGAGTTATGAGAACGTTCTCGTGGTGGGCATGGAGGCGCTCTCGCGCTTTACGGACTGGCAAGACCGTTCGACGTGTGTCTTATTTGGGGATGGGGCAGGAGCGGCAGTCGTGCGGCGTATGCCTCGAGGGCGGGGCATTTTAGCGAGCTGTCTAGCGGGCGACAGCTCCAAATGGGGCTTGCTCTACATCGAAGCTGGGGGGATCAAGACCCCGGCGAGCTTAGAGACGGTGCAGAAACGCCAGCACTTCCTGCGCATGGAGGGGGGAGGGGTCTTTAAGAGCGCCGTCCAGATGATGGAAGACACGACGGCCAAGGCGCTGGCCCAGGCCGGCCTGACCAAAGACGACGTCGATTGGGTCGTGCCGCATCAGGCCAACTTGCGAATTATCACGTCGTTTGCCAAGCGCTTTGGCATCTCCATGGAGAAAGTGATCGTCAATATTGATCGCTATGCCAATACTTCGACGGCGTCGATCCCTATTGCCTTGACCGAAGCGGTCGCCGATGGGCGGATCAAGCCAGGGGACATTGTAGTGCTCAACGCTTTTGGCGCCGGCGTGACCTACGGAGCTATTGTGCTGCGATGGTGAAGACCATGACACACGTGACGGTACGTGTCGAGAGAGATCGTCCAGGGTGGTTTGCTGAGCTAGTGGAGCTGGGGCTTTATGCGCATGGGCGGACTAAGGGGGAGGCCCTCGAGAAGCTCGCTGATTGTGTGCTGGATTATTGGTTTCACTTATCAAAAGATCCAGCGCTCCGGCGCACCGAGCCATGCCGCCAACACTATCAGTTTTATCAGGACTATCTGTGGCCTGCCGTTTTAGAGGCTCTCCAACAGTATCCAAGCCCATCGAAGGAGGTCCCTCTCCTCCCCTTGATTGCCTACCGGAGCGCGTTCCTATGGCTAAAAGGCGCTGGAAGCCAAAAGAAATTCGCAACGTCCTCCTCAAGTTAGGATTTATCGAGAAAAAAGGTCGAGGTAAAGGAGATCATCGTATGTACTTCAAAACGGTCGAAACTGTTCAAGGGAGGGCTATAACTCTGATCACAATGTTAGATATAGGAAGCGATATTGTCTCTGCGAAGTCACTCAAGAGAATCGTGCAAGCCATACGGCTTGATGTAAAGACGCTCGAACGTGCCTACAGCGGTCAGTATCGTCGTCGGGACTACGAAGCCCATCTGCTCAAGGTTCTGCGATGAAAACGGCATTCGTCTTCCCTGGTCAAGGCTCGCAGTATGTGGGCATGGGGCGCGAGCTCTATGAGAAGTATCGCGCTCGGGTTGAGCCGTTCTATCAGCGCGCTCGCGATGCCTTAGGCTTCGATCTGCAGGAGCTGAGCTTCTTTGGGCCAGAGGAGAGCTTAAGGCTGACGGAGTTCGCTCAGCCCGCGATCCTCTTAGACAGCGTGATAAAGTATGAGCTGTTGGGACAGAAGCCCGACTATGCTGTGGGGCACAGTTTAGGGGAGTATGCGGCGTTGGTCTGTGCGGGAGCGCTCAGTTTAGAAGATGGTCTCAGGCTGGTGCATCTGCGGGGGAAGTTTATGCAAGAGGCCGTTCCTGTGGGGCAAGGGGGGATGATCGCTATCGTCAAATTAGACTATGGGAGAGTTCTCGAAATTTGCGAGCAAACGGGAGCGGAGATCGCCAACTATAACGCTCCGGAGCAGATCGTGATTTCCGGGCGACGCGAAGCCCTCACGAGGGCGAGAGAGCTTGCAGAGGCGATGGGGGGCCGAGGGATTGAGCTTGCCGTGTCGGCGCCGTTCCACAGTTCGCTGATGAAGCCTGCTGAGGAGCGCCTCAAGCCAGAGCTCGAAAGAATGAAATTTTCGACGCCGAGCTTTCCCGTCGTCTCCACGGTGAGCGGCAAGCCCGAGACAGACCCTGAGGTCATCAAAGATCTGCTGACGCGCCAGATCACAGCCCAAGTGCGCTGGGTGGACTATCTGCTCCATCTCAAAGCCCTGGGTGTGAGGAGATTCGTAGAAGTCGGGCCGGGGGATGTGCTCACCAGACTCAATAAGAGAATAGATCGAGAGAGCGAAGCGATGAGCTTTGCTCAGGTGATGCCATGACTGAAGAGTTTTCGGGCAGAGTTGGGATCGTCACCGGGGGGACGCGCGGCATCGGCAAGGCGATAACGCAGATGCTCGTCGCCCGCGGGGCGAAAGTCTATGTCTTCGCGCGCGATGCCCAAGCTGGGCAGGCTCTTGAACAGGAGCTTGGCCCACGCTGCGTCTTCGCCCAGGCTGATATCACCAACGGCGCTCACATAGACCAACTGGTCGAAAATATCTTCAAGAGCGAAGGGCGCATAGATTTTTTGGTCAATAACGCCGGCATCACCAAAGATAATCTCTTGCTCAGGATGAGGGATGACGAGTGGGATGCGGTCTTGACAGCTAACTTGAAGGGCGCGTATCATTGCACCAAGGCTGTCGCGCGGTGGATGCTCAAGCAGCGGTCCGGGGCGATTGTGAATATCACGTCGGTTGTGGGGCAGATCGGCAATGCGGGGCAGGCCAATTATGCGTCAGCCAAAGCGGGGTTGATCGGGTTTACTAAGAGCGTGGCGCGCGAGCTGGCCTCACGGGGGATTCGCGTGAACGCTGTGGCGCCAGGATTTATTGAGACGGCCATGACCGAGCGCTTGCCCCAAGAGCTGCGCGAGAGATATCTGGACTCGATCCCCCTGGGGCGGTTTGGCCGCCCGGAGGAGGTCGCCGAGGTGGTGTGTTTCTTGCTTTCGGAGCGCGCATCGTATATAACAGGGCACGTGGTCAACGCCGACGGCGGCCTGGCGATGGTCTAGGCCGACTTGACAAACAGGGGTTTTTAGAGTAATGATCAAGCTCAGGCACAAAGGAGGAAATAAGTATGGCAGACATTGCTGAGCAGGTGCGACAGATCATTGCTGAGCAGCTGATGGTAGACCTCGATGAGGTGACCGACGACGCCTCGTTCATTGAAGATCTGGGTGCAGACTCGTTGGACACTGTAGAGATGATCATGGAGATCGAGGACGAGTTTGGCATTGAGATTCCCGACGAGGACGCGGAGAAGATCCAGACGGTGGGGAAGGCTATCGAGTACGTCAAGAAGAAGGTCGAGGAGCAGCAGGCCAAGGCAGCGTAGCGCTGGTCTCTCATCGAAGCTCTGTGGCCAAGTGCAATACAAGTGAGAGGGGGTCTCTTCGTGCTTGCTGGAGGGGCCATTTGACCTTCACGTGCCGTGTTGTAGACCAAGCACATGACCGCCAGCTCCCGCAACTGCCGCCACCGGAACGTTTATGTGCGACCACTTTCTTAGAACAATGCTGCACAGAAACGTTCCGACCACACCCAGCTGCTCACCGCAGTGGGGCCGGAGCCCCAGTTGAGCCCCGGCCCTCTGCCTGCTACTTCAGGCACTCCATCAGCGGCCACTCCTCCGGCACGAAGGCACAGCTTTAGCTCCCCTCACCGGTCTCCCCATCTCCCATCACCCATAAAGGGTACTTGTGGTGGTTCTGGAATTAACACTATCTCCACTTCTATCGCCATCGGCTGCGGCAGCACCGGCTGCGGCAGCACCGGCTGCGGCTGCGGCATTACAAGGAATCCAATTATCCGCGTGGGATCTCCTCGGTCGGTGACGATGACAGCCGTGCTCCCAGGAGCGAAATGATACTGAACACCGCCCCGTCGTCCTTCATCATCCAAATCGGTCAGCCCCGCAGGCCAAGCCACTACGGCAGCAGCGGAGTACGCCAGGGCCGATGCCCCCAACCCGCTCCTGATCTGGTTTAGGTCGATGGTGCTGATCTCCTTCTTCTGGGCCACGTCTATCACGGAGATCTTGCCGCTGGAGATGTTGCGCCTCGGATCGGTCTGCGAGACCAGGGCGAATTTGTCTTGCAAGACGAAGAGGATGAACCAGGCCCCGCTGTTCCCCGATAGTTGAATGGGCGTGATCGCTGGCGTTGCCGAACCCACGGTGGCGGCCTCAAGGGCATAGACGCGACTGAGGCAGCGATCGGCGACATAGACCCATTGGCCGTTGTTGCTGGCCTTGACAAAAGCGCCGCATTGGCCCCCGGTGTGGAGCGTGGCTTGCACACGGTGCTGGAGGGCATCGAGCACCCAGAGGGTATCCGTCTCGGTGTCGCTGACGAAGGCTTTCTGGCCGTCGGGGCTGAAGGCCAGGCCCCGAGGGGCGCGGGCTTCGGGTAAGACAATGGGCATAGATATAAAGGGGTTAGCGGGATCAGAGGCGTTGACCACGCTGATCCGCTTATGCTCGGCATCAATGACATACGCCACAGCGCCATCGGGTCGGAAGGCGAGGGCGTAGGGGTTGCCGCTGAGCGAGATCGCTTTGACGGCCTCGCGCCGGAGGTTGTCGAGGACGGTCAGGGCCTTGGCGTCCCAGCTGACCAGGTAGCTGAAGGGCGCCTTGGGGTGGATGGCCACCCAGCTGGGACCTTGCGGGACAGAAATGGTTTTGAGGGAGTGGTTTGTGACCTTCTGGCCGTCGGGACTGAAGAAGAGGTCGATGAAGGTAGCGGTACTATCAGGGTAGCTGAAGGTGACGTAGAAGGCCTGTGGGGTTTGTTGCCCGCTTTGAGAACCCACTGGCAGTCCGCCGCTCGCTAAGATCGCGGCGAACGCCAACCCGATACCGACTATTCGTAACGCTCTTAAGCTGCACATGTGAAATCCCTCCTTCTTGCTTGGTCTTTCCGCTCTTCGCTTGCCGAACATCTGACATCCTTCCTGTCTTGAGATTCGCTCGGCTCATGGCCTGACCTCTACTGAGTCTAGCACATCAAGGTACTAACTAGGTACTAAAACACTAAAGCGAAAATCGCGATGGGGACGCACAAAACGTGAGGATGGCCAGCTGAGAGGGGGTTTAAGGCGAGGCTGTCGGGCGATATTCTTCGAGATTTTGTTCTTGCTAGACGTTGCCAGTTTCTATAAAGCAGCCTCGCCGGTGGATGAATGCACCGGCTCAGAAGATAGGAGCCCCTCTGGGGCTTCCAGCCTCCCTTAGCCGTGAGATTCATCTCACGGCCCTGGGGCTTGCTGTTTTTCCCACGCCTCGACGATCTCTCGGTTGATCTTGACCTTCTTCAGAAAACTCTCTCGCGCTTTTGTGTCTTTAAGGCGCTCCGCGCGCTGCATCACCTCGTCGTAAGCTTTTTGCAGATAGACAAGTGCTTCAGCGTCTCGAACGTGCGCAGTTAGAATTTTATAGTGATTGAGATAGATTTCAGGCAGGCTCTCGTCAGCTCCGACACCTTCGAGCATCTGTGTCGCTTGCGCTGAACAGGCCAGTGCCGTCTCCTTTTCGTGAAGCCCCAGATGGGCCATCCCCTCCAACGATAGGCACCAAGCCTGCAGCGCCTTAAGACCAAGCTCCTCCGCGATTGCCCTCGCTTGTCTGCAGCACTCCACAGCCTCTGCGTGCTTCCCCAACTCTCGATAGACATCGCCCATATCGGCCAGGCTGTAGGCTTCGTACTGACGATCTTCCGTATCTTGAAAGATCTGGGCAGCCTGCTGGTAGCAGCGCAAGGCCTCTTCATAGCGCCCTAGGCCATAGTAGATGAAACCCAGATTGTACTGGACCTCGCCCTGGCCCCATTTGTCCGCGATCTCTTGGCGAATTTGCAAAGCTTCTTGCAAGTAGGGCAATGCTTCATTATACTGCCCCAAGGTCCCGTAGTAGTAGCGACCGATGGCGCTGAGGGCAGCCCCTTGACCGCGCCGATCTCCCACCTCTCGACGGATCTCCAAAGCTTGTTGATAGTAACGTAGCCCATCTTCATAGTGCGATAAGGCCATATAGTCACTGCCCAGATTATGCAAGATATGTGCTTCGGATTGACGGTTCCCGATCTCTCGATAGATCTCCAAAGCTTGCTTACTGAAAGCTAATGCCTCCTCGGGGCGCCCGGACTGAGAATACACAATTCCGATGTTGCCCAGTGCGTCCCCTTGCCCTTTGCGGTCCCCTGTTTCTTGAAAGAGCTGGAGGGCTTGGTGATGGCAGCGCAACGCTTCATCCCATTGTCCCCACCCCCAGTAGACGACGCCTAAGTGGCTTAAACTATATCCCTGCCCCTGCCGATCCCCGAGCTGTTGATAGCGCTCTAAGGCTTGCTGATGGCAGTGCAGTGCCTCTTGAGGGCGGCCCAGATTTCGATAAACAAGGCCGAGGGTGTTGAGACAGTTCCCTTGGTTCTGCCGGTCTTCGAGGTCGGTGTGCAGCTTCAGGGCCTTCTGCGTGGTCTCCTCTGCTTCCGAAAACCTCCCCAGCCGCCAATACATTTTGCCTCTCTTTTGAAAGACCAAGGCGAGCTTTCTTTGATCTCTCAACCGCTCAGCGAGCGCTTGCATCTGTTCGAGATCGCGCTCTTGCTCTTGTCGCCGACCTTGCAGCTCAAAGATCGCCTCCCGTTGTGCCAAGAATTCAAAGCGCAGCCCATCTAGATAAGCGCGATCCCCGCCGGCGGCTTCTAGTTTGTGAGCTGCCTCTAAGCCCATCTCAGCCAGCCCTACGCCCTGACGATATTCTCTCACCGCCTTCTGCAGGGCTTGTAAGGCATACGCCGCTGTCTTTTTCCAGTCCCCAGCGCAATAGGCATGGTGTGCCAGCATCTCTGCCCACTCATCGGCTTTGGAGGGGTAGAGCTGCTCTAAAGCCTGCAATACCCGCTGGTGCAAGAGCTGTCGGAGCGAGGGCGATGTCTCTTCATAGATAATCTCTCGAACTTTGTCGTGCCCAAAGCCATAGCGCCCCTCGCGCTCGATCAGCAGATGGGCACTGGTCAGCTTCATCAACGCGGCGAAGAGATCTCCGTCGGCGCCCCACGCTTGCTCCAGCAGCGGCAACTCACAATCTCGCCCGATCACGCTCGCCAACCGAAGAAGCTTTTGCTCCGGCTCGCTCAGACGGCCCACCCGCCGCACGATCAGCTCCTTGACCGTTGGGGGGATCATGAGCTCTTGATAGTTGACCGAGATGTCTTCAATATCGGTGGTCCAGAACCTGCCCTTGACACGCAGCGCGCCCTCTTCGAAGAAGTGCTGCAATGTTGCGATCAAGAATAGCGGGTTTCCCGCGGTCTCTTTATAAAGCCGTCCATAGAACATCTCCGGATGCTTGACCTTCAAAGGCAGCTGACTGAGCAGTTCTCCGACTGCCGCCGCCGTCAGACGAGGCAAGGAGAGCACGCGCAAGAGATTCTTCCGTTCCCACGTCTTGATGAGGGTGAGCAACGGGTGTCCCTCGCCGACTTCCTCACTGCGAAAAGCACCCAAAACCAAGATCGAGCTCTTTGCGATGCGCGGCAAGAAATAGCTCAAAAAATCTATACTGGCCGGATCAGCCCAGTGAAGATCATCGAGGAAGATACTGAGAGGCTTAGAGGCGTGCGTGGCAGGGGTGGCTAGGTTCAAGAAGAATTGAGTAAGCCCCTCAAAGAAGCGCAAGCGCTCCTGAGGCGGCGGCAAGGGCGGGTTTTCGGGGAGATCAGGCAATCGGGCCTTCAGTTCTGGGACGAGCTTAGCAACCTCCACCAGCCACAAAGAGGGGATCGTGCGCAGGTCTGAGATCTGTTCCAGGCCATCGCGCACTGCCTCAGCCCAGGGCTGGTATGCCGACGAGGGCAATTCCTGACAGCTTCCTGTGAGAATACGAGCTTTAAGGTGCTGGTGTGCATAGGCCAGCAGTTCCTGGGCCAGCCGAGTCTTGCCCACCCCGGCCTCGCCGCCCAGCAGGACCATTCGCCCATGACCGCGTCGGGCCTGCTTCACGTGATCAATCAGTTGTGAATACTCTGACGTCCTGCCGACAAAGGGGATACTCCCCGGGGAGAGCGCGTAGGGGATTTGACGAGGGACCGCCGGCGGTGGCGGCGGGTAGAGCCTATCAATCTCAGGGACGTGCCCGGCGCGGATCTGCTCGTAGAGCTCTCGGGTTTCGCGCGAGGGCTTTGTCTCTAACTCTTGGAGTTTCTGGCGACACTCTTCAATACACGCGCAGGGCTTCTCCGGGAGAGCCAGCGAGATAATAATAGAGCATCAGTTGACGATAAGCGCTCTCTCGATAGGGCTCTTTCCGTACGATCTGTCGGCTCCACGCGACGGCCCGACGATAGTGGCCCAGCCGCGCGTGGCAGTCTGCCAGATGCGAGAGCAAGTCCAAACAGCTCTGCTCCCAGCTTTGACGGATCGAGATGGCCCAGTTTTCATAAAGGTCCTCGGCCAGCAGTTCGCCGGGCTCGCACCACCTCAGGGCTTTCTCGTAAGCAGCCACCGCTTGCTCATAGCGACCCGCATCTTCTGCGGCTCTGCCCATCTCACTGCCGTGCACAAACTCCTGTAAGTCAATAAGGCAATCGGCCTCTGGCTTGAAAGAGTAACCCTCACGGTGAGTGGCGATGAAGCGGGACGCTTGGCCTCGGCGCAGTCTGGGCTCGAGCAAGCGGCGCAGCTCGGCGATCCGGCTCTTGAGTGTCTTTCGCGCCTTCTGAGGGTCTGTCTCCGGCCAGAGCCACTCGATCAGCTCATCGTGCGTAAAGACGCGGCCGGGCTGACTGGCCAAGACCTTGAGCAGGCTTTTTGTCTTCTCTTGCGCCCAAGACCCCGCTGGGATCAGCTGCCCCATCCGCCAGACCGCACATGGGCCGAACAGCTGAATCTTAAGTTTCGATGAGGCCATGTCATGTCACCTGCCTCTCCCCCTTTAGCTATCAGCTAAAAGCTAAGAACCAAAAGCCAGCTTTCATAATTTATGGGAACAGCTCGCTAATAAGCCCAAGACCTCTTCTCTAGCATCACGTGCGCACCTCCTCGCCAACCCCTAGCTTTTACAGTATAGCCCTTCTCGAAGAGAGCAGCAAGCTGACTTAAAGTAAAGTATAGTGGGCAAGTGAGGCTCTGAGAGATCCCCTTGCGAGCTGGGCGCGTAGTTGCTAAAGTGATCTCTATGGAACTCCAACTGCCTCGCGGGATGCGCGATTTCCCGCCCGAAGAGAAGATCCTTCGGGACGAAGTGATCGCTACGCTCAAAGAGCTCTTCGAGCTCTATGGCTTCAGCCCCCTCGAGACCCCTGTGGTCGAGCGCTGGGAAGTCCTCTCAGCCAAATACTCCGGTGGTGAAGAGATCCTCAAAGAGACGTTCCGGCTCAAAGACCAGGGCAATCGAGAGCTGGGGCTGCGCTACGACCTGACCGTCCCGCTGGCTCGCTTTGTCGGGATGAACCCCACGATCAAAAGGCCGTTCAAGCGCTATCAGATCGGGACGGTCTATCGCGACGGCCCGATCAAGAAAGGGCGCACGCGGGAGTTCTATCAGTGCGATGCTGATATCGTCGGTTCGAGCTCCCCCTTGGCCGATGCCGAGTGTGTGCAGTTGGCGCTCGATATCTTCGAGCGCTTGGGGATTGACGTGAGGGTCAAGATCAACAACAGAAAGATTCTCTCGGAGATAGCACGTGCGGCAGCAGTACCCCACGAGCTGACGGACGCAGCGATCCTCTCGTTAGATAAGCTCGAGAAGATCGGGCCAGATGAAGTCATCCGCGAGATGGTCGGGCGCGGCATCCCTCGCGCCACTGCGGAGCGCTTTCTCTCTAGCGCACAGGACCCAGAAGCTCTCAAGGACGGTGGGGGCTACCGCGAGCTGGAGCCGGTCTTAAGCGCCCTGCAAGACGCTCGGGTCGTCTGGACGCCGTCGCTGGCTCGAGGGCTGTCGTACTACACCGGGACGATCTACGAAGTGTATGCTGAAAAGTCTTCCGTGACGGGGTCGCTGGCTGCTGGGGGGCGCTATGATGAGATGATCGGGCAGTTTTTAGGGGGCAGCGAGAAGATCCCTGCCGTGGGGATCTCTTTCGGTTTAGAGCCCATTCTCGAGGTGCTCAAGGAGAAGCGCGGGGATACTCCTGTGCGCAAGACGGTCACTCAAGTCTATGTCATCCCGTTTAAGAATCTGGTTGGGGAAGGGCGCAGGATCTGCCAAGAGTTGCGCCGTGCCGGGATCAGGACAGACATGGATTTTTCGGCCAAGGGCATCAGCGACGGGCTGAAGTACGCCAACGCTTATGATATCCCGTTTGTGGTGATCGTCGGTCCGGACGAAGTCGCGCAGGGGAAGGTCAAGCTCCGGGATATGAGGAGCGGCGAGGAGCGAGTGCTCACGGTTGAAGAGGTCGTTGAGCGATTAAGGAAAGATCTCTCGTAAGGGGATTTGCAGCTCGCGCAGCGTAGGTGAAGTCAGCGTCTCGTTCTTCCTGTAAAGCGCCACGCGCTCAAAGCCCGCTTCGCCGAGCGTGAACACTTCGATGGTCTTGCTCTCTGGATCTACCAGCCAATACTCAGCCACGCCAGCACGCGCGTAGAGCTTCTTCTTCACAGTGCGGTCGCGCTCGCCTGTCGAAGGTGAGAGAATCTCTATAACCAAGTCCGGCGCCCCTCGAATCGCCTCTTTGTGGATGATCTGCGAGCGCCCTCGATCAGCTCGTAGCGCTTGGTCTCGGATTCTGGAAGGTTCTTGTAGTCTTCGTAGGTGAATTTGATCGTCGTTTTGGGCATATGAATCACCAACGCTCTAGAACTCCTCCCATTCGAGCAGCGCGGGAAGTATGGGCAGGCCCTCGCTGTCGAACGAGACCGAGACACGACGCACCAATAAGCGCGTGCGCTCGTCGTCGGTCTTCATGCGCACTTGATAGACGAGCGTCAAGACGGAGCTATCGGGGCTGATCTGCTTGAAGAGCTCGGCCATGAATTTGACTTTTTCTAACAGGATGGGCTTCCCTCGCGCCGCGCGCTCGCGCGCTATCTGCAGCAACCCTAAAGCATCATCAACATATGTGGCGAACGTCTCGGCAAAGTCTTCGTGGTCGTTGGTGCGGGCGTAGTCGCTCACAAAGTTATCTAAATCTTTTCCGGAACGTCGGAAGAGTTCGCGCCAGCGCGCGTTCTGACTGCTCGTCACGAAGCGATCCTGGACGGCGTGCCCCATCTCATGGATGAAGACAAAAGAGAGCGTGCGGCGCAGCATCGGCCCAAAGAGATTGATCCGTCCCATTCCCGTGTACGTCCCGGCGACCTGCTCGTCTGGGGGGTTGTTCGTGATAGAGGTGACGGTCTTGCGGATCTCTATGGGCATAGCGCGCAGGGAGGAGTAGAGAACAGAGCACTGGGCTTCGCTAAATGGCGGCGCGTCGTCAGCGTGATCGACCAAGATGCCGAACTCGTCGCTGATGTCTTTGCAGCTGCCTAGGCGCACGGGGATAGAGATCTGCGCGTTGACGAGAGCGCTGCTTGGCCCACGATTCTCGATAGTTACATACCAGCGCGTTCCGAGAAGGACGGTCTCTGGGGAGATCTCTGCGGTGACCGAGAGCGGGGAGGGGCTGCGCACCTGAGCGTAGGGCCGCTCTTGGCCCGGCCCAAAGAGCGCCAGCACTAACGAAGCCTCTTGAGTGAGGGTGACAGCGCGAACTTTGAGCCGGCCAGGATGGGTCACTCTGATGGGAATGCTGATCTTCTCTCCTGATCTGACAATGAGCGTCGGTGAGGCTTCCCCCGGCTCAAGAGCTGCCCACGTGAGAGTATGGGGTGAGGCTCCCTGGAGTGAGCGCGGTGTGCCGCAGGCTGTGCCTTGCTGGTTATCGGAGAAGTCCAGCGACGCTGTCGATGTCAGCCAAACCCCATCTTCTAGGTATATGCCGCACCCGCTGCTGGCAGTCACGGTGTTTGCTCCCAAGCTGACACGCCCGGATTCGAAGAACAGGCCGTGCCCCTGGCTGCCCGTAATGGTGTTTTCACTGAAAGAGACTTGAGCGCCGTCAGCGACCCAGATGCCGTGCCCATATTGGTTGTCGCTATTGGCTTGCGTGTTGAGAATCGTGTTGCTGCGTATCTCGGCGACTGATTCTTCGGTGATGAAGATCCCGGCGCGTATGTTATTCTTAAGAGTATTGCTGAGCACGGTTGCCTGGGAGGGCACATCAGGGGAATCCACCCAGTTGGGCCAGATCTCGATCCCGTAATGACGATTCTCTTCAAAAGTATTATTTTCGATATGGGCGACGGCGCTGAGGAGCCGGAGGCCGCTCCAGGCGCTGCGCGCGATGAAGTTATCGAGAACGTGAGCGTTTCTGGTACCATTGAGAATAATGCCGTTGCCCAAGACGTTGCCCTCGTCGGGGGCTGTGTCAAGAATTCTGTTCTCACGGATTTCTATATCGTGAGAGTTCTCCGTGATGAGAATCCCTTGGCGGCGGTTCTTCTGAATGAGATTATTCTTGATGATGACGTTGCGAGAGCGCTCGACTTGGATGCCCCGGCGCCCACCGGTGATCTCTAAGTTTTGAATGACGACATCGCGGGTGCGCTGGATCAAGATCGTTGGCGCGCTGCGGGAGCGCGAGCCGTCCACTATCACCCCAGGGCCAGCACCGCGCAGCTCGATGCTCTTGCGAATGGTCAGATTCTCTCTATAGGTGCCGGGGGCAATGAGAATGAGATTGCCCGCTTGAGCCGCGTTGATCGCCGCTTGGATCGTCGGGTAATCCTTTGGGACTTCAATAATAGTCTGGGCGAAGACCATCGGCGCGATCCCCATCAAGATGGGAGCCAGAGCAATGACTGCTAGCCAAGACTTCCGCATACGCCCCTCCTTGAAGATCATCACAATGTCTGGAAGATTATATCACAGAGCTGTCCTGGAGCCTAGCGCACCTCGACCCGAATCTCGTCAATAAAATACTCAAGCAGCGTCTCCCACGCCACGCTGATCCCCAGGGCCACCCACAGCTCACCTCCTGTGGGCGCGACGGGCATGGTGAACTGATACCGCCGCCAGCCCTTGGTCTTATCTGCGGGCTCCTTGTGAGTGAACTCGGCTTCTTCGACGGGCATGATCGCTCCGGCGTAGGCGACTACATATGCCCGAATAGTATCGCTCCGCTCTGGGCTCCATAGATAGAACGAGAGGGTGACGATCAGCGGGCGGCCCTTGGGCACTGTGAGAAATTTTGCAAGCCAAATCGTGCCGTCGTCTTGACGGCCATCGAGGAAGAACCGCGCTGAGCCGTAGCCCTCTTTGAACTGCTTCGTGCTCAGTTCAATGGCCCACTCCACGGGGCGATTGGTGGTGGGGTCCTGCGGCACATCCGAGCCCTTCTGCCAGCCCTCCCAGCCGATCTCAAACCCCTGGCGCACTGTGACTATCGGCGGGGCAAGAAGCTCGCAGCCGACGAGCAGCACACCGACCAGGATGATTATACCAAGCCGTGCTTGCGCAACCATGCTTCGGAATAGACCTTGCTCAGGTACTGACGCCCCGTATCGGGGATGAGGACTACTATAGTGCCCTGGCGGACTCTTTCTGCGTACTTGAGCGCGGCAACGAGCGCTGCCCCCCCGGAACTCCCCGTGAGGATTGCTTCGGTGCGCGCGAGCTCGCGTGCCATCTGATAGGCCTCCCTGTCGGTGACGCGAATGATCTCATCTATCACGGAAAAATCGAGCGTCTTGGGGATGATATCCTCCCCAATCCCTTCGATCAAATACGGATGCACGTTATGGGGGAGCTTGTAGAACTCAGAGTAGATCATTGAGCCTTCGGGGTCGGCCCCGACAATTTTTATTTTTCGATTGCGCTCTTTGAGGAACTTGCCGGCACCGCTGATCGTCCCTCCGGTGCCGATGCCGGCGACGAACGCGTCGAGCTTGCCCTGGGTCTGCTCCCAGATCTCTGGGCCGGTTGTCAAATAGTGCGCGTGGCGATTGGCGAGGTTCTCGTACTGATTGGGCAAAAACGCCGGGCGCTCGCGGGCAATCTGTTTTGCGACAGAATAATAGCTGCGCGGATCATCGGGGGCAACTGCAGTGGGACAGATGACGACTTCCGCACCGTAGGCTTTTAAAAGATCGATCTTCTCCGGGCTGACTTTATCGGGCATCGTGAAGACGACTTTGTAGCCCTTCAGGATTGCCGCGATGCAGAGTCCCACCCCGGTGTTGCCGCTGGTGGGCTCGACGATCCAATCCCCGGGTTTGAGCTTGCCGTCGCGCTCGGCAGCCTCGATCATCATGATGCCGATGCGATCCTTGACCGAGCCGCCAGGGTTGAAATACTCCAACTTCGCAAGCAGGCGCACGCCCTTGACGGGATTGATGCGATTCAGTGCGACCATCGGGGTCTTGCCGATCAGCTCGAGAAGATTCTCTGCGACGCGCATCATCTAAGCGTATTCGAGAGCTTGTTGGAGGTCTTCGATTAAGTCTTGGACGTGCTCGATGCCTACAGAGAGTCTTACCAAATTGTCCGTGATGCCGCGGCGCGCCCGCTCCTCGGGGGGGATCGAGGCGTGGGTCATCGTCGCTGGGTGGGTCGTGAGAGAGTCCACAGTGCCCAAGTTCTCCGCCAGGGTGAAGAGCTTGGTAGATTGCACAAACTTCTTGGCGTTCCCTTGCAACTCGAAGCTGAGCATGCCGCTGAAGCCCCCGTGCATCTGTCTTTTCGCGATAGCGTGTCCTGGATGGGTAGGCAACCCCGGATAGTAGACGCGCGCGACCTTAGGGTGGGTGCTGAGAAATTCTGCGATGGCTTGAGCGTTCTCCGAGTGCGCTCTCATGCGCAGGGCCAAGGTCTTCAAGCCCCTCAAGACCAGCCAGCAATCCATCGGGCCCGGCACAGCTCCGATAGCGTTCTGCAAAAATTTTAGTTTCTCATAGACTTCGGCATGGGAAGTCACCACCAGCCCGCCGATGACGTCGCCGTGGCCGCTTAAGTATTTGGTCGAGCTGTGCACAATAATATCAGCGCCCAGCTCCAAGGGGCGCTGCAGATATGGGGTGGCAAACGTATTGTCCACCACGAGAAGCGCATCGCCCTTCTGGCGCGCGATGGCCTCGATGTCCGCGATCTTCAGCAATGGGTTTGTGGGGGATTCCAGCCAGATGAGCTTGGTATTCTTGCGGGGCTTTATATCTGTTGAAGTCGTGTCGAAGTAGCTAAACTCAAGGCCGTAGTGTCGGCGCACTTGCTCGAAGAGCCTATACGTCCCCCCGTAGACGTCATCGCAGCACAGCACGTGATCGCCGGGCTTGAGCAGGTGCAGGATCGCGTCTTCGGCGGCCAGGCCTGAGGCGAACGCCAGGCCGTATCTGCCGCCCTCAAGCTCGGCGATGGCCCTCTCCAGCAGAGACCGTGTGGGGTTGGCCGTGCGCCCGTAGGGGAAGCCCTTATGGACGCCGGGTTCTTCTTGAGCGAACGTAGCCCCCTGATGTACCGGGGGAACGATCGCCCCCGTCGTTGGGTCTATGTGGTAGCCGGCCCGCACAGCCTTGGTCTCAAAGCGCATCTCTTCTCTCCCTCACCCCGGCTGCGCCACCCCTCTCCCTCGCAGGGGAGAGGGCCTTGTTCTACTTCTTCCTCCCGCCGTAGCGGCGCTCGAACTGCTGGACCCGCCCTTCGGTGTCCACCAGCTTCTCTTCGCCGGTGAAGAACGGGTGGCACTTCGAGCAAATGTCGACGTGCAGGTTCTCTGCTGTCGAGAGCGTCTCAAACTCCGCGCCACAAGCGCATCGGATGACAACGCGCTTTAGCTCGGGATGGATGCCTGGTTTCATAGAAACCTCCTGAATGAACCTCCCCCCATCCCTTTCCCTAAAGGGGAGGGATGGGGGGGAGAGGTCAACGCTTGCTGAACTGTTGCCCTCTCCGGGCTTTATGGAAGCCGTACTTCTTGCGCTCGACCATGCGCGGGTCGCGGGTGAGCAGCCCCTCCTTGCGCAAGATCGGTCGGTAATCGGGGTTGACTGCCAGGAGCGCCCGCGCGATCCCTAAGCGTATGGCTTCCATCTGGCCGGTGAAGCCGCCACCGCGACAATTGGCAATCACGTCATAGCGATTCATCGTCCCGGTCACGATGAACGGCTTCAGGATGAGCTGCGTCAGCCGGTCTTTGATATAGCCATCAGCGGCAAAATACTGCTCTGCCGGCCGGCCGTTGACGATCACCTTCCCGTCGCCATTGGGCTTGAGAAAGACCCGCGCCACCGACTCCTTACGGCGCCCGATGGCGTGGATCTTCCCATCGGGCAGGATCTTGGGCAGTCGAGGCTTTGGTACCGTCTGCGTCTGTGTCTCTGCCATTTACAGAATCAGACCTCCTGACTCGTGAGAAATTCGGACTAGTATACTCAGTTTAGAGCGCCCTTTCAAGATAGGCCCGCTGCTGCTCTGTCAGCTCGTCTATCGTGATACCCATGGTCTCGAGCTTCAGCAGGGCGACGCGCCGGTCGATCTCTGATGGGACAGGATAGAGCCCCGGTTTGAGCTCGGCGTGGTGCTGGGCGATATGGGCCAGCGTAAGCGCTTGCAGTGCAAACGATAGGTCCATGATCTCGACGGGGTGGCCGTCGCCCGCAGCTAAGTTGACTAAGCGCCCTTCGGCTAAGAGATAGAGCCGCCGCCCGTCTTTGAGCTCGTATTCTTCGACGTTGAAGCGAACCGAGCGCCTCGCACGCGACAGTCTTTCGAGATCGGGCTTGCGGATCTCCACATCGAAGTGTCCGGCATTGGCTAAGATCGCGCCGTCCTTCATGACTTTGAGAGACTCTTCAGTAATGATATCTTTGCATCCGGTCGCGGTGACGAAGATGTCGCCCACGGAGGCGGCTTCGACCATCTTCATCACGCGAAAGCCGTCCATGACCGCTTCGATGGCCCGCACGGGGTTGACTTCCGTCACGATGACATTGGCTCCCAGGCCTTTGGCTCTCAAGGCGATCCCCCGCCCGCACCAGCCGTACCCAGCAACAACAACTGTCTTGCCGGCTATAGAGAGATTGGTCGTTCTCATAATCCCATCCCACGTCGACTGCCCCGTGCCGTAGCGATTATCGAAGAGATATTTCATCTGGGCGTCGTTGACGGCGAACATGGGGAAGAGCAGCTTATTCTCAGCGACAAGGGCCTTAAGACGACGCACGCCGGTGGTCGTCTCTTCCGTACCGCCGAGGATATTTTGAGCTAAGTGAGAGAGCTCGCCATGTAAGAGTCTTGTTAAATCCCCGCCGTCGTCCAAGATGATATGGGGCTTGGTCTGCAGGACGGCTTTGAGATGGGCTTCGTATTCTTCTGGGGTGGCGCCGCGCCAGGCGGCGACGAAGATCTCGCTCTCAGCAGCCAAGGCGGCGGCGACATCGTCTTGGGTGCTCAAGGGGTTGCAGCCGGTGACGGCGACTTGGGCGCCTCCGGCTTTTAAGACCTGGGCGAGATAGGCCGTCTTGGCTTCCAAGTGAATGCTGAGGGCGAGCTTTAAATTCTTAAACGGCTGGTCGCGCTCGAATTCCGTTCTGATTCTGTTGAGCACGCTCATGCGTCGCTGGACCCAAGCGATCTTCTGCTGGCCTTGGGGGGCCAGCGAGGCGTCACGGATGATGCTCATGGGGTGAACCTCCTATGTGAGGCCCTCACCCCCAACCCCTCTCCCGTCCGTGAAGATGGGAGAGGGGCGCCCGCAGGGCAGAGTGAGGGCCTTCCCATCTAGGTAAGCTCTTTGAGCTTCCGCTACAGAACCTGTGTCAAAGAGTATCTGACCATGTTCCAAAATCTCGCGCACCAGCAGTGAGCCTCCTTGGCACAGCTCTTGAGGGGTCAAGCCGATGATGTCTGCCGGGGGATTAGCTGTCCAGCGTTCAGCCAAGAAGAGCCGTCGCGCAAGGCGATGCTGGCCCTCAAAATCCTTGGAGATCACCGCCAAATCCAAATCACTGGTAGGGTAAGCATCGCCTTTGGCCCACGAGCCAAACAAGATCACTCCCTCGAGTCGAATCTCGCGCTGCAGCCGGCGAATGAAGCGCTCAATCGCTCGCTGATAACCCTTTTTCAACATAAGCGATCAACTCCTTGGCTGCGTCTAACAATTCCTGGGCAATGGTTTCGTCATAGAACTCGTGTGGCGAGCCACCGACGCTATTGGGATAGCGTGCATCGCTGTAGTGCACGTCCAACTTGCGGGCCAGAGTCAGAAGCCTCTTATCAGCAGGTAGCTTCTTTTGCAGTTTCTTGAGCATCGCCGCGCAGGAGTGGGTACGGAACTCCAGACGATATTTGGCCAGCAACGCCTTGAGAAATTTTTCGGCTGCTTGCTGGGCGTGGAAGGCTGTGCCCTCATAGAATTTAGCTTTGAGTAGGCGTTCAGCCATAGCGAGATCTCTGCGTCCGGCTTCTTGCCACCAGTGAACTTCTTCGCGCATTGTCTATCAAATTTATCATACCGGATGGCTCTGGGAGATGCCAAATGTTTACGCCTCAAGAAAAGCCCTCACTCGTTGAGCAAAGGCCTCCGGCTCGTCGATAAACGGGTGGTGGCTGCTCTCCTCGAAGATCGCTATCCCAGCTTGCTTCAACTGAGCGATCCACTGCTTAGCGCGCTCGATCGAGACCAGAGGATCGTGCCGCCCAAAGCAGAACAAGCTCCGAATTTCAATCTGAGGTGGCGCTCTCATGAGGCCATCCCACTCCACCTGCTCCTTCTTCTCATAGCTTGCTAAGAGCCGTCGGTTCTTGGGGGTGTCGTAAGCCTGCTGCACAAGCTCTTGATAGCGCAGGGGCTCTGGACGGAGGGGCTTGTGGAAGTAGAACCTCCAGAAGAGCTCCCGACGTTCCTCGGGGGTTTTGGCCTGGGCGATCGCCTGGGAGAGCGGGTGGGCGCTGGAGTGTCGCTTGCATTCTTCTAGTGTCATCCCCACTGGCGTCGAACAGACGATGAGGCGGCGCACATGCTCTGCGAAAAGAGCTGCATATTTTATGGCCACGGCGCCACCGTATGAGAAGCCGAGCACATCCCAAGAGTCGAGACCCAACGCCCATCTCAGGCCCTCTAGATCGCAGGCGTCTTGCTCCAGGCCGTAGTCTTGAGGGTCTTCAGGATCAGAGGACATGTAATGCCCTCGCATGTCGTAATAAATCAGCTGCCTAAATGGTGCGAGACGCGACATCTCGGGATGGAACACGCGATGGTCAAGGCCGGGTCCAGCGTGGATCAACACCAAGGGAGGCCCTTGGCCTTCAGTCTCGACCCAGAATCTGATACGATTGGCTTCGACGATGTGCTTCTGGGTGGCGGGGTAGTCGCAAGCGGGCCAGAAGCACTCACCATCCCAAAAGCCATCAGGCAATGTGACCATAACTCTTAATATACCTTCTTAATATACCTTAGGACTTGACCAACGGCCACTTCTTCAGGTATATTTCAAGCATCATGGAAGGGCTCTTCTCGCCTGAGAAGATCGAGGTTCCTTTTGAGAAAACAAAAGCCCTGCGCTCCCTCGTGCGCATCCGCCCCCACATCTATTTTGCTGCGACAGTCTTTGCGCATAGGGAGGATGTTGAGGCTTTCCGCCCAGCCCAAGAGAAGACGTTTCTCGTCGAGGGAGCGACGCTGTGGCACGTAGTGCTCACCCAAGAGGAGCTGGCGCTGATCCGCAACGATCCTGGCCTGTATCTTAAGCCCGGGCTCTTTGAGATCGTCTGTGCCTTTGAAGGGGTAACAAAGTTCCCCTGCCA
>FWWM01007610.1_pt1 | contig 21562 bp, 25 predicted proteins | sample 2228351 | NCBI WGS metagenome assembly FWWM01 (sample SAMEA103939774, study PRJEB20133) | metagenome
GACGCCGCATTCCGGGGTGGGGCATGCCCCACCCCGGAATACACCATCGCCTACACCGGAAATTACACCACGAGCGCGGACGCTAACGTCGCGCCCGGTCGATCAGCAGATTCTGAGCAATACGGCGAAGAAAGCCGCCCGGGTTGACGAGGTGATGCCGTTGCTCGCTTCCCGCTGCCCGCGCGAAGACTTCTTGAACCAGGTCGGGTGCTTCCTCGGGGCCCGCCTTGCGGCGCAGGAAATGAAAGAGCGACGAGCGGTGCGCGCGATACATTGTCTCCAGATCCTGTCCGGTGACGGGCCGATGTTCGACCGGTGCCGGGCGATCGTCGGGATGCACATGACAGGCCGACGACACCGAAAAGGGGTGACGCAGCGGAGCGTCGTCGCAGCAGGTACAGGAAGACACAGCAATTGTTCCGAGGGCACGAGCAGAGCCATCCCGCCGTAGCCGGATGCCCGTCTCCCAGTGCTGTGCCGCCGTTCGGTCGCTTGTGCGATCCAGGGTCCGGTTCGGCCGCCGGTCCGGTCAAGGACTGGCGCATATAATGCCTGGCGAAATAGTCCGCGCGAAAGCTGCCAGCAATGCTCCAGCGCACCCGAATCATGTCAATTGCGGGCGGCTGTGACAAGCAAAAGCGTCGATCCGGCAATATTGGCCGCTCAGGACTGGCGGCCGGGATGCGCAGCAAGCGTCCGTGCATAGGAAGTGGCCGCGCGCGCGCGCCGCTCATGATAGCCAAGCAGCAGGCTCCGCATCTCGGTCTGCGGCGCGGCATCGACAATGGCGGCCTCGAGCAATTTATATTCGGCCTCGACATCGCCAAGGATCGCGGCGTCGAAATGGCGCGAGAACTGGAGCCGGTCGCCGATTGCGGCGATGCTCGCAACGATCTCGGAATTGGAAGATCGATCCGCGACCGCGAGGAATAGATCGGCGATCCGATCGGGATAGGGTTGATCGGCGCTCACCGGGGTTGCAAGCCGATTTGGCGCCGTCGCGAGCGCGGCGAGTTGCAGGATCAGATGCAGCTCGAGCAGATCGCGAAACTCGGTCTCGGTGAGGCGGTGGACATGGAAGCCTTCGCCCGGCATGAAGTCGACCATGCGCTCGCCGTTGAGGCGATAGAGACTGTCGCGCACCGGCGTCATGCTGACCCCAAGATCATCCGCGAGACGCGCGGCCTCGATTCTGGCCCCAGTCGCCCATTCGCCCGTCATCAGCCGGCGCTTGATCGCCTCATAGGTCGGCTCGAACACATGCGCGGGACTCATGCGCCTGCCCTTTTGGCGGCGGCGAAGGCGGCGACCGCCTCGGCCTGGTCGGGGCGCAGCGCGTCGATCGCGCCGAGATGGGCCGGCCTTTCGTCCGTCAACAAGACCGAAGGGCATTGGCCTTCATAATTGCCGAGATTGGGACGATGCTGCGCATAGCCGGCGAGCGCTGCCAGTTCGGGCGGAAAATGCCGCGCGACCTCGGGGGGATAGGCGAGCCACAAATTCTCATAGGGCTTGAGCCAGCCAAGGCTGTAGCTGACCAGCACGCCGCGCCTCACCTCCTTGCTGAGGTTTGTGCCCGCGCCGTGCGCGGTCGATCCGAGGAAGCAGATCGCCGACCCCGGCTCACATTCGGCGAATATCGGCTCGCCAAGATCGGTCTTTGCCATTCCCGCCGCCCCATGGCTGTTCGGGAAGATGCGCGTCGCGCCATTTTCCTTCGTGAAGGGCGTGAGCGGCCAGAGGACATTGACCAGATATTCCTGGGTGCCGTCGGCGCCGCGCCACATATCCTGGTCGCGGTGCGGAAACTGCCGGACTTCGCCGGGATGGATCTCGATCGCCTGGGTGAGGTTGACCTGGATCCGGTCGCATCCGCTTGCGAGGATCGTCTCGACCGCGGGGAGGATGATCGGGTTCAGCACCAGTGCGGCCATATGCTCCGATCGCTTGAGCAGGCTGCCGAAGCGCTTCGTGCGGCGACCATAGAAATTGCCATCGCTGAAGGGTGTCGCGTCGAAGATCGGATCGAGATCCTTCGCCAAGGCGTGGACGCGGGCGATCGCCTCGTTGCGGAGAATGCAATAGCCGGTGCGGCGCAATTCCTCGACCAGCATCGCGCTGACACCAGCTTCGGGGAGGTCCCTTTTCATAGCGCCGGCTCCCCGCCTTCCTCAAATTTGAGCATGAGCGGCGCATAGGTCCCCGTTCGTTTCAGGCCCGGGAGCGTGTCTTCGTCGATCGAAATGTTGAGCGCGACGATCCTGCACGCGTCATCTCGGTAGACGGGCCCCAGCGTGCGGCACGTCCAGCCGAATTTGCTGATACTGTGGTACCAGCCCGCCTCCGCAATCCCGACATAGTCGCTGATGCCATTGTGCAGGGCATGGTCGGCGAGCGCGGTCACGAGCTGGTTGCGGGCGTCGCGGCGCTCTGCGGGCGTCTGCGCGGGGTCGAGGCAGAAGCGGCTGATCTCCCAGATACGGGTGCCGGTCGGCGGGCCATCGGCGCAGAGGTGCGGATAGATGTCGCCGAGAAGGTGCGGCGCCGTGGTCGGCAGGAGGCGCGCCGAAGCGCGATGACGCAGATCGTCGGGGTCGAGCAGGATCAGATAGCGGGCGTCGGGCGTGTCGAACTGATCCAGCTCGAAACGGCCGTCGAGGACGGGCAAATCCCATTTGAGCTGGTCGATGAAGACCTGCTTTCGCGCGGCAAACATGCCGCGCAGCGCGGCATCCCCGGGCGCGTCGGGCGCCCGCGTCGATTGTTCGATCATGATGATTCCTTGGCTGTGGAGCCGGAATCAGACCATCGATCCTGCGCGGCGGCTATGCCCATTTCTGGGCAAGGATTTTGCGATTATGCGCGGCGCGTCAGTTCGGGCGCCACCAGTCGTAGATGTCCGAGAAGCCGATCAGTCCGTCGAACAGCGCGCACAGAATCAGCATCGAGCGGCAATGCACCGAATAGCGGTCGCGCGCCATCTTGAGGTGGCGCACGACCGTCTCTTCGCTGATCCCGAGAATATCGGCGATCTCGCCGGCGGTCTTGCCGCGCGCCGACCAGAGCACGCATTCGCGTTGCCGTTCGGTAAGCATCGGGCGTGGCCGTAAGGGAGAGGAGCCGATCAACTCGCGCGCCGAAGCGATGGCAATCGCGCCGAGGATTTCGGCGGCGTGGAGCATCTCGGCCGGAATGTCCGCGTGCGGACGGACCGCGAAGGAGCAGGTCCCCGATGCCTCGCCGGGCAGATGGCGGGGAACCGTGAAACCGTCACCGACGCCGCTCTCGCGTGCCACCGACAGCAATTGGCGGTCGCCGCGGCTCAGCGGAATATAGCGATCGACGTGGCGCCATTCGAAGCCGGTCAGCGATCGCTCGCTGGCGCGGCGGATCGGATCGGTTCCGCTGAGATCGAAACCGACATAGACCTTGGCCCAGGCGTCGGGATAATTGTGCACGAGGATCGACGCCGGTTCGCCGGTTCCGCGCCGATCGAAGGCAAGTGCGAAATGGTCGAACCCCATTCGGCCCGCAGCCTTGGTCAGAGCGGCAAAGAGCTGCTCTTCTCGGTCTGCTCCTGTAAATTCCTGTGCGAGTTCCTCTGTCAGATAATAATGCTTCACGTCGTTCATCGGCCGCCGGCGCGTTCCCGACCCGCTCGCCTGCGGTCCGCTCCAACTATCGCCGCGGGCCTTTTCCTTTCGGCGCGGGCGAACGGGGGAATTTCCGACGGGTCCTCACGCCAGGTCCGGCCGCTGTTCCCGCAGCCTGGCGCACGGCGATCGATCGGTGAGCAAGATGTAACAGGCTGATAATCCGGGTAAAGGCCCCGGTCCCGACAATCGGACCCGCTTCTGGATCTATTCCTGTTGAACATGGCGGCTTGTCAGAGCAGCGACGGCGCTTCTGCAGGCGTCGCCTTGCGGCTGAACCAGGGCACTTCGGTGCGCTCGACGGCGAGGCGATCGGCAGGATATTTTGCGACCAGGGCCATCGCCTCTTCGGCAGGCGCGTGAAGCCAGGCATCATGATCTTCGGGGTGCAGGATAACGGGCATGCGATCATGGATGTGGAACAGTTCCTCGGTCGCATCGACCATCACGCCGGTATAGCAATCGCCCCATTCGTCGGTCGGCCGCCAGAGACCCGCCCATGCGGCAAGCGGCTGGTCGGTGACGCTGATCCAGGTTCACGTCATCTTGCCCTTCTCGCCTTCGGCTTCGGCGAAGGAGGTAAAAGGGATGAGGCAGAGATTGGCGGGCGCGGTGAACCAGGGGCGCCAGAAGGACATCAGCTTGTCGTCGCGCGCATTGTTGACCGGCTTCGGCTTGCTGGTCGGTTTCATATGTTTGAGGCGCACCGGGAAGCCCCAGGTCATGGCCTGAAGAACGCGTTCGCCGCCGTCCCGCCTCACCACGAAACCCTGTCCGCCGGGATAGACATCGCCGGGCGATGCGTTGGTGGCCTGCGGCCGACGCGATTTGAAATAGGATGCCACCTCGTCGACCGTCGAATTCAGCGTCACCAGGTTGCACATCGGGCGGCCCTTCGTCAGGCCGCTCCGAGCAGGTCGTCGAAATTCTGCTGGATCGGCGGCGTGATCCTGAAGCTATCCTTGAGGAAGGGCCGCAACAAGTCCAGCGGCGGTCGCCTTCCCATCAGCCAGTCGAAAAGATCGTCAGGATGAACCACCCCGACATGGCGGTCTTTATGATGGGCAAGATCGGCATAGGTGGGGACGGTGAGCGCCGCGAAACTGTCGGGCCAATCGCGGTTCCCGGGACGCCATGTCGCGGCGATGCATAGGAAGGGTTCGCCGATGAGGCTTGCCGAATAGACCGTCTTGCCGCGCTTCACCAGGCCGAACTCATTGGCAAGCAGCAGGCACGGACGGTCGATGATCGCGGTCTCGGACTTGAGCAGCGGGATCTGGAAGATGTCATGATCACGCGACGGCAGGCCCCAGTGAAGCTCCTTCTCGCGCTCCTGCTGTCCATCCCAGATCATCACGCGATGGCTCTTGCCAGTGCCCACAAGGGCGTCGTCATTCTCGATGTCCATCGGACGGTCTCCTAGGCCCGGAAGCGGCTCAGCGCGCGCTTCCATTCGCGTTCGTCGGGCATGGGCAATTGGATATCGTCCTTGCTCGGCGCGACCAGTTCAAGCCGGATCGGCCGAATACGTTTGCCGGTCCGTGCCTTGCAGCGCGCGCACCAGAATTTCTCACGTGCCTTGCCAAGATCATCGTCCCACATCTTGCGCTGGAACTTCCACCACAGACCATAAGGATCGAAGGTCGCGCTATGGCCGCAGCGGCACACGGGCCTGACCGCCTGATACCATGCCGCCGCCTCGAACAGATGCGTCGCGCGCCGACCACCTTCTCTGGTCCAGCCGCCCACGTCACAGCGAAAGCCCGAGCTGGTCGATATGCGCGGGCTCGGGGCTTCCACCCACGCTCTCGACGATGACGCGGGCGAGCTCGAACGCCGCTTCGACGCGCATGTGACTTGTAGGTGCGGTGAGGCCCACGCGCGCCCAGCCGGGAGCGGCAAGCAGGGTTTCGGCGACTCGGGCGGTATCGATTCTGTCCATGCCCATATGAGAACATAGGAAGAACAACATGGCAAGCCCGCTGCGCACGGCTGGGCCTGTCCATGATCCCCGGTCCCGCGGCGGCAGGCCGCCGCGAGCGAGCGCGAGGGTTGCCGGACCGCGTGGCGGACGGAGTGCGGCGAGAGAGGCTTGCTGCCGGTCCGCTGCGGAGAAGCGAAATGAACCATCAAGCAAAGCCTTGCCGCCGCGGCAAAGATTCCGGGGGAAGGATCGCGGCATGAAACTCCTCACTCCCGACATCGCCGCCGCGCTCGCTGCCAATGCTGCCGCAAGGCACGATGCGATCGCGCGCGGCGCGCGCGAACCCGATCCCAAGCCCGTCGTGCGCTTCTTCAGCCCCGTCGGCGCCGCCACCTGGCTCGCAACCGAGATCGATGCCGACGGCATATTGTTCGGTCTTGCGGACCTGGGGTTCGGTTGTCCCGAACTCGGCAGCTTCTCGGCCGCCGAACTCGAGGGGGTGCGGCTGCCCTTCGGGCTCGGCATCGAGCGCGACCTCCACTTCGAGGCACGGCATCCCCTGTCGGTCTATGCCGAAGCGGCGCGCGCGGCGGGCTCGATCATCCTTGGCGAGCAGCGCTTGCACGCAGCGGCGCGCCGGCTTTCGGGGCGGGGCTGAGGCCGCGGGCTTTTTCGGGGCAGCCGGCGGCGGCCCCGTTCGAGGAAGAGGGAAGCCGGGGCTTCATGACGGGTTTCAGGAGCCGGGAGAGTGTCTCGCGGCGGCCCGTCATGGAGAAGGCCCATGGCCAAAGCGCTTCCGAAAATCACCCTCGCTCCATCGCGCGACATTCCCCTCGACCGCTTGCGCCTGTCGCAGGCCAATGTGCGGCGCGTGAAGGCAGGCGTATCGATCGATACGCTGGCGGCCGACATCGCCCGCCGCGGTTTGCTCCAGAGCCTCAATGTGCGTCCCCTGCTCGATGGGGAGGGGCAGGAAACGGGGCAGTTCGAAATTCCGGCCGGTGGCCGGCGCTTCCGCGCGCTCGAACTGCTGGCGAAACAGAAGAGGCTCGCGAAGGACGCGCCGATCCCCTGTGTCGTGGGCGGTGCGGCCAATGATGTGCTCGCAGAAGAGGACAGCCTCGCCGAGAACAGCTTTCGCGAGGCGCTGCATCCGCTCGACGAATTTCGCGCGATGCAGGCGATGGTCGACAAGGACGCCGGCATCGAGGAAATCGCCGCGCATTTTCACACCACCCCCGCCGCGGTGCGCCAGCGCCTGAAGCTCGCCGGTGTCTCGCCCAGGCTGCACGCGCTTTACGCCGAAGAGGCGATGACGCTCGATCAGCTCATGGCCTTCACCATCGCCGAGGACCATGCGCGGCAGGAAGAGGTCTGGGACCAGCTCGAACATAGCTTCAACAAGTCGGCGACCTGGATCCGCCAGAAGCTCACCGAGAACAGCGTTCGCGCGGGTGACAAAAGGGCCTGCTTCGTCGGTCTCGACACCTATCTCGAAGCGGGCGGCAGCATCGCGCGCGACCTGTTCGAATCCGATGGCGGCGGCTGGCTCACCGACCCCGCGCTTCTCGACCGGCTCGTCGATGCCAAGCTGAAAGCCGAGGGCGCGCGCATCCTCGCCGAGGGCTGGAAATGGGTGACGACCGCGATCGACCTGCCGTGGGACGCGACGCGCGGGTTTCGCGAGATCGACCGCGAAGAGGTCGCGATGACCGAAGCGGAAGCAGCCCGCGTCGCCGAGCTTGAAGCCGAAGGTGAGGAGCTCGGCGATGAATGGGCCGATGCGCACGACGTGCCCGACGACGTGCATGCGCGGATCGAGGCGATCGATGCCGAACTCGGTGCTTTGGTCGACCGTCCGCTGATCTTCGCTCCTGAGGACATGGCGACGGCGGGGGCATTCGTCTCGCTCGACCGCGATGGGTCGGTGCGCGTCGAGCGCGGCTTCGTGAAACCCGAGGATCAACTGCAGGAGGGACTCGGCGACGACAGCGCGTCGGGGCCGGGCGGCACCACGCGCTCCACCGGCAGCGATGGCGAACCCGTGAAGGCTCAGGATGACGCCGAAGGTGCCGAAGAAGCGGGCGGGCTGCGCCCGCTCCCCGACCGTCTCGTCTCGGACCTCACGGCCTGGCGCACCCTCGCGCTGCAGGACAGGGTCGCGCAAGACCCGGCGCTCGCTTTCGCCGCCGTTCTCCACGTCCTCGTGCTGGGCTGCTTCTACAGCTTCAGCCGCGAATGCTGTGTCCAGATCGCGGCGAACCGGGTCTCCTTTTCCAATGCCCCGAGCGGTTTGCGCGACTGCGCGCCCGCGCAGGCGATCGACGCGCGCGCAGCGGCATGGAAGGATCGGCTGCCGCAGTCGGACAAGGAAGTGTGGAGCTTTCTGCTCACCCTCGATGGGGAGGAGCAGTCGCAGCTCCTGGCGCATTGCGCGTCGCTCTGCATCAACGCCCAGGCCGAGGTCGTTCCCAAATATGACAATGGCCGCATCTCGGCGCATGGCGTCGAGCGCCGCATAGCCCACAGCCATGTCCTCGCGCTGGCTGCGGGGCTCGATGTGCATGGCGCGGGGTGGCGGCCGACCGCGGCAGGCTATTTCAGCGGTGTGACCAAGCCGCAGATCCTCGCCGATGTCTCCGAGGCGCGCGGCGACGAAGCTGCCCAGATGATCGGCCATCTCAAGAAAGCCGACATGGCCCGCGAGGCCGAGCGGCTGGTCGAAGAAACGACCTGGCTCCCGGCGCCGATGCGAACGCCGGGTCTGGACGACTTCGATCCGGACGGCGGTGAAACGGCGGGGACCGTCGATGCCGACGAGGGCGATCCCGGCGAGGCCGAACTGCCCGTCGCGGCCGAGTGAGCCGTCTGGCGGGGGCGTATCCCCCGCCGGATATTCTTCACGGCGCAGCGGCGATCGGGAACGTCGTCCTTTGACGGCTTGAGGCGGTCCGGGGCCGGTCACGGCCCGCAGTCCGGACGCTGAACCCGACCCTCGCTGACCCTGCGCCACCCCAACAGCAATGCAGCTCGCGCTCGCTCCTCTTTGGGGCCGCGCGCGGCTGCGCGGAGTCCCATCCATGGCACAGTTTCAAATCCTTTGCCCGCACTCGGAAGCCGAGTGGCGGCCGGTCACGATCGAATTCCTTTTCGCACCCATTGGCGACCAGCAATATCTCTGGCCCTCCTTCGAAGAAGCCGAAGCCGCGCGGCGAAAGCTTCTCCTCCGCGCGCCCGATGCGCGGCTTCGTATCGCGCTCGCGGGCGCCGACATCGGCGACGTCGACTGGCCGATCCGCGAGAAATTGCGCTTCGCCGACGGCACCTATGCGCCGACGCCCTGGCACGAGGAGCCCTGGTATCAGGAGAAGCACGACGAGCATTTCTGCCATGTCTCGACCGAACAGGCGGGCAAGATCGCTTTCACCGAGAATGCCGCGAAGGGTGAGGTCGACCGCCAGCTCGTCATGTCGCCGGGCCGCTATCTTCATCGCTTTTTCTCGGCCCATCTCGACAACAATGCGATCGAGGGCTGGTGCGCCCGGCTCTCGGTGCAACTCGCGGAAGACGCGCTCAAGATCACACAGGACGCCGACGAAATCGAGGAGGTTTATGTCGGCGGTCCCGGGAGTTGCATGTCGCACGGCGCGAGCGACTTCGAGAGCTACTGCCATCCGGTGCGCGTCTATGCCGGACCCGACACGGCGCTCGCCTATATCGGCGCCCGCAACGATGCCCGCGCGCGCAGCGTGGTGTGGCCCGAGCTCAAAATCTACACCAGCATCTATGGCGATGTATCGCGGCTCAAGCTGCTGCTCGAAAATGCGGGCTATGCCAAGGGCAGCCTCAATGGCGCGCGCATCCGGCGCCTTGTCGACGGCGGCAGTTTCGTCGTTCCCTATATCGATGCCGGCGATGACCTCGCCGACGACGGCGAATATCTCATCATCGGTCATGGTGAGATCCCGTCCGAGAATACCAACGGCCTGGGGGACCGATGCTGGTACTGCCCGCGGTGCGACCGCGAAACGACGCCGCACGAGGATGTGTATTTCGGCGACGGCTCGTCGGAAGAATGGTGCTATAATTGCTTCACCGATCACACGGTCTTCTGCGCGCATAATGAGCGTAGCTACAGCGATGCCGAAACCTTCATCACGGTGCTTGCCGATGGCGACGAGCATGACGTGCTTGACGGCTATGTCGAGGCCTTCGGTGCGGTCTATCTCGAAGATCGCGGCGAATGGTGGCTCGCGACCTGCTGCCGCCAATGCGATGCTTCGGGCGAATGGTATCATGTCGCCGATCTCACCGAATATAATGGCGAGTGGCTTTGCGCCGATTATCTGCCCGATCCCTTCGACGATGACGATCCGTCGCTCGCCAACGCCCATGTCCTCGCGCGCGACTGGTTTCTTTACGAAATGTCCGCGATCGAAATCGAGGTCGCCAAATGGCAGGCAGCCGGGGAGCGTGCCCGCGAAGAACGGCTGAGGCGCGAGCAAGAGGCGGACGAACGCCTTCGCCTCGAAACAATGCAATCCCCGCCGCTCGAACCGTGCGCCTGCGGATGCGCCCACGGCAATTCTCTCGAAACGCAAGGCTTGGTCGATGGCCTCGCCCCCGCCGCCGCCGCGTCCGTGGCCGCGATGGCCATTCCTTGCCAGACAGGAGCCTGATCCATGACCCATGACCTTGCAGGCCGCGCCGGCCTCCTCAAAATACTGTCCTGGGCTCGGCCCCATGACAGCGCGACCGAACGCGCCTTCTGCCGCGAATATCTCGACCGGGTTCCCGGAATGCGCGCCGATGCTTTCGGCAACCGGATGCTGGAAATCGGCGATCGTCCGCGCACATTGTGGAGCTGCCATGTCGACACCGTCGCGGCCGTCGGCGGGCATCAGGCGGTGGGCGTCGACGAACATGGCATCGCGCAGCTGTGCGACGGCAAGGCTGGCATGTCGCTCGGCGCCGACGACGGCGCGGGGCTGTGGATCATGCTCGGCATGATCGCGGCCGCGCGTCCCGGCCTCTACCTCTTCCACCGCGGCGAGGAGCAGGGCTGCCTCGGCTCGCGCTGGATCGAGCGCCATACGCCCGAACTGCTCGCAGACATCGACGCGGCGATCGCCCTCGATCGCGCCGGACTTGGCGACGTCATCACCCACCAAAGCTATGGGCGCACATGCTCCGATGCCTTTGCGACCAGCCTCGCGGCCGCGCTCAACCGGCAGAATTCAGGCTTCCGCTACGCGCCCGACGACACGGGCGTCTACACCGACACCAACGAATATGCCGGTATCGTCCCCGAATGCACGAACCTGTCGGTGGGCTATCAGCGTCAGCATGGGCCGCGCGAGACGCTCGATGTCGTCCATTGCGAGCAATTGCTCGAAGCCATGCTCGAACTCGATGCGTCGCAGCTTGTGATCGAGCGCGATCCTTCCGTCCAGGAAGAGGTCGGCTGGTGGTTCGACCGCGGGCGCGGACATGGCGATGAATTCGTCGAAGCGGTCGCCGATCATCCAGCGCTCGCGGCCTGGATGCTCGAGCAGTGCGGGGTCAGCTACGATGATTTCCAGATGGCGCTCTGGGCCGAAGAAATGGACGTCGACCAGGGTTATCGCCCGCTCGTGCCGACCTGATGCGCGGCATCCGCCGAATAGCCTGCGAGCCGATAGTGCCCGCCATCTTTGGATCGGCTTCGACGCTGCCTGTTCCGCGGCTCCCGCCGCTGGATAGGCGGGCAGGTCATGCTTGATTCTGAAGTCCCGTTTGTGAGAAAACGACGCTCTAAGCGCTGGCAGGGGCTGCCGGTGCCGAGCTGTCCGTGCGGATCGCCGATCGCCTTTCGATCGACATCTGCGCGGGCGCAAGGCCTCTGAAGGAGCCCCGCATGGAAAGTCCAGCCCGTGAATTGGCGCGCCGCCTCGCCGAAAATGCCGAGGCCGTGTGCCGCCACTATCTCCCCAACGGTCGCCGCGAAGGCCGCTACTGGCTTGTCGGCGATGTCCGGGGGACGCCCGGTCGCAGCCTTTACCTTCTCCTGTCGGCGTCGGGTGAGGCGCGCGGCCGGGCGGGCAAATGGACCGATGCCGCGAGCGGCGAACATGGCGACCTGCTCGATGTGATCGCGGCCAGTTGCGGTCACGTCGATATGCGCGAGACGCTCGCCGAGGCGCGGCGATTTTTGAGCATGCCGATGTTGATGCCGCAGCCAGCGGGGTCTCGATCGCCGCGATCGCGCAAGGCGTCGACGGGAACGCCTGCGGCGGCGCGGCAGCTTTGGGCTGCGTCGAAGCCGATATCAGGAACCTTGGCCGCTGCTTATCTCTTATCGCGCGGGATCGGTATCGCTTCAAGCAGTGCCGCGATCCGCTTTCATCCGCGCTGCTATTACCGGGCATCGAGCGATGACGCTCCCGACGTGCGGACCGCCTGGCCGGCCATGATCGCCGCCGTGACCGACGATGCCGGCCAAATCACGGGCGTCCATCGCACCTGGCTCGATCCCGAGGGCGGTAAGGCGCCTGTCGCCTGTCCCCGCCGCGCCATGGGCAATCTGCTTGGTCATGGCGTGCGCTTCGGACATGCTGCGGACGTCATGGCCGCTGGCGAAGGTATTGAGACGATCCTTTCGCTTCGCGAACTTCTGCCGGGCCTCCCGATGATCGCGGGTCTGTCGGCGGCGCATCTCGCTGCGATCCATTTTCCCGAATCGCTGCGCCGTCTCTATGTCGCGCGCGACGATGACGCCGCCGGGTCCTGGGCGATGAAGAACTTGGCCGCGCGCGCCGAGCCGCTCGGGATCGCGATCGTCCCACTCGATCCGCGGCTTGACGATTTCAACAGCGATCTTGTTCGGATGGGCCGGGAAGAGATGGCGGCCCGGCTTCGCGCCCGGATGCTGCCGCTCGATGCCGCGCGCTTCCTCGATAGCTTGAAGGTCTCGTGATCGACTGTTCGATGGCCGCTCTCAATTCGAGCCATTGAGCTTGCGTTCGAGGTCCGCGATATTTTCGATGATTGCATCGAATTCGGGCGGCTCGCCGAAGATCATCGTCGCCATGGCGCGATAATCCTGCCTCAGATCATCGGTCATGCCCTTCTCGGGACAAACGACGAATGTCGGCGGCTGCGCCGACGCGAGGTCGAAATCGGGACGATTGAAGAACATCCGCGCATGCGCGACACAGTCCTCGCCGAGGGCCCGGTCCTTCAACGCGCGTTGCCCGGCCTCGGACTGCATCAACTGATGAAGGTCATAATAGTGGCGCGATACGCGTTGGCCGTTGCCGCGAAGTTGCCCCCGGATCTCATACCATCGCCGCAGTCCGTGCAGGATGACGACCTTGTCCCAAAAGGTGCGCTCGGCATCGACGATGGTCACATTGGGGACCGCAACGTCGATCGCCGGCAGATCCTCGTCGACATAGGGTGCGATGCTGCGGCGGCTATTGGGATCGAGCGCCGATTTCGCGCCCGACTCGATCTTCACGCTCTTCGCGATATAGGCATCTTCCCTCGTCACGCTGGGGTAGGCGATCAGCAATGTCTGGCGGTCCTTCGCATCAGGAAGAACCTGGATCGATCCTGCTTTGAGCCCGGCACGTTCGCAGCACTCGGCCGCTATGACGGTCAGACGCTCGAGAAGCGCGCCGTTGATATAGGCCTCGCACGCATCCCGGATCGCGTCGAGCGCGGCTTCGCGCTTCTTTCGGCTCAAGGCCGCCAGCTCGTCGATCGACGCCGGCACGCCGAGATCGTCGCGAAAGACCGTCACATCGATGTCTTCGGAGAAGCGGCGGATCAGGCCGAAGCCTTTGGACAGCGAGGTCCCGCCCTTGAAGAGCAGCCGGGGACCATCGAGCAAGCCGTTGAACAGCGCGTCCAGCGTCCAGCACACCCAGAAATCCTTCTCGACATTCTGCGGCGTGGTGCCGAGCCGCTGCGCGGTGGTGGTGAAAAGGCCGCTCCACGTCTGCGCTTCTGTGCGCAATATCTCGTCGAAACCGGGGTTCATTCATCGCTCTCCGGGCGGACGATGAGCGGGCGGAGCAATTCCTGCATCCACACGGGCAAACTTGCCATGCCATCGGCAAGATCTGCGCGCAGTATCGCGCCTTGGGCGGGATCGCTCAACAGCTGCACGAGCCGGTCGCGCCATTGGTCGTTCTCGTCACCGGACATCGTGTCGCGCAGCCAGTGCAGGGCCTGGACGATCCGCATTGCCGGCCGTCCCGCCCAGAACAGCTTGCTCGCCGCCGTCGACTTGAAAATGATCGCCATGTTGCCGAGCTTGATCGCTTTGAGCCGCGTCTCGGCATGGACGATGACCTTCGCCGGCACCGCGTTGGTGAAGCCGAGATCGTTGGCGGCGGTCATGCCATCGACGAGGACGCGAATCTGGTCGCGACGCGCCACGGCGTCGATCACCGCCTTTGGGCTGGGGGGATTGGCCTGGTGGGTCAGTTCATTATGCGCGGGCTTGTCGTAGAGGCCGCGGTCGATCCGGCGCAGTTCGCCCGATTTGATGAGCCGCTGCAGAGCCTTGTCGACCGCATCTCGCCCTCCCAGATCGAGAAAATCGCTGGGCGTCCAGACGCTGCCCGGCATGGCTGCGCGATCGAGGATGGCGGCTTTCAATCCGGATGCGGGCATGTTCATGTCCGAAATATGTAGCGGCATTTCGGACAGATGCCAAGAAGCCTGTCCGAAAAACATGGTAGGATTTCGGACATGGCGAGCGCCGCTTCTTCGGGCGCCCGGCCGGCTTGCCTCATTCCGGAGGCCGCGCCCCGGCCTTCGCTGGAGGGCGACTGCGGCGGCGGGTACGGGCACCGCAATGGCGGATGCACGGCTATTTTCCGCCGGGGCTGCGCCCCTTTGCATCGCGAGGCAAAATAGCCGCGCCCCTGCCATCCTCCGCGCTGCTTCGGCCGCGCGTGCCGCGCGGTGCGGACCCGCACCCGCCCCCGCGGGGGCGTCGCCGCGAAGGCCGCGAGAGGCGCGGCTACCAGAAGCGAGGCATGACATGACCGACCTGTCAGACTTTTCCGAACGCGGCGAGCCCGCCGAGCTCGGCGCCAGCGCATATCTTCTCCAGGAAATGCAGCTCTACGGCTATCGCCCCTTCGAGGACGAACCCGACGGGCGGCCGCTTCCCGATGACCGGCTCGCCGGCGGCGCCGTTGCCGACATCTTCGATGCACTTGCGGGCTGTCTCGTCGACACGCGGATCGAACCCGACCTCGAGGATCTGCTCTGGGGCGTCGTCAATCTCTTCCACGGCGCCGGCACGCGGATCGAGCGCGAGCTCGACCGCAACGAGGCGGCGCAGCGCGATCTCCAGCGCGAGCAGGATGGCAGCGAAATCCGCTCGGTCGAACTCGAACGCGCGATCGCCGAAGGCATCACCCTGATCGAACGGCGCGACGCGATGGAATTTTTCCGCGAATGCGCCGCCGAACAGTTTCGTATCCACGCCCGCAAGGCCTGGGTCCCGCGCACCGGGTCGCGCATCCGCCACCAGGCGATGACCGCCGCGATGATCGACAGCCGCGACTTCATGGACCGCCGCCTCCGCGAAAAGGCCAAAGCGCTGATCCCCGAGGGCACACGCATAGCATTCAGCGGTGGACCCGCGTGCAACGATCACCGGCATATCTGGTCGGCACTCGACAAGGTTCATGCCCGTCATGCCGACATGGTCCTGCTCCACGGCGCGACGCCGACCGGTGCCGAACGCGCCGCCGCCTGCTGGGCCGACGCGCGAAAGGTGCCGCAGGTGGCCTTTCGTCCCGACTGGAACCGCGACAAGAAGGCGGCGCCCTTCAAGCGCAACGAGCGGATGATCGACGCGATGCCGGCCGGGCTCGTCGTCTTCTCGGGCACCGGCATTCAGGACAATCTCGTCGACAAGGCACGGGCGTTCGGCATCCCCGTCTGGGATTTCCGCATCCGCGAGGCGCCATGAGGTGTCGATCTGGACCCGACCATGCTTGCCATCGGGCCAGCTTGTGACCACAGAAGGCAGGAACGATGCGCACCGATCTCGATCATCTCCCTGCGAATAAACAGCGCGAGCTTGAGCGCGTGAAGGCGATCATCTTCGAAGAATTCGAAGATGCCGTCGCGCTGTCGACTATGGGCTGGAAGAAAAAGGGCCGGATCGACAAGATCATCCTGTACGGAAGTTATGCGCGCGGCGGCTGGGTCGACGAGCCGCATACCGCCAAGGGCTATCGATCGGACTTTGATCTCCTCATCATCGTCAACGACAAGCGCCTCACCGACAAGATCGACTTCTGGTCGAAGCTCGAAGATCGGCTGACCCGCGAGCTTGCGATCGACAAGACGCTGCACACGCCGGTGAACTTCATCGTCCATACGCTGCAGGAGGTGAACGACGGGCTCGCGCATGGGCGCTATTTCTTCATGGACGTCGCGCGCGACGGGATCGCGCTCTACGAATATGACGATAAGGAATTGCACCAGCCAAAGCCGAAGACGCCTGAGCAGGCATTGGCGATGGCGCGGGAGTATTTTGAGGAGTGGTTTCCGGCGGCGATGAAGCGTTTCGGGGGCGCGCAATATTATCGCGAACAAGGTCATTTCAAAGATGCGGCCTTCGACACCCATCAGGCGGTAGAACGTCTATATCACTGCGTCCTGTTGGTCTGTACTTTTTACACGCCTCATGTTCATAACCTTGGCTTCCTTCGGACGCAGGCGGAACGCATCGATATGCGACTTGTGGATGCTTGGCCTCGCGCGCTGAAAGCTGATCGCGCGCGCTTCGAGAAGCTGAAGGAAGCCTATGTGAAAGCCCGCTACTCGAAACATTATCGCATCAGCGAAGCGGACCTGCTGTGGCTCGCTACACATGTCGAGGAACTCGGCCGCGCCGTCCAGGCCATTTGCTCGGAGCGCATTGCCGCGCTGGAAGATCGCGCTGGCCTCTAGCCCCCGCCCAGTTTATTTTTTTCCCCGGAACCGCTCGAACCGTTCGCGAGCTTCCACCGTCTGGATCGCTACATCGGCATTCGCGCACTCCGCGCCCTTCTGCGTTCCGCCGGCGCAGTCGGCTGCAACATTGCGCGCGTCTTCAATGTTCGCCTCGAAATATTGCACGCTCCGTGGCTCGCTCTGGCCGCACGCCGCGAGTTGGAACGCTGCAATCAGGATAAAGTACCGTTTCAAAACGACCTCCACATAGTTTTGACTGGCCACCATAGGATGCCTCGCGCACGGTGAAAGCGGAGATGGGACCAGATTTGAATGTAACTGCTGGCTGCTTTGCGCCTGATGTCAGTCGTTCCAGCCTTGATTGTCATCTGCCCAAAAGCGGTCATTCGATCTGAGCACGGACAGGCGAGAATTTTTGCCTCTCGAACTTGTATCCGCCGGGGCGGATGCTAACATCCGTACTCTGATCACCCTTGGTGGTAATCGTAAGCACCAAACCGGGAGTACAGCATGAACGACGCTGATAGACGCGCCGCTGTCCTGGCGGTCATCAAGGCCAAGACCGAGACCAATACTGCATCTCGGCAAAGCGCGCGTGCCGTACTCATTGCCGAGGGTATCTACACCAAGGCTGGCAAGCTGCGCGCGCAGTTTCAGGCGACGCCTGATCGTAAGCGCAAGATCGAGGCTGCTTGAGCCGGCTTACGACGTCATTCGTCCTGGGATATCATGGCTGCGACAGAAGGGTTGCGGAGCGAGCGCTCGCGGGCGAAGAAGAGCTGATCTTCAGTGACAAGAAATTTGACTGGCTGGGGCCCGGAACTTATTTCTGGGAATCAGATCCCCGGCGCGCTGCGGAATGGGCCAGGTGGAAGGCCGAGGAGCGAAAGGACTATAAGCACCCCGCAGTGATCGGCGCCGTGATAGATCTGCGGCACTCGCTCGATCTGACCACGCGCGATGACCTGGAAGTGATGAAGGAGGCGCATGCTTCGTTTGTCGAGCATCAGTCGACGGCGGGTCTCGAGATCCCGGAGAACAAGGCCGTGCCCGGACGCCCCGACCTTGATCGATCGCTTCGATTTCTGGACTGTGCTGTCATCAAGCATCTGCATGGCCTGTTGGCGGACAGTAGCGTCGATCCCTATGACACCGTCCGCGGCATGTTCACCGAAGGCGATGCCCTTTATGAGGGGTGCGGCTTCGCCGAGCGAACGCATGTCCAGATTGCGGTACGCAACCCGGCATGTATCCTCGGGCTCTTCTGGCCCCGGGGCGAAGCCGCTGCCAGCGTGAAGCGCATATTCGAGAGCGGGAATTAGTCCGCTCAACGAGTCCGGATCTCGTCCTCTTCACGGCACCACACAATCTGGCCGTCCCTCAGCCAGAAGTGAGACCGGCAGCCCCCCTTCGCCCAGACCGAAGGACGTAGGGTTGGTCGTCCGCTGTTCTCGACAATCAGGTCCCATCGAGGCTTCACGCCTTTGAGGAGCATGATCTCAATTCGCCTCGAACAGCCGCATGGGCAGACGAGTCCCGCCACCCAAAGCTCTCCTGCCTCTCTCGCAACAAGCAGAACCTGTTCTTCCAGAAGGTCGGGGAGCTCGTCGCTCTCAATATAGGAAAGGGAATAGGGGGGCGGCCGGCGGCTTTGCGTGAACGGCTTTGCGATCCACGACCACAGCCACCTCAGGAAGGCGAGCAGCATCGACGTCATAGCGCAGGGAGCCCAAGAAGCGGCTCGGCCGCGCCAGTCCCGACGATTACACTTGCCGCGGGATCGAAACTTCCTTCCGGAAAATGTTCCTCTTCCATCTCGGCAAGCCTGAACAAGGTTCGCGCATATCGGTCATTCGGTTCGTGCCGATAGGGAAATGCCCTTGCGATATACTCCAGAACAGCAGCAGATGCAGCGCGCATGTTGAGCGAAATCACCGCCGGGGCTTCCTGGTGCACGCCCTTGATATAGCCTTCCGCAATCTCGTCGGCCGCAGCATCCGGCGCAACCCGCAACAGATATTCTGCGCGAAGAGAATCAGGCGTATAGACGAGCCTGCTGCCGAGGCTCGAGCGGCCAGGATGCACATAGTCGACGCGGCCAATTGCCTCGGCGATGGCCACGCCGTTGCCGTCCGCGTGGCGCGTCGGGATGGTTACCCCCACATCCACGAGAGGCGCGAGAAATGCCTGAGCGATCAGGTCCGCGACCTGACGGCCTTCCGAAGAATCCACGCAGGAGAAGATGACGTCGGCGCCGGCTGCAGCCAATACCGCTTTCCGGTCGAGGATATTCGCTTCAACGGGGTCGACGATTACGTCCCGCCGATAGCGCCCGATGATTTCCGCGAACAGTGCGACCTTCGAACGGCGGGCGACGGCGTCCTCGATAGTGGCGTTGATGATACGGTTGAGATTGCGTTCTTCCACATGGTCGAAATCGATAAGGATGATCCGGCCGAAGCCCAGGCGGGCGGCCTGTTCCGCAACGATCGAGCCCGTTCCTGACACACCGATCACGCAGGCGGTGCGGCGTCCAAGCTCGGCAGTCATCTTATCGCCGAACGCCATGATGGCGACGCGCCCGTCGCCGTTCGGATGGAAATGGCGAATGTCGTCGCCAGCGACACGAACAGTCAGATTGCGACGCTCACCTTCCGCCGAATAGACACGAGCACGCATCGCTCCGCCGGGAACCATGATCGCCGAACCGATTGCCGCAGGAGGCTGGCCGCACCACCCCTGGAACAAGTGCCGCATCACCTCGGCATCGCTGACATCGTCGGTGTGCGAGAAATCGAAGAAGCCGCCGGGGTGCGAGTGCGCGAGGACGATCGTCAGTCCCTCATCCTCTGCGACCTCCTGCGCTGCGGCAAGGTCCGCGCCCGGCCATATAATCAGGTCGGGTTCGCGCACCCGGCAGGCGTCGTACGGGACCGGCAGGATCTGCCGGACGAAGAGGCTCGGCGCGTCCGTCCCATCGGTCGCGCACAGCAGGATCGCTGCGGCCTCCCGGCCGTCGGGAGGAAGCAAATGCTTTGCCAGTCGCGCATGCTGCGCGCCCGAAATGGCGAGGCACGACGTCACGCCTCGACCTCGCGGTTCAGCGACTCGTCGATCAGCAAAAGATGGGTGATGACACTGTCCTTGCCCGGCCGCCACGGCGCGATCGCGCCGCGATGGCGCGACCAGCGCTGAAAGCTCTGCCCCATGATATGTTCGTTCACTTGCGTTTGCGGGATGGTCCGCCCGTCGAGCCTGGCGAGCGCGGGGAAGCAGTAGAACATGTCGATCTCGGCCATGGGATAAGAGGTCGGGATCTCCATCGCGATCGTGGAGTTGGTAATTTGATAACCTTCGGGAACAGTCACGTCATGCAGGATGAGCCAGCGGCGGCCGCCCTCGATCCGCGTTTCCCAATTGTAACCGCGGGAAGTCAAGCGCGCCTCATCGTCGGGGAGCAAGGCGAAGTCGCGCCGCACGGTCACGGCCACCTCCCCATTGTTGATCTCCCGCGGCGTAAGGCGCAGCTTTTCTACCCCGGCTTCGCTGAGGTCGATCACATAGTCCAGGTCGACCTGCTTGCGGTCGCTGGCCGTCTTGAGCACAATGATCCAGGCGGTGTCGGTATCGAAGCCGGCGCGCTCGAGTGCGTCCCGCACGACAATCGTCGGCGTGTTGCTCTTGATGGTGACGCCCTGGACGTTGAGCTTCCATTCGTTCGCCTTCGAATAAATGGTCTCGACGCCGGCCGACTTGAGATTGACGCGCGAACCGGGTTCGATGAGCTTGTCCGCTTCGTCCTCGAGCGCGATGAAGAGCTGCTGGGAAGCATCGACTGCTCCAAGCGTACGCAACGCTTCTTCCGAGATGTGCGGCTCGGGCCATTCGAGCGAGCGATCATTGAGGGTGAGGCGATAGGTCCGGTCGGCCTTGGCGACAACGAGGCGCGGCGCGGCGACATCGCTCATGTTGACCGGCTCTTCAAGGCGGACCTCCTCGATATCACCGCCGGGCAGCCATTGCAGGATGACATATTCGGTGTGCGGATGGAGGCCCAGAGCCGCCAGGACTTGGCGCCCCGTCGGCGTGGCATCCGCAACGCCGATACGGCGGAAGGCCAACGAAGTGTCGGAAACGTCGAGGACATTGCTCTGGTCGATCGGCGCGGGATTGTGAGTCGGTTCCATTATGAAGGCCTTTCTGATTCGGTTTTGGATTGCATTTCTGCAATTGAGGCTCCATATGATGGGGGGATTTGAAAATTGCAAGAGTGAAACTTAATGTCGAATGTCGAATTTGATGCGGGCGCCTTTTACCGCTCGTTGGACAGCACGCGTGCCGCTCGGGAGCTGAACTGGAAGCAGGTGGCGGAAAAGTCCGGCGTGAGTGCGTCGACCTTGACGAGAATATCCCAAGGCAAGCGCCCGGACGTTGACAGCATGGCTGCCCTTGTCGCTTGGTCGGGTCTGTCAGCCGACGATTTTGTCAAGGGCGGTCGCCGTCAGCCTGCGGAGGCCCTCTCTCAGATCACGAGCCTTCTGAGCGCCGACGCCAGGCTGAGTGTCGAAAGCCGCGATGTCATGATAGGAATGGTGACGGCCGCCTATCAGAGCATGGCAAAGGCCGATCCGAAGAAATAAGGCTGCCGAAGCTCCAGCTATCAGCGCGCGCGCGGGCGGGGCGCCGCCTTCGCGGCGCCTCCTCCCGCCGCGGCGGGCTTTGCAGGTGCGGCCGATGCGCTTCTGACATGGACGCTCGCCATGATTCTGGCCACGTCGCCGGCAAACGCCATGGTGACGTCGCGGACGATGTCGTCCGGGGAAGGCGCGTCGCACAAATATGACTTAAGACGATCGTCCCGTGAGGTCAGGATCGCCAGCGTGCGTTCATTGTCGCTCGACATAGAGTTGCTCCTGTTCACTTAGGGTCAGGACCCATTGATTTGATGTGACGGCTGTGATTCAGGCTCGCGTTGAGGAGCCTGAGGGATGAGTGATTTGTATTGGCTGACGGACGA
>FWWM01007617.1_pt1 | contig 21553 bp, 17 predicted proteins | sample 2228351 | NCBI WGS metagenome assembly FWWM01 (sample SAMEA103939774, study PRJEB20133) | metagenome
GGTCAACCGCACTCGCTCACGCAAAAGTCGCTTGAAACGTCAGAGAGTGATATCTCACGCCAATGCACCACCCTAATGTGCCATTGTCAAACTACTCAACGTGGGATAAGTATGCCACAAAAGCCGCCATTTGTCCAGCATTGCTCAACTTCCCCCTCCCATTGTCCGCTACAGGATGCGCCACCAGTTGCGCAGGGCGGCCCGGAGCCAGGGCGGGTCCACACCCGAGGCCACCTGGGCAACGGCAACAGCCAGCTCAGGATGATGGACGGCGCGGCGCACGATCTTGTTCATCAACGCTGGCCGGGTCATGATCACGCGCTGCATCCAGCGCGCAGCCCGGAAGTAGAGTCCGAATCGCCCTCGCAGCGCCCGGTCGTACTGGCCGAGGGCACGAACCGACAGGTCGCCGGCTCGCAGCGCCGCGTCCGCGACCTCGGCCGCCAGCATGCCGCTCTCCATCGCCAGGTCAATCCCCTCGCCGGTGATGGGGTTGGCCAATCCGGCCGCCTCCCCCACCAGCAGCCAGTTGGCTCCGTGGACGCGGTGGCCGGGGTAGTCGGTGCGAACCGGGTAGGCCTCGATGGGGCCGGTGCGTCGTGCTGAGGCCAGCCAGTGCCCCGGCGTCGGGTCCCCCTCCAGGCGGCGCAGGAAGGCGCCGGGGCTGGGATGACCGCGAGGCGCCCCCAGGAAGAAGCCGACGCCCACGTTGGCCGTGGCCGGGCCGATGGGAAAGGCCCAGACGTAGCCGGGGAGGAGCCCGGCTGGGAAGTGGAACTGGAAGCGGGCGCCAAGGCCTGTGACGCCCTCGTAGTAAGCGCGGGCGGCCCGCACGGCCGGCGGCATGCGCCGCACCACGCCCAGACGCTTGAGCAGCCGGATGGACGCGCCGGTGGCGACGATCACCAGCCTGGGAGCGATGTGCTGCCTGACCTCACCGCGTTGCACCACCGCCCGGATGATGCGGTCCCTTTCGCTGACCAACTCGGTCACCGGGGCGCCATCCCAGAAGCGGGCACCGCCGGCCACGGCGTGACGGCGGAGCAAATCGTCGAAAACCGCGCGAGGGACGACCAGGCCCAGGGGTGGCAGGTCGTGCAGGCAGTCGGTAAAGCTCAGGTCCAGGACGGTCCCATCGGGGGCGATGATCCGTCCGCCGTACACCCGCTGGAAGTCGCCGGCCAGGAGCCGGTCCAGCAAGTCGTGATCCAGCCGGCCGATGGTGGCTAGCGCCCGGGGCGTGAGCCCGTCACCGCAGGTCTTCGGCCGGGGGAAGGTAGCCCGGTCCACCAGCAACACGTCCCAGCCAGCCTGGGCCAGCAGCCCGGCGGCCGTGCTGCCTCCCGGTCCCGCCCCGATCACCAGCACATCCGGTCCCGTCATGACCCCTGGAGGAAATCCACCAGCACCCGGTTGAACTCGTCCGGGCTGTCGGCGATGACGCCGTGACCCCCGCCTTGGATGATGACATGCTGCGCTCCAGGGATGCCCTCCGCCAGCCGGCGCTGAGCAGCCGCCGGCACCGTGGTGTCCTCCGCGCCCGTGACCACCAGGGTGGGCACCCGCAGTTCCGCAAGCCTTCCCTCCACGTTGAAGCGCGCCAGGGCCCACATGGCCGCCCGGTAGCCGCGCGGATCCGCCTGCAAGATGCGCCGGATGAGCTGCTGGCGGAGCTCTTCCTGATCTGGCCGGGGGAAGATGCGCGCCGCCACCAGGCGCGCCTGCCGCTCCATCCCCAGGGTGTATACCAGCAGGAAGCGCAGGGGGAAGTAGAGGTAGCCGCTGAGACCCTGGGGGCGCAGTCGGGCGAAGGTGTTGACCAGCGCAAGGCGGCGGACCAGGTCGGGCTGATCCAGGGCCAGTTGCAGCGCCACTGCCCCGCCCATGGAGATGCCCACCACGTGGGCCGGTGCGGCGTCCACCCGGCGCAGCAGCCTGCTGACGTCGCCGGCCATGGCTTCCACGCTGGTCTGGCCCGGCCACGAAGACTGTCCGAAGCCCCGCAGGTCGGGGGCCAGGACCCGGTAGCCGGTCTGGGTCAAGGGTTCGAACTGGAGCAGCCAGTCGGCGCCGGCCGAGCCCAGGCCGTGGAGCAGCACCACAGCCGGGGAACCGTCGGGGTTGTGCTCCTCGTAGTGGATAGTGAGGTTTTGCGACAACGTAAGTTCAGGCATGGCAGTCCTCCTGATGATCTCTTACCAGCAGCACTTTGGCGGCTTGACCGTTCACCATGATACCACCTTCCAACACCCTCGGCAAGGTGGAGAGGAGATTTTTGACCCCATAGTGCAAGCCAACTATAATTTTTAGTGCCCATCCGGAAACCGCTCAGGAGGGGCGTCCGCGTCTGTGCGACCCCAGTGCCAGGGACTGGCGCGCACAGGTTCGCCCCGTCCGACGGCGAGGACGCCGTCGGATAGCGGGGTTTCCGGATAGGCTCTTAGAACCTGTGCCGGTTCGTTCGGCGGACTCAACGATTGATGATGCGAAGGGGACCGCTTTCCTACGGGCTCATGGGGATCCTCCTGTGCGCCTTATTCACTGATCTGGCCTGTGGCGGACAGGTGACAAGGGAAGAGCCATTGCCGCAGCCACGGATCCGTACATCTCCTCAACTCACGGCGCCGGTCGGCTTGATCACCCTGTTCATGAGCGGTGACGTGATGATCGGCCGGGGCATTGATCAAATCCTCCCCCATCCCAGCGATCCCGTGCTTCATGAGCCGTTCATGAAAAGCGCTCGCGGGTATGTGGAGCTGGCCGAACAGGCCCACGGTCCCATTCCCCAGCCCGTCAGCTTCGCCTACATCTGGGGGGATGCGCTGGAAGAGTGGAAGCGTATGGCCCCGGATGTGAAGATCATCAACCTGGAAACCAGCATTACCACCAGCGACGAGCCCTGGCCGGAGAAAGGCATCCACTATCGCGTCAATCCGGCCAACATCCCTGCTCTGACAGCAGCCCGGATCGACTTCTGCGCCCTGGCGAACAACCACGTGCTCGACTGGGGATACGCCGGCCTCAGGGAGACGCTGGAGACGTTGCGGCAAGCCGGCATCCGGCACGCCGGAGCGGGACAGAACCTGGAGACGGCCGAAGCCCCGGCCGTGATCGAAATCCCGGGCAAAGGCAGGGTGCTCATCTTCTCCTACGGCGTGGCAACCAGCGGCATCCCCCTCAGTTGGGCTGCCTCGGAAGACAGGCCAGGGGTCAACCTGCTGACTGACCTGTCGGAGGAGGACGTGGAGCGCCTTCGAGAGAAGGTCGCAGCCGTAGAACGCCCCGGTGACATCGTGGTGATTTCCATCCACTGGGGAGGCAATTGGGGCTATGCCATCCCGCCAGAACAGGTGACCTTCGCCCGTAGGTTAATTGATGAGGCAGGCGTGGACATCGTTCACGGCCACTCCTCCCATCACGTGAAGGGCATCGAGGTTTACAGGGACCGGCTGATCATCTATGGTGCAGGCGACTTCATCAACGACTACGAAGGGATCGGGGGCTATGAGGAATTCAGAGGGGATCTCGCATTAATGTACTTTGCCAGCGTAGACCCAGCCACCGGCAAGCTGGTTCGCCTGCAGATGGCGCCCATGCAGATCAAACACTTCAGGCTAAACCGGGCATCCAGGGCGGACGCACTGTGGTTGAGAGACGTCTTGAACCGGGAAGGCAAAGCCTTGGGGACGTGGGTGGAGATAGACCCGGACAACGTGTTGACACTGAGATGGAATTAGCCTTCAGCCCCTTCGATCTCCGGCTAAGAGCCTATCGGAAAACCGCTCAGGAGGGGCGTCCTCGCCCCGTCCGACGGCGAGGAAGCCGTCGGATAGCGGGGTTTTCGGATAGGCTCTAAGCCTCCTGTCTTGCCCCAACCGGCGAATCAGGGTAAAATAAGGCGGCCGCCGGGACGGACATGACGGGCAGATACGGGAGGCGATGTGGGCAGACGGTTGGGCATGGTCATGCTGGTCTGCATGCTGATGGCAGCCGGCTGCCGGGCGGCGACACCCGCTCCCCGGCCGCCGACCGTCGCCTTCCCCACCTTCCCCCAACCTACCTTCACCCCGGCACCGCCAGCACCCCCGGCCTGGCTCACCCGCACGCTACAACCAACCACACCTCCGACCTGGACACCGCCACCCACCCGGCTGCCCCCCACTCCCACGCCGTCCCCGCAGCCCGTGGCGCCGTCCCCCACGCCTGTGCACTCCGCCGCCTACCTGGGCGTGGTGCGGGAAGGCGGGGTGCTGGGTGAGCTGTGGAACCTGGCGGACGTGCGCTACGGTGCCCACGCGGACCGCTTCCGGGTGGTGTGGGAGATGGCCGAGCCCCGGGACCACGTCCCCAGGTACCGGGTGGTCGAGGTGGACAACGCCGCCTCGCCCTTGCCCACCGGCCATGACCCGGCCTGGGGTGCGGCGCGGATTGACGTGGTGATCAGCGATCTCTATGCCTACGGCTTCCCGCTGGGCGAGCGGTTGCCCATCGTCCCGCCGAAGAACCCTGTGGTGACCCGCATCGGCCTCTACCCCACCTTTGACGACGCCCTCCTGGGCTTCTCCATCGGGCTAAAGTTGCCTGCGGCATACGAGGTGTACGAGTTGACCAATCCGGTGCGCATCGTGATTGACGTTCTTTACTGACTGACCGCCGACCGCTGACGGCAAACCGCCGATTCGTTGTGACGGCGGTCTGCGGTCTGCCGTCCACGGTCGCCCAAGAGGAGGTGCCCATGACCAACATTGACTACAGCCAATACCCCGACACTCGTGGCCTGGACTTCTACCAGTTGGATCCCAACCTTCAGGCGCTCCTCAGGGCATACCTGCCGCCTGAAGTCTTCGAGAAGGGGCAGGAGGTGCTGCACGCCATGGGCCGGCTGGTCGGCGGACCGGTGGACGCCCGCGCCCAGTTCACCGACCGCGAATGGCCGCCCAAGCTGGTCCACTATGACCGGCAGGGCCAGGTGATTGACCGGATCATCTATAACCCCGGCTACCTGGAAACCGTGCGCGATGTCTATGGGCTGGGCATTGTGGGGCTGAACTACCGGGACTTCGCAGCCGGACGCCGGGCACCATACCTCCTCACCTTCGCCCTGGGGTATCTCGTCTCCCAGGCCGACCCGGGCTTCTACTGCCCGGTCACCCTCACCGGCGCCTGCGCCCTGGTCATCAACAAGTACGCCTCACCCGAGCTGAAGGCCAAGTACCTGCCCCACCTGATCAGCATGGGCGACGATGACGTGCCCCTCCAGCAGGGTGCCACCTGGGTGACAGAGATCCAGGGCGGCTCCGACGTGGGTGCCAATCAGACCGTGGCGCGGCTGGAAGATGGTGCCTGGCGGCTGTACGGCGAAAAGTGGTTCGCCAGCAACGCCGACGCGGACATTTGCCTGGTGACCGCCCGGCCGGAGGATGCCCCCGGCGGCACCAAGGGTTTGGGGCTGTACATCGTGCCCCGCCGGCTGCCCGACGGTAGCCTGAACAACTACCGCATCAAGCGCCTTAAGGACAAGCTGGGCACCCGGGGGCTGCCCACCGGCGAGGTCGCCCTGGAAGGCGCCCGGGCTGATCTGCTGGGGAGTCCGCCCCAGGGCTTCAAGTACATGATGGAGGCCCTGGGCTACTCCCGGCTGTGCAACGCCATCGCCTCGGTCGGCATCATGCGGCGAGCCTTCCTGGAAGCGGTGGTCTACGCCAGCCGGAGGGAGGCCTTCGGCCAGCCCATCTGGCGCTACCCCATGGTGCAAGACACCCTGGTGCGCATGTTGGTGGACCTGGAGGCGACCTCAGCGCTGGTGTTTCTCACGGCAGCCGTCTTCGACGAGGTGGAATGGGAGGGCCGCGAGGACCGGCGCCCGTGGCTGCGCCTGCTGACTGCGCTGTCCAAGTACCGCTCCGGCGAGCTGGCCATTCCCACCGCCTCGCGCGCCATCGAGGTGCTGGGCGGCAACGGGTACGTGGAGGAGTACGTCACCGCCCGGCTGTACCGCGATGCCCAGGTGCTGCCCGTGTGGGAAGGGCCGGCCAACATCCAGGGGCTGGAGGTGCTGCGCGTCCTGGGACCCAAGTATCGCGCCCACGAGCCCTTCTTCGAGCACGTGAACCGGACGCTGGAGGGGCTGGAGGACCCGCTGGCCTGCCGGCTGGCGGCGGTGGTGCAGCGGGAGCGCCAGGGGTTGCAGCAGGCCATGGCCCACCTGGCCGCCAACCCGGACGACGCCCTGTTCCACGCCCGGCACCTGGCCGACTACATGGCCGACGTGTTGGAGGCAACCCTGCTCCTGGACGAAGCGGATCAGGCCCTGCAGGCCGGTGACGCCCGCAAGCTGGTGGTGGCCAAGCTATTCATTGACCACGCCTTCGGCTTGCCGCCCCGCCGGGGCATTGACAGCGGCGACCGCACGGTTACCCGGTTCTTCGATGACCTGGTGGCCTACCGGCCCATCCGGCGCTCGCTCGTAGAGAGGGAGCTATCCTTGTGAAGCGACGGCTGACCACCTATGTCCCCTCCCTCTGAGGGAGGTCCTTGCTTCGCTTCGGGAGGCTGCGCACGGGCTGGGAGAGGGTGGGATCTCTCCTGAAGAGGGCCCACTCCTGCTGGCCTTCCCCTGCCAGGGGAGGAGTTTACAGTGCCAGAACGGATTGCGTCCGCGTCTTGTCACGCCTAAGCGGTCGGCGGTCACCGAGAAACGTGGGAGCCATCGCTGCTGACTACCGTCAATGGAGCTCTTATGTCACCATCACCCAAACACTTCGTCACCGTCAGCGGCAACATCGGCGCCGGCAAGACCAGCCTCACCCGGCTCCTGTCCGAGCGGCTGGGCTGGGTCGCCTGGTATGAGTCCGTTGAGGACAATCCCTACCTGGCCGACTTCTACGCCGACATGCGCAAGTGGAGCTTCCACCTGCAAATCTTCTTCCTCGGCCACCGCGCCGAGCATCACTTGAAGCTGGCCCGGCGCCCGGAGTCGGTCATCCAGGACCGCAGCATCTACGAGGACCGCTACATCTTCGCCCCTGCTTTGCTGCGCCTGGGGAACCTGAGCCAGCGGGACTTCGACGCCTACCGCCGGGTGTACGACCTGGTGGTGGAGCACCTGTCGCCGCCGGACCTGCTTATCTACCTGCGGGCCTCAGTGCCCATCCTGATGGAGCGCATTCGGCGCCGGGGCCGCGACATCGAGGCCACCATCACTGAGGATTATCTGGCTCTGCTGAACGAGCTGTACGAGTCCTGGCTGCAGGAATTCGACCTGTGCCCGGTGCTGACCGTGCCGGCTGATCAGCTGGACTTCGTCAAATACACCCGGCACCTGGACATCATCACCGGGCGCATCCTGGACCGGCTGGCCGGGAAGGAGGAGGTGGTGTTTCCGGAGACCTGAGGGAGTACTACGTACTGCGCATTTGGTACTACGCCCCCGGCCTGTTCACCAGCCATACGCCGACCAGCACAGCCGTCCCACCTGCCAGTGTCCACGCGGTCACGGGCTCGCCCAGCACCACGGCTGCCGTCAGCAGCGTGACCAGCGGCTCCAGGTACAGGAAGGCGGCCACCTGCGAAGCGTCGCCCACCTGGAGGGCACCGTACCAGAAAATGTAAGCCAGGCCGGAACAGAGCAGGCCCAGGAAGAGCAGCCCCGCCCAGCCGGCGCGTGATAGCCCGGCCAAGCTACTCCAGCCGCCAGCGGCGGCGAAGAAGGGCAGGAGCATCAGCCAGCCCAGCAGCATCACGTAGGCCATCATCACCGTGGGGGGATGGCGGGCCAGGACTGGTTTGCTGAGGACGGTGAAGACCGCCCAGTTGAGGGCGCTGATGAGTAGCAGGAAGTCGCCCGGCGTGGCCGGCAAACCCAGGACGCGCACGTTGCCCGACCGGGTGACCACGATGACCACGGCGCCCGCGAAGGCGATCACCAGTCCGGCCACTCGGGCAGGTCCGAAGGCCTCGCCCAGCAGCGCCCGGGCTAGCAGCGCGGTGAACACGGGGGTCAGGGCCACTAGCCAGCCGCTGTTGGTCGCGCTGGTGGTTAGCAGGCCGTTGGCCTGGAGCATCTGGTGGACGAAGATCCCGATGGCACCCAGGCCGGCCAGCCAGGCCAACTCGCGGCCCGTGATGACGGTGAAGGAGCGACGCGCCACCACCGTCGCCCAAAGCACCACCAGGCCCAGGGCGAAGCGCAACGTCACCAGGGTGATGGGGGACAGTTCCTGCAGGACCACCTTGGTGGCCACGAAGGATGCGCCCCAGAAGATGATGGCGAGCAGGGCCTGGACGGAATGCAGACGCATACTTTATTATATTACGACCCGTCGCCCGAGGCAATCCAATCCGGAGGCGTGACTTGGGCACCACACAGGCTTATCCACCACTGCACACCGCAGAGCACCTGTTGACGGCCGCGTTGCAGAGGCGCCTGCCGGCCATGTCCAACTACACTTCGCGGTTTAAGAGCCGCAAGTGCGTCTTCGAGTTCGACCACCCGGAGCCGGTTCTGCCCGAGGTCATCGTTGAGGTGGAGCAGGAAATCAAGGACATCATCACCCGGCAGGTGCTGGTAGAAGAGTGGCTGCGCCCCCGCGCCGAAGCTGGCGACCTCCCCAACCTGCACCAGGTGCCGCAGGAGGCTGACCCTGTGCGCGTGGTGCAGGTGGGACCTTACGACGCCCGGGCGTGCAGCGGGGTCCACGTCGCGCACAGCGGCGAGATCCGCGACTTCCGGGTGGCCAGCTTCCGGCAAGTCGGCCCGAGCCGTTACCGGGTCAACATCGTCGTCGGATAACCCAGGCAAAGGTGCAACGCCCTTCGGATGTGCGTGGCACCTGGTAGGTGACGGCTTATGCGCAGATTCTTCTCCGTCATGCGAAAAGAGTTGCGGCACATGGCCCGCGACGTGTGGAGCACCTCCATCGCCACCGTCGGCGCGGCTGTGCTGCTGGTCATCCTGGCCTACACCCTATCCATTGACATAAGCCACCTACCTGTGGTGGTGTGGGACGGGGATCTCAGCCCCGAGTCGCGGGCTTACCTGGACGCCTTCCGTAACGACGACTTCTTCGCCCTCGGCGCCTCTACCCTCAGCGAGCGGGAGGCAACGGAGGCCCTGGTGCGTGGCCGGGCGCGGGTCGCCATCCTCATCCCGCCCGATTTCAGCCAGAAGCTCCTGGCCGGCAAGCCCGTCCAGGTGCAGTTCGTCCTCGACGGCTCCCAGCCTACGGTCGCCATTCAGTCCCTGGCCCACATCACCGCCGTGTCGGACAACTTCGCGTTGGAACTCATGCGCCGGGCGCGAGGCGTGGCCTCGACCTCCGGCAGACCCGAGGTCCGGGTGCGCGTGCGCTACAATCCTGGCCTGGAGCAGACCCACGGCACCCTGCCCGGGCTCATGGCCATCGTCCTGGCCATGCCGGCCATCTCCACCGCTCTCTCGCTGGCCCGCGAGCGCGAGCAAGGGACGCTGGAGGCCCTCATCTCCACACCCATCTCCCGCTGGCAACTCCTGGCCGGCAAGATCACCCCTTACATCCTCGTGGGGCTGGTGGACGTGGTCGTCTTCACCCTCATCGGCGTGTTCGGCTTCCGCATCCCCCTGCGGGGTAACCCGCTCACCCTGATGCTGCTGTCGGTGCTCTTCCTGCTGGCAAACCTGGGCATTGGCCTGTCCATCGCCACAACCATCAAGTCCTCCCAGGCCATCATGGTGATCAGCTTCGTGATCTTCATCCTGCCACCGATGATCATCTCCGGGATGTTCTTCCCCCGGGCGGCGATGCCCTGGTGGTTGCGCGCCGTGTCCTTCTTCCTCCCAGCCACCCACTACATCATCATCTCCCGGGGCGTGTTCCTGAAGGCCGCCGGCCTGAGCTTGCTGTGGCAGAACGGCCTCCTGCTGGCGGTCATGGGTGCCGTGTTCCTGGCCCTCTCGGTGCTGCGGTTCAGGAAGACGCTGGCGTAGGAGGGGCGATGCTGGCTCGAATCGCCAATCTCGTCTTCAAGGAAATCATCCAGCTACTGCGCGACCGCACGCTGCTGCTGGCGGTATGGCTGGTGCCGCTGATTCAGATGACCCTGCTGGGCTACGCCGGCGCAGCCGGCATCAAGAACCTGCCCACGGCCGTCTACGACCTGGACAACACCCCGGCCAGTCGGCGCCTCATCGCCACCATCCGGAACAGCGACACCTTCAACCTGACCACTTTTGCCACCAGCGAGGCCATGGTGGATCACCTGATGGACACTGGCGAGGTGCAGGCCGCCTTCGTCATCCCGCGGGGGTTCTCCGCCCAGCTCAGCCGGCCGGACGGCGATGCCCAGGTGCAACTGCTCCTGGACGGCACCAACAGCCTGGTGGCTGGGATGGCCCAGTCGGATGGGACCGCCATCCTGGGGGCTTTCCTGGCCCGGGAGCGCCGGGAGAGGCTGGCCGCCGCTGGCTCTGGCGTGACCACCCCGGGCCTCATCGAAGCCCGGCCCCGGGTGTGGTTCAACCCGGACCTGCGCATGGCCAACTTCTACACCCCTGCCCAGTTGGGCGCCATCCTGAGCTTACTGATAATCGTCCTGACCTCCATCAGCATCGTGCGCGAGCGGGAAATCGGCACGCTGGAGCAGCTCTTGGTGACCCCGCTGCGGTCGCCTGAGCTCCTGCTGGGCAAGGCCATCCCCGCCTTGCTGGCGACCTACATCGAGTTCCTCGGACTGTTGACCATTGCTCTCTTCTGGTTCCGGGTCCCCTGCCACGGCTCGCTGGCAGCGTTCATGTTCTTCTGCGCCTTCTACATCCTGGTGGAGATGGGCTGGGGGCTGCTCATCTCCAGCGTTGTCACCACCCAGGGTCAGGCGCTGATGGCGGCGTTTTTCCTGAACAGCCTGAGCATGATCATGTCCGGCTACATTATCCCCACGGAGTACATGCCCTGGGCGACGCAGGTAGCCTCCCGATTCCTGCCCCTGCGCTACTTCGTGATCGTCGCCCGGGGCATCTTCCTGCGTGGAGCGTCTCTGAGCGGGTTCACCTCGCAGTTGGCATCCTTGGCGCTGCTGGGGCTGGCGCTCTATAGCCTTGGCGCCTGGCGCCTCCGCTCCACGGTGGAGTGAACTTTTGGTGCGCAACAGTCGGCAATACCAAATTCCTCCCTCACAGGAAGGGTAGATGCTCCCTCCCCCGTAGGGGGAGGGATGAGGAGGGGGGTGGAATCTGTTTGTTACAAGGCCACCCTCCCCCTGTCCCGTTACTCACCAGGACAACATGACCCACGAGTACGCTATCTTCGCCGAAAAGCTCACCCGGCGCTTCGGCGACGTGGTGGCGGTGGATGGGCTGGACCTGGCGGTGAAGCCGGGCGAGGTGTTCGGTCTGGTGGGCCCCGATGGGGCTGGCAAAACGACCACCATCCGGCTGCTTGCTGCCATCATGACCCCCACGTCGGGCCGGGCGACCGTAGCCGGCTTCGACACCGTCGAGCAGCCGGAGGCCATCAAAGCCCGCATCGGCTACATGGCCCAGCGCTTCAACCTCTACGGCGACCTCACCGTGCAGGAGAACCTGGAGTTCTTCGCCGACGTGTTCCAGGTGTACGGCGAAGAGCGGGAGCAGTGCCTGGAGCGGCTCCTCCAGTTCGCTCGGCTGACGGAGTTCCGCCATCGCCGCGCAGCCCATTTGTCCGGCGGGATGCAGAAGAAGTTGGCCCTGGCCTGCACCCTGATCCACGAGCCTCAAGTGCTGCTCTTGGACGAGCCGACCACTGGCGTGGACCCGGTATCGCGCCGCGAGTTCTGGGACATCCTCCTGGACCTGCACCTGCGGGGCATCACCATCTTCGTCAGCACGCCGTACATGGACGAGGCGGAGCGCTGCTCGCGGGTAGGGCTCATCTACCAGGGTCGGCTCATTATGTGCGACACGCCGGAGCGCGTGAAGCAGGTCATCACCGAGGATCTGATCGAGCTGCGGGTGGATGACCTGCGGCAGGCCGGCCGACTCCTCGCCGGGCTGCCCGGCGTGGGAGAGGTGCAGACCTACGGCGACCTGCTCCACGTCTTCGTGGACGACGCCAGGCGCCGGATGCCGGAGCTGGAGCGCCACCTGACCCAGGCCGGGGTGCGGGTGGAGAGCATGAGGCGGACCCAGCCCCGGATGGAGGAGGTGTTCATCTCCATTATCCGCAAGCAGGCCAAAGCGTAGAGGTGAGCCTTTGGTGATTTCTTCGTGAGGAAGGATCTCGGCTTAGAACCCATCTGGAAACCCCGCTATCCGACGGCGTCCTCGCCGTCGGACGGGGCGAGGACGCCCCTCCTGAGCGGTTTCCGGATAGGCACTTAGAACCCATCTGGAAACCCCGCTATCCGACGGTGTCCTCGGGCGACGGCAATGCTGTCGCGCACCCCGGGGCGAGCCTGTGCGCGCCAGTCCCCCCTGTGCCAGGGATTGGCGTGGCACAGGGGGTTGCACAAACGCGGACGCCCCTCTTGAGCGGTTTCCGGATGGGCGCTTAGAGGGCGGATCCTCAGGTTCTTGAGGCACTGCATCGTGAACTGCGTAAAAAGGCAATGGATGTTGAGCATGGATGAGTATGCTGTGGTGACTGAGGGGCTGACCAAGAGGTTCGGCGATTTCACCGCCGTGGACCATGTGACCTTCCGAGTCCGAAGGGGCGAGATTTTCGGGTTCCTCGGGCCCAACGGGGCCGGCAAGACCACCACCATCCGCATGTTGCTAGGCCTCATCCGGCCCACCAGCGGCCGTGCCACTGTCCTTGGCTACGACATCGTGCGCCAGACGGCCGAAATCCGGCAGCGTATCGGCTACATGTCCCAGCGCTTCAGCCTGTACAACGACCTGACGGTGGAGGAGAACCTCGACTTCTACGGGCGCACCTACGGGGTGCGCGGTCGCCGGCTGGAGGAGCGCAAGGCTTTCGTGCTGCGGATAGCCGGCCTGGAGGGTCGCGAAAAGGAGCTGGCCAGCAACCTGGCCGGCGGGTGGCGCCAGCGGCTGGCCCTGGGGGCAGCTTTGCTACACGAGCCCGAGATGCTCTTCCTGGACGAGCCCACAGCCGGCATGGACCCCGTGTCGCGCCGCGAGTTCTGGGACCTGCTGTACGATCTGGCAGCCGGCGGCACCACCATCTTCGTCACCACCCACTACATGGACGAGGCCGAGCACTGTCAGGACCTGGCCTTCATCCTGAACGGGCGCATCGTCGCCCAGGGGTCGCCTCAGCAGATCAAGCGGGAGCGCATGCGCGGCCAAGTGTTGGAGATCAACTGCGATGACCCCGAGCGGGCCATCCGCGTGCTGCGCGACAAGAATCGCTTTGGGGAGGTGGCTCTCTACGGTGCGCTGATCCACGTGGTGGCCGACGACATCCGCGAGCAGATGCCGGCCATCGAGCGCAACCTGCGCGACGAGGGGATTGAAGTGAGAGCCATGGACATCATCGTTCCATCTTTGGAGGATGTTTTCATCTCCAGCGTCAAAGAGAACGGGTCATGAGAAGGCAATGCCCTGAAGCCGGCCATGCCGGCGGACGCGGTCATCCAGGGCTGACCCCAGGGCAGTCTGTCAGGATACGCATTGCCATTTTTGCGAAACTCGGCTATAATCTAGGCGCATTGCCAGTGTCCGTGGCGGATGACCAGACCGGGTCATGCATGCCGCCTATGAAAGGAGAGGAACAATGAAAGGCAATGAACGCATGCTGGGGACGCTGAACGCTCTTCTCGCCGACGAGTTGACGGCCATCAATCAGTACATGGTCCATTCCGAGATGTGCGCCGACTGGGGCTACGAGCGCCTCCATGAAGCGGTTGAGCAGCGTGCCATGACTGAGATGAAGCACGCCGAGAAGCTCATCGCGCGCATCATCTTCCTGGAAGGCAAACCGATCGTCAGCAAGCTGAACCCGATCCACATCGGTGAGGATGTGGAGGCGCAGCTCAAGAATGACCTGGAGGCCGAGTACGGCGCTGTCAAGGCATACAACGAGGGCATCGCCCTGGCGGTGGAGGTTGGTGACAACGGCAGTCGCGAGCTGCTTGAGTCCATCCTCGTCGATGAGGAGGAGCATGTGGACTGGCTGGAGGCTCAGCTCGACCAGATCGCCCAAATGGGGATCCAGAACTACCTGGTGGAGCAGATTGACTGACGCTGACCGGGCAGCGGTGGCAAGACAGCCCCGACCCAGCGTCGGGGCTTTTCAACTTGACGGGTGATAGTCACCTTGACAAAGCTGGGCAATTGGGCTAAAATTGAGGTGCAATGAGGCCTTAGGTGGGCCCGTAATACGCGCACATTTACAGGTGAGAACGACAAGGTAAGTGGTCCGCCGCTGGGAGCCCGCATTGGCTCTCAGAGGAACTTCCCGACTCCCAGCTCGCTCTGGTCTGGCGCAGACCGGGCGGGTAAGGTTGCCTCACGAAACAGCAAGTGAGGGCGCCGGTCTGGTAACGGGCCGGTGACGACAACTGCAACAGCGAACGGACCAGCTGGGTTAGTCTGTAGTCCTGTGACAGGGCTAGTCTGCCAGGCGCGGGCTGGTAGGGCACAGGACTGCCAGGCTAATCCCGGTGATGGGTGAAAGTGGTGGTGTAAGAGACCACCGGCAGTCGCAGTAATGCGGCTGGCCAGGCGAATGTCCAACCGGGAGCAAGGCGGGTGGGGCAGGTCTCCGGCGTGCCGGAGATTTGCTCCCGTCGCAGTGGTGACGCTTAACGGGGTAACGCCCCGGGCGGTAGTCACCACCGGTCCCAGCATGGGGCTGAGACAGATGGCGGACAGAACAGAATCGGGGGTACGGCTGCCTGTCGTTCTCACCCCATGCAGGCATTGTAGGCGCGAGATTGCAGCGTCGGGTGCTCATCGCAGGGGAGTAGCTCAACTTGGCAGAGCAACGGTCTCCAAAACCGTAGGTTGCAGGTTCAAATCCTGTCTCCCCTGCCTCCGTTCCCCGGTAGCTCAACTGGTAGAGCAGCCGGCTGTTAACCGGCGGGTTGTAGGTTCGAGTCCTGCCCGGGGAGCCTCTGCCCCCGACGGTGGGGGCACCGTTCGGGGGTCGTCTAATGGTAGGACTGCAGACTTTGGATCTGCGTATCCAGGTTCGAATCCTGGCCCCCGAGTTTCGTGGTTGGCGGCGTGGCGGCCGTAGCTCAATTGGCAGAGCATCAGGTTGTGGCCCTGAAGGCTGCGGGTTCGAGCCCCGTCGGTCGCCCAGAGAACCGGAACCACACCGCTGGGGTATGCGGTGTGGTTTTTTTGCTGCCTACCCGTTCTTGGTCAGGCACGCAAGGCGGTGGAGCGCCGTCGAATAGGCCACTTCGCTGACACTCCGTGGCTCACTACCAACAAAAAAGAGCAGACGAGCCGTCTGCTCTGCTAGGATCATGCCCCCGAGTGGACTCGAACCACCACGCCCTTGCGGGCACAGGCCCTCAACCTGCTGCGTATGCCAATTCCGCCACGGGGGCTCGCTATCCCGGGCATAATTATAGGCAAGGCGGAATTCAGTGTCAAGCGGCGATTGAACATTTGTGACTTTTCTGGTACAATTGCCACCACAGAGGGTGTCCGCTTCGTCACTCTCTCCTTCCAAAGGAGGCCGCCATGGACCTTCCGCATACGCTGATAGACATCAACACCGCTGATGCCAAGACGCTGGAAAAGTTGCCCGGCATCGGTCCAGCGCTGGCCAGGCGCATCATCACCCGTCGCGAGTCAGAGGGCCCTTTCAGCCGCATCCAGGACCTGGAAGATGTCCCGGGCATTGGGCCCAAGACCTTGCAGCGCATCGCTGACTGGATCACCGTGACGCTGCCCGAGCAACCGGCGGAAGCCCCGTGGGGGGAGGCCGAAGAGCCGTGGCCGCTGGCCGAGGCCGCCCCAGCCATCGTCGAGGAGCCGGAAGAGGCACCAGCTCCTGAAGTGTTTCCCGGCCCGCTGCCCCAAGAGGCTGCCGCTGCGGAAGAGGAGGCACCTCCAGAAGAGGCGCCGCCGGTGATCGCCGAAGCACCCGAAGAGTTGCCGGAGGAAGAGCTGCCCGTCGTCGAAGAGGCGCCCCCCGTCGTCGAAGAGGCGCCCCCCGTCCCACCAGAAGAGGCGCCGGCGCCTGAGGAAGCCGAAACCCCGCCTCCGGTCCCCACTCCGCCGGCACCCTCTCGCTTCTGGGGATGCCTGCGCGACCTGGTGCTGCTGCTGGCAGGGGCGCTCCTGGGAGCCGGGCTGGCCCTGGGGGTCATCTACAGCTTCAATGGCACCCTCAACTTCAGCCAGCACAAAGACGTGCGCGCCTTCCAGTCTCGCCTGCGTGGGCTGGAGCGTGACCGGGATGCCATCCGCGCCAACCTGGACGCCGTGGCCGGGCGCCTGGGCCGGCTGGAGCAGCGCGCCCAGGGGCTGGAGCGCATTCGTGGAGACCTGGACGAGGTGCAGATTCAGGCCCAGCGCCTGCAGCGGGAAGTGGATGCCGTGCAGGCGGAGGTGGAAGCTGTGGCAACTCAGGCTTCGCGCTTCGATGCTTTCCTGACGGCTCTGCGAGACCTGTTGCTCAGCACCCAGGGAACCGAGCCGACACCAACGGCGACACCGCCACCACGTCCGAGCCCGACACCCACACCCAGCCCCACCGCCGCGGAGCCGACGAGCACGCCGCCTTCACCAACGCCCACTGCCACGCTGACCGTCACCGCGACACCAACGCCGTAAGGGAGGAGCCATCATGACCGAAGAACGCTCACCCTCTATCCTACGCCGTATCCTGGGGGGCATCTGGTGGTTGATCAAGCTCATCATCGTCCTGGCAGTCATTGCTGCCCTGGTTGTGGCAGCCTACGTCGCCTATACGGGATTGGTGGCCCCTATTGCTAGCAATACCGCCGCCATCAACGCCTTGCGCGCCGACCTGGACACGAGTCAGGATCAGATCAACGCTCAACTGCGCGCTTTGCAGGAGAACATCGTCCAACTGGAGGTTCCGCTGCGGGACCAGGGCTCTCGCCTGGCCGAGTTGGAGGTGACGGAGCAGGATCGCGGGGCAGCCCTGCAGAGCCTGCGGGAGTTGCTGGACGCCCAGGTCGAGGCCATGACCCGGCTGGAATCCGCCATCGAGGAGTTGCAGCAGGAGGTGCCGGCGACCCGATCCGACCTGACCCGGCTCAAGCTCAATGCCCTGTTGCTCAAGGCCGCCGGGCAGGTGCTGCGCGCCCGGGTGCGCCTTATGGAGAACAACCCCGGGGACGCCCAGCGTGAATTGGAGCTGGCCCGCGCCACGCTGGAGCAGATGGGCGAACTGGGCGGCGAAGCTGCGCAGGAAACCGTCGCCCTGATCCTCGAGCGGCTGGACCGGGCCTACCAGAGCATTGAGGATAACCCTTTCAACGCCCCGGGGGAGGTGGAGCTGCTTTGGCGGGCCATCAACGACGCCATCGGGTTTTGAAGTGTATCTATTTGCCTTGTGCTCGCAGCGGACCTCAGTCCGCTGCCAATGGACATGGCCGATAGTCATTACCTGAGACAAATCGCTCAAAAGGGGCGTCTTCGCCCCGGTGGGGTGGCGGGGACGCCACCCGAGAGCAAGGATTTATGGTGCTGGGAAACCATCAGCCCTACTTGGTTGGAGCAGCATTGGCACCTGAAACCGCTGGACCAGGGTCCGGCCGGAGCAGGTGAACTGTTAACGCCTATCCGGAAACCGCTCAGGAGGGGCGTCCTCGCCCCGGGGTGCTCGACGGCGTTGCCGTCGCCCGAGGACGCCGTCGGATAGCGGGATTTCCGAATAGGCTTTAGCTGAGACTTGCGTTCATGAGCGTTGAGGACCAATCTGCGGAGCGCGCTGAGGCGCCCGGCTCCCTGGGGGATCTGCGTGTCGGCGGCAGGCTGGCCGCCGGGGAGGTCACCGGGCTCGGCCTGGGCCTCTTCCTGGGCCTGGGGTTGTTGGTCCTTTACGGCCCTGCCCGCGGGCTGGCCGGGCCGGCCGTCACCCTCGCCTATCTCCTCGCCGGCCTGCTCTGCGCCCTCAATCTGGCGGTTTTCAGCGACCTGGTGGCCCTCACCCGCCGCCCCGTCGGTCGCTACGGCCAGGTACAGGCCACCGCCGGCGGCCTGCTGGCCTTCCTCGCCGGCTGGACCACGCTGCTGGGCGGCATCCTCCTGGCAGCAGCCCTCACCCTGGCTCTGGCCGAGCAGATGGTCTTCGTGGGCAGAACCCTCAACCTGGCTCTGCCCAAACGCGAGACGGCCATGGTCATCGCGGCCCTGTGGACCTTGGACCGGGTGACAGGGCGGCGTATCAGGCGCACCCTGGTCGTCTTCGTGCTGTGGTTGCCGCTGGTCGTCCTGTTCCTCATGGTGCTGATGCTCCTGCCTGAGGTGTCGCCAGCAGAGTACACGCCGTTTGCCCCGCTGGGGCTCATGGGCGTAATGGGCGGATGGGCTGTCCTGTTGGCCACCTCGGCGGGACTGGAGGGCTTTGCGCTGCAGCGGGCGCAGGAGCCCGGGCGGGGTCCCACGCCCTGGCCTGCCTGGCGCACCGTTGCTTTGGCGACCCTGTTCCTGACCCTGGTGGCCGCAGTGACCGTAGGGCTTGGGCCGGGGGTGTCGGGGGGCGGGGCAGGACCGCTGGGCGCGGTGCTGGGCCGGCTGGGGAACCGGGCCGGCGTCTGGTTTGCCCTGCTAGTTGCCCTTCCCCTAGGCGCTTTCGCTCTCCAAGCGGCCCTGCTCCTGGTGGCCCGCGAAGCCTACCTGATGTGCCGCGACAACGTGTTGCCTCAAGAGCTGACCCGTAGCCTGGGTCGCTTCACCACCCCTGTGCCCCTGATCGTCCTCATCGGTTTGTCAATGATGCCCCTCGTGATACGCGGTGGCGAAGGGGACCTGGTCCAGGTGGGAGCTTTCTGCTTCCTGGCGAGCAACGTGGTCATAGTCGTAGCATACCTGGTTTTCCGCGAGCGCATGACCGGGTGGCAGTGGAGCGGATTGCTTCCTTACCGACGCATGTCCGCCACGCTGGTCATGGCGTTGAACCTGTTGCTGATGCTGGAGCTGCCTCGTCCGCCGTTCCTGCTGGGGCTGGGGTGGCTCCTGCTGGGAGGGCTGGTCTACCTGGCCTATGGCCGCAGCCGGATGCGAGAAGCTCGCGCCGAGGTGATGGCCGTGCGACCGGCGAAGGAGCCCTCCGAGAAGCGCTATCGCGTCCTGGTACCCATGCGGCCACGCGGGGGGATGAGCCCACGGATGCGGCTGGCCATCGCCCTGGCGCGCCGGCTCGACGGCGAGGTGCTACCTTTGCAGGTGATCGAAGCGCCCGATCCGCTGGCGATGGAGGAGACCCGGCGCATAGCCGAGGAGCGCAGCGTGCTCTTCCAGTGGTCCACGGACCACAGCCGGGAGGAGGGTGTACCCATCCGGCCCAGCATCCGGCTGGCCCCCAGCGTCGCCCGTGGCATCCTGGACACGGCCGCCGAGGAGGACTGCGACCTCATCCTGCTGGCCTGGCGCGGCGAGGCGCGCGGTCGCGGCGCCGAACTGACGACCATCCTCGACCCGGTGGTTCAGGAAGCGCCTTGCAATGTGGCGGTTCTGCGGGGCGAGGAAGAGGTGAGTGAGGTTCGGCGCATCCTGGTGCCCACAGCCGGCGGTCCTCACGCACCTCTGGCCGCCCGGCTGGGGTTGGAACTGGCGCGGGCCTTCAACGGCCACGTGACCGTGCTCTACATCTGCCGGGGTCGGTGTGACGATGCCCAGATGGCCCAGGGCGTGGAGCGCATCCAGCAGACCATCGCCGGGCTGGACGGCGAAGGCTACCTGACGCCCAAGGTTGTGGCCGCCGATGACGTGGTCCAAGGCATCCTGGATCAGGCTCAGGAGCACGACCTGGTGCTGCTGGGGGCCTCTGAGGAGGGCATCCTGGACCAGATCTTGTTCGGCAACGTGCCCGAGCGCATCGCCCGGGAGAGCCCGAAGCCGGTCATCATGGTGAGAGCCTACCGGGGTGCGGCGCAATGGTGGATGCGCCGCGCCTGGCAGACGGTCTACGCCATCTTCCCAACCCTTAGTGCCGAGGACCGGCTGGATGTGTACCGCGAGTTGCGGCGGGGCGCCCGGGCCGACGTGGACTACTTCGTCATGATCGGGCTCTCGGGTGTGATCGCCACCTTGGGCCTACTCATGAACAGCGGCGCGGTCATCATCGGGGCCATGCTGGTGGCCCCGCTGATGACGCCCATCCTGGCCCTGTCCCTGGGCATCGTGCAGGGTGATCTGCGCCTGCTGCGTTTGTCCCTGGACTCAGCCTTGCGCGGTGTGATCGTGGCCGTGGGGCTGGCGCTGTTCCTGTCCACCCTGTCTCCCATCACTCTGGTGACCCCCGAGGTGCAGGCCCGCACGCAGCCCAGCCTGTTCGATCTGGTGGTGGCTCTGGCCTCCGGTGCGGCCGGCGCCTATGCGGTGGCGCGCAAGGATGTGGCCGCGGCCCTCCCCGGCGTGGCCATTGCCGCCGCACTGGTGCCACCCTTGTGCACCATGGGCATCGGGCTGGCGGCCGGGCAGGCGCAGGTGGCCGGCGGTGCCACCCTGCTCTTCATCACCAACCTCATCGCCATCACCCTGGCCGGAGCGGTGGTCTTCCTGCTGTTGGGCTTCCGGCCGGCAGCCGGTGAGAGCGAGCGCCGGGCGTACCGCCGCCGGTGGCTGCTCACCTTCGTCCTGCTCTTAGTCGCCATCGCCATCCCGCTGGGCGTGTTTCTGGTGCGCAACGTGCAGCAGGCACACCTGCACCGTACCGTCGAGCAAGCGCTGCAAGAGCAGCTCGCCGCCCTGCCGGGGGTCTCGCTGGCCGACCTCCGCTATGATGAACAGGCCAGCGGCGTGGATGTGTGGGCCACGCTGTACGTGCGCGGGCCCGTCGGCCAAGATGTGGCGCGGGAGGTGAACGCTGCCCTGGCGGGTGCGCTGGGCAGGCCTGTGCGCCTGCATCTGGTCCTCATCCCGGTGGAGGAGCTGGAGGCGGGGCCGTGAAGACCATCGTGGAACGCTCAGCCGGCGGCGTCATCGCCCGGCAGGTTGGGGACCGCATGGAGGTGGCTATGATTGCCACCCATGGCGGGACCCGCTGGGCGCTGCCTAAGGGCCTGGTGGAGCGCGGTGAGAAGCCGGAGGAGACGGCCCGACGTGAGGTCCGCGAGGAGACGGGCCTGGAGGGGCGCTTCCTGGGCAAGATTGACACCATTGACTACTGGTATTATCATGACCGCGAGACCCGGGTGCATAAGTTTGTGGCCTTCTACCTGTTCCAGTACGCGTCCGGCGAGGCGGAGGACCACGACTGGGAGGTGGAGGCAGCGGCCTGGCTGCCGATTGACGAGGCCATCGCCCGGGCGTCCTATGCAACCGAGGCCCAAGTGCTGCGCAAGGCGAAGGCAATGTGGGGGGAGCGGTGCCGAAAAGGCGGCTCTCTCGAAGGATATCTCGAAGGATAACGGAGTACTTAGAGCCTATCCGGAAAATCGACATTATGCTATACTTGGGTCCACATCATGGCGCGTAGGAGGCCAG
>FWWM01006426.1_pt1 | contig 21549 bp, 22 predicted proteins | sample 2228351 | NCBI WGS metagenome assembly FWWM01 (sample SAMEA103939774, study PRJEB20133) | metagenome
AAGGCTTCTTCCTCGGTTTCGCCTTGGGAGACGCATCCCTTTAGGGTTGGGCAAAACACGACGTACCCCCCCCGGCTTCGGGGTCTTTCTCTATGACGACCGGATATTCCATGTGGGCCTCGCTGTTTTGATGATGAGTGCCAGTAGTGTCCGGTTAACTTGATGGCTCGTGCTCGAAACCTCGAGAAGGACGCGGCGTTTGTGAGATTGCGACCTGTCCCCGACTTGAATCGCGTTGGCCGACAGGAGCACCCTGCGCGTGGATTTCACGCGGGAGGTGCTCATGTACAGCGGCAAACTGCTCTTTGCCCAGGTCATGGATCATGCGCCCTGGAAGACGTTTCATCGCCTTGTGCGTCGATACCGGGGCGATCATCGGGTCAAGCGCTTCACCTGTGCCGAGCAGTTCCGCTGCATGGCCTTTGCGCAGCTCACGTTCCGCGAGAGCCTGCGGGATATCGAGGCGTGTCTGTCCGCCCAAGCGTCCAAGCTCTATCACATGGGCTTGCGGACCGGCGTCAGTCGCTCGACCCTCGCCGATGCCAACGAATCGCGCGATTGGCGCATCTACGCCGAGTTCGCTCAAGCGCTCATCCGGACGGCCCGGCCCCTGTATGCCCGCGAAGAGTTGGGGCTGGAGCTGGCCAACACGGTCTATGCCCTGGATGCGACGATTATCGATCTCTGTCTGTCCGTCTTCCCCTGGGCGCCATTTCGGGCCAGCCGGGCCGCCATCAAACTGCATACCCTGCTCGACCTCCGCGGGGCGATTCCGAGCTTCATCCATATCTCCGATGGCAAGCTCCACGAGGTGAACGTGCTCGATCTGCTCCTGCCCGAACCCGGCGCCTTTTACATTTTACATCATGGATCGCGCCTATCTCGATTTCGAGCGCCTCTGGGTGCTGGATCAAGCGGGCAGCTTCTTTGTCATCAGGGCCAAGCGCAATCTGCGGGCCCGCCGGCTCTACTCCCATACGGTGGAGCGCAGCGGGGGCATCATCTGCGACCAGACGATCGCCCTCGAAGGCTTTTACTCGACAGAACGCTATCCGGCCTACCTGCGGCGGATCCGTTACAAAGACCCCGAGTCGGGCAAGACGCTGATCTTCCTGACCAATCAGTGGCACGCGCCCGCCTTGACGATTGCCGCCCTGTACCGCTCCCGCTGGCAGGTCGAGTTGTTCTTTCGATGGATCAAGCAACATCTACGGATCACGCGCTTCTTCGGCACCTCGGAGAATGCCGTGAAGACTCAAATTTGGATCGCGGTCTCGGTCTACGGGCTGATCGCTATTCTTCGCAAGCGTCTCGGGATCCCGACATCGCTGTACACGATGCTACAGATCTTGTCGGTGACCCTCTTCGAGAAACTCCCGCTCTACGAAGCACTTACATGTACCGAGGGGTTCCTGCAATCGCTTGATGATCCAAACCAACTGAAATTATTCGAAAGTTAACCGGACACTACTGGATGAGTGCCATTGTAGCAGAGTGCCGCGCGGATGAGCGCGGGCTATACGTTGTGAGGGCCAATAGGCGAGGGAATGTTTGGCCAGTGACAAGTGACAGGAGGCAAGTGATGCGTGAGGGGATAACCGCGAGCCACCAGGTGTGACGAGCGAAAGGAGAACTCAGATGGAGACCACCGCAGGCCTGGTTTCACGGGCCGTGCTCAAGGCGATTGCAGACCGGTTGCGCGAGCGATACGGCGCGGAGCGGGTGCTGGTGTACGGATCGGTCGCGCGTGGCGAACCGACCGAACACAGCGATATTGATCTCTTGGTGATTGCCCCGACCAAGGAGCGGTTTTATGAGCGCATGGGGTCGGTGCTGGCCCTTGTGAGAGACATCAGTCACGGGATTCCTCTTGCGCCGATCGTGCTGACCCCTGAGGAGTTGACAACTCGCTTGGCTCGTGGGGATCAGTTCGTGGCGGAGATTGTTCGGACCGGGGTGGAATTGTGAAGGAGCGACCGGATTCCCCCTACGCAGAGGATTGGTTGAAGATCGCTCGTCGGGACTGGCATCGGATGCACGTCATGCTGGCCGATGGGGATGCGGATGGAGCCGGGTTCTTCTTGCAACAAGCCCTGGAGAAATATCTGAAGGCCTTCCTGCTCAGCCATGGGTGGAAATTGAAGAAGGTCCATACGTTGCAAAGCCTCCTCGACGAAGCCACCGCGTTCGCGCCGGTGGCATCTCTGCGCTCGGTCTGCGAACGGGTGTCCGGATTCTACATCGGCGAACGCTATCCCAGCGTCGGGGCAGAGGGACTGCAACTCGAAGACATCCGGCGTGAATTGCCGGAAGCCTGGTTGCTGATCACCAAGTTATTTCCGGATGAGCGTCTGGAATAGCCCTGCCATTCCGCCCACTTCGGCCTGGGGCAGTTTGCGCCGGCGGATGATTCGTGAGGGGTGAGGAGTAAGTGGGGAGAAACGTGACGCGTGGCACGTGACAGGTGCGTCACCCTCACCTCGCCCCTCTCGATTGACCCGTTGCATTCTGGAGAGCAACTGGTGCCCCGGGAGAGGGGAATCACAAGGGGCCACGGACAATCTCCTGGTAGTGGGGGGACGAGACAGTGTTGAGGGACGCGTGATGGGTGACCAGTGACGCGTAAGGGTGTGAGGGGGAAGACAAGAGGCGAGGGCATGGAGGAAACGGCGCGGTCTCTGGACTGGCGGCGGATCGAAGTCATGGACGAAGCGATGGCTGAGGTGTTGCGTCGAAAGACGCCGAGCGAACGCTTGGCGATCGGGTTCGGGTTGTGGCGATCGGCACGAAAGCTCTTGCGAGGGCAGTTGGCGTCGCTGCATCCGGAGTGGGATGCCCAACGGCTTGAACGGGAAGTCGCGCGGAGGCTCTCACATGGAGCTGTATGACCTGCTGGCTCAGGTGGTGGGGACCTTCGAGCGGCTTCGGATTCCGTATCTGGTAACCGGCTCGGTCGCCTCCATGGCGTACGGCGAGCCGCGATTGACCAATGACATCGATGTGGTGGCCGGGATTCGGGAGACCGACATTCCTGGTCTCTTGGCCGCCTTTCCTGCCGGTGATTTTTATCTCAGCGAGGACGCGATTCGTGAGGCGATCCAGAGGCAGGGGCAGTTCAACATCATTCATCCCGGCTCCGGGTTAAAGGTCGATGTGATTGTTCGGAAGGACACCCCGTTCGATCGCAGTCGGTTTGCACGGACTCGTATTGTGCGTCCAGCGGAATCTTATGCGGCGGCCTTTGCCTCGGCGGAGGACGTCATTATCAAGAAAATGGAATATTACCGCGAGGGCGGCTCGGAAAAACACCTGCGAGACATCACGGGCATGTTGAAGGTCAGCAGAGACGAAATCGATCAGACCTATATTGCAGAGTGGGCCGACCGCTTGGGGCTGCGCGATATTTGGGACATGATCAAGCGGCGGTTGGGGAAGCAGGGATAGGCGAGCCACGCCGGCCTCGAGCGATTCGTGTCTGTCCGCCGGGCCTAAGCGAGGACGCTCGCGGTCAGGCTCGGCACAGGCAGGCCGCGGGGGAAGAGACGGCGAGTGATGGGTGATGAGTGATGCGTGAGGGGTGATCGGCGATGTTCACCCTCACCCCGTCCTCTCCATCACCCGGTGCTGTGACCCATTGCAACGGGGAGCAATGGGTGCCCCGAGTCGCGGGTTCCCGGGGCGAGGCAAATCGGAGGGCGGCCTTGGGCCGCTTGTGGCGACAAAGGAGACGATGATGGCGGACAATCAGACTTCATTGTTCGACGCCGGCAGTGACAAGCGGCGGACTTCCGGCGACCTTGTCCTGCGCGCGCAGCCGAACCGGCCGCTGACCAAGGCACAACGCACGTTCAACCGGCTTGTGGGCAAGATTGAAGCGTTGCGGACCAGGTTGGCTCGCGAAACGCACCGACTGGATGTCGCGCTCGCCTATTATGCGTAGCACGTGCACCCGCGGCGGCAGAGACTCGCGGCTTTGCGCAAGGACCTTCTTCGCGCACTGTCGCCGTTTCTCGACGGCCCGCGCCTGCTGCGCAAGCATGAGCGGAAGGTACTCGAAGTCATCATCGCGGACCACTTGGACGCGCTGGTGCAAGCGGAGGGCTCGCTGGTCGACGGCGATCTTCGGGCGCTCTTCGAGCGGGTGCATCGGATCAGCTTCGACCGCGCTGAACGAGAAGGATTCGAGGCGGTGCGCTCGATGATGGAGGAGGCGTTCGGCGAATTCAACATCGATGTGGATTTATCCGACATCCGGCCGGATGCGGGCGAGGAGGCGCTCGCCGCCAAAGCGGCCGAGATGGCGGACCGAATCCGACGGCGGGTCGACGAAGAGGCCGGCACGACCGCCCGGGCCGACCGTCCCAAATCGAAGCGGCAATCGGCGAAGGAGATGCGGATCAAGCAGGCGGAGGAGATCCGCAAGAAGAGCCTCGCGACTATCTACCGGCAACTTGCGAAGGTGCTGCACCCCGACCTCGAGCCCGATCCTGAGCGGAAACAGCGCAAGGTCGCTCTGATGCAGGAGCTAACCACCGCCTACCACAACAACGATCTGCACAGCCTCCTTCGTCTGGAATTGGCGTGGCTCCAGCGGGAAGAAGGCGACGTCGAGCGACTGACCGACGAGAAGCTGGCTGTCTACAATCAGGTGCTCAAGGAGCAAGCAGACGAACTCCGGTGGGAGCTTGACGAGTTGCCGTACCATCCCCGTTATCAGCCGGTCATGGTCGAGAACGGGCCGTTCGGGATCCTTGTCCAAACAGACGGTCCGGCGGAGGCGTGGCGGCTGGATCGGATGATTGCGGGCATGGAGGCAGAGCTGGCGCGGCTGCAGAGGGACGACGCGATTGCGGAGGTACGCAGCGCCATCCAGAGGTTCAGGGCCGCAAGTTAGGGCCGGTAAGGAAGAGCCTGCACGCCCGCATTATTCATGAACGCTTCTGCTGCCTTGGCCCATTGCAACAGCAGGGCAATGGGCGCCCCGATACGCTGCTGGGCACCCATTGCCTTCCCGGAGCAAGGGGTCCCCGGCATGCTCGCCCCTCAGTCGGTCGACATACTGACCACCCGTTGCACGAAGCCTGGCAACGGGTACCCGGTATGCCTCCCTCCTTCGTGGCTGCGCTTGGGGGCACCCATTGCTCTCCTTGCTGCAATGGGTCTAGCACAACGCGTCTGCCGGGTACCCGTTGCTCGGGGCGCCCATTGCTTTGCCAAGTGCAATGGGCCAAAGCAACGGGTGCAGCGCGACGAACCGTCACGAATAATGTGGGCTAACGCTCAGGATAACCTACGGGCCGCGAAGCGGACCGTCAGGTTCATCCTGCTGTTAGACTGCATCATTCCTGCGGGATGAGGAAGTACACGGGTCGAATCGGTAGCAATCGTCGTTGCACTTCCGGAATCCGGTCGTAGTGCTCGACCCAGAGATCAAAGAGTCGCTTCAGATCGACGAGCATGATGCGTCGCTTCTCCTGCCGCCGCGCCTCGTCCTCCGCCTCGCGTGTAAATCCTCCGGTGGAGATAAAGAGTCCCACGTCCCCCTCACCAAGGAGAGCGAGCAGCGACCGCACGCCGTCGATTGTCGTTTTGTCGCTTCACCTGAACCTTACGAAAGCAATAAGGGGTCCGCGAAAGCAATAAGGGGTCCGACCCCTTTTTGTCATCCGTTTGCGGTGCAGGGGACGGGTCTCTCCGATCATTTCACGGTACAAACAGGAGGGTATGGCCTGGTCGCGAATCGCGCGGAGGGTCGGGACGCACGGCCCGACGATTCACCCGTTGCAATTCAGCAGCGCTGGGTACCCGGGACCACGTTTGTGCGCGCCGAGTTGGTGAGACGGCATGGTGATTGCGCACTTGCTGAGCGAATGCGGTCCGCATACGTGGGCGGCGAGCACTGTTCGAAGTTCCGCTCACGCGATGCTTGGCGCGGAGCACGTGGCGCAGCCGAGCGGATACCCGTTGCTCCTCTTCATGCAACGGGTCTTGGATGCGTCGTATGATCGGGACCCATTGCATCATGCAGAGCAATGGGTACCCCCGCGCTGAGCGGGCGGGCCCCACCCTTCCAACGTTCACGTGTAGTCAACTCTGACCGATCCTGGTTGTGGTGATTTAACCTGATCCGAAATTCTTTCCGATCTTGAGTCCTCTATTCTCTTCGCCCCCTTTGGGGGAGAGGCTGCGGTGAGGGGTTCTTCTCGGACACCACCCTCACCTGTCTCCTCTCCCTCCTACGGGAGGGAGAGGATCCTTTCGGGAAGCGGAGAAAGGCATCTGTTCCGAGACAAATATGTTCGGATCAGGGTTGAGTTTGCGGAAGGTGACAACGGGTGCCCGTGGTCCGTTACGCTGCGTCCCACCGACTAAAAGAACGCCATGCTGGCGTACGTCACCGTCGAGTTGTACTGGTCGGTGATTCCGCGGTCGTAGCGCAGCACCTGTCCTTTTTCCGCCTGAATCAGGCGCAGCAGCGTATAGATAGCTGAGAACCCGGAGATGCGGCGTTGGTCCTTCTCTTTTCGGATGAACTGCGCGAAGGCCTCGGGGTCGAGGTTCTCCACGTGCTTGAGCATCTCCAAGTCTTGCTGCATGCAGCGATGGAAGGAGAAGTCGGTGGGCGGCGACGGGTCGCCGTACCGCAGGCCGATATGGGCCAGTTCCGCGCCGGCGATCGCGCAGAGGTCCCGGCCGGAGGCGGCGATTGCATCTTGAAGAGCGGCGATGAAGGAGTCGATCAATTGCCGGCTCTGCGGATCGGTGAGGCTGGTTGCAGGAAAGGCACAAAGGACCGGCACGACGGTCACGGGCTTCTTGTCGCCGACGAGATGCTGGAGAAACGGGAGCTGGAATTCGATCGCGTGCTCGTGTTGATGGCAGAGTTCGTCGTCAAAGCATTGCGGGACGGTGGTTCTCAGTCGGTCCAGGATGGCGCGATCCGCCCGGACGACACCCAACGGGGTCTCGAAGTCTTTGTCGGTGACCGCGTAATACGATTCCATTCCGGAAAAAGCGGTTCCCAAGAGCACGAAGAGATCCGGCGTCTCGGCTTCCTGCAGCTCCTTGTAGGCCCAGGCATAGATCGGGCCGGCCTGCCGCAGATCGTAGGTCGGCGCGACAAGGCCCTTAATCTTTTTCCCCCGATTCTCGGATGGCTTGAAATCGGGCCCTTCTTTGGACGAAAAGAAGCTCTCGATCTGCGCTCGGAGCTTCCGGCCGTCCGCCTCGTAGCTGCGTCCGGCGAAGGCGGCTTTCCGGACGGGCGATTCGCGATAAGCTTTCCTGGCCTGTTCTTTTGCCGCTTCGACCCGCTCCCCTTCCAAGAAGAGCTTTGCGTCCAAATCCTCAACCAGCCGTTCCAGGTTCCGGGGATTCAGAAACTCGCCGAACCGCCTGAGATACAGCACACCGATCTCTTCGAGCGAATGTTCACCGTCGAAATGCTGGACCAGGAAGAAATAGCTCAAGGGCAGGATGAGTTTCTCCTTGCTCAAACCGGTGGGGTCCCAGAGGACCATGTACTGCTCTTCATTCTGCCGAATCGGCGAGAACTGGAGATTCCGGAGCAGCGGATAGTTCTTGGGATCCCTGGGCGTCGGCGTCGCTTGCGTATCCATGATGATCAAGGGCGGCATTCTAGCGAAGGCCCGCCGTCACCCGCAACCGCCTGCGGGTGCAAATCCGGACACATGCAGGACGAACCTATGACCCCTCAGGTGGGTGTTCGCCGCGCTTACGGGTCCAAATGACCAGCGCGGCCACGGTCACGGCCGCCAGCCACAGCGAGGCGCGCCCGTAGGCGGGCTCGGAAAATTCGATGAGATCGGTCAGCCGGCCGATCAGAAGAGACATACGGGCCATGACGGTATAGCCGAAGGCGGCGCCGAACGAGATCATCAGGAACAGGATGCCGGTTCGGGCGACGGCTTTGCCGGCACCGGTGTGTTCGACGGAGAAGAAGAAATAAAACAGCACCGACGTGACACCGAGCAGAATGATGACCGTGTTCAGATTGCTGGCCGGGTTCAAGAGGTTGAAGCTGAAAGTCAGACCGTCTCCCGGGACCAGTGACGCCAGGGGCCGAACCGTATCTTCGATCTGCTTCAGGATGTACGAGGAGATCGTCCGCGGAATCGCGAGTCCGGATCCCACCCCGACGATGAAGGCGAACGCGTAGCGGGACAGCCAGGCGGCCTTCGGGGCATAGCGGGTCAGCATCAGCATCCCGATCGACAGCGGGATCAGCAGGGACCAGTCGCCCTGCTTGACCATCGGTTCGTAGATCAAGTGGATGATCACGGTATCGTAGGCCTTCACGATCGTGTAGCCGACCGACACCCCGACATAGAGGTGTTCCGCCACTTTGAAGAGCGGGTTGTCTTCATACAGGAACGACAGGATAAACAGCGTCAACCCTGTCGCGATCCAGGCACCCAGCAACGTGTCAAACGGCATCGAGGCCCCCAACGCCGATCAGGTTGCGCCTCACCATTTTTGTTTCCTTCGCAGGGAGACATAGAAGATGTTGCACAGGATCACCAGGACGATGATGGCGAAATGGGTTGCGGACTGGGCGTCCATTCCGGCGACGGCCCTCCCCTTCTGGCCGATCAGGCTTTCGTATTCGGCGGCGCCGCGCAGGCCGCCGATAAGCCCGTTGATCTGGCCGCTTCTCAACAAGGGATACAGTCCCGGCGCGATCACACCCGTGCAGCCGCCGCCGAGTTCGAACTTGTATTTGTCCTTGCCGAAGACATACCACGCTTCCACACCGGGATTGCCGGCCGCCAAGCTCACGGCGTAGTTCACATCGCGCAGGTTCCGGACACCCTCCAGCACGGGCAACTCTTTGGTCGCCTTTCCGTAGTAATCGAAGGGGAAGGTGGTGTAGAGGTCCTGCCCCATATTGATGATGACCGACCCGGCGCCCGGACTCCAGCCAAGAAACACGTAGTCCCGGCCGTTGACCTTGCCCGCCTCCTGGGCGACCTGGCTGACCACCTGGTCCGCGAGACCTGTGCCGGTGACCCATAAGGTCATAACGATCACCCGCAGGTTCTTGCGGAAAGCGTGCCGCAGGATGGCGATCGATTGGGGATACAGCTCCGGCTTGGAAGCTGGGTCGAAGTCCATCGACAGCAGGAACACCGAACCCGAAGGCAAGCTCTCGATGTAGTCGTAGACTCCCCGCACTTCCGGCGACACCTTGATCGGCAGGCCGACCGGGTACAGGAGCGGCAACAACGTGCACAGGCCGATCACCAGAAAGATGATCCGGCGGTCGATCTTGAGCATGCGCTCAGCGAAATTCATAAGCCGTTGCTCGTGAAGCGTGAAGCGCGTCTCGCATGCGAACGCAGGCAACTTGAGAACGACAAGATACGAGATACGTACGGCGCTTCACGTTATTCCTTGCCTCCCCCAAGGTACGACCGTTCCACGCCGAAGATGATTTTGAACGAGAGGGCCACGGCGCCCAGGCTCACGCCGATGAGGATGGCGCGCCGGACCGAAGCGTTGAGCACGTTTAAGATCCATTGCGAGACGTCGCCGCTGGCCGGCAAAAGGTATTCGCCGAGCGGCACGCGGCCCATCATGACGATGATCGCCGCAACCAGCAGGACGGCCGCTTCGCGGCTGCGCGCCCGGAACGACCGGTACGCGGCGGAGGCGATGAAAAACGCCAGGATGGCGAACATGGTTCCCTGCAGCGGCACCAACATATAGGTATAGATCCAACCGAACGCGGTCGGCGCTCCGTTCATCGTCTCCTTGCCGTTCGCCCACAGGCCGACGGCGATCGTGCCGAGCAGGCCGGCATACAAGACCAGGCTGTACCCCCATCCCGGCTCCTTGCGACGGATCTTTACGGCATGCAGATGGAACAGGCTGGTGACGCCGAGCACCAATGCGAAGCCGCCGATGATCTGCATCCACTTGGTGACCGAGGTGAGGAGGTGCTCGGAGGCCGGATGCGGCACATAGTATTGGGCTGCGAAGACCAGCCCGGTCACCAGCGTCACCAGCAGCGGCGCCTGTCGGCGAAAGAAGATCATTTGAGGTCCCGGAAGACGTCCAGTACGATCTGCGGCCACTCCGCGCCGAACAACACCCCGGCGGTGGCGACGAGCGTGCCCAGGCCGATCACGCTCAGGATGAACGCTTTGCCGATGTCCTGGCCGCGCAGCGTGCCGATCTGCACCGGTTCTTTGGACAAATAGGCGCTGGCGGCGTACAGCTCTTCGCCGATCAAGGTGTAGTCGCAGGTGGTCACGAAAAACGGCAACTGGTGGTCGGAGTCGGTACCGGCGATCTGGATCGCGCCCGTGCTGGCGCCGGTCTCGGTCAACAGCAGCGATTCGGCGAAGTAGGCGCCCATGAAAAAGTTCGCCGCCGGCTTCTTGCGCAGCATGATCCCGTCCACGGCGGCGGTATAGCTGAATTGATCGGTGGTGATGAAAAAGTTCGAGTCTTCTTTGAACTGATCCGCTTTGCCCGCTTCCAGATAGGCCTGCTTCGTGATTTCCTGACAGACCGCCATCGTGATCGGATCGCGGTGCGGCACCAGCAGCTCGGTCTCATAGGCCGCCGTCCGCTTCGCGACCCGGCCTAAAATGACGGCGGCCGCGATGGTCGAGGGATCGCTCATGTCGTGCGCGCCGGTCAGATAGAGGATCGGTTTGCCCAACTCGGTCGCGCGCCCGATGGCTTCGTCCACCGCATCGAGCCCGGGAATCCGGCGGAGGAAGATCTCCCGCCGCTTCGCCGTCCGGATCGCGTAGAACACGACCGAGCCGAACAGCAGGGCCAGGAGCAGGTTGTTCATCTGGTTCCAGTTGATCCAATTGGGCGCCGGCACGGCGGCAATCGGCACGGCGAACGCGCGGTCATCGTCGCTGACCGCCGCGACCGTGACGGTGTAGACAGCGCCGTCTTTCAGCTCGATGCCCTTGCCGTTCTTCACGGTGAATTGGTGGACCTCTGGGCGATCCGGCCTGGTCCACCACGGCCATTTGTTCTCCCGCACGTAATGGGTGTTGGCCGGGAACTCGGCCACGACTTTCATCGTGGCGGAATCGGCCGAGGGGGAATCGCCGAGCAAAATCTGGTACTTGACGGTCGCGCTGTCGTAAGGCGCCGGCGCCCACAGCACGGTCAGACTGCCGCCGCCGTCGTTCGGGGTGTCGATCACCCGAAGGTCTCGCGGAGGCGAGAGAAGCGATTCGGCCGACGCCGCCGACCCCGTCCAGTCCGGCAACGCGCACAGGATCAAGAGCGCGCCGGCCACCAGCGACCGGCCGCTCCCATGCTTCACGCATAACGCATCACGTGCCACAGCCGTTAGACTCCTTCGATGACTTCGATGTTGGCGCGGGGAATGACGGCCGTGGTGCCGTCCGGGAAACGGACCTCCAGGACGCGCACCAGGCTTTCGGTGGGAATCTTTTGCAGGTCCGGCGGCAACCGCGACACCTCGCCGATTTTGCCGAACAACGGGTCGCGGATGATGCGGACGAGATCGCCGATCTTGATTCCCTCGCGGGCGCGCTCTTCCTCATCCTTGCCTTCTCGCGACGGAGAAGACGTCGTGTGGTCCGGCTGCGGAATGATGATCTCCGGCCGGATCACCCCCGCGCGGATTTGCGTGGCGCCGGAAACCGAGGCTTTCCGGCCGGCGTGCGCGGCCAGCAGCTTGAACGTCTTGGCCGCCATCGGAATGCTGCCGAATCCTTCCGTCATGATCAACGTGAACCCGACCTTCTCGGTTCCCGTAATCGCGACGCCCAGGTCGTAGCCGAGCAACGCCCGCAGGTCTTTGTCGTGGATGCCGCCGACGACGAGCGCCGCGACACCCACGTCCTTGGCCTTGTTCATGGTCTCGATCGGACACAACGCGCCGCCCACGACGACGTTGCCTTTGAGGTCCGGGGTCAGATGCTCCGGCGTGAGGGTTTCTTCGGGAGATTTCACGGCGATCGCGATGTCGCCCCGGGTCTCTCCGCCGATCCCGAAAATGCCCTGGATTAGGCTACAGGCTGTCTCGACCGTCACCCCTTGATTCGGATGCACCTCGACGACGGTCCCGTCGATGTATGCCAGCAGTTCCAGGAGGCGCGGCGGCTCGCGTAACAGCACCTGACCGGTCACCGTCGAGACCGCTTCGATCGTGCCTGGAATCGGCGACCGGACTTCGGTCTTGAACCATTTGATGAGCGGCTTGTTCTCTGCAATGACTTCGTCTTTCTGCACGGGCTCGCCTTCCCGTTTGACCAGATACTCTCTGATCTCATCGGGGGCGATGCCCAAAAGATTGGCGACGTTGACCGCCTGCACCTTGCCGGGCAACTCGGCTCGCGCAACCGGCGAATCGGCGCGGACTGCGTCGCCGACGTTGACCAGCACGGCGCCGGGCAGCGGCAACAACCGTTTCCGCCGGACCACCGTGCGTTCGGTCACGGTCAGGCCGGGTGTATACGCGTGGGCCATCTCCTACAAGAGTGCTGAGTGCTGAGCCGTCGGTTTCAGCCTGACAACTTACTGAGAGCTGATGGCCGACGGCTGACAGCGAGTTTATTTCGGATACAAATCCACGGCCTTATACCATTGGCTCAACGCCGTCAGTCGAAGGGTGTTGTCGCTGGGGAGCTGCAACGGGCGTCCCCGGCCGTCGAGCAGCAACCCAACGACCCCGCCTTGCACGTCGCGGCTGACGGCGTGGCCCGGACCTTCGCCGAGATCGACGGCCTTGGCCGGGTGCATCGTGACGCGCGCCGTCTGGTCCTGGGTCAGCGGGAACAAGCGGAGGTCGCCGAATCGCAAGGTCCCGCGCTCCTCCGGACGGCCGTCGTCAAACGCGATGGCGTAGTCGGCGCAACGCTCGCCGTCTTTGCCCTGCCCGATCGGCGCGATACAGGTGCCGAGATAGATCATGCAGTCCCGAACGAACACGTCGGTGGCCGCTTTTTCATTCACCGTCGAGAGCACGCCGAGATGGGGCATCATGAAAATGCTGTCGACGGACAAGCGGGTATAGCCCAGCGGCTCGTAGGCGTCGATCATCATCATCATCGACTGCACCCGCCGCGGCGCGTGGGACAGGATGCCGCCGCTGCCCACGATCAGGTCCAGTTTCAGCATGTCGATCAGCGTGCGGCCGGACGTCTGTTGCTCGAAGATATCCGAAATCGTCCGCTCCTGCTGCACGCCCTTCAGGCCGGTGGCCAGGGACTTGTGATGGATCAACGCCAGCCGCAACGCTTCCCGCGCGATCGCCTGCTCCACCTGCAACTCGTCGAGCGTCTGCGGGATCGTCGTGGGCCGGATCATCTTGTTCTTGATCCGGTTCCGCAACGTCTGCTCGTCGATGGAGAACGGTACCCATCGCATGATGTTTGCCAATCCGGCTTCGGCCAGCACATTGGAGATGCTGTACGACATGCCCAAGTTGGCGCTGACGGTGCGGTTGAAGACGCCGTCGAACACCGAAAAGACATCGGTCGTCGCGCCCCCGATGTCCACCCCGATCAGGTTCAGGTGCTGCCGCTTGGCGATCGTCTCCATGATCAAACCGACCGCGGCGGGGGTCGGTATGATCGGCGCGCCGGCCATCTCGATAAGCTTCTTGTACCCCGGCGCCTGGGCCATGACGTGCTCGAGGAACAGGTCGTGGATCTTGTGCCGGGCCGGCGTCAGGTTTTCCCGCTCCAGCACGGGCCGGATGTTGTCGGTGATCACCAGCGCGGTTTTCTTTCCGAGGATCTTGCCGATCTGTTCGCGCGCCTCCTTGTTGCCGGCGTAAATGAGCGGCAACGTGTACGTGCTGCCGAACCGGGGGCGAGGCTCGGCGGCGGCGATGTATTCCGCCATCTCGACGACGTGCGTGATGGCTCCGCCGTCGGTGCCGCCGGACATGAGGATCATGTCCGGCCGCAGGGTCCGGATCCGTTCGATCTTTTCATGCGGCAACCGTCCGTCGTTCGACGCCAGCACGTCGATGACGATGGCGCCCGCGCCCAACGCCGCCCGTTGCGCGCTTTCCCCCGTCATGTTCTGGACGACTCCCGTGACCATCATCTGCAGCCCGCCGCCGGCGCTGCTCGTGGAGATATAGATGTCCACGCCCACGTTCGGTTCCCCAAGCGGCGCCCGGTTGGGCGTGATGATGCGTTCGCCATCGAGGATCTGCCGGCCGGACAGCTCTTCGATTTCGGCGATGGCGTTGAGCACACCCTTCGTGACATCCTCGAACGGCGCCTCGACGGTGGTCGGCGCTTCGCCGCGGTAGGTCTGACGATACTCGTCCCCGATGTTCTCGATCAGAATGGCTTTGGTGGTGGTGCTGCCGCAGTCGGTCGCGACGATGACGTTCAGCGGCCGGTCTGTCGCATGCCTATCAGCGGACTGACCGGGTGCGGTCATCGAACGGACATTCCTTTGGGTGCGGCCTTCGCTTCGATGAGGGCGATCAGGCGGGGGATGGTCTCGCGGCGTTCGAGTAAATGCGCCACCTGCGCGACTTCTTTATTGCTGAACGCCAACTCCAGAATCGGTGTGAGGAAATACAACGCTTGGCTCCCGAGAAAGTTCATCGGGCCGACGGATTCCAGGAACAACGTCGCCGGCGTCGCCATCCCGCGTTGCACCACGGCGTCGGCCACTCGTTCCAGCAAGGCGATATCCTCGCCGGTGAAGGTCTTCCCGTCCGACGTCACGGCGAAGGCGCGCCGGAAACCGGCCCGAAAGTCGCCGACCTTTTTCACGAGAAGTTCCCTGGAAAATGCGGCCATGACGAGTCGTGAAGGCCAGAGTCTGTGGAGCAAACTCATTATAGGGAGGGGTCGGAGGAGAGTCAATTCGACCGGAGAACGCGACTTCGACCGGTTGACACGCGGCCGGGGAAATCACTATGGTCGCATGGCTTATGTCCATGAGGACGGAACGGAAACGGTCATGGGCCTGAATCCGCCGGCTGGCAAACCCGCCTCTGCCTCGATCCTGATCAACGTTCCCCGACTGATCACGGCGTACTACACGGAGAAGCCGGACCCCGCCGTGCGCGAGCAGCGGGTCGCCTTCGGCACGTCCGGTCATCGCGGCTCGGCCTTCAAACGCAGCTTCAACGAAGCGCACATTCTGGCGATCACCCAGGCGATCAGCGACTACCGGAAGGCGCACGGCATCACCGGTCCTCTCTATCTCGGCATGGACACCCATGCGCTCTCGGAACCGGCGTTCGTCAGCGCGGTCGAAGTGTTGGAGGCTAACGGGGTCGACGCCATGGTGGATCGCACCGGAGGCTATACGCCGACGCCGGTCATTTCGCATGCCATTCTGACTTACAACCGCGGCCGAACCTCCGGTGTGGCCGACGGCATCGTCATCACCCCCTCGCACAATCCGCCGGAGGACGGGGGCTTCAAATACAACCCGCCGGCGGGCGGTCCCGCCGACACGCGGGTGACCGCATGGATCGAGGAGCGGGCGAACGCGCTGCTCGCCGACGACTTGCGCGGCGTCGCGCGGGTCCCCTATGAACGTGCGCGCCGCGCCTCCACCACTCACGCGCATGACTACGTCGGCGTCTTCGTCGGCGATCTTCACACCGTCGTGGACATGGAGGCCATTCGGTCAGCCAAGCTGAAACTCGGCGTGGACCCCCTCGGCGGGTCCGGCGTGGCGTACTGGGAGCCGATCGCAGAACGGTACGGGCTGGAGATCGAGGTCGTCAATCGCGAAGTGGACCCGACGTTTCGTTTCATGCCTCTGGACTGGGATGGGAAGATCCGCATGGACTGCTCCTCGCCCTACGCCATGGCCAACCTGATCGCGCTCAAGGATCGTTTCGATGTGGCGTTCGGGAACGATGCGGACAACGACCGGCATGGGATCGTCACGCGCTCGGCCGGACTCATGAATCCCAATCACTATCTCGCCGTGGCGATCCGGTATCTGTTTTCTCATCGTCCCGGATGGAAACCGGACACGGCGGTGGGCAAGACGCTCGTCAGCAGCAGCCTGATCGATCGCGTGGCGGCCAAACTCGGGCGGAAGCTCGTCGAAGTGCCGGTCGGCTTCAAGTGGTTCGTGGACGGACTGCTGGACGGCTCACTCGGGTTCGGCGGAGAGGAGAGCGCGGGCGCAGCGTTCCTGCGCCGCGACGGGACCGTGTGGACGACCGACAAGGACGGCATCATCATGGACCTGCTGGCGGCGGAAATGATGGCGCGGACCGGCCGCGATCCGGCTCAACTCTATCAGGAGCTGACCCGCGAGCTGGGCGATCCGGCTTACGAGCGGATCGACGCGCCGGCCACGCCGGAGCAGAAGGCGATCTTGTCCAAGCTTTCGTCCGGCCACGTGCGGGTGACGGAACTGGCCGGAGACCGGATCATTGCGAAGCTCACGACGGCGCCCGGCAACGGCGCGCCGATCGGCGGGTTGAAAGTCGTCACCGAGCATGGCTGGTTTGCCGCCAGACCCTCTGGCACCGAAGACGTGTACAAGCTTTACGCCGAAAGCTTTCGCGGCACAGACCATCTCCGCCGCATTCAGGACGAAGCCCGGGCATTGATCGCTGAGGTGCTGGCCGCGGCCACGTAGACCCGTCCCGGTCGAAGGACTTGAGGACGACGGTCGGCCATCCCGGGTCAGCAACCGCCTACTTCATGTCCTGCGCAGTACCGAGCCTCAGGTGGCCTCGGCGGTTTTGCTGATAACACGCTTCATTGTGCTGGCGGCAGAACGGGAGTTCCTTGCCGTATGAAATCCAGGCTAGTTGGCCCGGGTTCACGCCGAGGTTGATGAGATAATTCCGAGCCGCCTTCGCCCGGTTTTCTCCCAGAATCAGGTTGTACTCGAAACTGCCGCGCTCGTCGCAGTGGCCCTCTATGGTCACACCGGCGTCCTGGCGTGCTTTGATCCACCGGGCATCGCGGGCCAACGCTCGCTTGCCGTCTTCCGTCAGCGCCCAACTGTCGAAGGCAAAGAAGACATCCTGCAGCGTCCCGGTCGCCGGCATAGGACGCACCTCGGCGATCCGCCGATTGCCGGTCTCGCGGGATTCGGCCTCGACCACCTTGGGCCCGCTCCCGAGTTGGACCTCCGAGGGATTGTTCCCCGGAACCACGGGGGCAAATCCGGTCAGCCCGCTCTCCTTCTCGCCAGACTGACGAGAAACCGACAGGCTTGGAAAATCTGAATCGCTCTGCGCCCAACGGCTGCTGCACGCTGAGGCGGTCAACATCAGCAGGCAGATACTGCCTGCAAGACAGGGTATCGTGCACCGGGAAACCATAGGGCCTCCTACGTTTGAAGCACCTTCGATGCCGAGACACCCGCCACTCTTTCACGGTTTTGCCGCGGATGTTCTCCGGCTGAGCTTCGGTTGTTTTGGTCATCGTCGAGGGAATGTCGAAATAAGCATAGCACCGCCCAGATGTGCAGTTTTGGCGCGCTCTGTAGGGGTGCTCATACAAGCCCAGATTTGGAAGGCCCTTCTAAATCCGTCTATCGGCAGTTGCCGGCTCGTGGCATTACCGTTGCTCAACTCCAAAGGGTTCCTCTTTAACCGAGCCGCGTTGGGGGCAGATTTGCGCGGGTGAGTACCACGCGGAACCGGTTCCACAAGCGGAACCCGAAAACGAACAGGCAGACAACCCACACGGAATCGAGCGAGGAGGTCAACATGAACCACAGAGCGTGTGCGCTGGCCTTATTGTGCGCTGTCACAGTGAGCGGATGTGTCAGCGGGGAACGCTATAGACAAACGCTGGGGGAGCTCGCCCAAGCCCGGAAAGCCTCGGCCCAGACCTCCGCGGCATTTGAGGCCTTCAAGCAACAGGCGACCGCAGAGGCCGAGCAATTCAGGAAACACGCGGCGGACGAAATTGCGGCGCTTCAGCGGGAGTTGAGCAACGCCAGAAAGGCCTTTGAGGACGCGACCGCCCGCCTGGCGGCCGTCGAAAAAGAAAAGGAACAGGCGATAGCGGCGCTGGCTCAGGCCCGGGATCAGGCGCGCGAACTGGAGACGAAGCTCGCCGCCGAACAGGCGAAAACCGAGGCGTTGCAGCAGGATAAGCAGCGGCTGCTAGCTGGGACCACCACCGCACAAGATGAAATCGCCAGGCTCCAGAAACGCGCCGGAGAGCTGGAGACGGAAAGCGCGCGGGCCAAAGATCTCGAAAAGCGGCTGTCGGAGCGGGACCGGGAAGTCGGCACGCTGCGCCAAGCCGCGGCGGATCGAGAAAGCCTGGCAACCAAGCTTGCCGCGCTGACTCAGGAGGTGGAGCAAAGCAAGCAGCGCGTCGCGGCCCTGACCAGTGAGCTGGCGGCCGTCACCGGGGAGGCGGCCCGGGTTCGGACTGAGCGCGACCGGACGCTTCAGGACCTTGGCAAGCTTCAAGCCTCGCTCGAGCAGGAGCAAGAACGCTTGAGGGCTGAGGCGGAAGAGAAAGCCCGTTTGGAACAGGATCGAGCCGCCAAGGACGCGGAGATCCGGCGTCTCACCAAAACGCATGAAGATCTGACCAAATCCTTGCAGGCCGAAATTGCGAAGGGGGACATTACGATCAAGCAGGTGCGGGACCGGCTCACGATCAACATGGTGGACCGTGTGCTGTTCGACTCCGGCCAGGCGAAGGTGAAACCGGCCGGGCTCAAGGTGCTCAAGCAGGTGAGCGAGATTTTGAAAAAGGTGACGGACAAGCAGATCCGGATCGAAGGCCACACCGACAACGTGGCGATCGGCGCGAAGCTCAAGGACCGGATCCCGACCAACTGGGAATTGTCCACCGCGCGCGCCACCAGTGTCGTGCGCTACCTTATCGAGGAAGGCGGCGTGAATCCCGCGAACTTGTCGGCGGTCGGCTATGCCGACACGCAGCCGATCGCGAGCAACGAAACCGAGGAAGGCCGCACGGCGAATCGCCGTATCGAGATTGTGTTGTATCCGAAAGACCTGTCGGAAATTGCGAAAAAGATGAAACTGTGAAGCGCAGGTCGGCGACCGGAAGGAAGGGACCTCATAGCCTGCAGGGGCGGAAGTGAAAGACAGGATACCGGGCGTACGGGCTACGGCTGAACCGTGCGCCCATCCCCGGGGCCGTGAGAATCGCCGCTCTGCTCTGCGGCATGGTAAGAACTTCGTACCAGCGGGCCGGATTCGACGTGGGCAAACCCCATCGCCAGTCCCTCGGCCTTCAACGCGGCAAACTCGTCGGGATGATAGAAACGGGCGACCGGCAGGTGCTGTTTGGTCGGTTGGAGGTACTGGCCGATCGTGATGATGTCACAGCCGACCGACCGCAGGTCACGCATGACCTCCCGCACTTCCTCCATGGTCTCGCCCATCCCGACAATCAGGCCCGACTTGGTTCGCATCCCCATCTTCTTGGCACGATCCAACAACTCGATCGATCGTTGATATTTCCCCTGCGGCCGGATGGACGGAAACAGCCGGCGCACCGTTTCAATGTTGTGGTTGAGAATATCCGGTTTCTCGGCCGCGACCGTCGCTAGCGCCGCTTCCTCACCTTCAAAGTCCGGGATGAGGACCTCCACCGCGCAGGTCGGAATCAATCGTCTGATCTCTCGGACGGTCTCAGCGAAAATGGACGCCCCGCCGTCTTCCAATTCGTCCCGGTTGACGGATGTAATCACGGCATGCCGCAGGCCCAGGGCTCGGACGGCCTCCGCGACGCGCCTCGGTTCGTCGAGGTCAAGCGTATGCGGCCGGCCCGTCGTCACTGCGCAATAGTGGCATCGGCGGGTGCAGATGTCGCCCAGGATCAAAAAGGTCGCCGTGCGGGCGTTCCAACATTCCCAGACGTTCGGACAGCGCGCTTCCTCGCAGATGGTATGGAGATCGAGCGTATCCATGATCCGCCGGATGTCCCGGTAGTTCGGCCCGTGCTGGATCCGGACCTTGAACCAAGGCGGAAGGCGGCGGGTCTCGCTGATAGCTGACGGTGTCTCCCCGTCGGCCTTCCGCACCTCGAATATCGGCACGAAGCTCATGCTTGCTCCTTCGGCAGAATCAATTCCAGAGGATGTTCCAGGAGACGTTTGAATTCTCTCAGGAACTGCGCTCCTTGCAGGCCGTCGATGGCGCGGTGGTCGCAGGACATGGTGACTTTCATGCGTCGACTGATTTTCACGGTCCCCTCCTTCGCCACCGGCACGTCGCGAATGGCCCCGACGGCCAAGGCTGCGGCTTCAGGAGGCATGAGCACGGCGATGAAATTCTCCACGTCGTACATCCCCAGGTTGGAGATGGTGAACGTGGCATCTGTGTATTCCTGCGGCTGCAACCGCTTGCTGCGCGCCCGTTCGATCAACGAACGCGACTCGACGGCGATCTGCTCGAGAGACTTGGCGCCGCAGTTTCGGATGACCGGCGCGACGAGCCCGTCGTCCATGCCGACGGCGACGCCGATATCGATCGAGCCGTGCCGGCGGATGGCCTCGCCTGTGAAGGAGGCGTTGATCTCCGGATGTTTGGCGAGCGCCAGCGCCGCCGCTTTGATCAGCAGATCCGTCACGCTCGGATGGGTCCGGCGGCTGTGCTTAAACTGCTGGCGCAGCCGTTCGGCTTCTTCCATATCGATTTCGATGGTGAGGTAAAAATGCGGGACCGGCGCCTTGCTCCGGGTGGTGGCCCGTACAATGGCTTTGCGCATCTGGCTCAGCGGGACATCGACGCCTGCGGAGGGGGCAGCTCGGGCGGCGGCCGCCTTCAACACATCTTTCTCGACGATCCGCCCGTCCGGGCCGGTGCCGGTGATCGTGGAGAGATCGACGCCCTTCTCGGCGGCCAACGCCTTCGCGCGGGGCGAGGCGAAGATGCGCGTCGGTTTGGCGACTGGCTCCGCGGCCGCGGGCGGAGCCTCGGACGGCGGCTTGTGTGAGGCCGGCTTCTCGACCTTTGTCGAGGGCGCGGCCTCGATACGGTCGGCCAGTGCGGCGGTGATATCCTCGTCGGCCTCCGCGATCACTCCGATCAGGGTGCCGGATTTGACGGTTTCGCCCTCGCGGACCAAAATCTTGCGCAGGATGCCGGAAGCGAAGGCCTCCAGGTCCATGACGGCTTTATCCGTTTCAATTTCGGCCAGGACATCGCCGGCCGCCACCTTGTCGCCTTCGTGTTTCTTCCATTTGACGACGACGCCTTCTTCCATGGTGTCCGTCAGTTTGGGCATCACGACACGACTCGCCATTGGCCGCTCCTTTGTAGTTAGCCTACCATCGATCCGGAGTCAGGTGTTGAGCCATCGGCGTAACCAGCTGAATACGCTGAAGTGTCCGCGTTCTTCCGGTTCTCGTGTCGGGTCCGGATAGGCGACCCAAGGCTCTTGAGACCCCAGATACACGCCGTTGCGGACGCTCAACTGGCTTCTGAGTTGACGGTAGCCTCGCGCCTGGAGGTCCCGAACAAGCGCGCTCAGCGCGGCTTCCCAGGTGTCTTTCTCGTCGGTCAGAATACGTTCGGTCTCGTACCGGAAGACGGCCCTGTACCCGCTGCCGGCGGGCTCGAAGTCGACCGGCCGGTTG
>FWWM01001314.1_pt1 | contig 21544 bp, 11 predicted proteins | sample 2228351 | NCBI WGS metagenome assembly FWWM01 (sample SAMEA103939774, study PRJEB20133) | metagenome
CCATCCGGCGGGTTGATCACTCAAAATCTCAACTTCATCACCATTGCGGATCGGATCACTTAAGGCACTGGTCGTCGCCGGTTCGGTGTACAGGCGCGCAAACGGCCCCTGTCCATCTTCTTCAATCCGTCCGGTATAGCGATATTCGGCGCGGACACCGGCTACGGTGCGCACGCTGATATAGTCGCGCAACGTCACGGCTGCGCCGGGCACCGGCGTATCGTTGAGTTCGAGCGTGAAAGGGATTGCACCGGCCAGCGGGATTGCGAGATCAGGTAAACGCAGGCGAAGCTCGTTGTCGCTACTACCATCGACAATTGTCAACGCAATCGGTTCATAACCGGCTGCGCGCAGAGTCGCCGTGCGCACATCGACCAGCCCGGCACCCTGTACCGTAAATTCCAACGGCGTTGATCTGATATACAGATCGGTAGGAACAATGCGGTCAATCTGAAACGATAGAACGTACACCGGCGACGGTTGTGGGGTTGCCGTTGGCAAAGGAGTAGGTGGTGCAACCGTTTCTGTTGGTGCAACGACTGCCGTTGGCAGGGAGGTAGCCGGCTCTGTCATTGGGGTTGATGCTCTGTTTAGCCCGATGGTAGCCAATACGGCAAGCAGCACAATGATCACAACCCCAATCCCAACCGGCACCGACCAGTTCAGGTTTGTGGATGGCGTCGTTGCTTTCAGGTCAGCCAGCTCTCGTTCGAGCGAGTCAATCGTCTGCATGACCTGCCCTACCCGTGGATCGTGAGCCGGCAACTGGTCGAGCGCACTACGGTAGGTGGCGAGGGCCTGTGCCGGCTGTCCCTGTTCATGGAGGGTAGTGGCATCGGCGATGAGCTGACCAACCGGATCGACGAGCGAAGGTGGCGATGGTGGAGGAACAGGTGCTTCTACCGTTGCCATTGCCGGCGACGGCAGAATCGCTTGCCATTCTTTGAGCTGCGGGCAGTTCATCGGGGTTGAACTTTGCCAGAGGCGGTCGAGCATTTGCGCCACCCCAAGTCCCCAGCGGCGCGCCAATGCCTCACGCAGAATGTGGTACCGTTCACCGGTGCTAAGCAGGTCATCGTGCGCGAAGAAGCTATCGCCGGCAGCGGCATTCCGCACCTCTTCATCACACCAGCCAAGCAGTTCAAGAATCAGCAGAGCACCGTTGAAGCGATCTCCAGCCAGCCCTTGCGCCGGAACAGGGTGGTGATACGGACTCACCGGTTGGGGAAGCGGTAAGCGTAGCACACCTACACCATGCATTGTCTCCAGATCGACAAGGGCGATAGGAGCCGCTGCACCTGGATCGATCAATCCCGGCAGCATCACATGCGCTGCCTGCAAGTCACCGTGAACCAGACCTCGTTGCTCAAGTGTGACCAGCAGATCGGTTAGCGCGCGAGCCAGACTCAAACTCTGCGCGGCACTGAGTGGCCGCCGATGGTGAATCAGTTCCTGCCAGGGCGGGCCATACACCCACGGCATCAGAATCGCGTACTCTAGTTCAGGTCGAGTCGTCGTAAGAGCTGGTTGGTTTGCCGTGGTAATGATCATCCGTCGTGCTACCTGTAAACCGGGAATGGCGCTGAGGGGCTGAATCTGAGTCGCGTGGGTGCTGAGGGTCTGATCGCGAATCTGCTCTTGTATCTTCAGGGCAACGAAGCCACCGGCGGTGCGTAGCTGGACAACCCGGCTGTATTGACCTTCCTGGATAAACGGACGACCGGGAAGGGCCGGGTGAGCACACACTTGATAGCTGATGCCGTCAATGATCAGTTGTTCGTCTATAGCAGGCTGAAAGGACATGGGTTTGGTCACAGTCTGAGCAGTTGCAGGCAGTCAAACACGTTCGTAACTACGCTGTAGATGATATAAGCAGTATACCATCTTGCTACGCTCTCGTTGATCAGGTTGAATGCTTTGAGGAAGGTCAGGCGAATAGCCATGCCTCTTGTTTCCAGAACATGGCATGGGGATGGATCGACGGTACCCTGTCGGATGCATGCTATGCGTGGCATTCATATCATCAACCAGAATTTGATCTTGAACTACACAGCAATTCTGCGCGTTATGCAAGTGTCTTCGGTCAGATGGTGAACAATTCTCAATTGTTGAGGTCTTGACGAATTGCGTTATACACTGTAGGCTATAGTATGCACCCCTTGTTATCTATATCACAACCGGTCTATTAGCATTTGCGTCAAGGAGGATGGTCGATGATCGACACTGCGCCCCTTGCCCCACCACGGGCGCCCCGCTCTAATCCGATTCGGGATCGAGTTGATTGGGAAGCTCAGCGCGCTGCTGCGCTGGCAGATCCCGGTGCCTTTCATGGCGCGATTGCCCGGACAGTTATCCACTGGTACGACCCACAACACCATTGCTGGATTCGCTTCAACGAGTCTAGTCAGCGTTGGGAAGGGCTGGATGCCGCTACCGGTGCCCCTGTAACGGTAGACTATCCCGCCGATTATCAGCCCTGGCAACAGGCGTTTGATGATAGTGAAGCGCCGTTTTACCGCTGGTTTAGTGGTGGGTTGACAAATGCCTGCTTTAATGAAGTAGACCGGCATGTCATGATGGGCTATGGCGACGAGGTGGCCTACTACTTTGAAGGTGACCGCTGGGATAACTCGCTCAACAATGGTCGTGGTGGTCCGGTTGTCCAGGAGACAATCACGCGGCGGCGCCTGTTGGTGGAGGTGGTGAAGGCTGCGCAGGTGTTGCGTGATCTGGGCCTGAAGAAGGGTGATCGGATTGCTCTGAATATGCCGAATATTATGCCGCAGATTTATTATACGGAAGCGGCAAAACGACTGGGTATTCTGTACACGCCGGTCTTCGGTGGCTTCTCGGACAAGACTCTTTCCGACCGTATTCACAATGCCGGTGCACGAGTGGTGATTACCTCTGATGGTGCGTACCGCAACGCGCAGGTGGTGCCCTACAAAGAAGCGTATACCGATCAGGCGCTCGATAAGTATATTCCGGTTGAGACGGCGCAGGCGATTGTTGCGCAGACCCTGGCCACCTTGCCCCTGACTGAGTCGCAGCGCCAGACGATCATCACCGAAGTGGAGGCCGCACTGGCCGGTGAGATTACGGTTGAGCGCTCGGACGTGATGCGTGGGGTTGGTTCTGCCCTCGCAAAGCTCCGCGATCTTGATGCAAGCGTGCAGGCAAAGGTGCGTACAGTACTGGCGCAGGCGCTGGTCGAGTCGCCGCCGCGGGTTGAAGCTGTGGTGGTTGTGCGTCATACCGGTCAGGAGATTTTGTGGAACGAGGGGCGAGATCGCTGGAGTCACGACTTGCTGGATGCTGCGCTGGCGAAGATTCTGGCCAATGCGCGTGCTGCCGGCTTTGATGTGCACAGTGAGAATGATCTGCTCAATCTCCCCGATGACCAGCTTATCCGTGCGCTCTACGCCAGTATTCCCTGTGAACCGGTTGATGCTGAATATCCGATGTTTATCATTTACACATCGGGTAGCACCGGTAAGCCCAAGGGTGTGATCCACGTTCACGGCGGTTATGTCGCCGGTGTGGTGCACACCTTGCGGGTCAGTTTTGACGCCGAGCCGGGTGATACGATATATGTGATCGCCGATCCGGGCTGGATCACCGGTCAGAGCTATATGCTCACAGCCACAATGGCCGGTCGGCTGACCGGGGTGATTGCCGAGGGATCACCGCTCTTCCCCTCAGCCGGGCGTTATGCCAGCATCATCGAGCGCTATGGGGTGCAGATCTTTAAGGCGGGTGTGACCTTCCTCAAGACAGTGATGTCCAATCCGCAGAATGTTGAAGATGTGCGACTCTATGATATGCACTCGCTGCGGGTTGCAACCTTCTGCGCCGAGCCGGTCAGTCCGGCGGTGCAGCAGTTTGGTATGCAGATCATGACCCCGCAGTATATCAATTCGTACTGGGCGACCGAGCACGGTGGAATTGTCTGGACGCATTTCTACGGTAATCAGGACTTCCCGCTTCGTCCCGATGCCCATACCTATCCCTTGCCCTGGGTGATGGGTGATGTCTGGGTGGCCGAAACTGATGAGAGCGGGACGACGCGCTATCGGGTCGCTGATTTCGATGAGAAGGGCGAGATTGTGATTACCGCCCCGTATCCCTACCTGACCCGCACACTCTGGGGTGATGTGCCCGGTTTCGAGGCGTACCTGCGCGGTGAGATTCCGCTGCGGGCCTGGAAGGGTGATGCCGAGCGTTTCGTCAAGACCTACTGGCGACGTGGGCCAAACGGTGAATGGGGCTATATCCAGGGTGATTTTGCCATCAAGTACCCCGATGGTAGCTTCACGCTCCACGGACGCTCTGACGATGTGATCAATGTGTCGGGCCACCGTATGGGCACCGAGGAGATTGAGGGTGCCATTTTGCGTGACCGCCAGATCACGCCCGACTCGCCCGTCGGTAATTGTATTGTGGTCGGTGCGCCGCACCGTGAGAAGGGTCTGACCCCGGTTGCCTTCATTCAACCTGCGCCTGGCCGTCATCTGACCGGCGCCGACCGGCGCCGTCTCGATGAGCTGGTGCGTACCGAGAAGGGGGCGGTCAGTGTCCCAGAGGATTACATCGAGGTCAGTGCCTTTCCCGAAACCCGCAGCGGGAAGTATATGCGGCGCTTTTTGCGCAATATGATGCTCGATGAACCACTGGGTGATACGACGACGTTGCGCAATCCTGAAGTGCTCGAAGAGATTGCAGCCAAGATCGCTGAGTGGAAACGCCGTCAGCGTATGGCCGAAGAGCAGCAGATCATCGAACGCTATCGCTACTTCCGGATCGAGTATCACCCACCAACGGCCAGTGCGGGTAAACTCGCGGTAGTGACGGTGACAAATCCGCCGGTGAACGCACTGAATGAGCGTGCGCTCGATGAGTTGAACACAATTGTTGACCACCTGGCCCGTCGTCAGGATGTTGCCGCAATTGTCTTCACCGGACAGGGCGCCAGGAGTTTTGTCGCCGGCGCTGATATTCGCCAGTTGCTCGAAGAGATTCATACGGTTGAAGAGGCAATGGCCCTGCCGAATAACGCCCATCTTGCTTTCCGCAAGATTGAGCGTATGAATAAGCCGTGTATCGCGGCGATCAACGGTGTGGCGCTCGGTGGTGGTCTGGAATTCGCCATGGCCTGCCATTACCGGGTTGCCGATGTCTATGCCGAATTCGGTCAGCCAGAGATTAATCTGCGCTTGCTACCTGGTTATGGTGGCACGCAGCGCTTGCCGCGCCTGTTGTACAAGCGCAACAACGGCACCGGTCTGCTCCGAGCGCTGGAGATGATTCTGGGTGGGCGTAGCGTACCGGCTGATGAGGCGCTGGAGCTGGGTCTGATCGATGCCATTGCTACCGGCGATCAGGACTCACTGTCGCTGGCATGCGCGTTAGCCCGTGCCGCAATCGGCGCCGATGGTCAGTTGATCGAGTCGGCTGCGGTGACCCAGGCTTTCCGCCATCGCCACGAGCAGCTTGACGAGTGGCGCAAACCAGACCCGCGCTTTGCCGATGACGAACTGCGCTCGATTATCGCCCATCCACGTATCGAGCGGATTATCCGGCAGGCCCATACCGTTGGGCGCGATGCGGCAGTGCATCGGGCACTGGATGCAATCCGCTATGGCATTATCCACGGCTTCGAGGCCGGTCTGGAGCACGAGGCGAAGCTCTTTGCCGAGGCAGTGGTTGACCCGAACGGTGGCAAGCGTGGTATTCGCGAGTTCCTCGACCGCCAGAGTGCGCCGTTGCCAACCCGCCGACCATTGATTACACCTGAACAGGAGCAACTCTTGCGCGATCAGAAAGAACTGTTGCCGGTTGGTTCACCCTTCTTCCCCGGTGTTGACCGGATTCCGAAGTGGCAGTACGCGCAGGCGGTTATTCGTGATCCGGACACCGGTGCGGCGGCTCACGGCGATCCCATCGTGGCTGAAAAGCAGATTATTGTGCCGGTGGAACGCCCCCGCGCCAATCAGGCGCTGATCTATGTTCTGGCCTCGGAGGTGAACTTCAACGATATCTGGGCGATTACCGGTATTCCGGTGTCACGGTTTGATGAGCACGACCGCGACTGGCACGTTACCGGTTCAGGTGGCATCGGCCTGATCGTTGCGCTGGGTGAAGAGGCGCGACGCGAAGGCCGGCTGAAGGTGGGTGATCTGGTGGCGATCTACTCCGGGCAGTCGGATCTGCTCTCACCGCTGATGGGCCTTGATCCGATGGCCGCCGATTTCGTCATCCAGGGGAACGACACGCCAGATGGATCGCATCAGCAATTTATGCTGGCCCAGGCCCCGCAGTGTCTGCCCATCCCAACCGATATGTCTATCGAGGCAGCCGGCAGCTACATCCTCAATCTCGGTACGATCTATCGCGCCCTCTTTACGACGTTGCAAATCAAGGCCGGACGCACCATCTTTATCGAGGGTGCGGCGACCGGTACCGGTCTGGACGCAGCGCGCTCGGCGGCCCGGAATGGTCTGCGCGTAATTGGAATGGTCAGTTCGTCGTCACGTGCGTCTACGCTGCTGGCTGCGGGTGCCCACGGTGCGATTAACCGTAAAGACCCGGAGGTTGCCGATTGTTTCACGCGCGTGCCCGAAGATCCATCAGCCTGGGCAGCCTGGGAAGCCGCCGGTCAGCCGTTGCTGGCGATGTTCCGGGCGCAGAACGACGGGCGACTGGCCGATTATGTGGTCTCGCACGCGGGCGAGACGGCCTTCCCGCGCAGTTTCCAGCTTCTCGGCGAGCCACGCGATGGTCACATTCCGACGCTCACATTCTACGGTGCCACCAGTGGCTACCACTTCACCTTCCTGGGTAAGCCAGGGTCAGCTTCGCCGACCGAGATGCTGCGGCGGGCCAATCTCCGCGCCGGTGAGGCGGTGTTGATCTACTACGGGGTTGGGAGCGATGACCTGGTAGATACCGGCGGTCTGGAGGCTATCGAGGCGGCGCGGCAAATGGGAGCGCGGATCGTCGTCGTTACCGTCAGCGATGCGCAACGCGAGTTTGTCCTCTCGTTGGGCTTCGGGGCTGCCCTACGTGGTGTCGTCAGCCTGGCGGAACTCAAACGGCGCTTCGGCGATGAGTTTGAGTGGCCGCGCACGATGCCGCCGTTGCCGAACGCCCGCCAGGACCCGCAGGGTCTGAAAGAGGCTGTCCGCCGCTTCAACGATCTGGTCTTCAAGCCGCTAGGAAGCGCGGTCGGTGTCTTCTTGCGGAGTGCCGACAATCCGCGTGGCTACCCCGATCTGATCATCGAGCGGGCTGCCCACGATGCACTGGCGGTGAGCGCGATGCTGATCAAGCCCTTCACCGGACGGATTGTCTACTTCGAGGACATTGGTGGGCGGCGTTACTCCTTCTTCGCACCGCAAATCTGGGTGCGCCAGCGCCGCATCTACATGCCGACGGCACAGATCTTTGGTACGCACCTCTCAAATGCGTATGAAATTCTGCGTCTGAATGATGAGATCAGCGCCGGTCTGCTGACGATTACCGAGCCGGCAGTGGTGCCGTGGGATGAACTACCCGAAGCACATCAGGCGATGTGGGAAAATCGCCACACGGCGGCCACTTATGTGGTGAATCATGCCTTACCACGTCTCGGCCTAAAGAACAGGGACGAGCTGTACGAGGCGTGGACGGCCGGCGAGCGGTAGCGCGGATGGGTATTGAACAGGTAACGGACGGAAGATCGAACCTTCCGTCCGTTATCTTTTGGCCGTCGAAGCGTGCTGAGCCGATTATCGTTGCCGTGGTTGTCCCGATGGGCAGACGCGCTCGAACCAGATGATACCACCGACGGCTATCGTCACCAAACCGGCGAAGACCAGGTAAGCCTCTGAAGGACGCGCCTGCGTAATGTACACTCCCACCAACCCGCTCGCGCCGGCCAGCAGGTAGCATGTGAGCACAGCTTCACGCTTTGTCATCCCCAGCGCGTGCAGGCGATGAGAGAGATGATCTTTGCCTGCGGTTGTAAAGGGATTCACCCCGCGCCGGATACGGGCGACAGTCACCAGTGCCAGATCGAAGAGTGGTAAGCCGAGCACACATACCGGTACCAGCCAGGTCACCAGGGGGATGTTGTTCAGAAAGCGGAGTTTAATTGCCAGGGCAGCCAGAATAAACCCGATAAACAGGCTACCGGTATCGCCCATGAAGATACTGGCCGGATTGAAGTTGTAGCGGAGAAAGCCGATACAGGCACCGATCAATGCCGCCGCCATCGCCCCAACCAGTACCTGCCGCGGTTGATTCATGGCCGCCAGCAGGAGAAAAAACGCCGCCGCGATAATGGCAACACCACTCGATAGCCCGTCCATGTTGTCGAGAAAATTGATGGCGTTGGTAATAACAACCACCCACAAGAGCGTCACCATCCAGTTGAGGATCGGCTCCGCGAAGAGTTGCACCTGGGTACCGCCGAGCAGCAAGACGGTTGCCGCCAGGATTTGACCGCCGAGCTTGACAAGTGCCTTCATTCCCCAGCGGTCATCGGCCAGACCGAAGAGCGAGACAATAGTAGCGCCGAGCAAGATGCCGATCAGTTCACGAATATGCGCCAGGTCGCCGAACAAGAGCAGGGCAGCCACAAACGCGGCATAGATCGCCGCACCGCCGAGGAGCGGGATCGGTGTGGAGTGACTATCACGGCTGCGTGGGATCGCAATGAAGCCACTGCGCAATGCGGCCCGTCGGGCCAGCGGCGTCGCCAGGATCGAGAAGGTAAGGGCGGCGATGAGGATTAAGGCAATACTGGCCATATCGCGGGTTCCCCGGTCTTGCAAAGGAAAGCAATCTCTTGCGAACCTGTCCTCTCGCCTTACGATGTGGCAGTATGGTGTGCAATGATCATTGTCGCACCTGTTCCAGTACCGTAATGAGCTGTTCGACCTGGGCTGCTTCGTTGTTGCGACCACTGCTCTTAAGTATCGAGAGCAAGCGTTGCGCTTCGGCGACAGCCGCATCGTACTGAAGCGTTTCGCTCAACACCAGGGTGTATTGCTGGCTGAGCGCAGTATTGGTGGGCTGGATGGCTACGGCACGGGCGTATGGTGCCACCGCACCGGCGATGTCGCCGGTCTGGACTGCCAGGCGGGCGACGGCGGCATACAATCTGCTCGCCTGGTCGGATAGTGCCGGCAGTTCAATCGCCCGTTCGGGCTTCCCTTGAGCTTCGGTGAAGATTTGGTCGGCGCGTTCGGCCTGCACAGCGAAGGCCGAACGAAGCTGGCTTAGTAAATCAGGCCGGCTCTGCAACGCACGAGCAATGCGATCGAGATTATCAACCATCTGCTGCGGTGACCGTTCAATAGCCTGAACGTAGAAGGTTGTCGCAGCGTCCAGATCGCCGGTACGGAAGCGCACCAGGTCACCCCGCCGCAGCGCCGTATCGCCGTAGCGCGGATCGAGACGGGCCGATGTCTGCAACAGTTCATCAGCCTGCTGGAAGAAGGCACTGGCCTGCGCCGTATCGCCGTTCGTCGTTGCATATTCGGCCAGTTGCATCAACACACCGGCGCGCTCGTTGATCAGGGTGACATCACGAGGTGCAATCTCTGCCACCCGTTCGTACCAGTCAAGCGCCTTGTACAACCGTTGGACATCACCCGTCCAGCCGTACCAGAAGGTGTTGATCCGTCCTGAATTGGCATAATGATCTTTGTTCAGCGGGCTGATCTGATGGGCACGGAGTAGCGCTGCTTCGGCATGAGCCAGCAAACTGAGGGGTGTCGAGCGTTGAACAAACGCCGTGATTGCCGGTACGCTATCAAGACGGAGTAAGGCGTCAAGATCGGGTTGACCGGCGTCACCGATAGCGACACCCTGATTGCGCAGCCCGTCAGCCAGCGTCATCAGCGTGCGGGCAAGGTGGAGATAGTAGAAATCCTCGGCGGGATTGGCCCGAATCGCGCCCAGATATTCATTCAGCGCAGCCAGGATGATCTGCGCGGATGGGTTACTCTGTTCGCTGTAACTCTGCGCCTGCTGAAAGCGCATATCGGCGTAGACCGGTTGGACATTGAGCCACCAGACCAGTGCAACGGTGATCAGGCCGATCAGGCCGGCCATCCCGAACGTTGCGCCATCCGGTCGCTGAGCGCCGATCTGGCGTGCCGGTATTCGTTGCGGATTGCGCCGGGCAGGCTGGCGTCCGCCTGTCTTTGTCGGCTGGGCTGCCGGCTCTGGAACGGGTATCGCTGCCTGAGCATCTTCTATCTGCTTCGCTGCCACACTCAAGCCCAGCAACATCCAGAACATCATCAGCGTTGCCACAATCGGAATGCCGGTCAAGCCTTCAACCAGATGGGCTGTGATCGCACTCAGCACACCAATGATCAGCAGGTGATGACGCCAGCTCATCGAGGCTTGTAGTTGCCGCCAGCAAAACAGCACCAGGCTTCCGATCAGCCAGCAGTAGGCGGCTAACCCTAAGAGACCTTTCGTCACGACCTCATCGAGGAAGGCTTGATGCGAGCGGTCTGGTGACGCACCCCGCGCTTCGACATTAGCCAGCGACGGCGGATAGAAGCGGTTGAACGCGACAAACATACTCTCTGGCCCCCAACCGATGATCAGCCGCAGCGGATCACTGGTAATCAGGCCGAGCGTACCGCCGGCGTGCTCGTCACCTACCCAGATCAGACGACGCACCAGCCCGGTACCACTCTCCACCTCCAGCAGTCGCCCCATCCGTCCCACATAGGGAATCTCGCGCAGACGGTTGAAGAAGGGCGCATCCGACAGATTAAACGCGATCAGGAAGCCACCAACGATCAACGTGAGAGCGATCCAGCCGGCCAGCATCTGACCCAGACGGCGACTGTTGCGTTCATCACCGGTCGCCGCCAATCGTCGTTTCCCAAACCAGAGCGCGAGCGAGATAAACAGAAAAAGACCAGCCCCCAGGCCGATCCATGGGCCGCGACTCTGACTGAAGAAGATCGTCAGCAGGATCAGCACCAACGCCAGCGCACTGGCTACCGCCTGCAACTGCCAGGTCAGCCGCGACGGTTCAGATGGTATCTTTCCGGCGAGACGTAATCCATAGCCGGCCAACAACGCTACCACCGCCCCCGCAAGCCAGAGCCACCAATCCAGCGCATTGGCCGCGATCTCGGCAGAGGCAACCTGCTGAACACCGGCGGTTGCATTGTAGGCAAAGCTGATCCCAAAGCCGAGCAGGAACAACAGGGTCACCACTAGCGGCCAGCGCGGTAGGGCCGCACCACGGTCGACGGTCAACAGCCACCACAGGGCCGTCGCACAGCCAACAGCCCCTGGAAAGAGCCACCAGTACCGAAAATCAATGGTGCGAATAGCAACACTAAACTTGACCGTCGCGAGAATGAGCAGGGTACCGGCCAGCCAGATCAGCAACTGGCTGCCTGCCCAACGCCATTCAGTTGCCGGCTGGCTCGCGCCCGGCGCCTGGCGGGCAGCCGCCAGTGCGGCCACCATGCGGTAGAGTGCCAGGGGCACGATCATGATCAGATAAGCGGCCACAAAGATCGAATTGCCCAGGGTTGAAGCTACACGCGCAATGACGTCGCCGCGCCAGGGCAGGGGATCAAGCTGATAGTGCTGCATGATCCCATAGATTGCCACCACGGTACCGGCTGCCAGATTAAGCGAAATAAAGCGCTCGCGTTGGGTGGCTGTGCGGAGCGTGGTTGCGATCAGCACACCGAATATGACATACGAAAGAAACGTATACAACCCCTGCATCCGCTGGTACGACCCCCACAGACTGGTCGCCGGTGTCACAGAGGTAATCGTTGTGAGCACAAAGACCGCGGTATAGCCTGCTACCGGCCAGAACAGCGGATGCCTGCGCAGCGCCGTCCAGTTCCAACCGGTTGTGGTCTGCCCGGCAGGACTCCGGCGATTGATCTGGTCGATCAGCCAGACCAGTGCCGCAGCCAGCCCGATCAGAGCCAGCGAACGCAACACAGCAGCTTTATCAGGTTCAAAGTGGCGCGCCGAGTAGAGGTTGAAATAGATCGGCACCAGCGTCAGTGCCAGCAACCAGCTTGCCTCGATAATCCGTGCGCTCCACCGGCCAAGAACACTATGGGAAGGCATAGCGAGTGTAGTAGCCTCTCTTCATCAAGTGATACACAGGGAACAATGGCTAACGTTCCGGAATTAATTCAGCCTGGCGATGCATCTGCCACGCCTGCGCCCGTTCGAGAATCTGACGGGCATTGGCGCGGCTATGATCGTTCGGAACACCATCAAGCATCGCTGCAATCTCATCAATCCGTTGTTCGGCGGATAATACCTCAACCGCTGTGCGGGTACGCCCGCCAACGACTTCCTTGCGAATATGGTAATGGGCATTGGCGAACGCAGCCACTTGTGGTAGGTGGGTGATACACAACACCTGATGGCGGCGACTGATCATCCATAACTTCTGCCCAACCACATGACCGGCGCGGCCACCGACCCCAACATCAATTTCATCAAAGACCAGGGTTGGCACTTCATCAACTTGCGACAGAATCGACTTCAGCGCCAGCAACAGCCGGGCACTCTCGCCACCTGATGCGATACGCGCCAGTGGTTTCAGCGGCTCACCAGGGTTAGGCGAAATTAGAAACTCAACCCGGTCGATACCGTTGCGATCACAGGCCAGGCGCCGACCATTGATCAGCGGCCCATTTGGATCATCCTGGTGATCAATCTGGACGGCAAACTGAACATTTGGCATCGCCAGGTCTTTCATGGCCATACTGATCTGCCGACTCAACTCTTCACCGACCTGCTTCCGCCGTTGCGATAGTTCGGCGGCCCGGCGCGCCAGCTCTTGCAGCAGAGCATGTTCTTGCGCTTCCAGAGCCGCAATCTGGGTTGTAGCACTACTCAATTGCTCGATCTCGTCGCCAGCGCGAGCAGCCTGCTCGATCAGCGTCGCCAAATCAACCCCATACTTGCGTTGCAGATCGCGCAGCACCGTCAACCGATCCTCAATCACCTCAAGTCGGCGCGGGTCAACATCAAGATGCGAGCGATAGCTCCGCAGGGCAATCACCAAATCTTCAAGCTGGTACTGAAGCTCAGTAGCCTGCTGGGCGAGCGGCGCAGCCCGATCATCGAAACGGCTCAATTCATTCAACGCATCAACTGCCAGCGCCATCGCTTCCGAAGCCGGTCGCCCACTGCGGCCCTCGCCACCGCTATACAAAGCTCGATACGCCTCATCGGCCAGGGTTGCAATCCGGGTCGCATTCTGCACGATACTGCGCTCGCGCAACAACTCCTCTTCTTCGCCTGGCCTGAGCTTTGCTGCCGCCACATCATCGCACAACAGTTGCAACTCCTCGATGCGGGCCTGGCGTCGCGCCTCACCGGTGCGTAAATCGTTCAACTGCGCCTGCACGGCACGCAAGGCAGCTAACTGATCGGTCACCTGTTGCCGGAGCGGCAACAGATCGCCGAAGCGGTCGAGCAGATCAAGATGCGTGCGTGGATTAAAAAGCGATTGCCCCTCGTGCTGCCCATGAATATCGATCAACCGGCTGCCAATCTCGCGGAGCACCGCACTATTCACGGCTCGACCATTGACACGAGCCACACTGCGCCCCGACTCAGCCGACATCTCACGGGTCAAAATAAGCTGACCGTCGTCTTCATCGTACAGATCATATTCAACCAGCAGAGGCACCAGGTGAGGGCAATCATCAAGACTAAAGACCCCCTCAACGCGGGCGCGCGCACAACCGGCGCGCACAAACGTTGGATCAACCCGGTCACCACGCAGGGTACCGAGCGCATCAATAATGATCGACTTACCGGCGCCGGTTTCACCGGTCAGCACATTGAAACCCTGCTCGAAGCGCAGATGCAGTCGGTCAATAATCGCAAAATCCTGGATCTGCAACTCAATCAGCATACGGCAGGCACTGCTCGCGTAGGCATATCTGCACGATTGTTATCACTGTTGTGCATTGTACCACAATCGATTGGTAGCGGGGGCACTAAGGCGATGATGGATGCGGGGAGCGAAAGGTGAATCACGCAGAGATGTTCACCAACGAATACTCGCGCAGTTTGTTACGACAGTGCGCTGTCTCGCCTACCGGTGCGGCGTCGCAGGACGTCTGGAACGACTTGCAATTGCGTATCAACTCGTCGCTCTGTTTATCGTAGGCTTCTAACTGTTTCTTCGATCATATTCCCAAATTGCGAAGTCTACTTCTTGCACCTGCCATCCTAACTCATGTGCGAGTCGTTGTATTTCATGCAGGTATCGTTTGTAATCTGACACAGAGAACGTCGTTCTCCCTTCATCGAAAACCTGTCGCCAGACCCTAAAATCAATGACTGCGTATTTTTCAGGAAAGACCAGGGCAAGAATTGCTGAGGCTACAGGCACACTCACCCCTCGAAGCGCACATAGTATTCCAAATCGCAATTCAATTTCGTAATCCTCATCAGGCACTGTCAGGGATAATGCGGCTTTGGTAACAGTACGTACCACTTCATCCGTATTTACCTTGCGTCGTTCGCGTTGTCTCGCATATTGACCACGTAGTTTCCAATGTAGAATTTGATCGAACTCGTCAAGGGTCAAATACAGCGGAACTCGTTCCTGCCGCAGTTTTACAAACTGTTGTTTAAGACACTTGAGGTCTTCGTCGCCGGAGGGGTTATACGGAATGAGTTGAGTTGCGGTAATCATAGTTGGCTCGACCTTTCATTCTGGCTAAAAGATAAAAAATCCGCACGTTAACTGCGCTGCGTGGAGTGCAGTAGTATCGGGTAGGAGTGTTTGTTCATTCGTTATTTTTAACTTATTTTTAACATGGATACTTTTGCGTGCTGACTTGCGAACTCCCGCTCATCTGCGCCGCGGTTGGCGATGGGTTAGATGTTACTACGATGGCGGTATCCATCTCGCTGCTTGATCAAAGAGTGTAGAATACAAAGTGCTAAAATACAAGAGCTTTGAGTACTTCATGGCAATTGTCTGTCATAATGCACACCCATTTTTGACGGATCTGTCTATTAGCCATAAGGTTAGAAAGTTTCAATAGATAATTTATTATCTCTTGTGAGCACCTCAAGCAAGATTAGCCTTTCTATATTCTATTTGGATCAGGACGGTACCCCAGCTCCCACGTTCCATCCAGCTCCCCTCGTTCAATCGTTGCCAGCAGGTGCTGTCTGAACCAGGTTCCTGCGGAAGGTCAGCCCAGGCACCGCCGGGTGACAGCACATACCGCCATTGGCTGTCGGTTACGTCATATCTGCTCGTACCGCTATGTTCGTGTCAGTAGATATTTCTGAAATATGTTCCAAACGTTTAATCGATAACATTGCTTTATTCGCACCACTTGCCAGCAATGATTTCGCGAAAGCTATCAGCAATAGTCCAGCCATAAGTGACGCTGAAGGAATTGTTATTGCTACAGTGAGCAGCCAATTAATGCTTCGGAACAAAATACGTACAGTCAAGGGCATTCGTGTGGTTGTTGTTTTTGCTCCAGCTTTTGTAGACTGGTCGTGTTGACCGCTTACACCTTAATTATTACTCAAGCGCTTCCAGGATAAGCTGCTCAACGACTTTAAGCTGAGCTACAGCGACGGGATGAGCGGAGGTACTGTTAGCTGGCGAAAACCCCCAGTCTTTTAGCTCTCATCAATTCAATGTAACGAGAACCGCAGGATCAGAGCGAGCGGAAGTGCTGTCAGCACCAGCGTCTGTCAGGCTTTCTCACTCAGCTTCTTCCGCATACTCGTCTAAAACATCATCCGACAAGTATGCCAGATGCTTCAGCTTTGCTAACTCTTGCACGCTTTCATACGAGATGAAGGTACAACACTCGTACAAAGGTCCTTTCTCAAGTAAGGAGAAAACAGGGCGAAGTATCTCTTGAAACACTTTCTCTCGTCTTTCGGAAGGTGCAACTATATGCAGCTTGATGTCCATATTGGGCTGGAGAGCAAGTAAATCAGCCATTCTCAGAATACCTGAGTAAATAGAAGTTGAGTGCTCAACCTCAAACGCACGCACAATAGCTCGCCGTTTAAGCCATATTACATCTATTTGCTCAATAGTCCTCAAAGTTGTTTCATCGTAGTTTAGCGGTAATTTATCAAGAAGTATCCCCTGATATTCTTTCCACTCCGCCAAAACGCTGTTTCTATCGCTACGCGGTATCCATATCCGCATGCCCATCTTGGCACCAATGCTTGCAAGCAATGCTTGTACCTTGATAGACTCCCGCACTTCTGTCGCTGGAACTGTCACTATCTCTATCTCAGAATCTTGTGGTACGGAAACTGTTACCGTTTTGTCAAGCCCTCGAACACGGTGAGCAAGAAGCTTCTGATATTCACGTTCATCTACCGGGAATACTTCTTCTCTTTCTGCTTGATCTAATAAAAGCTGCTCGAGAAACTGACCATCTTCCTCGTCGAGCTGATTTAAACTGGCTCGCAACTTTCCGGTCCAGTATGGGTACTCTTGATCGTAATCACGAGTAAAGGACAATCTACGCCAAACTCGTTCATCACGAATTGGCAAGGCTTTGTCTTTTGGTAACCAGACCAGGGGTTTGACCTTGAATCGAATGACGAATGGATCATCTGTCTCGTAGAAAAGCGGAGTCTTATCTTCAAACCATTTGCTTGTCACCTCAAGAACACCGACCCAGCGTGATAGTTTGGTCATATAGCAGATGAGTTTATCACCCACAGCTATTCTGCTCGCAGCATTTTTTTGTCGAAGGCGGAAGCCTGAAATGTCTCTGTTCGAATTTGTGAAGGCCTCGTAAGTTTCGGGGGAGAATAGGTCAAGATAGTATGCCACAGGCCTTTTTCCCTTATCGTATGTTCAGGTTTTCTGTCCAGATTAGACTAGCTATTACCACCAGCCAGATTGCGCTCCAATCCTAAGAGCCGCTGACAACCAATGAACCATAACGCGATCATGTCACCTGCAATGTCCTGTCATGCAGCGGGCTGGTCAGGTACTACTCCTTGAGCGGGAACACGACCTGCGAGACCAGGTCAGTCCGGTCGTCGATTTTCTTCGTTCGGAGGCTGTGAAACACGAGTGTCAGCTCGAACCGGTCGGTCTCGAGCACAGCTTCGTACATCGGCCTCCCCAGCCGGCTCGTCCACTCTAAGGCCCTGGGTGAAGGTTCAACTGCCCACAGGCCTGGGTAAGCCAGCGTCCAGTTGCTCCCCCAGACATACCCGTCCGGTTCCCCTGCTCGCTCCCACGCGGCGTAGTCCGTGAATACATCGTCCCACGAGTCCGTCCACACGTCGTCGCGAACTCGTGTAACGATAGCTGCCGTAACAACGTGCGTGAACAGGAGCAGGTACCGGCCAGGGTCGGGCCCGAACAGCGTCTCTGCCACAACGTAGTAGTCGCGTCCGTGTCTGGCGAAACCGTGGTCGAGCACAGCGAAGTCGTTTTCGGGGAACCACTCAAGAAACTGTTTTACCGGATGCATAAGCCTTAACCCGCGCGGAAGGAGTGACCGACTGATGGCCTTCACTCAATTGCCATGCCACCAGCTTCAAGCCGGCAATCTCGTCAAAATGCGTGTCCTGTCTAACCAATGCTCACTACAATCGAGCACTCACAAACGCCGCGTGAGGGTGATGGTAGATAGCGTGCCGTGCCTGATATTAAACCAGATTTGATATTATCCTATCAAGAACCAGACCCTGCTATTGTGAACGGAGACTCTGGGTATTCGAGACCTCATACGTCACGATGGAGGAGAAGCGACAACATGGCTTACACGCCTGATACCTGAACCAGGCATCACGCCATTTCCTATGAACATACCGCATAAACGGGCTTTATGAGGGTAGAGATAGCCCGGAATCTGCGAGATATATGCATCCTTATCACATGTACATTGATACATGTATAGCGGTTGCCAGTGCTATCCTGGACATTCATAAGTGATATCAAATCTTTAGATATATGGCATCATATCACCGACGGCGGGGTGCGTACTGGAGCACGTATCATGCACTGTATTCCACCAGAGGTGATATAACCGGTATAACCTGGAATGATCTGATAGTAACGGATGGGGAGGCGCATGAGGAGCCTGTAGCCAATGCGATCAGACTGACACGATATATCTTCACTTGACGGCGATGCCCGGCGACGTGTTCTGTATCGTAGCCAGTGAGTTTTTTAGTCTGAATTCAGGGTAAGTATACATAGTTATATATCAATATCTTTAGTTGCATAAACCTATCATCTCTTTTATAATCTGCCTAACAAATCGATGCTGTAACAACGTAAGGTATTAAGGTGTATCCATCATGCATCACGGGGTTGCCCTTCTCCTGGAACCGGATCACACACGCCGGATGAACCTGATACATACCTTGCATCAATGGTACTGGGCCGTGCTCAGCGTGTCCGATCTCGACACGGCCACCCACATGGTCCAGCATTGTGTGGTGCCATTGTGCATTCTGCATCTCTCCGATCTGGAACATACTTCCGCAGCGCTCTCGCGCTTCCTCGCCACGGTATCGGCAGACCAAACCGTCATTATGCTGGTCGATGACTCGCCGACACCACTGCGCCCACCGCCATCCTCGGCCCATGTGCTGTGGATGCCCGCCACACCGATGGCCATTTCGCCAGATGCCACGATGCTCGCCGCCGTGCGCGAGCTGGCCTACCGCCTTGGTCTGGTGCCAGTACCGGAGCAGCACCCGCCGCGCTTTCGCCTCGACCCCGTCCAGAAGTGCGTGCAGCTTGATGATCGGGTGATTACGCTCAGCGAGAGTGAACTGACTATCCTTGACTACCTGTTCCAGGCGAATGGCCGTACCTGCACCTTTCTCGAGATCGCCCGCTTGTTGTATCCACGCCTGCATGTCTACGACACGGACGAACTGCGCCGGCTGATTGGCAGCCGGATGCAGCGCTTGCGGCGCAAGCTCGAAGCTGATCCTGACAACCCCCGGTATCTGCACCTGGTTCGTGGGGTCGGCTGTCGGCTCGTGACCGCGCCGCTGGAGCCAGCCGGATCACACCAGGTTGAAAGCATGGTCGCCGGTGAAGCGATGCCTGACGGTGCCATACGATAATGGCGGTCGGAACGTAGCCGTTGCCGGCAACGCATGCCTGGAGCAGGCGCGTGCCACGGGGGGTTCCTGGAGGAGCCACGATATAACACGCCGTGGCGCCACGCATTGTCCACGTCGGCGCACGAGACGCTGCCCTGGGGCAGGGTTCATTTCCTGCTACCGATGAGCGGTCCTGGCACCGCTCGTCTGGTATGATGAGATCTTCCTTTCAAACTGGTAGACGCGGGGTTGATCCCTACCTGCCCATACCTCAACCGCTGTCTGTCTGCGATCAAAAGTACGGAATGGCCTAAACCACACGATCAGGGTAGCGCCGCAGCAGGTTTCGTAGACAAGAGCATAATTTACCCCCGTCCTGACAGTGGTCACACATCACAGAACCATCAAGTCTTGCAAGGACGTTACAGTAGTCAAGCAGGCGAAAGTTTTGCCTGCTAATTATCAAAGGAGGGGCGGGTTCAGAACCCGCCCTACTCCAGGAGACATGCCAGAAGCTTGAGCTTCCAGAGCATGCCGGCGTTCGCGCACCGCAGTGTAGTGCCAGAGGGGATGGGTTCAGGTGAGGTGAGAGAGTGTGCCATGGTTTCTATCAAACTAGACGATACCATCTAGCAAGCCACCTGTGTATGCGTGGCAACTCAACTAACCCCACTGCTCAAACGCATACGCACTACCAGGACAGGCGGTGTCTCTTTATAATTTGCCCAGGCCCACCAGGTACGTTCATTCGGCTCACGTGTGTCTGTCGGCTCCGCGATCCCATCCACCACGAAGCCGGCCTGAAAGCCGGCATTGAACAGCATACTCAGCGGACGATGGAACAGGTAGTGCGGGGTTGGCTGACCGACGATGCCAATTCCACGCTCGCTCCATGGTGTCAAATATCTGGACACCTTAACTGCATAGACTGTCACCAGTTCGCCATTGCGGTCCGCTAGTTCGACCGTCTTTGTCGCGCCATTTGAGTTGAAACAGGGATGCTGGACTGAGAAGACAAAGCGTCCGTGCGGTTTGAGCAGCCGCTTCAGCGCCGAGAACAGTGGATCGATGGTCGGCATATCCATCAAGGCCATATTACAGACCGCGGCATCAAATCGTTGTTCCCCCAGTGCTAAAAGCTGGTCTTGCCTGGTCGCATCAATCAGGACATACTCAATGGTATGTGCGCGGGTTCGTGCTCGCGCCCGTTCGAGGAGATTCGCGCTGAAGTCGGAAGCCACCACGTGAACACCAAACTGAGCCATGGTTCGGGCGAATGCGCCATTGCCGCAGGCAATCTCGAACACTGTCTCGCCGGCTTGAGGCGCCAGAAGTTTGAGCGTTGCCGGTTCAACAATGGTGCGGTGGAACTCGTTGCCGGCATCCCCAATAATGCTATCCCAGAAGGCGGCGTTTTGGTTCCAGATATCCTGGGTTTCTGGCGTTAGATCGTCGTCGTTTTCAGCACTCACGGACTGCTCCTTCTTCTCAGTCTATCGCCTGAAACAGTGTATCACACACCACGCGCCGGAGGTAAAAACCGCGTGGTGGTGGTCGAGCGTTACATTGCGCTATGCTGAGAGACTATCCCGAATCAACCCAGTGTGCTTTAGAGCCTGTTATGAACTTTGAACCCTGAAAGAGACAACCCAACGGGCCAACACGATGGCAACGGCGACAACATACACCCCGGCCAGCGTCGCCACCACACGGTCGTCGTCACGTACCAGGCGACGGCAGCGCGTCATCCAGGCAAAGCTGCGCTCGACCACCCAGCGCCACGGCAGCACGACAACGCCCCGCTCGACCGTCGGTAGCGTGACCACCTCCAGGTGAATGCTGGTTGCGCACCAATGTCGCCCTGGTCAACGACGGCCACCTCCACCGTGTCACCAGTCACCTCCAGCACGCGGTGGGTCAGCGCCGCCACCTGCGCCCGGTCGTGGTCGTTGGCTGGTGTGACCACACCAGCCAGCAACTGCCCCAACGTATCCACAGCCAGGTGCACCGTCGCGCCGTTACGCTGGTTGTGCCCATCATCGCCGGCGCTTCCTTCGCGTTCTGGCATCGACGGCAACGTCCGACTGTCCACGATAACGGCGCGGGGCTGGGGCGTGCGGTCAGTGATGTCGCGCAGCAGCATCCGCACATCATGCACCATCTGCTCAACCACGCCCGCCTTCAGCCAGCGCTGTGTCTGTTGGGAGACGATATGCCACGGCGCACCTGTGCGCAGCGTAGAGCGCAGTCCATTGTAGACGTCGCGTAGGGAGTAGTTCCGCTGCGGCGCCGCTTCGTCTATCAGTGTCAGTGGGGCGAGACAAACGCCCACTCCTCATTGGAAACATCACTCGAGTAGGCTGTTCGTGTCATATCATAATCCAAGTTGCCACCTTGAGGCTTGAAGTTGCGTTGTCCATAGAGCCTCTGCTACAGTTGGTGTGATACGCAAACCGAT
>FWWM01007623.1_pt1 | contig 21536 bp, 25 predicted proteins | sample 2228351 | NCBI WGS metagenome assembly FWWM01 (sample SAMEA103939774, study PRJEB20133) | metagenome
CCCCTCATATAATGACCTGCGGGATGATTGACAGAGCCCGCATATGGGTAAAGGCCGGCGACGGTGGGAACGGCTGCGTCTCCTTCCGCCGGGAGAAGTTCGTGCCCCGCGGTGGGCCGGACGGGGGCAACGGCGGGCGGGGCGGCGATGTCTACCTGGTGGCCGACCCCCACCTGCGCACGCTCTACGGCGTGGCCAGGCAGCACCGCTTCGAGGCGGAGCGGGGCCAGCACGGCCGCGGCGGGGGCATGGACGGGCGGAAGGGGGCCGACCGTTACGTGCGGGTGCCGGTGGGGACGCAGGTGCGGCGGCGGGAGGCTGATGGGTCCCTCACGCTGGTGGGAGACCTGGACCGGCCGGGGAAGGCGGTGCTGGTGGCCAGGGGAGGGCGCGGCGGCCTGGGCAACGCCGCCTTCGCCACCCCAACGCGTCGGGCGCCACGGTTCGCGCAGCGCGGCGAGAAGGGAGAGGAGTGGGAGCTGGTCCTCGACCTGAAGCTGCTGGCCGATGTCGGCATCGTGGGGATGCCCAACGCCGGGAAGTCCACGCTCCTCGCGTGCGTGACGGCCGCCCGCCCCAAGATCGCCGACTATCCATTCACGACCCTGGAGCCGGAGCTGGGGGTGGCAGAGGTAGAGGGCCGCGAGCTGGTGCTGGCCGACATCCCCGGCCTCATCGAGGGGGCGCACGAGGGCCGGGGCCTTGGCCTGGACTTCCTGCGGCATATCGAGCGCACGCGGGCCCTCGTGCACCTGGTGGACGGCTCCCGGCCCGACCCGGTGGGCGACCTGGCGACGGTGAACGCTGAACTGGTCGCTGCACCCGGCGACCTCCTGTCGAAGCCGCAGGTGGTGGCCGTCAACAAGGTGGACCTGCCCGAGGTGCGCGAGCGCATGGCGGAGTTGCGAGAGGCCTTTCGCCGGGCGGGAGTGGAGCCCCTGTTCGTGTCGGCGGCGACGGGCGAGGGGACGCGGGAACTGCTGCGGGCGGTGGCGCGCCTGGTGGCCCAGGAACCCGCACCCCCGCTCGAGCCGACGGAAGCTCTGGCAGCCGGGCCGCGTTTCCGCGTGCGCCGCGCCGACGGCGTGCTGGAGGTGGAGGGTCGCGACCCGGTGTCCCTCGCCCAGATGATGCCCCTGGAGGAGGACGAAGGCCGACGCGAGTTCTGGCGGCGTCTGGCCCGCATGGGGGTGGTGCGGGCGCTGCGTCGCGCCGGCGCCCGTCCCGGCGACCGCGTCCGCTTCGGCGACGTGGAGGTGGAGTGGGAAGGGTGAGGATGGGCGCGGCAATGGCGGCCACGGCCGTGCGCGGGGGGAGGGGCCGAGGCGGGATGGACAGGACGAGGGTGGGGGTGCTGGGCGGCACCTTCGATCCGGTGCACTGGGGCCACCTGCTGCTGGCCGAGCAGGCCCGCGACCAGCTCTGCCTGGACAGGCTCCTGTTCGTGCCCGCTGGCCTGCCCTGGCGCAAGCTGGACCGCCCCATCTCGCCTGTCTGGCAGCGGGTGGAGATGGTGCGCCTGGCGCTGGAGGGCTCCCCCTTCGAGCTATCGCTGCTGGAGGCGGAACGTCCGGGGCCTTCCTACACCGCCGATACCCTCGAGCAACTGCGAGCGATGATGCCCGCCGCCGACCTGTATTTCGTGATGGGGCACGACGCCCTGCTGGACCTCCCCGAGTGGCACCGGCCGGAGGACATCGTCGAGCTGGCCTGGCTGGCCGTGGCGCGGCGCCCCGACCGGTCGGGGGAGGAGGCGCTGGCGCAGGTAGCGCGGCGCCTGCCCCGCGTGCGGGAGCGGGTGGTGTGGCTGGAGATGCCGCTCCTGGGCATCAGCGGCAGCGACATTCGCCGTCGGGTGCGGGAGGGGCGCTCCATCCGCTACCTGGTGCCGGCGGCGGTGGAGGACTACATCCACCGCCACGGCCTCTACCGCTGAATCACGTGCGGTTTGCGCGCCGGGGCTGCCCTCGCCGTGCCCACGCCGTGGCTGTAGACCCACGCGGTGCCTGGGTTGCCCCGGACACATCCAGGCAGGCCTGAAGGCCTGCAGCTACGTTGCGAACATGGGCCTTCCAGCGAGCGAACGTGCTGCGTGGAACCGTGGTATGCTATGGCCTACAACGGTGCGCGCTTCTTAGCCTGGCCAAGCAGCACCGTGCTGCGGATACTGGCAGTCATCGAGGCGAGCCTGAACAGATAGGGCTCCAGGGGGTGACGATGGTGCGAGAGCGAAACCCCGTCCTGGAAGAGCTCATCGAGAAATACCTGGCGAAGCCGTATGCGGTCTTGTTGACGCCCCAGGAGGAGGGTGGCTTCGTCGCCGAGGTGCTGGAGCTGCCCGGCTGCTGGGACGAGGGCGAGACGGCAGAAGAGGCCGTCGGCAACCTGCGCGAGACCATGCGGGCGTGGCTGGAGTCGGCCCTGTCCCAGGGGCTCAGGGTGCCGGAGCCGCTGGAGGCGCGGCACTACAGCGGCAAGCTGGTGGTCAGGATGCCCGCCTCCCTCCACCGTCGGGTGGCGCTCCTGGCCCAACTGGACGGCGTGAGTATCAACCAGTGGATCGTCAGCGCCATCGCCGAGAAGGCGGGAGCGCAGACGGCGAAGCTGACCGCATTTGAGACCACAGCCTGGCAATCACCCTCAAGGGTGGTGCGTGTGTTCTCTGCGACAGTCGGCGCCGGCAGCGACATCGCCTGGCCAGTCGGGCGGTCCGTGGCAGCGCAGGATCGCGCCGAGGGCTGAGTCCCCGCCAGGTGCTAGAGGAGGTAGGTGAGGCGGATGCGGGCGCCCTGCTCCGCTGCCCAGCGAGCGATGGCAGCCAGCTCTTCCAGGCGGTCGGCCAGGCCCGAGTAGGGCGCCACCAGTTCCCGCAGGCGGGGATGGCTGCGCAGGGCGTCGGCCACCCGGGTGGCGGCCTCGGCCAGGGGCAGGGCGTCCTGCCAGAGGGCCTCCAGTTCCTCGACGTCGCTGGCGTCTTCCACCTCGGCGCTGGAGAAGCGGAGGAGGGGCGTCAGGTCAATCTTGAGCTGACGCTTCAGCAGGCTGGCGGCCTGGGCCAGCTCGTGCTGGGCACCGAAGCGCTCGGCGGCGGCGAAGGACATGAAGTAGACCAGGGGCGCGGTGTCGCCCTGGAAGTCCACGGGCGGCACGTCCACCGCCGTCGTCTCTACCAAGAGCATGGTCATGGCGCAGCGACGTAAGGATGAAGGCGTGGGCAGCGATTAACGAAGGCTGGGAAGCTCTTGCAGGTAGGCGTAGTATTCCTCGTCACCTATGCGTCGGCAATCAGCCGCCCTCAGCTCGCAGAGCTTCTGCAAGGCTCTCCTCAACATCGCCGAGGCCCAGTCTTCTAGCAGGGGCTGGTGATGGGGCAAGTAGGCCGGGGCGTGCTCGCGCGCCAGATTGATCAAAGCCGGCTGAAGCGATGCGAAGATCTCCTCGAAGGTGAAAGCCTGCTCGCGGTGCTCAGCGAGCAAGGTGTGCGCCAGTTCCATGTAATGGGCGATGCAGTCATCAATCCCCAGCTCGAACTGGCGGCGCGTGATCGGCATCCCCGGCTACCTCCCGCGAAATCCCAGCCGTCGCCTGCACATATAGTATACCTTGTCGCCCACCGCCTTCACCTCGATCATCCCCAGGGCCTCCAGGTAGCGCAGGGCGGCATCTACGTCGTCCACCGTGAGCCCCTGTGCCGCCACCCCGTCCATGATCTCACTCATGGTGTAGGCCGCATCGGGGTGCTCTTCGAGGGACTTCATCACTTCGGCCTGTGCCCTGCCGCCTGCGTCGAACTCGGCGCGGTCTATCGGCATCCCGCCTACACGTCGAGGTTGCGGACCTGGTGATAGTGGCTCTGGATGAAGGCCTTGCGCGGGCCCACGTCCTCCCCCATCAGCTGGCTGAAGACCTTGTCGGCCAGGGCCGCGTCCTCGATGGTCACCCGCAGGATGGTGCGCCGCTGCGGGTCCATGGTCGTCTCCCAGAGCTGCTCGGGGTTCATCTCGCCCAGGCCCTTATAGCGCTGCACCACCACGTTCTTGCCGTCGCGCAGGCGCTTCAGGTGCTCGTCCTTCTCCCGCTCCGAGTAGGCGAAGGCCACCTCCTTGCCGCGGGCGATGCGGTAGAGGGGTGGCTGGGCGATGTAGAGGTGGCCGCCTTCGATGAGGGGGCGCATGTTGCGGAAGAAGAAGGTCAGCAGCAGCGTGCGGATGTGGGAGCCGTCCACGTCGGCGTCGGTCATGATGATGACGCGGTGATAGCGCAGGCGCTTGGGGTCGAAGGAGTCGCCGAAGCCGGCGCCCAGGGCGGTGATGATGGCCCTTATCTCCTCGTGGGCGAGCACCTTGTCGGGACGGGCCTTCTCCACGTTCAGCACCTTGCCCCGCAGGGGGAGGATGGCCTGGAAGCGGCGGTCGCGGCCCTGCTTGGCCGAGCCGCCGGCCGAGTCGCCCTCGACGATATACAGCTCGCGGCGGCGGGGGTCGCGCTCGGAGCAATCGGCCAGCTTGCCGGGCAGGGTGGTGTCCTCCAGGGCGTTCTTCTTCAGCACCAGGTCGCGGGCGCGCCTGGCCGCCTCCCGCGCCCGCTGGGCGGTGATGCACTTCTCGACGATGCGCTTGGCGCCGCTGGGGTGCTCCTCCAGCCAGCGGGCCAGCTCCTCGGCCACCACCGACTCCACCTGCCCTTTCACCTCGGCGTTGCCCAGGCGCGTCTTGGTCTGCCCCTCGAACTGGGGCTCGGGGATCTTGACGCTGACGACGGCGGTGAGGCCCTCGCGCACGTCGTCGCCGCTCAGGTTGGGGTCGTCGTCCTTCAGCAGCTTCTGGCGGCGGGCGTAGTCGTTCAGGACGCGGGTGAGGGCGCTGCGGAAGCCCGTCAGGTGGGTGCCGCCGTCAATGGTGTTGATGCAGTTGGCGAAGGCGTAGGTGGAGTCGCTGTAGCCGTCGTTATACTGGATGGCCACCTCGACGATGGTGCCGTTGACGGTGCGCTCGAAGTAGATGGGCTCGTGCAGGACGCGGCGGCCGCGGTTGAGGCGCTGGACGAAGGAGCGGATGCCGCCCTCGAAGTAGAAGTTGGTCTCGCGACCGCTGCGCTCGTCGCGGAAGTGTATCCAGACGCCCTTGGTGAGGAAGGCCATCTCCCGCAGGCGCTGGGCCAGGGTGTCGAAGTCGAAGTCGCGGCTGGGGAAGATCTGGGGGTCGGGGCGGAACCAGGTGGTGGTGCCCGTCTCGCCGTCGCGGGCCGCGCCCACCACCTGCACGTCGCTTAAGGGCCGCCCCCGCTCGTATTCCTGACGGTAGACCTTCCCGTCGCGGCGCACCTCCACCCACAGCCGCTCCGAGAGGGCGTTGACCACCGCTGCGCCCACGCCGTGCAGCCCACCCGACACCTTGTAGGCCTGGCGGTCGAACTTGCCGCCGGCATGGAGCTGGGTCATCACCGTCTCCAGGGCGGAGCGGCCGGTGCGGGGGTGCAGGTCCACCGGGATGCCGCGGCCGTTGTCGCGCACCAGCACGCCGCCGTCCTTCTCGATGACCACCTCCACCCGGTCGCAGAAGCCGGCCATGGCCTCGTCAATGGAGTTGTCCACGATCTCGTAGACCAGGTGGTGGAGGCCGCGGGCGTCGGTGGAGCCGATATACATGCCTGGCCGGCGGCGGACGGCCTCCAGCCCTTCCAGCACCTGGATGTCGGCAGCGGTGTAGGAACCGGACGCGTTATCGCTCATGGGCCTCCTGCGGCGGAAACGGGCGGTCTGGGTTCATTTTAGCACAAACATGCGCCTGAGACACCGTCCCGTAGGCGCCAGAACCTCGCTGTTTCTAGTCACCGACGGTGACGGCGAGTGCCGGCCCTGCCCGCCGCGATACGCCCAGGAAGACGAGGGCAGCCAGCACCTGGGCGGCGGCAGAGAGGGCGGCCAGGGCGGGCAGGGACAGGCCGTAGAGCACCCCCAGCAGGGCGCTGCCGGCGAACCATGACACCCCGTAGGCCGAATTGAACAGGCCGAAGGCGGAGCCGCGCCGCGCCCTGGGCACCAGCGCCGCCACCGCTGCCCTCATCACCGATTCCTGGGCAGCGATGCCGGTGCCCCACAGGGCCGCCCCCAGCACCAGCAGCGGCGGCCCGCCCCCGGCCAGGAAGAGGGGCACGGCCGGCGCCGAGAGGGCGGCGCCCAGCGCCACCGCCGCCAGCCCCAGGCGGTCGAAGAGCCTCCCCAGGGCCAGGGCGGCCAGAGCGTCCACCCCCATGGCCACGGCGTAGATGGCCGGCAGCCAGGAGGCAGCCACCTCGCCCTGCCGCTCCAGGTGCAGGGCCAGCAGGGGGAAGTCGGCATAGCCGGCCGCCACCAGCGCCGAGCCGCCCAGGTAGAGCCAGAAGAGGCGCGGCAGGCGAGCGTCGGCGTCCGAGACGGGCGAGGGCGCCTCCAGCAGGGCGGTGCGCGGGTAACGCAGGCTGGCCACGAACATGAGGGAGAGGCAGGCCAGGGCGGGCAGCAGCAGGGTGGCGAAGGCGTCGCGGTAGTCGCCGCCCAGATAGAGCACCAGCGAGACCAAGAGGGGGCCGGACACGGCGCCTATCTGGTCGAGGGCCTCGTGCAGGCCGAAGGCCCAGCCGAAGCCGACCCTGCTGGCGGCGTGGGAGAGCATCAGGTCGCGGGCGGGGGCGCGGATGCCCCTTCCCGCCCGTTCGGCCACCACCAGCACGGCGCCCGTCTGCCAGTGGCCCACCAGGGCCAGGGCGGGCACCGACAGCAGGTTCAGGGCGTAGCCCCAGAGGGCGATGGCCCAGGGGCGCTGGGTGCGGTCGGAGAGGTAGCCGGAGGCCAGCCGCAGCACGTGGCCGGCCATCTCCCCCAGGCCGGAGAGGACGGAGACGGCGGCGGCGCTGGCCCCCAGCGCTCCCAGGAAGGGGCCCACCACGCTGCGGCCGCCCTCGTAGGTGGCGTCGGCCAGGAGGTCGGCCGCCCCCAGGAGCAGCACGAACTGGAAGGAGGCGGCGACGATGGCCGGCCCGGTGAGGGGCGACGAGCCTCGTCCGTCGGGGCCCTTATGCGCCAAGGGTCGCTGCCCTACAATGGGGCCGTGCGTCTGCCCCAGGGCCTAGTATCGGCCACCCTGGTGCGCCGTCTCAACCGCTTCGCCGTGGAGGTGCTCCTGGCGGGGAAGCCCGCACAGGTGCACCTGGCCAACTCCGGTCGCCTGCAAGAGCTGATGCTCCCCGGGGCGCCCGTGCTGCTGGTGCCCAGGGAAGGCCCCGGGCGCAAGACGGCCTACGACCTGGCCCTGGTCTGCGTGGACGGCCTTTGGGTCTCGGCCGATGCCCGCCTGCCCAACGCCCTCTTCCGGGAGGCCCTGGCCGAGGGGCGGCTCGTCGCCTTCCGCGGCTGCCGCGTCGCCCGCAGCGAGGTCTTCTACGGCGGGACGCGCCTGGACTTCCTGCTGGAGTGCCCGCGGGGGCCGCTCCTGGTGGAGACCAAGTCGGTGACGCTGGTGGAGGACGGCGTCGGCCTCTTCCCCGATGCGCCCACCGAGCGGGGGCGCAGGCACCTGGAAGCGCTGGCCGCTGCCGCCGCCGAAGGGAAGGGGGCGGCAGTGGCCTTCATCGTGCAGCGGGAGGACGCCCGCGCCTTCGCGCCCCACCGCGAGGCCGACCCGCGCTTCGCCCGGGCGCTGCGGGCGGCGGCCGAAGTCGGCGTGCGGGTGCTGGCCTACCGCTGCCGCGTGGATCCCCGCCAGGTGAGCATCGCCGACCCCCTGCCCGTGCTGCTGTGAGGTGATAGCCATGCTGGACTGGCTGCGCAGGCTCCTGCAACCGAGGCCGGAGGAGCCCGGCCCCCTGCCCGAGGTGACTCTGGTGCCCATCGGCGTGGTGCGCAACCGCGTGTCGGAGCCCATGCCCGAGGGCTGGGAGGCGGTGGAGTCGCGCATCGTGCTGCGCCCCGAACTGGCGCCGGCCCTGCTGGGCCTGGGCGACTACTCGCACATCTACGTCCTGTTCTGGCTGCACCGCATCCCGCCCCATCTGCGGGGCACCCGCCTGCAGTTGCACCCGCGCGACCGCCAGGACCTGCCCCTGCAGGGGATGTTCGCCACCCGCACGCAGTTGCGCCCCAACCCGGTGGGGCTGACGGTGACGAGGCTCCTGTCGGTGCGGGGCAACGTGCTGCGGGTGCTGGGGCTGGACGCCATAGACGGGACGCCGGTGCTGGACCTGAAGCCCTACGTGCCCTATTACGACGCCGTGCCCGACGCTCGCCAGCCGGCCTGGGTGGACTCGCTGCGGCGCTAGACGTGGAACAGCACGTGGAGGACGTCGCCGTCCTGCACGCGATAGCTCTTGCCCTCGTTGCGCAGCAGCCCCCTGGCGCGGGCCTCGGCCAGGGAGCCGGCCTCCAGGAGAACGTTCCAGGGAACCACCTCGGCGCGGATGAAGCCGCGGGCCAGGTCGGTGTGGATCTTGGCAGCGGCGTCCAGGGCGCTGGCGCCTTCGGGCAGCAGCCAGGCGCGGCACTCCTCCCCCACCACCGTGTAGAAGGTGACCAGCCCCGCCGTCCGCAGCAGGCGCCGGTAGAGGGCGGGCACGGGATCCTCGGGGAGCCCCAGTTCGCGGCGGAAGGCCTCGGCCTCGTCGGGGGGAAGCTCCCGCAGCTCCGCCTCGGTCTGGGCGCAGAGGGCGAAGAAGGCAGTGCGCTGCCCCCCGTGCCGCCCCTGGAGCGCCTCGGCCAAAGCAGCGCCCTCCTGCGCCTGCTCCTCGCCCACGTTGACCACGGCCAGCAGGGGCTTCAGGGTGAGGAGGCCGTAGGGGGCCAGGGCCTTGCGCTCGTCGGGCGAAAGGTCTTCCTGGCGCAGGGGGCGCTCGGCCTCCAGCGCCTGGCGGGCGCGCAGAAGGGCGGGCCGCTCGCGCTGGGCGGCCTCCCGCTCGGCGGGCGGGCCGGTGCGGGCCACCTTTTCCAGCCGCTCCAGCCTGCGCTCCAGCACTCCCAGGTCGTGATAGGTCAGCTCCAGGGAGAGGGCCTGGAAGTCGCCCTCGGGGTCGGTGCGGCCCAGGGGGTGGGGGACGTCGTCGCGGGCGAAGGCGCGCAGCACGGCCAGCAGGACGTCGGCGCGCGAGAGGGCAGCGGCCGTCTCGCCTCCCGGCCCCTTCCCCGACAGGGGCCAGGAGGGGAGGTCGTGGAGGACGGCCTCGGGGTGGGTCACCTTCTTGGGGTGGAAGAGGGCGGCCAGGGCGTCGAGGCGATGGTCGGGCAGGTGGACGGAGGCCACCCGCTCCTGGCGGCCGTGGGCGCCCGCCCTGGGGCCGGCCAGGGCGCGCAGGAGGGTGCTCTTGCCCGCCTTCTCCAGGCCGACGATGGCGATCTCCATGCCCCGTCCATTATCCCACCCCCGTGGGATGCAGGGGCGGTGGTGATATAATGCGGGTGGCCCGTTCGGTGGTGCTGATGCTGCGGAACGAACTGGAAGAGGAGCTGGCGTTCTTCGAGGAGCACAGGCCGGAGTGGAGCGAGCGTTACGACGGCCTGTTCGTCCTGATCGAGGGGCGCAAGCTGCTGGGAGTCTTCCCCACCGCTGAGGCGGCATACGCGGCCGGGCTGCGAACTGTGGGCCTGAAGCCGTTTCTCGTGAAGCAAGTAAGACGGCAGGAGCCGGTGGCCTTCGTGCCGGTGCTGCTGTCGAGCCAGGGCCGCGACGGCTGATGCCAGTCTTCAACCACTACTACCCGGACGACCAGAACCAGATCAACACCCCCGACAGTGCGGCGCGGCTCGCTCAGGATGGGCCTACCTTGCCGGTGGCCGTCGGCCCCACCCCTGCCCATGTCGAGGCTCTACAGAGGTCGGGTCTGGCGGTGCCTGTGCCCGTCTTTGGCAGTGCATTGATAGACACAGGCTCGGCCTATTGCCTCGTTGACGAAGAGGTAGTGGTGTCGCTTGGCATCCCCCAGTACGGTGTGACGACGATCCATACGGCGGGCGGCATCGTCCAATGTCCCACCTATCCTGCCTCTCTTTCCTTCCCGGGCACGCCGTTGCCAAACATCACCTTTTTGGACTTCCTGGCAGCGCCTCTGAGACCTGCGGGGATAATAGCCATCATCGGACGCAACGCTCTGAAGGACTTCCTGCTGATCTACAACGGGCTCGGGGGAGCATCAGCCTGGCTTACTGACGGTCTTTTGCTACAGGCCGACCTGCGGTGCGGGCACGGGGGGCGGTGAGCGTCCTAGAAAGCAGTGGAACAGGCTCGTCTCTCATATTGCGCATGAGCGGGCGCGACTAGGGTGGTGGACGTCGAGAAAGGGGGGGAACGGGCTCGTCTCTCATGTTGCGCATGAGCGAGCAGAGCCAGGGCGGTGGTGGACGTCGAAAAAGCGGTGGGAACAGGCTCGTGGTTCCACATTGGGCATGGGCGAGCAGAACCAGGACGGTGGTGGCCGTCGAAAAAACGGACGGGGCAGGCCGCCGCTGCCTGCCCCGTCCGGGCCCAATGGGGAGGGAGGGTTGGACCCGACCGAAACGACGCCTTCGCCCTCCCCTACGTTACGCGTCCCCTGGCGACAGCCCCCTGGCCGGTCGGACACATCTCCAGCGCCGGGCAGCCCGGGCAGCGTGGCCGGGCGCGACACCTCTCCTTGCCGTGACGGACAACCAGGGCGTGATACTCGTTGTAGAGCGCAGCGTCCCGCGGCAGATGCTCCATGAAGAAGCGCTGCCACTCCCGGTAGCTGCCGCCCTCCGGCCCCATGTGCAGGCGGCGGAAGAGGCGCACGGTGTAGGCGTCCACCACGAAGTAAGGGCGGCCGGCGGCGTAGAGCAGTATCGAGTCGGCCGTCTCGGGGCCGATGCCGTAGGTGGCCAGGAGGAGGCGGCGCAGGTCTTCAGGGTCGTGGGAGAGCATGGCTGCCGGGTCGCCCCCGAAGCGCTCCACAATGAGGGCGCAGAGGGCCTTCAGCTTGCGCGCCTTGGCGTTGAAGTAGCCGGCGGGCCGGATCAGCTCGGCCAGGCGGGCGTCGGGCAGGGCGAGGATCGCCTGGGGCGAGAGGGCCCCCGCCCCCTTCAGGCGGGCGATGGCCCGCTCCACGTTGCTCCAGGCCGCCGCCTGGGTGAGCACGGCGCCCACCATCACCTCGAAGGGCGTCTCGGCGGGCCACCAGTGCTGGGGGCCGTAGGCGGCGTGCAGCAGGCGGTAGAGGGAGAGCAGCCGCTCGCCGAGGGGCTCCGTCGCGTCCATGGCTCCGGCGCTAAGATGGCCCCTGCCCCGGAGCGACGTCAACCGCTGTGGTATGATGGCGGCGGCAACGGGGAAGGAGGTCGAGCCATGGCAGCGCGCAGCCTTTCGGGGCGTCTCTCGCCCCAGGAGCTGCAGCGGCACGTCGGGCGGCGGGTGCGACTGGAGCTTGAGCCCGACTGTCCCCTGGGCCAGAGCCTGGTCGGCACCCTGGTGGGGGCCATCGAGGCCCTGGACGGACTGGTGGCGGTGGTGGAGCCGGAGGGGAGACCTGGCAGTCGCGTCTCCTGCCACTATCATTACATCCGCGCCATAGCTCCCCTCTGAGGTGCGCCCCTGCGGCGATTGACACATACATTGGGCCAAATATACTGAGTTCGGCCCGAAGGGAGCAGCTTCGGGCAGAAGCGATGCAGTCCGCCCAGGTGCCCCTGCTGGAGACCCGCGACCTGGTCAAGGCCTTCGATGGCCTTCTGGCCGTGAACCGTTGCACCCTGCAGGTGCGGCAGGGCACCATCACCGGCCTCATCGGGCCCAACGGCGCCGGCAAGACGACCCTCTTCAACCTGGTCACGGGCTTCCTGCGTCCCACCGCCGGCGCCGTCTACTTCCGGGGCGAGCGCATAGACGGCCTGCCGCCCCACAAGGTCTTCCGTCGCGGCATCGCCCGCACCTTCCAGATTCCGCGTCCCCTGGCCAGCATGACCGTGCTGGAGAACCTGATGCTGGTGCCGCCGGAGCAGAAGGGGGAGCGGCTGTGGAACGTCTGGCTGCTGCCCGGACAGGTGGCCCGCCAGGAAGAGGAGATATTCGCCAAGGCCATGTCGGTGCTGGAGTTCCTGGACCTGGCCCACCTGCGGGACGAATACGCCGCCAACCTCTCGGCCGGGCAGAAGAAGCTGCTGGAGCTGGCCCGCACCCTCATGTGCGACCCGGAGCTGGTGCTGCTGGACGAGCCCGGGGCCGGTGTCAACCCGGTGCTGCTGCGCCGCCTGGTGGCGGCCATCGAGGAGCTCTGCCACGGGCGGGGCATCACCTTCTTCATCATCGAGCACGACATGGACCTGGTGATGCGCCTGTGCAACCCCATCATCGTCATGAGCAGCGGCGAGAAGATAGCCGAGGGCACCCCCGACGAGATCCGCGCCGACGAGCGCGTGCTGGAGGCCTATCTTGGCGGCCAATACCTCCAACGCCAACGTCCTTGAAGTGCGCGACCTGGTGGCCGGCTACGGCGAGGTGGAGATACTGCACGGCGTCACCCTGCGAGTGGGCCAGGGGGAGATGGTGGCCGTCATCGGGCCCAACGGCGCCGGCAAGTCCACCCTGATGAAGGCCATCGTCGGGCTGGTGCGGCCGCGGGCGGGACGGGTGATCCTGCGCCGGGAGGACATCACCGGCCTGCCGCCGGAGCAAGTGGTGGCCAGGGGCGTCTGCTACGTGCCCCAGGCCGATAACGTCTTCCCCTCCCTGACGGTGCAGGAGAACCTGGAGATGGGCGGCTACCTCCTGGGGAGCCGGGCGCGGGAGCGCATGGAGCGGGCCTTCGCTCTCTTCCCCGAACTGGCCCGGCGCCGCCGCGAGCGGGCCGGACGGCTCTCGGGCGGCCAGCGGCAGATGCTGGCCCTGGCCCGCGCCCTGATGCTCGACCCGCAGGTGCTGCTGCTGGACGAGCCCTCGGCGGGCCTGGCCCCCCGTGCCGTGGAGGCCCTCTTCGCCAAGGTGCAGGAGATCAACCGCACGGGCGTGGCCGTGCTGATGGTGGAGCAGAACGCCCGCGAGGCCCTGAAGCTGGCCCACCGGGCCTACGTGCTGGCCATGGGGCAGAACCGTCTGGAGGGCCCCGCCCAGGAGCTGCTGGCCAGCGAAGAGGTGGCACGGGTCTACCTGGGGGAGTAGGATGACCGCCCTGGCCCGCGCCCGCACCCTGGCCGAGACGGGCTGGCAGGGGCTGCGCTACCGCGCCGACACCATCGCTGGCGTCGTCCTCTGGGCGCTGGTGCTCTCCTTCCTGGCGGGGGCGGCGGTGACCAGCCCCGACCACTTCGCCGTGGGGCTGGTGGTGGGCAGCGTCTACGCCCTGGCTGCCCTGGGGCTGACCCTCATCTACGGCGTGCTGCGCTTCGCCAACTTCGCTCACGGCGACCTGATGATGCTGGGGGCCTACGTGGCCTACTTCGCTCTGACGGGGGCGGTGCTGGGGACGCGCCGGGACGTGCAACTGCCCCGTGCCCTGGACTCGCTGCCGGGCGCCACCGAGCGCCTGGGCGACCTCACCTTCGGCTACGGGCTGCCCCTGGCCACGGCGGTGGCGGCGGTGGCGCTGGCCCTGCTGTGCATCGGGCTGGACCGGGCCGTCTACCGACCCCTGCGTCGGCGGCGGGCGGGGGTGGTCATCTTCGCCGTGGCCTCGCTGGGGCTGGCCATCGGCCTGCGCAGCCTCATGCTCATGCTGTGGGGGCCCAACCCCCGTCTCTACGTGGAGGGGGTGTTCCCGGCCCACCGCTTCCCCTTCGGGGTGCTGCTGAAGTCGGACCAGGTCTTCACCTTCGCGGTGGCGGTGGCCCTGGCGGGCCTGGTCTACCTGCTGCTGTTCCGCACCCGCCTGGGCAAGGCGATGCGCGCCCTGGCCGACAACCCCGACCTGGCCCGCGTCTCGGGCATAGACACCGAGCGCATCGTGGTCTGGACATGGGTGGTGGCCGGGGCGCTGATCGCCGTGGCGGGGGTGCTGCTGGCCCTGCAGGCCCAGCTCAACCCCCAGCTGGGCTTCGTCATCCTGCTGCCGGTGTTCGCCGGCGCCATCCTGGGGGGCATCGGCCATCCGCTGGGGGCGCTGGTCGGGGCGCTGGTGGTGGCGGTGGCCCAGGAGTCGTCGGTGGGCTGGGAGTTCTTCGGTCGCCAGCTCGACCCCACCTACAAGCCGGGGGTCGCCTTCGTCATCCTCATCGCCATCCTGCTGTTGCGGCCGCGGGGCCTGATGGGGGCGCGGACGTGAGGGGGCGCGGCGGCTGGCTGACCCTGGCGGCCTTCCTGGCCGTGACGGCGGCGGTGGTCATCATGCCCGCCGAGCGCTCGGGCTGGGACTGGGGCGGGGTGCTGAGCTTTCTGGCCGCCTTCGCCGTGACGGTGGCCATCTATTCCCTCTTCACCCTGGGCCTGAACGTGCAGTGGGGCTACGCGGGCGTGTTCAACTTCGGGGTGGTCGCCTTCTTCATGCTGGGGGCCTACGCCGCCGCCGCCTTCACCAAGGAGCCGGCGGCGGGCGGCTTCGACACCTACGTGGGCGGGCTGGGGCCGAAGCTGTCGCCCCCCTTCCTGCAGGGGGAGGAGTGGGTGCCCTTCGTGGTGGGGGCGGCCGTGGCCTCCCTCATGTGCGGGCTGCTGGCCTACCTGCTGTCCTTCCCTGCCCTGCGCCTGCGCGAGGACTATCTGGCCATCGCCACCATCGGCGTGGCCGAGCTGATGCGCAACGTGGTGGTGGCCGAGCGGGGGCTGGTGAACAGCGAGCGGGGTCTGAAGGGGATACCCCGCCCCTTCTACAGCTTCTTCAGCCCCGACAACTACGAATACTTCTACCTGCTGCTGGCGCTGGTGGTGCTGGCCCTGGTCTTTCTGGCCACCGAGAGGGCGGTGCGCTCCCCCTGGGGGCGGGTGCTGCGGGCCCTGCGCGAGGACGAGACGGCCACCGCCGCCAGCGGCAAGGACGTGACCGCCTTCCGGCGGCAGGCCTTCGTGGTGGGAGCGATGATCATGGGGCTGGGGGGCGCCGTCTACGCCTACGAGCGGGGCGCCGTGTCCCCCGACACCTTCACCCACTTCGCCGGCACCTTCATCTTCTGGGCCATGCTCATCGTGGGGGGGAGCGGCAACAACCGCGGGGCTGTCCTGGGGGCCTACGTGGTCTGGGGCCTGTGGATCGTCAGCCTGCAGCTGCTGGGCTATCCGCTGCCCGAGGCGCTGCGCAACCGCATCTTCTACATCCGCGATATGGTGCTGGGGGGCCTGCTGGTGGCGGTGCTGCTCCTGCGCCCCCAGGGGCTGCTGCCCGAGGAGCGGCGGGTCTCTATCTGGGTGGAGAGGCTGCTGCGGCGGCCACCGGAAGCAGTGGGGGCGCGGCCGTCGGGCGACCGCACCCCCACCTCCTGACCGTCCCGCCGTCGGCTACTGCACGCGGTTCACCTCGGGCGGGCTCTTGCTCAGGTCCACGCGGTAGACGGACTCGGTCACCAGGCGGCGGGCGCCGGCGTCCACCCGCCAGATTTCGATGGCGCCCACGGTGACGTCGCCGTTGCGGTCGAACTCCACCGAGCCGGAGGCGCCGTCGTAGTCTATGTCCTCGCCGCGGCGGACGGCCTCCAGGGCGGCCTTCACGTCGTCGGGCCCCGGGCCGAACTTGCGGCCGGGGGCGTTGGCGATGTCGCGCAGGGCGTCGCGGATCTTGGACGGGTCGGTGGACTTGGCCTTCTCGGCCGCCAGGGCGATGACCATGACGGCGTCGTAGGACTCGCGCACGAAGGGGTTCTGGTAGCGGTAGCGATACTTCTGCTCGAACAGGTCGTCGAAGCGGCGGCCGGCGTCGGTCTGCAGGGCGCCCGGCGCCGTCCCCTTCATGCCGTTGAAGCGGTCCCAGCCCAGCTTGGCGAACAGGTCCGGCGACTTGGTGCCGTCCACGAAGACGAAGTTGCGGACCAGGTTGCGCTCCAGCGCCTCCCGCAGGTAGACGTCGGCCTGCCCCTCCGGGTAGCTGATGGCGATGAGGGCCTCGGGGCCGCCGCTGACGCAGCGCTGCAGCTCCGACAGGTAGCTGGGGGCGGTGGTGGCCGTGTGGGAGACCTGGGCGGTGACGCTGCCGCCCAGTTGCTGGAAGGTGCGGGCGAAGGTCTCGCTCAGTCCCTGGCCGTAGGCGTTGTTCACATACATGGTGCAGACCCTGGAGAAGCCCAGCTCCCGCGCCAGCCGCGCCAGCACCACCCCCTGGGCGGCGTCGGATATGGGCGTGCGGAAGAGGAAGTCGTCGTCCCTGAGGGTGGTCAGGGCTGGCGAGGTGGCCGAGGGCGAGATCTGCAGGATCTTCTTGGGCACGGTGACGCTCTCGGCGATGGGCAGCGTGACGCCGCTGGCCGCCGCCCCCACGATGGCGTGCACCCGCTCGATGTCCACCAGGCGGCGGGCTTCGGCCACCCCTTGGTCGGGGTTGGTGCCGTCGTCGCCTACTATCAGGCGCACCGGCTTGTCCAGGACGCCGCCAGCGGCGTTGATGTGCTCGATGGCCAGGTTGGCGGCGTTGGCGAAGTCGGGGCCGAAGGGCGCCAGGGCGCCGGTGAAGGGCACCAGCAGGCCGATGCGCAACTGTCCCGGCTCCACCGGCACCGCTGGCGAGCCCGGCGCCGGGCCGGCTGCCTCCTCCTCGCAGCTGACCGCCAGGACGCCCAGAAGCAGAAGCGGGACGAGCAAGAGGACGCGACGCCAGCTAGCTGCTTTCGCGTTCATGGCCTCCCCCTCCGAGGCTGCTGTTGCGGTGCGGCCAGATTATATTCGTAATGGCAACGACGCGTCAATTGCGCTGAGCGAGCGTAAGGATTTTTTCGATGGCCCGCCCGCCCCTGGTCATCAGCCACGCCGCCTGCGCCGGCCATGCCCCCGAGAACACCCTGGCCGGGGTTGAGAAGGCGCTTTCCCTGGGCGCCGACGCCGTGGAGGTGGACGTGCGCGCCACCGCCGACGGCGTGCCCGTGCTCCTGCACGACGAGACGCTGGACCGCACCACCGACGGCCGCGGGCTGCTGCGCTCCCTGCCGCTGGCAGCCGTGCGCGCCCTGGACGCCGGCCAGGGTCAGCGGGTGCCCACCCTGGCCGAGGTGGTGGCGGCGGTGCGGGGCCGCGCTCTGCTGGTGGCCGAGCTGAAGGAGGCGGGCATCGAGGCGCAGGTGGAGGCGGCCCTCGCGCCCCTGGGGGACGAAGGGGCCGAGGTCTGGAGCTTCCTCCCCGCCGTCCTGGCGACGGTGGGCCGCATGGCGCCGCGGCGGCGACGGGTGCTGCTGGTGGGGGCGGAGGCGATGGGCCGCTGGCCAGAGCCGCTGCGCCTGGCGCGGGAGTTGGGGGCGGCGGGCCTGAGCGTCCGCCACGAGGCGCTAACGCCGCGGGTGGCGGCGGCCGTGCGGGAAGCGGGGCTCCTGCTCTACGCCTGGACGGCCGACGACCCCCGCGACCTGCAGCGGCTGCTCTCCCTGGCGCCCGCTGGCATCGTCACCAACTATCCCGAGCGCCTGCGCGCCCTCCTGCGCGGTTGACAGGGGCACGGGGGCGGGGGTATGGTCGTGGTGCTTTCCCCTAGCGCCGCCTAAGAACTTCTGCCGGAGGTCGCTGCCATGAAAGCTGTCACCTTCGAGGGCCCCTTCCAGGTCGCGGTCAAGGACGTGCCCGAGCCCAGGATCGAGCAGCCCACCGACGTCATCGTCCGCGTCACCACGGCGGCCATCTGCGGCTCCGACCTGCACGTCTACAACGGTCGCATGCCCTTCCCCCTGACCGGCTGGGTGCTGGGCCACGAATACGTGGGGGTGGTGGAGGAGGTGGGGGAGGCGGTGAGCAACTTCCGTCGCGGCGACCGGGTGGTGGGGGCCTTTGTGGCCAGTTGCGGCGAGTGCTTCTTCTGCCGCAAGGGGTGGCCCAGCCAGTGCACCCGCCAGCAGATACTGGGCTTCGGCCTGGCCCCGGGCGCCCAGGCCGAATACATGCGGGTGCCCTTCGGCCACTTCACCCTGGAGAAGGTGCCCGAGGGGGTGCCCGACGAGAAGGCCATCTTCGTGGGGGACATCCTGGCCACGGGCTACTTCGCCTGCGAGATGGGGGGCATCCAGCCCGGCGACGTGGTGGTGGTGGTGGGCTGCGGGCCGGTGGGCCTCTTCGCCCAGATGACGGCGCGGCTGTTCGGGCCGGCAGCGGTCATCGCCATAGACTCGGTGCCCGAGCGCCTGGAAATGGCCCGGCGCCTGGGCTCCCTGGCCGTGGACATGAGCAAGCAGGACCCCCTCTCGGTGGTGCGGGAGCACACCGAGGGGCGCGGCGCCGACGTGGTCATAGAGGCGGTGGGGCACCAGGAGTCGGTGCGCTCCTGCTTCAGCTACGTGCGGGGCGGCGGCTGCGTGTCGGTGGTGGGGGTCTACTCGGAGCCCGAGTTCCCCTTCCCCCTCTTCCAGGCCTTCCTGCGGGACATCTCCTTCCGCACCGGCATCTGCCCCTCCAAGAACTACATGGCCCGCCTCCTGGGGCTGATAGCCGAGGGGAAGCTGGACCCGTCGGTTATCGTCACCCACGTGCTGCCCCTGGCGGAGGCCCCCCGGGGCTACGAGATGTTCGCCCAGCGGCGCGAGGGCTGCATCAAGGTGCTGCTGAAGCCGTAGCCCGCAGGCGTTGACCGCGGCGGGACGCCGGGCTACGATGGCCTTAGACCCCTCCCCCCAGGGGAAGGGTCTGGAGGCGATGCCATGAAGGAGAGCGTCCGCAACGAGGCCCTCAAGCGCCTGAGCTACATCGAGGGGCACCTGCAGGGCATCCGGCGCATGATCGAGGAGGACAAATACTGTCCCGACATCCTGCGCCAGACCTACGCCGTGCGCCGCGCCATCGAGAAGCTGGAGGCCCTCATCCTCGACGGCCACCTCCACACCTGCGTCATCGAGGGCATCCGCCAGGGCCGCGAAGACCAGGTGGTGGCCGAGCTGATGGAGCTCTATTCTCTGGCCAACCGCTAGGGCGGCGCGGCAGAGGCCATCCCTCGGGAGCCGGAACGTGGACGCGGCGGTGCTGGCGGCCAAGGGCGCCTCCTTCCTGGTGCGGAGGCTGGGGCTGGGCGGGGGGACGGCCCTCCCCGGACTGGTGGCCCTGCGCCTGGACGGCGCCGTGGTGCCCCGCCTGGCCGCCCGCCTGGGCCAGGGCTGCCTGTTGGTGACGGGCACCAACGGCAAGACCACCACCGCCCGCCTGGTCGTCGGCATGGCCCGGGCGGCGGGGCTGCGGCCGGTGGCCAACGCCGCCGGCTCCAACCTGGTGCGGGGCATCGCCGCCGCCCTCTGCCAGGCCGCCGCCGGCGACGGCCGCCTGCGCGACGCCGAGCGCGCCCTGGGCGTCTTCGAGGTGGACGAGGCGACCCTGCCCGAGGCGGCGCGCCTCCTGTCGCCGCGCGCCGTCGTCTTCCTGAACCTGTTCCGCGACCAGCTCGACCGCTACGGCGAGGTGGACCACGTGGCCGCGCTCTGGCGCGGTGCCGTTGCCGACGTGGGGCCGGCCGCTGCCCTGGTGCTGGACGCCGATGACCCGGCCGTGGCCTCGCTGGCGGGGGAGGCGCGGGGGCCGGTGCTCCTCTACGGCCTCGCCCCCGGCCCCCACTCGCTGCCCGCCCCCGAACACGCCGCCGACGCCCGCTGGTGTCCGTCCTGCGGCGGCGAGCTGGCCTACGAGGCGGTGCACTACGCCCACCTGGGGCTCTGGCGCTGCCCCGAGTGCGGCCTCGCCCGCCCCCAGCCGCACCTAGAGGGCGCCCTTGAGGGCCGCCTGCTGCGGCTGCGCCTGCCCGACGGCTCCCAGCGCACCCTCACCCTGCCCCTGGCGGGGACGTATGCCGCCCACGACACCCTGGCGGCCGTGGCGGCGGCCCTGGCCCTGGGCCTTCCCTGGTCGGCGGTGGAGGAGGGGGTCTCGCGCTTCGGCGGCGCCTTCGGGCGGCAGGAGCGGCTGTCGCTGCGGGGGCGCGAGGTGCAGGTGGTGCTGGCCAAGAACCCGGCCGGCCTGAACCAGGTTCTGCGCACCCTGTGCGGTCGTCCCGGACGCCTGCGCCTGGCCCTCTTCCTCAACGACGGCCTGGCCGACGGCCGCGACGTCTCCTGGATCTGGGACGTGGACTTCGAGCTGCTGTCGGGGCGGGTGGCCTGGGCGGTGGCCTCGGGCAGCCGGGCCGAAGACCTGGCCCTGCGCCTGCACTACGCCCGCATCGGCGGCGAGCTGACGGTGGAGCGACGACCGGTGGCGGCCCTGCGCCTGGCCCTGGAGCGGACGCCGCCGGGCGCCACCCTGCACGTCCTCCCCACCTACACGGCGCTGCTGCAGGTGCGGGAGGTGCTGGCCCGCTGGGCCGGTCGCCCCCGCTTCTGGGAGGAGGCGGCCACATGAGGCTGCGCCTGGCCTGGCTCTACCCCAAGCACATGAACGTCTACGGCGACCGGGGCAACATCATCGTGCTGAGGGAGCGCTGCGCCGCCCGCGGCATCGAGCTGGCGGTGGAGGAGCTGGGGCCGGGCGACCGCCTCCAGCCCGCCGCCTACGACCTCTTCTTCCTGGGGGGCGCCCAGGACAGGGAGCAGCGGCTGGTGGCCCGCGACCTGGCCCTGCAGAAGGGCCCCGCCCTCAGGGAGGCGGCGGAGGAGGGGGCGGTGGTGCTGGCCGTCTGCGGGGGATACCAGCTCCTGGGGCGCTTCTACCGCTCGGCCGAGGGCGAGGAGCTGCCCGGACTGGGGCTGTTCGATGCCTGGACGGTCCACCCCGGGCCGGGCGCCCGTCGCTTCATCGGCAACGTGGCCGTGCGCTGGCAGGGCGGCACCCTGGTGGGCTTCGAGAACCACGGCGGCCGCACCTACCTGGGGCCCGCTGCCAGCCCGCTGGGGCGGGTGCTGGCCGGCTTCGGCAACAACGGCCGGGACGGGGGCGAGGGCGCCGTCTACAAGAACGCCTTCGGCACCTACCTGCACGGCCCCCTCCTGCCCAAGAACCCGCACTTCGCCGACCACCTCATCGCTCTGGCCCTGGCCCGCCGCTACGGCGAGGCGAGCCTGTCGCCGCTGGAGGACGCCCTGGCCTGGGCCGCCCACCGGCGGGCGCTGCGGCTGGCCCGTCGCCGCCCTATACTGGGAAGATGGGCACGTGCCCTGGGAGGTCTGAGAGCATGGCCGCGGAACAGGTGACCCTCCACTCGCCCAACATCTCCTGCGACCACTGCATCGCCGCCATCCGCAAGGCGGTGACGGCCCTGCCGGGGGTCGAGTTCGTCTCCGGCGATCCCCAGTCGCAGCAGGTGGTGGTGCGCTACGACCCCGGTCAGGTGTCGCTGGACGACATCGTGCAGGCGATGGCTGAGGAGGGCTACTCTGTGGCCTCCTAGGGCTGCGGCCGCCGTCGCCCTGCTGCTGGTGCTGGCGGCCTGTGGCGGCGGCGCCACCCCGAACACCCCCGACAATCCCCATCCCACGACGACGCCCACCTCCACGGCTGGCGTCAGCCCCACCCCCGTCCCGTCTACCCCCACACCCA